>Ga0306912_1001263_pt1 | contig 11896 bp, 8 predicted proteins | sample AntRauFillE10628_FD_190443 | JGI IMG/M metagenome (GOLD analysis project Ga0306912, IMG submission 190443) | Saline lake microbial communities from Rauer Islands, Antarctica - Metagenome Filla E10 #628 (v2) (version 2) | ecosystem: Environmental > Aquatic > Non-marine Saline and Alkaline > Saline... | reverse complement strand
CGGCCTTCGAGGCCGACGGCGACGAGTGGCTGCGCACCTTCGGTGGCGGCCTGCTCGCCACCTGCGGCCTGGACACGTTCGGTCCGCCGAGCCGGGACCGGGACACGAGCCTCGGGTTGCACGGTCGCGTCGGCGCCCAGCCGGCGGAGCTGACGCGCTGCGAGGCGACCGCCACGGAGGTCGTCGTCGAGGGGCGGGTGCGCCAGGCGAAACTGTTCGGGGAGAACCTCGTGCTGCACCGACGCATCAGCTCGGAGCTCGGCTCCGACCGCGTCGTGCTCCGCGACGTCGTCACCAACGAGGGCTTCGACGACAGCCCGCACATGATCCTCTACCACGTGAACCTCGGCTGGCCCCTGCTCGATGAGGATGCCGTACTCCGGCTGCCCGCGGCCACCACCGTTGCACGCGACGAGGACGCAAGGGCCGGGCTCGATGCCTGGCAGGAGCTCACCGCGCCCCGCGCCGGCTGGCGCGAGCAGGTCTACCGCCACGAGTTCGGGGACGCCGATCGCGTTGCGGTCGGGATCGACAACGCCCGCCTCGGACTCTCCCTGGAACTCGAGTTCGCCACCGCGCAGCTGCCCTGGCTATATCAGTGGAAGATGCTCGGCGAGGGCGCCTACGTGGTGGGCCTCGAGCCCACCAACTGTGGGGTCGTCGGCGGTCGCGCGGCCGCCCGGGCTGCGGGTCAGCTGCCGACCCTCGCCGCCGGCGAGAGCGTGACGTACGAACTCGCCTTCGTCCTGCGGCGCGCCGGCGTGCCGGTGGGCGCCGAGCGGAAGTCGGTGGCCGCATGACCGACCACGTCACCACGACCGACGACGCGCAGGCGCACCCTCCGGCGCTCGAGATGGTCGGAATCTCCAAGAGTTTCCCGGGGGTGCGGGCGCTGACCGACGTCGACCTGCGCGTCCTGCCGGGGCGCGTCCACGCGATCGTGGGGGAGAACGGCGCCGGCAAGTCGACCCTGATGAAGATCCTGGCCGGTGTCCACCAGCCCGATGCGGGCACGTTGACCGTGGGGGGACGCGAGGTCGTCATCGGCAGCCCACTCGATGCGCAGCGCATGGGCATCGGGATGGTCTACCAGGAGCTCAACCTCGTCCCGGACCTGAGCGTGGCCGAGAACATCTGCCTCGGTCGGATGCCGCGCCGGTTCGGCGTGCTGGACCGACGCGCCATGGAGCAGGCCGCGACGACGGCGCTGGCTGACCTCGACGCGCAGGTGCACTGGTCCACCACGGTGGGCGACCTCACAGTCAGCCAGCAGCAGCTGGTCGAGATCTGCAAGGTGTATGCCTCCAGGCCGGACATCGTGGTGCTCGACGAGCCCACGTCGTCGCTCAGCGAGCACGAGTCGCAGGTGTTGTTCGACGTGGTCCGCCGCATGCGTGACCGCGGGATCTCGGTCATCTACATCAGCCACCGGCTCCGCGAGGTCCTCGAGATCGCCGACGACGTGACCGTGCTGCGCGACGGTCACCGCATCGAGAGCAGGCCGGTGGCGGGTCTGACCCCCGCCGACATGATCCGGTTGATGGTCGGCCGTGACCTCACCGAGGTCTTCCCCAAGCGCGAGGTCGAGCTTGGCGAGACCGTTCTGGAGGTCCGTGGGCTGACTCGCTCGGGGGCCTTCGCGGACGTCGACCTCAACATCCGCCGAGGAGAGATCGTCGGTCTTGCCGGCCTCGTCGGGTCGGGACGAACCGAGGTGGCCCGGGCGCTGTTCGGTCTCGACCGGGCGGACGCCGGTTCTGTCGTGGTGGCCGGACGCCCGGTCGACGTTCGGCGGCCCGGCCACGCCGTCGCGGCCGGCGTGGCGTACGTGCCGGAGGACCGCAAGGCCGACGGCATCGTCCCCGCGCTCTCCGTGCGTGACAACCTGTCGCTGGCGTCGCTGGGTCGGCGCTCGCGAGCGGGCATGGTCCTCGCGCGGCAGGAACGCGCCCTCGCCGGCGAGCAGATCGCGTCCCTCGGGGTGAGCCCGGCGGCGCCCGAGCGGCGCATCGACACCCTCAGCGGTGGGAACCAGCAGAAGGTCGTGCTCGGGAAGTGGCTCGCGACGCGGCCGCACGTCCTGATCCTCGACGAGCCGACGCGTGGCGTCGACGTCGGGGCGAAGGCGGACATCCACCGGATCATCGGTGACCTGGCGGCGAGCGGCGTCGGGATCCTGCTGATCTCGTCGGAGCTTCCCGAGGTCCTGGCGGTCAGCGACCGCGTGCTCGTCCTGCACGAGGGGCGCGTGGCGGCCGACCTGTCGGCCGCCGACGCGACCGAGGCGGCCGTGATGCACGCGGCCACCGGGCAGGAGGCGGCGTGAGTTCCTCGTTGGACAGTCCCCACACGGCGTCGTCGACGACGCCCTCCCAGGACACCGTTGCGGCCGACCGCGTTACCGACCGCGGCCGCGCCGGGCTGCGGTCCCTCGCGCTGCCTGTCGGCCTGCTCGGGCTGATCGTCCTCGGGACGCTGCTGTCGGACCGCTTCCTCTCCACGGCGAACCTGCTGAACGTGCTCACCTCGATGTCCCTGGTCGGGATCGTGGTGGTCGGCATGACGTTCGTGATCATCTCCGGCGGGCTGGCGGATCTCTCCGTGCCGGCCACGCTGGCGACGGGTGCGATCGTCATGCTCTCCACGCAGCCGACCGTCGGGACGGCCCTCGCGCTGCTGCTGGCCGTGGCCTCCGCCGGCGCCGCCGGCCTCGTCAACGGGATCCTGATCGGCTACGGGCGGGCGAACTCGATCATCGTGACCCTGGGCGTCGGGACGATCGTCCTCGGCCTGGCGCAGGCCGTGGTGGGGGGTGCCATCGTCTACGGCGAGGACCCGGAGCTCGCGGAGCTCGTCAACGGTCGTGTCCTAGGACTGGTCCCGTTCCCCGTCGTGGTCTTCGCACTGGTCGCTGTCGTGGGCCACCTGGCCCTGTCACGGTCGGTCTGGGGCCGCTGGACCTACGCCGTGGGGAGCAACTACCGCGCCACCGAGGCGTCGGCCGTCCCGGTCCGGGCCACGCGCGCTGCCGCCTTCCTCGTCACCGGGCTGCTCGCCGGCCTCAGCGGGGCGCTGCTCGCGATCAGCCTGCAGAGCGTCCGTCCTGTGATCGGCACCGGGTACGAGTTCGACGCCATCACGGCCGTCCTCGTCGGCGGTGTGAGCGTCCTCGGGGGCTTCGGGAGCATCCCGCGCGCCGTCGCCGGCCTGTTCTTCGTCCAACTGCTCACCAACATCCTCGTCCTGCAGGGGATCTCCACCCCCGCGCAGGGACTGGCCAAGGGTGCGCTGATCGCCGTCGCGGTCGGGGTGGACGTCCACCTGCGTCGACGGGGAGGTCTCTAGATGTCTGCCACGACCTTCCATCGCGCGCTGCGGCTCGTCACCGACTACCGCCTCGCGATCATGCTCTCGCTGACGCTGGCCGTCGCAGCGGTGACCGTCGAGGGGTTCGTCGGCCTGTCCACGCTCGGGCTGAGCCTCGACCGGGCCAGCACGATCGGGCTCATCGCGCTCGGCCTCACGGTCCTGCTGATCGCGGGGCAGATCGACCTGTCGGGCGGGTCCATCATGGCGTTGACCGGCATCACGGCCATGGCCCTGCAGCCCACGCTCGGGCTGCTCGGGGCCGTCGTGGCAGCGCTGTGCGTCGGCGCGCTGGTCGGCGCCGTCAACGGCCTGCTCGTCGTGCGGTTCCACATCAACTCGCTGGTGGCGACCCTCGCCACGATGCTCGCGGTGCGGGCGGTGGCGCACGTGGCCACGGGCTCGCAGCCGATCAGTGGTTCCGATCCGGTCGCTGGGGCCGTGGTGGTCCAGAGGGTCGTCGGCGTGCTGACCCTGCGCACGGTCGTCTTCCTCGTGCTGCTCGTGCTGCTGCACCTCTGGCTCACCAGGACCGTGGCCGGCAGGAACCTCTTCGCCGTGGGCAGCAACGTCCAGGCGGCGACGGGCAGCGGGGTGCGGGCTGACGCGTACCTGTTCGGGGCCTTCGTCTTCGGTGGGCTGTGCTCAGGGGCCGCCGGCGTGCTGCTGAGCCTGGGCGTCAACACCGGCTCGCCCGTGTTCGGCGAGACCATCGTCGTCACCGTCATCGCCGCAGTCGTGGTGGGCGGCACCCGCCTCGAGGGCGGCAGGGGCTCGGCGATAGGGACGCTCGGCGGCGTGGTCACCTTTGCGGCCATCACCACGGCGCTGGAGTTCCAGAGCATCCCTGCCTACACCCAGCAGGTCGTGACCGGCGTGATCCTGATCGCCCTGATCGTGCTCGACCGCAACGCCACGCGTCGTCGGGCCTCGATCTCCGGCCAGCAGGCCGTGGCCCCCGGGCCCCGGGTGCGCCCCTCGAGCGCCTGACCGCGTCGCTCCACCCACAGTTCTGTCAGATCAACCCAAGAGAAGGAAGTGCAACGATGAAGACCCGACACCTGCGCATCGGCGCGGCGCTCTGCTCGCTCGCCGTGCTCGCGGCCGCCTGCGGCGCCGACGACACCGGTGAGACCGCGACCGAGGGCAGCGAGGCCGCGGAGGAGACCACCGACGACGTCGAGTTGCCGGCCGGCGATCAGACCGTCTGCTACGTCACCGCCGCCGAGGCGCACCCGTACGTCACGCCGGCCAACGACGCGCTTGCGGTCGCGGCCGACGCTGCGGGCACCGAGGTCATCCGGCTCAGTCAGGAGTTCGACGCACAGACGGGCACCGAGCAGCTCAACACCTGCATCGCTCGTGAGGTCGACGGCATCATCCTGTGGCCGCTCGACCCCGCCGCCTACGTGTCGGGCCTCGCTGCCGCGGACACGGCCGGCATCCCGACCGTGCTGATCAACTCGCCGATGGACGAGGAGGGCCTCGCGCTCGCCGACTCCTTCACGGGCCCCGACACCTATGAGCAGGGGATCATCAGCGCCAACCAGATGAACGAGCTGCTCGGTGGTTCCGGGAAGGTCGTCATCATCGCCGGCCAGGCCGGCAACGGGACGACGATCGGTCGAACCGACGGCTTCACCGAGGAGCTCGAGCGGCTCGGCTCGGACATCGAGGTCCTGGCCACGGTGAACGCAGACTTCGACCAGCAGAAGGCGCTGGTCGCCTCGCGTGACCTGATCACCCGCTTCGGCGACGAGATCGACGGTGTCTACGCCAACGACGACACGATGGCCCGCGGGTTCATCGATGCGTACAAGGAGACCGGCGGCACCAACAGCCCGATCATCATCGGGATCAACGGGCAGACCGACGCGTTCCAGTCCATCCGCGACGGCGAGATGGCGAGCACGATCCTCCAGTCCCCCGATGCGGACGGCAAGCTGGCCATGGACACCATGCTGGCGATCCTCGCCGGTGAGGACGTCGAGGCCCGTATCCCGCTCGAACTCTTCGTCATCGACCCGGACAACGTCGACGACTTCGAGCCGGCGCTCTGACGCCGGCGCCTGCCCCCGTCCCTCCCGGGCGGGCGCAGGCCCTCGGACGCAGCCGGGCCCGTGCCCGGCTGCGTCCGCAGCCGCAGGGCCCGGCCCTGCGCGACCCGGACACCCAGCGAGCCGGAGGAGAACCCCCTTGAGCACCCCGCAGCACGTCACCGACCTCGTCGCCCGCAGCAACCGGCTCGGCCAGGATGCGCGCAACACCAACTTCGCAGGCGGCAACACGTCCGCAAAGGGCCACGCGACGGATCCGGTGACGGGTGAGGACGTCGAACTGCTCTGGGTCAAGGGCTCCGGCGGCGACCTCGGCACGCTCCGGGAGAGCGGCCTCGCGACGCTCCGGCTGGACCGGCTGCGTGCGCTCGTCGACGTCTACCCCGGCGTCGAGCGGGAGGACGAGATGGTCGCGGCGTTCGACTTCTGCGCACACGGCAGGGGCGGTGCGCCACCGTCGATCGACACGGCGATGCACGGTCTGGTCGACGCGGTGCACGTCGACCACCTCCACCCGGACTCGGGCATCGCGCTGGCCACCTCCGCCGACGGTCCGGCGCTGACCGCCGAGTGCTTCGGGGACCGCGTCGTGTGGGTCCCGTGGAGTCGACCCGGATTCCAGCTCGGCCTCGACATCGCGGAGATCCAGCGGGCCAACCCCGCAGCGATCGGCGTGGTCCTCGGGGGCCACGGCATCAGTGCGTGGGGTGAGACTTCCGACGAGTGCGAGTCCAACACCCTGGAGATCATCCGCACCGCGGAGGTGTTCATCGCCTCGAAGGAGACCGAGCAGCACCCCTTCGGTGGCCTGCTCGCGGGCCACGAGCCGCTGGACGACGCCGACCGGCGAGCGCGGGCCGCGACGCTGGCGCCGCTGCTGCGTGGGCTCGCGTCCACCGACCGTCGCGTGATCGGATCGTTCACCGATGCGCCGGTCGTGCTGGAGTTCCTGGCCAGGTCGCAGCACCCGCGCCTCGCCCACCTCGGCACCTCCTGCCCGGACCACTTCCTGCGCACCAAGGTGCGCCCGATGGTCCTCGACCTGCCGCCGACGGCGCCGCTGGAGGAGGTCATGGCGCGGCTTGGTGAGCTCCACGAGGCCTACCGCGCCGAGTACACCGCCTACTACGAGCGGCACGCCGGACCGGACACCCCCGCCATGCGCGGTGCGGACCCTGCGATCGTGCTGGTCCCCGGCGTCGGGATGTTCTCGTTCGGCCAGGACGCGAGGACGGCGCGGGTAGCCGGCGAGTTCTACGTCAACGCCATCAACGTGATGCGCGGCGCCGAGACGATCTCCAGCTACGCACCGATCGACGAGTCGGAGAAGTTCCGCATCGAGTACTGGGCGCTGGAGGAGGCGAAGGTCCAGCGCATGCCCGCCCCGCAGCCGCTGGCCACGCGGGTCGCGCTCGTCACCGGCGCTGGCTCCGGCATCGGTCGGGCCATCGCCCACCGGCTCGCAGCCGAGGGCGCGTGCGTGGTCGTGACCGACCGCGACGCCGGCTCCGCCGAGGCGGTCGCCAAGGAGCTCGGCGGGCCCGACACGGCGCGCGCCGTGACCGTGGACGTCACCGACATCGCCGCCATCGAGGCGGCCTTCGACGCGGCGTGCCTGGCCTTCGGTGGCGTCGACCTGGTCGTCAACAACGCCGGGCTGTCGATCTCCAAGCCCCTGCTGGAGACGACCGAGCAGGACTGGGACCTCCAGCACGACGTGATGGCGAAGGGCTCGTTCCTGACCTCGCGCGCTGCTGTCCGACGCATGGTCGAGCAGGGCATGGGCGGCGACATCGTCTACGTCGCCAGCAAGAACGGTGTGGTCGCCGGACCGAACAATGTCGCGTATGGGGCCACGAAGGCCGACCAGGCGCACCAGGTGCGCCTGCTGGCCGCCGAACTCGGCGAGCACGGCATCCGCGTCAACGGCGTCAACCCCGATGGGGTTGTCCAAGGGTCGGGCATCTTTGCCGGCGGGTGGGGCGCGAAGCGGGCCGCGGTGTACGGCGTGGCGGAGGAGGAGCTGGGCAGCTTCTACGCCGGTAGGACGCTGCTCAAGCGGGAGGTGCTGCCGGAGCACGTCGCCAACGCCGTGTTCGTGCTCACGAGCTCGGACCTGTCGCACACGACGGGCCTGCACATCCCGGTCGACGCCGGGGTCGCGGCTGCGTTCCTGCGCTGATGGTGTCCTCGCACGTCGCCGTCGATCTCGGTGCCTCGAGCGGTCGGATCATGCTCGGCCACGTCGACGGCGACCGTCTGGAGCTCGAGACGATCCACCGCTTCCCCAACCCGGCGGTGCGGCTGCCCGACGGCCTGCACTGGGACCTGCTCCGCCTCCACACCGAGATGCTGCACGGGCTGACCCTGCTCGGCCGGAGGCGCGGTCTCGCGCCGACGAGCATCGGAATCGACAGCTGGGCGGTCGACTACGGGCTGCTGGACGCGGACGGCGCGCTGTCCGGCCAGCCGTTCCACTACCGCGACGCCCGTGGGCAGGCCGCAGTGGCGGGGCTGCACGCCCTGGTCCCGCCGGAGGAGCTCTACGGGATCACCGGCCTCCAGCACCTGCCGTTCACCACGCACTTCCAGCTCGCCAGTGAACGCGGCTCGGCGCGGTTGGACGGTGCGAGCACGCTGCTGCTGGTCCCTGACCTGCTCGGCTGGCTGCTGACCGGGGCGGTGGGTGTCGAGCGCACCAACGCCTCGACGACCGGCCTGCTGGAGGTCAGGACCGGCCGCTGGTCGTCGCGCGTGCTGGCCGCGCTGGACGTCGACGCCGACCTGTTGCCCGCGCTGCGCGAACCGGGGAGCAGGCTCGGGGCCCTGCTGCCCCACGTCGCCGAGGAGACGGGGCTGCCCGCCACGACGCCGGTCGTCGCCGTGGGGTCGCACGACACGGCCTCCGCCGTGGCCGCGGTGCCGGCCGCCGGCGAGGGGTGGGCCTACATCTCGTGCGGCACGTGGTCGCTGGTGGGTGTGGAGCTCGGTGCGCCGATCCTCACCGAAGCCAGCCGCCTGGCGAACTTCACCAACGAGGTCGGAGTCGACGGTACGGTCCGCTACCTGCGCAACGTGATGGGGCTGTGGGTGCTGCAGGAGTGCCTGCGCACCTGGAAGCGTGGCGGCACGCCCGAGGAGCTCACCGCCCTGCTCGGGGCGGCCGCCGCACTGCCTGCCGGCGGGCCGGTGGTCGACATCGATGCGCCCGGATTCCTCCCGCCCGGCGACATGCCCGCCCGGGTCGGCCGCGCCTGCGAGGCCACCGGGCAGTCCGCGCCGTCGGGCCGGGCACAGCTCGTGCGGTGCGTGCTGGACAGCCTCGCCGCAGCACACGCCCGCGTGGTCGGGGACGTCGTGGCGCTGTCGGGTGTCGACGTCGAGGTCGTGCACGTCGTGGGCGGTGGCTCCCGCAACGAGTTGCTCTGCCAGTTGACCGCCGATGCGTGCGGCCTACCGGTCGTCGCCGGGCCGGCGGAGGCGACCGCCATCGGCAACCTCCTCGTGCAGGCACGGGCCTGCGGCACGATCACCGGTGACCTCGCAGCCATCCGGGCCCTGGTGGCCGCGACCCACGACCTGCGGCGGTACGAGCCGCGGCGCTGAGGGCCACCGACTCGGCGTCTCAGCTGCTGACCTCGGTGAGGTGGTCGATCGCCGAGAAGTGCTGCAACGACCAGATCGCGGCGTTGGCGATGGGCGTGGTGCGCAGCGTGGTGACCGCGGCGTGGTTGGAGTTGAACCGCTCCCACTCCCACGGCTGCGGCTCGATGCCGAGCAGGTGCGACAGGATCACCGAGTTCGTGCCGTTGTGGGCGACGATCACGATGCGGCGCTCGTCGTGGTCGAGGTCCCAGAGGTGGTCCGGGTCGGAGGCGTTGCGGGTCACGCCGCGCTCGGCCAGCAGGCGCTCGATCGTGCTGGTGACCCGGGAGTGGAAGTCGCCGAACGGCTCGCCGTGCGGGCCCTGCCACCACGCTGCGCGCGGGCGTCGGCGCCACTCCTTGAACGCCCTGGCGACGACCTCGGCCGGCGCGCCCTCCCACTCGTCGGGCGGGCGGATCTCCCACAGCCCCTCCTCGGGCTGGGCGGGCAGCCCGAGCGCCTCGGCGATCGGCTCGGCGGTCTGTGCGGCGCGGCGCGCCGTGGAGGCAATCACCTCGTCGACCTCGAGCCCGGTGACGCGCTCCGCGGCCTGCCCGGCCTGGCGCCGCCCGAGCGGGGTCAGCGGTGGGTCGTTGTCGCCCAGCCCGTGGGCGTTGACCCAGGCGGGCTGTCCGTGGCGGATCAGCAGCAGCTCCATGTCCACGACGCTAACGCCTCCCGGCGTCCGCCCGCCCCCGTTGGACACCCGGTCATCCCGTGGCGGTCACCCCGTGGCGGTCAGCGGTGGCGGTCATCCCGTGGTGGTCAGACGGCGGCGGGCGGGCCGAGTGCGTCGCGCCCGTGCGCACCGGTCCAGTGCTCGTACGCGGCCCCGGGGCCCTTCGGCACGATCGCCGACGGGTTGAGCTTGCCGTGCGTGGTGTAGTAGTGCCGCTTGATCTCGTCGATGTCGACGGTCTCACCGAACCCGCGGGTCTGGAACAGGTCGCGGGCATAGGCCCACAGCGCCGGCAGCTCGCGCAGCGTGTTGCGGTTGCAGCGGAAGTGGTTGTGGTAGACCGCGTCGAAGCGCACCAGCGTGGTGAACAGCCGCACGTCGGCCAGCGTCAGCCGGTCACCGCACAGGAAGCGCCGGTCCGCCAGGCGCTCCTCGAGCCAGTCGAGGCGTGCGAACAACGCGTCGTACGCCTCCTCGTAGGCATCCTGGCTGGTGGCGAACCCGGCCTTGTAGACGCCGTTGTTGACGTCGTGGAAGACCAGCTCGTCGAGCGCGGCGACGTCCTCGCGCAGGTCCTGCGGGTGCAGGTCGACCTCGGGGTTCGCGGCGACGGCGTCGAACTCGTCGTTGAGCTGCACGTCCAGGACGGGGTAGTCGTTGGTGACGATCCGTCCCTGCTCGGTGTCCCACAGCGCGGGCACGGTGACGCGCCGCTCGTACGCCGGGTCGGTGCGGGTGTAGGCCTGCGACAGGTGCGTGAAGTCGTTGACCGGGTCGTCGTAGCCGTCGAGGAAGTTCCAGCCCTCCTCGTCGCGCCACGGGTTGACGGTCACCAGCCGGATCGCGTCCTGCAGGCCCTTGAGCTCGCGCACGATCGTCTGGCGGTGGGCCCACGGGCACGCCCGCGACCAGTACAGCACGTAGCGCCCCGCCTCCGCCGGCCATCCCGACGAACCATCGGCGGTGATGCGCTCGCTGAACGCGTTGGGCTGGCGCACGAAGCGGCCGCCCTCCACCTCGCCCTTCAGCTGCGCGAGTTCGTCGGTCGTCGCCATCGGTGCTGCTCCGGTCGGGTGCCGGCGAGGGTCGCGGGCCGCCCGCCGCGGCGTCGTGCCCGATCGGGCGGACGTGCATGCGGCCGTGGTCTCGCAGCGTCGTGACAATCCGTTGCGGCAGGATCTCCGCAGGACTAGTGTCCCGGAGACAGATCACAGGGAGTCACCAGATGTTGACGCACCGTCTCCGCCGCCCGCTGGTGGCCCCGCTGCTGGGGGCGTTGCTGCTCGCGACGCTGGTCGCCGCCGGACCGGCCGCGCCGTCCGCCGACGCGGCCACCCTCGGCACCCCGTGCCAGACGTCCGGTTCGTGGGTCCAGGGCGAGCTCAACGTGTACTTCCTCGACGTCGAGCAGGGTGACGCCCAGCTGCTGGTCGGCCCGACCGGTCGCACCATGCTGCTCGACCTCGGCGAGAACGTCTGGAACCGCACCAGCAACACCAATGCCCAGAAGGTTGCCGCGACGATCCGCGACATCTGCGACGTGCCGACCGGCCCGGTGCACCTGGACTACGTGCTGGTCTCGCACCAACACCTGGACCACATCGGCTACGCCGGCAACCCGCACGACTCCTTCGCGTACGGCAACGGCATCTACGAGCTGCTCGACCCGGCCCAGATCGGCTTCACGGTCGGCACGCTGGTCGACCGCGACGGCGGGACCTGGGTCGACTCCAACGGTGATGGCGACTGCGAGGTCGGCACGACCGCCTCGCCCTCGCCGGACGTGGTGTTCCACAACGCCGGGACGTCCTCGTCGACCGCCCGACGCTGGATCTGCTGGCTGTACGGCCCCGACGGGCAGCCCGACCGCGCCAACATCGAGGGGCGCGTGCTGACGCTGACCAACTCGATGACGAGCTGGCCGAGCTTCGACCTCGGGCCGGGCGTCAACGCCCAGGTCCTGCAGGCCAACGCCAAGGGCGTGCTCCAGGCCGACGGTGTCACGCCGGTCGCGGGCGACCACACCGCCGACGCCGTGCCGCCGTCGGAGAACGACTACTCGGTCGCGGTGCTGTTCGAGTACGGCGACTACCGCTACGCGACCGCCGGCGACACCGACGGCGAGTACTCGACCTCCAGCTTCGGCTAC
>Ga0306912_1001261_pt1 | contig 11911 bp, 12 predicted proteins | sample AntRauFillE10628_FD_190443 | JGI IMG/M metagenome (GOLD analysis project Ga0306912, IMG submission 190443) | Saline lake microbial communities from Rauer Islands, Antarctica - Metagenome Filla E10 #628 (v2) (version 2) | ecosystem: Environmental > Aquatic > Non-marine Saline and Alkaline >... | reverse complement strand
TTGAACCGACCCCCAAAAAGTGGACACGGGAATAAAACCCTCTGTCCACTTTTTCTGTATTCCATATACAATTAGAAATATAAGAAAAGTATATGAATAAAAGAATACTGAGCCAGGAAGCACGAGAAGAAATATTGGCAAACAGCAATGTCAAAAGCTGTAGCAACAAATCAATCACCTTCACCACAATATTTAAGGAAAAAGCAGTAAGGCAATACCAAGCCGGATTAACTGCCACAGAAGTATTTCAACAATCAGGATTCAATCTAAACTTAATCGGTAAAGATATTCCTCATGACTGTCTACGTCGGTGGCGAAAAATAGTGAAGCATAAAGGGCTAAAAGGTCTATCAGAGTCACGAGGTAGAAAGAAAAGTGGCAAACAAAAGACAGTTGAGCTATCTGCAGCTGAACGTCTGCAGTACCTCGAAGCTGAAGTGAAATATCTGAAAGCAGAGAACTCTTTTTTAGCACAACTCCGGGCCAAGCGAGCGGAGTAAAACTAAGGCCAGGGCAGAAGTATAGACTTATCAGAGACTGTGACATTAGTATCAGTCTGGGTTGTACTATCGCAGCTGTGTCACGTAGTGGCTACCACAAGTGGCTTGTGCAGGCAGACGAGCCAGAGAAGGATCATGAAGACTATCTTCTAATCAAAGCCATCTTTGACCAAGGAAAGGCCAAGTGGGGTCGTAGAACCATACAGATGAAGCTTCTAGAGAAAGCTATCTGTATGAACCATAAGAAAGTATCGAGGATCATGAAAAAATACAATCTTGTGACCAAGATACGGAGGAAGAATCCATACAAAACGCTTATGCAGAAGTCTCTGGAGCATAGAACATTTGCGAACAAGCTAAATAGACAGTTTGATCAAGCAACTCCTTTTTGTGTGTTGTGTACTGACATTACCTATCTGCCATACAATAATAGATTCGCCTATCTTTCCGTCATCAAAGATATCGCTAGTGGTGAGGTGGTCGCCTGGAACTTAGCGCAACACTTAGAGATGGATTTGGTGTTGGAGACGGTACAGTTTATGAAACCAACCTATTCTGGGGCAATGCTTCATTCTGATCAAGGGTTTCATTATACTAATCCGTTATACATAGAGATGGTCAAGGAACTCAATCTGGTGCAGTCAATGTCGGGCAAAGGTAATTGTATTGATAACGCACCAATTGAATCATTCTTTGGCCACTTGAAAGATGAGGTCGAATACAAAACCTGCAAGACATTCTCTGAGGTGTATGAGAAGATAGAAGCGTATATGGAATACTATAACTGCGGACGCAGACAATGGGATAAACTAAAAATGACCCCTGTGCAATACAGAGATCATCTTTTAGCCCTTGGGTAGGTTTCTTTAGGTGTCTACTTTAGGGGGTACGGTTCACATTAGCCGGTTTTGTCGTCTATATTGCAGATTTACACTCTGCTCTTTAGAGACTATTCATGGTTGTTCGCGTCTGTGGTCCAAAATTTCCGTACCCGGTTGTATCTGGCGTACCGCCACACACTATATTATAGGCGCACTGAAATGCTTGTATAGCTGTGGTGGTTCGTGGACCAAAGTAGGTTGATTCGTTTTCTGGCGACCCGACGCCAGTGGGAGCCACCAAGAATCCCAGACGATTAAGCTTTTGCTGCAGTCGTTTTACGTCGGCATTATCATCATCAATATACAGTGGTTGAGTGAATGATGACGGACCAGTAGGAGTCCCAACTTCATTTTGAGCATTTTGCTGCAGTCTGAGTGCTGCGATTAATTCCATGAGTTCAGCGATACGTTGCAGCAGGACTTCTCTGTCCGTCAGCTCCTGTGTTGCAGTGTCTCCAGTTGTTTGTGATGTGACTTTTGCGTAGGCCTCATTTAGAGCGGTTCGCGTGCTTGGTCCAAAGTTTCCGTATCCGGTGGTTTCAGGAGTTCCCGCTGAGACAATACCAGAGGCTTTCTGGAACGCTTGAATCGCTGCGATTGTTTTGGCTCCATAGTACTCTGATTCGTTTCCGGGCGAGCCGTCTCCACTATTACTCACGGTATACCCCAAGGCATTCAATGCGACTTGTAGTAGACGCACCTCGTTGTTCGATTCGTCTGGTGCGAGGTTGTTGGTAAAGATATACGGAGGGGGAGAATTTTTCGTTGGGGAGACTGACACTGGTGTATCGTTGTCGGTGTCTGAATCCTCGCTACTATCAGCATCGACTCCGTTGTCAGCTTCCTCATCGTCATCGGAGCTGCTGCTAGATCCACCGCCACCACCTCCCCCACCAGATGATGGGTTTGATTGTGTGGTGGCACTGACCTCAGCAGCGACTGAGGTATACCCGTTTGATTCATACGCGCGGATTTTGTATGAGTAGGCAGTGTCAGCACTCAGTCCACTGTCTGAGTAGCTGGTCGTAGAAGCGTTCGGTGAAGCTATTAGTGCGTCATCTCGGTATACTCGATACCCAGCGATTGCTTCTGTGGTCAATGTCCAATCTAAGTCTATTTGTGATGTAGATACATTGGTTGCGGTGAAACCAACTGGTGTACTTGGGATAGTGCTAATAACTACCGTAGATGAGGTCGCAGATACGTTCCCAGCTGCATCATGGGCGGTTAATACATATGTATATTCAGTGATTGGTTCAACATCAGTATCTGTGTAAAGTGCGCTATTTGCTGTACCAATCAGCGATGCCGGATTGGAGCTGGTAGAACGCAAGATTGAATAGTACGTAACTCCAGTAGCATCTGCTGACACTGTCCAAGACAGTTCAGCCTGTGTGGCTGCTGTTGATGTACCGGTAACATCGCTTGGCACTGCTGGTGCTGTCACATCAACTATCAGCACGTCAGCTACATTAGATAATGCTGATTCATTTGCGTCACCGTCAATTGTCCGTATACCGAAATAATGAGTGCCAGCTGCCTCCAGCCCAGTAACCGTGACACTTTCAGCTGAGCTCGCTGTTTGCGGCAAGGACACTCCAGAGACTACCACTGCATTCTCCCAGTTTCCGGCAGACAAGGTTGTGGTCGCATACCGCACGTCATAGCTATCGGCAGTTCCGTAGATTAAGTCGTTCCCCGGTGCAGTCCACTCCAGCACCACTGTAGTCGATGAAGAAGTGCTAGCGGTCAGGTCTGAAATGGCACTTGGTGGGGTCATGTCTGGATACGATGGAGTGGCCGTAACCGTCAACCGAGAGACAGCTCCATCGCTGACGGCATATACATACAAGATGGTTCCGGCATTAGTTTGCACATCATTTACATCCAAATCAGACAGGCCGGTATTAATCGGCAGCCACTGCGGAGTGCCAATCGCTTCGTTATCCGTCCGAAAGATTCCACCAGTTGGTGATGCGGCGTAGGCGAGATTTTGATCCGTATAGTCACTGCTGACAGTGGTGATGGCGTTGCTACCCAGACCAGTGTTGACTGCTGACCAATTTGTTCCAAAATCATCGCTTTTGAGGATGCCGTCGTCTGTTGCTAGCCACATGATTCCACCGTTCATATCTAGGAGATTGATGTCATTGATGGCGACTGCGCCATTATCATAGTCGAGCGACCAAGACTCATCGCTTGCGTAGCCTGAGTAAGAGTATAAGTCAGACACATACACTTCGTTTGCAGTGGTGACAGCATGTATCGTACCGTTGAGCCAATTCGTCGCAAGCTTTTTTACTGATTTACCTTCCATTCCAGTGTTTTGCAGTGTCCAGGTAGCACCATTATCATCACTTCTGAATACACCACTAGGGGTTGCCGCGTACACCGTACCGGTTACTAGGAATCCATCAGTTGTTTCGTATGTGTCAAATTCAACATCAAGCACATTCGTGTCGGTGAGTCCGGTTGCAGCTACCCAGGTGGGATTGACCCCCGTACCGATGGTGGTCGTATATATTCCGTCTGCGGTGGCTGCGATTACTGGTGTAGTAGTGCTAAACACATACCCACCGTCTCCTCCTTGGGAGTCAAAATCATAGACCCAGCCAATGGCTATCGTGCGAACATTAGTACTACTAAGACCGGTGTTAATGGCTGTCCATGAATCCGCATGATCAGCGCTGAGATAAATACCAGAGTCTGTTGCAAGATAGGTGTAGTCAAAAATTGAGGTGACAGACTGGAAGGTAGTACCGGTTGATCCAGATGGAGTAACATCTTCCCAGAGAGTTTCCGCTTGAGCCGGAATCACCACTGCGGCAAACACAACGAGAGCAAAAGCTATGGCGGGTAAAAATTTCATAAATATAAGCGATTATTTACATTTCACATCAATAATTTGTCGGGTACGCTGAAATATCCGAAGGTTACCACAACCACCTATACCGTCAACATTTCTAGGTACTTCAATTCCACACGAAATCAGGCATACTCTGTTTCTTTTGGATACAGAATTGAAATATAAAAACTGGCTGACAATAGATGCACATCTATTGTCAGCCAGTTAGAGCTTGCGATTCCCTCGCAGTGTTAGAACGAAATCTCATTCGAGTAGGCACTTTCGTACTCTTGATTAGTGTCCAGATTATACCCGTATCCGGTGAGTACTACATAATACATCGTTCCATCGTCGGGGTAATCGGAAAGAGCGTACCAAGTAGTATAGCCGATATCGATGACAGCATAATCATACGGTCCACCAGGACTGGTTCCAACATACACATTCACACCGTCTAGGCGGTAGTTAAAATTGACCGCGGGATTATACCAGTCAGTTGGCATGCTCCACACAATAGCCGCAGACTTCAATGACGGAGCATCTTGATTGCTCGTCATTTGGTAAGGACTATTGGATACGCTTGAAGTTCCGCAGGTATCGGTAGATTCGAGTCCTATGTAGTATCGAGTGCCTTTGGTTAAACCAGTTAAGACCATGTTCACCGTTGTTCCTGGTGTGCCAACAGATGGTTCCCCACTGATTTGGGTCGCTCGACTCCAGGTGCGGTTACCTACTGACCGTGAACTAATCCGTACGTCGTACGAGACCAGTGAGCAACCACTCGCAGGGGATGGGGTTGTCCAGGTAGCGTGCAATTGCGTTCCATCAGACGGGTCTGATGAGAGTGCTAAGTCTGCAGTTCGGGATGGAGCTGCGTATGCAGCAATGGGTGTGAGTACTACCAAACAAAGCAAAATACATTTTTTCATTGTTATCTCCAGTGCCAATCAAATGACTGTCGAGGGTTGTAAAGGTACATGTGGATATATCTATCACAATTTGGTCATGTGCAAACAGTATCAATGCTGCTACACAGAGGTGGTGTGTTTAGTCTCCTGTTGTTTGGTGTGGGCAGAAACAACGTAGATGTACTACTTATCTATTACATATAATACCAAACAGAATCGGTTTTATACAAAAAGAATGATGCATAACTGACGAAAATGTTTTATGCTGGGTTGATATGAATACACACAAACATCTCTTTTTTGACATGGACTTAACGATTGCACCGGCGCGCGAACCGATGCTCGACAGCATGCATGAACTGCTCGCCAACCTGCCACACGATATTGTGATTGTCTCAGGGAGTCTGGTTGATCAAATTAAGTATCAGAGTAATGGCTTACGAGCGCATTATCTGGGAGTCAACGGCAACCATGCCACCAACGAAGAGAATGTAGAACTCTGGCGAAACCCAGATTTGGACGAAACTCATAAAAATGAAATACACGAGCACATCAGAAAAATTACTCGTGAGCTCGAACATGACCTGCGGGATGACTGGCACCCAATCGAAGACAGAGGTTCACAGATTACCTTTAGCCCGATTGGCAACAAAGCCCCGGTTGATATCAAGAAGACCTATGACCCAGACCGGAAGAAGCGAGAGCAGTGGCTTGCTACCCACCCATTTGTCTCCGAAGAGTTGATGGTAAAGATTGGCGGCTCTACGAGTTTTGACTATATTCACAAAGATCGCCACAAGGGCTCAAACGTAAAGAAGATTATTGAGCACTACGGCTGGAATCCCGATGAATGCGTCTACTTTGGTGATGGGCTCTACCCAGGTGGAAATGACGAGGTGGTCATTGGCGTAATCGATACTGTCCCAGTAAACGACCACCTAGACACCTACACCAAACTCAAAGAGCTCTACGGATAAAAGAGAGTGGACCCTAGCGGACTTGAACCGCTCGCCTCATCCATGCCATGGATGCGCTCTACCGGATGAGCTAAGGGCCCGGTATGATTGTGCGCCCGTATTTTATCATGAGTATCCATAAGTACCAGTCTGGCAATCCTATCCGCTCTCACTATTATTATGTCTAAAATAATCCACTATATACGCACCCATAAGAAAACTTTTATCGGGTTGTTTTGTGTGCTCATCGGCAGCATCGTGTATCTTGTCTTTTTTCGCACTATCACCCTCAGTCCAGTAGCCGAAGCAAATCGAATGGAGCAGTTAGAGCAAACGAAGACTACTCACCAACTCTCCCTCTTTGTCAGCGACGGGTGTTCGGGCAACGTCTCAAATAATTGGCGGGTGGTGGTGGAGCAGATGAGTGAAGTATCCGAGTCATTCGCTGAGTCCTTCAGAGATGCCCAAACGATTCCCTTTGAGTACGCGTGCGTTGCGCACGACCGAGCCTATCACGCCGGTGAAGGTGGCTACGTCGGACGTCTACAGGCAGACCTGAGTCTACGCTCCGAGATTATTTCCTATGCTATCGAAAACGTCTCGACTATTCAGTCTCGAGCAGGGCTGAACACACCAGAAGAAACCCTCTTTTTATATGAGTTACTGGCTGAAGCTATGTATCGAGCTGTCCGTCTTGGTGGTGCACCCTGCACTAGCAAGCCTTACGCCTGGGGCTATGGATACGCCGCTGGTAGTTGCGATAGTCAGGGCAACCCAACCCCTGTCGAATAATAGCAACTCATTGGTTGCTAACGAAAGCTTCAATTTTTCACCACTGAGTAAATCTGAACAAGCCAGTCTACAATACTGACCGGAAGATGATATTTTGACTTTTATTCGTATTTATTTTATAGTGCTGTTCGATTCATTTAAAGGGAGAAAGCCCATGTTCTTTACCAGTAGTGCGAAACAAATACACACCCAACACTTCTTTACCGGTCTGGATTTACTCATCCAAACCAGTTGTCTGATCGTCGCAGCAATAAGTATCACACTGGCTACCAGGCTCGCTTTTATCGAAGCAGCTAGTGTTGTCTGGTTTTTGTATTGTGTTATCGCGACCCTCAGTTTTGAAATCTTCATGAAGATGAGAACGATTGAGCGGCGGCTGATGCATAGCTCACCGGCGTATCCAGTGTTCTGGCGCTATACCCGCCGCAAACTATACGTCATGTACTATCTAAAACCGTACAGTTATGCAGTGGCTTGGCAAAGAATTATCTACGTCACCTGTATCATGATGGTCCCGTTGTTGTTTTTATCGCTGGCGGCAGCAATGATAAGTATGGCAATAGCATCGCTCATACGAGCCACCTTGTTCTTTTCGAGCGGCACGGTGTTTGTGCCTTAGACTCAATTCCCAACGACCTACTTTCAGTAGGTCGTTTTTTATGGTAGTTTCGCATGAAATTGCCGACAAATGCATTTCCAAACAAAAACCACCAGTGTCATCATATACACTGGTGGCTTTCACTATACGAGCAGTGCTATACTCGTGATTTACTTCGTATTGCACCGTGGACAGCACCAGGCGCAGCCATCTATCAGGTCAGCCCACTTGGGTACTCTGCGCTTAGCTTCCTCCATGGCCAGTTCACAGTTATTGAAATGACCTAAACTCAGCGAGTGCGTGTCATTTGGTAAATGTGAGCAGGTGTCAGCGTTATGTAGCTCATAATTTTGCCCACTTTCAGTATTTTGTTGTTGCGGATTCAGGATATAGTGTCCGATTTCGATTTCCATATGAGTAGATACTAGCATTTTTTCAGGGCGATTTCTCCCCAAAATAAACAGCTAATCCCGCAGTTTGCCCGCAATACTGCGGGATTAGCGGTTTTCGCAGATTCCAGTTTCCGCGCTTATTTCGTACTATCGTCCTTCAATTCAGCAAACTTCTCAGTCATGGTGGGATTCCCGCGCGTCAGCTTCTTAATGGTCAAATCATCAGCTTTATTATTGGCGTGACGCAGATTATCCCCCGAAGACAGGAGTGCGTCCTTGATTTTTTGCAGATGGTCGATGGTCTTATCAATCTCATCAATCGCTGTTTTGAATTTACGACTGGCCAAATCGAAGTTTTTGGCAAAGCCAGTCTTAAATTTGTGCAGATTATCCTCAAAATTTGTTATATCGACATTTTGATTCTTCACCTGCGCCAGCTCGGCTTTGTACTTGAGTGAATTCATCGCCGCATTGCGCAGGAGCGTAATCATCGGGATAAAGAACTGCGGTCGCACTACATACATCTTGTCGTACTTGTACGAGACGTCGACAATCCCTGAGTTATACAGCTCATTGTCTGTCTCCAAGAGTGAGACCAAAACAGCATACTCGCACTGCTTTTCTTGCCGATCTTTATCAAGCTTCTGGAAGAAGTCTTCGTTCTTATGCTTGGTCGCAGTGGTATCTTGTTCGTTTTTCATCTCGAACATAATAGAAATGATTTCATTTCCTTCTCCATCAGTCTCCCGGTAGATGTAGTCTCCTTTGTATCCACTTTTGGCGTCATTATCCTTTTCAAAGTAGGCATTTTGGAATCCCGTGGCCCGGAGCTTGTTGAACTCTGTCTCGCAATGCTGCTCGAGGGTCTCACCCACCATCTTGGTACTGAGCTTGAGCTTCATGTCCTTCAGTCGCTCAATAGTCTCCTCTTTGAGCTTCAACTCGCTCTCATACTTATCTTTCATTGAAGTCTCCAAGAGCTGACTCTCGTGTTCTTTGCTCTGAAGCTTGGCATTGAGGCTATCGCGCTCCTTTTCAATAGCATTGACGGCCTCGGTGATAGAGAGCTTTTTCTGCAATTCGGCATTATTGATGGCGGCTTTGAGTTCAGCCAGCTCAGCTTCCTTTTTCGCCAGATCACTTTGCAGCGTATTGCGCACATTGGCTTCAGCCAGCTCAACCGCCCGTTCTTTCTCCGTCTCCAGCATTTGACTACGCTCTTGCAGCTCCCGACTAAACTCTTCGTCGCGTACCTGCTTTAAAATATTGGCAAACCCCGCCTCATCGACTTCAAAGGCAGTTTTACAATTCGGACAAATAATTTCATTCATATCTTCGGTATTCAGACTAAGTTGATATCTTAACCTTAAATATACCAACTCAGACGCGTACTGACTACTTTTAGGAATTCAATGCTCAGTATAGGGACCTAATAGCCATACAGATTGTTTTTGTAGCTACTCTGTGATCCTAATGAAGTGGTACAATGTTGTGGCGTCTCTATTTATGATTGAATAATGCTCGATATGAATACTCAAACCGCTCCAGCCATGCAAGTGATTCCTCGCAAAATCTTTGTCTTTACCTACCTAATTGTGCCGCTATTGGTGACCATCGCCTTGATTGACACCTTCTACTTAGACGCTGCAATGCGCCCGTATTTGGGCATCACCGCTATTGCCATTCCAATCTATATTTTCATTTTTGACTTGCCGCACATCATGGCTAGTTTCTTCAGCTTCTTGGATAGAGAGTATATTTCCTACTACAAAAAGCATCTATTTATGTATCTCCCTGGCTTGCTTATCGCTACTGCCGTGCTCCTGTATGTAGATTTTCAGCTGGGACTGGTTTTTTATCTCATTAATGACCTGTGGCATGGGGTACGACAAAAAGTCGGCATTGCACTCATTTTGGGTGCTCGACCCGGAAAATTGCATCTCGCCTGGACGCTTGTTCCATTTGTGATATTTAGTATCGCGTATGTCACTGCTAGCCAGCCAGGTTTTCTCCCCGCGGCTCTGATGCCGTATGTTATGCCGTTTATTACAGCTGGCGTAGGCGTGCTCTTCATACTGATGTGCCTCAAGATTTGGTATTCTGCTCCAAAAGTCCGTTGGTACATTTTCGCTGTCTCGATGCTATTTATCTGCAGCTATCTATTTATTGTGCTGGGCTACGCCTTCTTTGCCATCCTGTCGTTTCGGTTTGTCCACGACGTGAGTGCGTTTGCTTTTTACGTCACCCACGACCGCAATCGCAATCTCAATGGGCCCAAGAATTGGCTCTACAAACTATTTAAATACATTCCTCTCCCCTACTTCGTCATCGTCCCGGTCTTGGCCTTTACCGCCGCCTACGCCGTACGCACACACACTGACCAAACTCTCCAAATCGGCTTCAGTGTCGTCATCCTCATAGCGATGTGCCACTATTACCTAGAGAGCGTCATGTGGAAGCGAGATACTCCACACCGGCAGAATGTGCGAGTGAGTCAGTAGTGATGTTCAGTGCACTGAGATACAATATTTGAAAACCCTAACCCGTAAAATTATTATCACAATAAATATGATGACATGAATACCGACCCTGATTCCGCATTGCAGGCCATTCCTCGGAAAATGTTTTTGTTGGTCTATCTCATAGTTCCTGTACTGATAACCATAGTCATAATCGATAGTTTATATTTTGAAGCTGCTCTAAGACCATACTTGGGACTGCAGGCAGTGCTGATTCCGCTATATATATTCGTATTTGACTTGCCGCATGTGATAGCCAGTTTTTTCAGTTTTTTTGATAAAGAATATGTTTCATACTACAAAAAACACTTGTGTCTGTATTTACCTGGATTTCTTGCAGCGACAGCGCTACTCTTCTTGGTAAATTTTGAGCTCGGCATTGTCTTCTATCTCTTAAATGACTTATGGCACAGCTTGCGCCAAAAAGTTGGAATAGCGCTTATTCTGGGTGCTCGACCTGGGTTACTACACACTGCTTGGACAATCGTACCATTCGTATTTATGGGTTTTGGATACATCTCAACTCTGCGTCCAGATACATTCTCATCGGATTTCACCGCATCTATGATAGCAATTGGGCCTGTGGCCGTAGGGATTCTCTTTGTTCTCATGTTGCTGAAGATACATGACTCGGCACCGAAGGCACGTTTGTACATCTTTGCTGTCTCGATGTTATTCATCTCTAGTTACTTCTTTATTATTCTGGGATATGTATTTTTTGCAATCTTAGCGTTTCGGTTTGTGCACGATTTAACTGCGTTTATGTTTTATATTACACACGACCGAAACCGTAACCAGGTTCATACAAAAAACTGGTTGTATAATATAGTGAATGCAATCTCTGTACCGTACTTCATCATGGTGCCAGTACTTGCCATTATTGCTGCTTATGCTGTTCGAATACTTCCACACCAAGCGCTACAGACAGGCTTGAGCATCGCTATTGTTCTCGGCATGTCTCACTACTACTTAGAGAGTGTCATGTGGAAGCGAGACACCCCACACCGGCAGAATGTGCGAGTGAGTAAATAATGACTAGGAGCTCAGAAGCTGTTGCATTTGATAAATCGTAACTAAATTCTGGACTATCAACAAGGGAATACCAATTTGGAAATACCAACGTTTGGTTTTGTGGCGAAAGGCGAGCATTGCTAGATATACACCGATGGCACCAAAGACGCTGGCTAAGAAGAATAAATATCCTTCTGGAGTTCGTTTGGTTGAGTGATTATGAACGGATTTTCGCTTGTCGTACGCCATAATTGCAAACGATGTGATATTTATCGTTAGAAACAAACCGATGACTATCTCTTGGATGTACATCAGGAAATAATAGCACCCTTTGAACTGTCGTTCTGTGAGAGTGAATCAAAAACCGCCCGAAGGCGGTTTTCTTTGTGGACTCGACAGGACTTGTCCTGACGGTCACCAAGCTAGTTTGTTTCCTTTCAGTCACAAACTAGCAGGTGCCGCGGGACACGCCTCACTTGTTCGCAGGCTCACAGCGCTCCGGCGTTCAA
>Ga0306912_1001254_pt1 | contig 11963 bp, 13 predicted proteins | sample AntRauFillE10628_FD_190443 | JGI IMG/M metagenome (GOLD analysis project Ga0306912, IMG submission 190443) | Saline lake microbial communities from Rauer Islands, Antarctica - Metagenome Filla E10 #628 (v2) (version 2) | ecosystem: Environmental > Aquatic > Non-marine Saline and Alkaline >... | reverse complement strand
CACCCGAATGCCGGATCGACCGGAAACAATATCCAGCGCCGCATTGCTGCCGCCGATCAGTGAGGCGACCTGCTCTGCGAACCCAGCCAAGCCCCCCACCTGATCGACGCGGCCCTGGTCGAATGTCTTACCGACTCCGCCAATATTCGACATCCCCGTACCCAGGTTGATCTGTGCGCGGCCAGAGTTTTCGCCGTTATTGTCTCCACCGAACAGGGATTCAACGCCGCCACCGAGGAATGAGCCGATTGCCGCGCCGACAAGAGGGATAGGGATTAGTCCTTGTCCAATAAAAGCCCCCGCCGCATTACCAATGCCAGAGGTTTCCCCAAACACTGCATTAGATGCAAAGCCACCAGCTATGCCACCAGCTATGCCACCAAGCGCACCACCTACCGTCATGTTGTTGGCTGTGTCGAACATCCGACCCGACGCAGACACCAGTGATTCACTGCCAGTCGCCCGGCCAAGCTGGAACAGCCCCTGCCCTGCTGCGTTGTAGATTCCGGAGCCAAAATTCTGGACGCCACCGCCGAGCGCACTGAGAATCCCTCCACCAGCGCCACCGCCCCCCGACGCCATAGCCCCCGAAGATCCGCCACCCAAACCCATCGACAACATGATCGGGTTGCGTACAGCTGCATACGCCATTTCGCCTAGCGTATTGAGGAACAGGTCCTTCAGATCACCCAGCGACACTTTTCCAGTGCGGAATATGTTCCTGAACGTCTCGGCAAAGCCATCATCAAGGCGCTCTAGTCCGCGATCCCACGCGGCGACCAGTGACTTTGAGTCCGTCTCTGCTGCCTCCGCGACCTTTTTCGATGACTGGGCCGCCGCCTGAAAGCTGAAGTCAATGTCTTCCGCCCAGAATTCTGCCTCCTTGGCAGAATCGGACAGACTTCCACGTACACTTGACGCCGCATCAGCCATCTCTTCTTTTACAGACCTGGCAAACTTCTCGTATGAGTCAGACGGCAATGGTGCCATAAGCGTGGCGCGTATCTTCTTGCTTGTTTCCTCGATGTTGCGATCAATCGATGCGAGAAGGTCTGCGCCAATCGTTGAGCTTTGCCGCTCATCCACCCACGGCAGCGCATTCCACAGCTTGTTGGCAGCCTCTTCAATCTTGGAAAATGCAGAGACGTTTGCTCTGGCAATGGTGTTCGCTACGTTCACCAAGCCCAGCCCGGCAGCTTTGATGGTGTTGAATGCGCCCACAATGGCGTCAGCGCCGAAAAGAATTGTCTTGATGATGCTTTCGACAATGCTGTTGACGCCCCCGCCCTCACGAATGATGTCAGTCATGCGATTGGCTACCGCCTCAAGCGCAGGAGCCGCTTTAATAGCCAATTGCTGAGAAAGTCCGGAGAATGTGGAACTGATTCGGCTCATTGCATCGTTTGCGGCTTCCACGCGAGAGGCGTCAATGCCACTTATCGCCAGCCCAGCTTCTTCAGCCTGCTGGGCGAACGTATCAAGCCCCGCCGCGCCGGTCGCCATGGTCTGTACGAGAGAAACGCCCTCTGAGTCGAATAGCTTCATTGCAAGACGGACTTTGTCCGACTGATTGCCGACCCCCTCCATGGCCGCGGTGACGCGCCGGAACGTCTGATCCGGGGAAAGGTTATTCAGCTCCTCCGCCGAAAGCCCAAGCTCTAGCAGTGCGTTCTTTGCCTCGCCCGTTCCCGCTGCTGCCTCTGCAACACGGCGGGTCATGCGCTGAAGCGCCATGTCAAGCGTTCCGGACGCAACACCTGTCTGCTCTGCGGCAAATCGGAGTCCAGCAAGGTCCTCGGTTGCTATGCCGAGGCGCAGAGAGACTTTGGCGAGCGAATCAACTGAGGACAGCCCAGACTTGACCATGGCAGCAGCAGCAGCTGTCGCCGCCACTGCCGCGGCGGCCCCCCACTTGGCCGCTTGTTTTGCGCCCTCGTTGAAGGAGTTGCGCCAGCGCTCAGATACCTTGCCGCCGCGCTCCTGTGCCCTCGTCAGATCCTCAAGTTGGCTCTGGGTGAGGTTGAGCTCGCGCACAGCATTCTTTGAGTCACCCCGGATTAGCAGCGTTGTCTGGTACGTTTTGTTGCTCATTTATCACACTCAGCGCGCCCGCCTCTAGGAGGCGGACCTGGTTGAAGATTTTGCGGCGCTTCTTGATGCCCCAAGCATCCATGACGGTCATTACAGACGGGTATTCGAGTCCCTGACGGATGATGCCGCCCATGCCGGCGATTACCCGCCACTGTGTGATGCATGCCTCGAAGACGCGGTATGCCGTCCAGTTGTCCGGGTGGACATAGAAGACCTCGGGCTCCGGGGTGATCTCAGGGGGTTTATCCGGCAGCAGGATGTAGGCGCTGCCGTCATCCTCATCAGGGTCAGGCTGGTCCTGCTGCATGGATCTTGCCCATGCGCGGCCAGCCTCTAAGAGTTTTTTGCCAGGGCCTGCTTGCCGAGAACGACAGACAGCAGAGCCGATGAAAGCGCCGACCGATACTCTCTGGCCTCCAGCATCGCGTTGACGTTCTCTTCGCTGAACTCGACCGGCTCGCCGCTGTCATCTACCACATCCCGCCAGCCCAGCAGATACTCTTGCATCAGCGTCTGATCATCGACACCCTCGTTAGACGAAAGTCTGTCCATGAGGGTCTTCGCTTCAGTGATACCCGGCTTCCTGAATCTAGCGATAAACTTAACCTGCGTGGTTCGACCGAGATCGCTGTCAACCTCCACGGCGATCTTGACGTCCAGTTCAGACTTAACACCCTTTAGTACTACCATAGTATTGCCCTATGCCTTGTAATTGCCTGTGGATAGAACGGCACCACCACGCCCCGCTCGCGCGGACGCCAGGCAATGGGACGTAATAACGTGGTGGGCCGTAATCGTTACGTCAGGGTGATGGTCAGCTCGTCATCACCGCTGTCGGGAAGAAGGCGCGCCTGGGTCTGATAGCCCAGCTCGCCATTGATGTCGGTCTCCGTGATACCGGACAGCTGCACCTTCGGCGCCGCAATGGTCACGATATTGCCAGCCGTGATGCCGTGAACCATGGTGAGCGCGGACTTCGTGACACCCGAGTTGCTCTCCATGAGCTCAAACATATTCTTCGTGCCGATCCGAGGCGCCAGCAGCGTCATGTTGCCGGCAGGAGCCCGGTCCACAATGAACACCTCCTCGAGGTTCACGAAGTTCTGGTAAGGCGTTTCGCCAGCCCAATCGATCTCCATGGCCTGGACGATGGCGTCGTAGGCATCCAGCGTACAGGTCGGGGTGTTGGTGTTATTCACCGGCAGGGGCACTATGAAGCTGGAGACATCGGGCGTGACCGCCGTGATGGCCGTGGGCCTCGCATAGAAGCCGATGAAGGTGAACATCAACATCGGAATGGCGCCCGGGCTCGTCATCAGCCGCACAGACCCGCGGCAGCCCTTGATGATCTGACGCTCGCCGTCCTGGTCGTAATAGATCGTGACCGACTCGTAGTCCTCGGAGACCGGCGCGTATTCGACGTCTGTGGATGCCGAGACCGTCTCAGCGAAACCGCAGGCGCGCAGTAATGGGCCCCACGCGGGGGCATCTCCGGCAGTGCCAGATCCTGCCAGCTCGACCCCGAATTCCACCCGCGCAAAAGGCCCCGTATTGATCTGCTCGTCCAGCCCCAGGGTCGCGCGGTCCAGATTGCGCTCGACTGTGTTGCCGTCGTAGATGGTGCGCTGCAGGCCGGTGGTCAGGATCGCATTCAGCCCCGCGGTGGGCGTCGGGTCCGTGCCGTATGTGTCCTCAATCTTTGCGAGGATAAATCGTTTACGCGTCTTCATTCGGCGTCACCTCTTTCTGGACGGGCTTGGCCGTCGGTTGCGCTGCGACGATTGCCGCCTCTCTGGCAGACCGGGTGCACTCCACCCGCTTAACGCTGCCGTCCTTTTGCTTCATGTACCTGCCACCCTTGCGGTTCATGGCGTCCTCCTAGGTCTGTCTGAATTGAGTGCGCGCCGTGAAGGTCTCGCGCCACCAGATGTATTTGCCGCTGAGGCCGATCAATTCGCCGCCGCCGGCCTCCATTGCATCCCATTCCTGCCCGTTGGCGTTCGGGTGCTTCCATCCCACCGCGGCGGCCCGCAGCTCGCGGACGCGATCCTCGATGTCTGTCAGTTCGCAGCCGACCATGCAGATAACCTCCGCGACTTGCTCCTGAATCGTCACGTTGTCGTAACCGCTCTCGCCGAAGGTTTCGGAATTCGGGAAGACCATCACGACGGGGAAGTCTTCGTCGTAGTTCTCAACCGGCTCAGTGGTGAATGCGTTCTTCACAGGCGCGGCGAGACCCGCACCTTCAAGGTGCGCTATGAATGCCGTGTGGATCATCGGATTCCTATCTGCCGCTGCAGGAAATGGTCGAGCTCGTTGGCGAGCGTCTTATCGGCGTCCTGCGCCATCATGCTGTTGATCTCATCGATGCCGGCCTTGCCGCGCACCATATGTGCAACTGAGGGGCCGGTGAGCTTGCGGATAGGCAGGCGGGCCGCACCGATGCGCTGGAATATCTGGTACTGTCCGATGCCGTCTTCTTTACCAACCCGGCCCTTACCCCAGAATCCACCTTTCACCACGTAGCTGCCGCGGCTTTTGACCACGCGAACCCGGACGCCCTTGCGTGATCCTCGGGCGCCCTTCCTGATCGGCTGATTGGACTTTTTCGGCATGGCACCACCGACAGCAAACTGCCGCAGAGAGATTCGCCCGCCGGTGTAAATCAGGAATCCTGACGGGACGCCCTGCTGTGTGCGCACACGCTTCTTTAGGGCAACCTTGAGCTGTCCAGCTTTGATATTGTACGTGCCCCGCACGCTCTTACTGACGCGCGTAGCTGCCTTGCTGTGCAGCTTCTTGACTGCTGAGAACGTGGCCTTCTCCACAACCGCCGGATCGTAGGCCTGGCGAACTGCGTCCAGGTTGTCAAATCGGACATCGATCACGCGGTGGCCTCGTATTCCAGAAAATAGCCGTTATCGGATAATCGCCGCCCAAGGGTGTAGGCGACGCAGTCATACACGAACACATCACCCCGCTTTGGGTCGAAATTCACATCGCAACGGGCAATCCGCGCGACGTAGTTAATTCGGGAAATCTGGCCCGACTCGTCTACGACTTCGACATCCCGGCGGAGCACCAAAGGCACATCCGCGCGGAATTGGTCAGGTCGCTCAAAGACGCAGGTACGACCGAACACCCCGGACAGGGTGCCGGCCACCTCCCGGGCCAGATCATCAAACATCGACTGTCACCGCTTACGTGGTTGAGCCGTTACCGGGCAGGAGCTGTACTTCTACCGTTGTCACGCCATTGCCGGCAGCCGTCATCGCGACGACGCCACCTGCGTTGTCACCGGCGGCCGGGGTGTTGGTGTCGACGAACTCTCCCGCAGAAGCGTCCCATGTCAGGGTCTGCCCCTGGCTGATCACGTCCGCGCTGTTGCATGGCGCCTCGAACACCTCTGTGATGTGTACCGTGCCAGTTTCACCAGCACCGATATCCACCGCAGCGATGCCGACGAGACCGCCGACAATAACGACAGCGCCGCTAACTACCGCACTGCCTCCGTTCGTCCACTCAATGGTGGAGCCCTTCGATTTGTGATTGGCCGCCATGTGCGTGCCCTCCATTACTCAGATTCAATGAAAAACGGCACCCGAAGGTGCCGCTATGGGGTCATGGACGGTTAGGCGCCCGGGTTCTTGTACAGGCCGCGATAATCAATGGCCTTCGCCGCGAAGTCGTGGCGCGCCTTGATCTCTATGCCGTCGATGTTGAAGCCCTCGCGGGTTTCGATGTAGACGCCCTGATTGCCTTCCAGGTAGCAATACTCAATTGTATCCACCTGGTTGAAGTCGGCAGCGATGTACCATGCGTTGCCGGTGAGGCGCGGCTCAACTACAGGGTTCAGGCTGCGCATGGACGTCGGGATGGCGTTTGCCTGCTCCGAGGGGCGAATCTCCGTAAGGAACTTCTCCAGCTCGGTTTCAGCATCCGCGCCAACAATCACATGCCGGGGCATCACGTTGATCAGACGACCTTCCATGCCGGTCTGCTTGCGCATCGCGGCACGCGCGGTGCCGATCGTGCCGGTGCCAATGGCGCCGCCCGAGGCCGCAAGGTTGCCGTGGTCGGCGTCGAACAAAGCCGTGCCGTCCTGAAGCACAGCATTGTCGACCGGGATCGCCCAGACCAAGTCGGACTCAAGGTCCGCCGCGGCCCGACCGAACATCATGGGTACCCGAGTAAGGGCGTCCATGTCGTCGTTGATGATGGTCTGGCGAGTGAACGGCAGGATCTTGCCGTAGGTTGCCAGCGAGTAGGTTTCCTTCTCGTCTGACACCTTGCCGTACTTGAACTCGCCGTTTTCCTTGACCTCCTCGAGGGCAGGAGCACCGGACAGGCGCACGCGGTTGACTGCGCGGAAGTCGCTGGCCGACGCCTGGCGGAATACACCGACAAACGTGCGGGGCGCGCTCTCGTAGCCCATCAGCAGCGTGCGATTGAACACAGCGCCAGCGATGTTGGCCAGGTCCGAGGTGGACAGTGCGCGCGTTGCGATCTCGCGGGATGACATGCCCCTGACATCCACGCCCTGCCGCTGCAGCAGATCCTCGCAGAGCCGTAGGAGTGACATGCCGCCGAACTGCCGTCCCTGATCGGTCAGCGTCTCTACACCGCCGCGTGAAAGCAGAGCATTCGTGGCGGCACCACGCATGTCCTCGACCACGCGATGGTCAACGCTGGAACGGACACCGCTGACCTCCTCCGATGTGTCCTGATCTGCCCAGCGCTCGATGATCTGCTGGCGGGCTGCGTCAACGGTTACGCCCTCCCGGATCAGCTCGTCGGCGAACTCGCTGTCCAGTCTCGCGGCACGGACTGCCGATTGGATTTCCGAGACTCGCGTACGCTCTGTCTGCACAGCGCGCTGGCTGGCATCATTGGCGGCGCGGGTTACATCGTCCTGCGTGATAGTGGATTCCGGGGTTTCAGTGGCCGCCGGGGTTTCGGTCGAACGTACTTCTTCGGTAGGCATATTGGCCTCTCCTTCGGTTGTGGGCCCGACGGCCCGTTTAACAATCTTTGCCTGACTACTTTTGCGCTCCGCACTGCGGGAGACCGCAGCGTCATCGAAGCCCATGGGGACGAGGGATACTTCCATCGGCTCCCAGTCGACGGCCCGATAAACATCGAGCTCGCCCTGTTTCTCGGTGACCTGGTACTCGTGCACCATGTAGCCGATGCTCACGTGGCGCAGGATGCCGTCGCCAACGTCCGCAAGGATGGACGCGACGTCCTCTCGCTGACTGAATCGCACGGACACCATGAGCTGCCCGTTCTCGACCCAGGCGCGGTCGACCACGCCAAGAACGTCGCCGACTTCCCAGCTGGAGTGCGTGTTCAGGAACGGCGCGCCGTTGTTGAGCCGGTCCATACGGATCGACGCATCAGTCATGTCCAGTTCTTCGTAGTAGTCGCCACGCATCCAGCTGCGGCGAAGCCCGCGGGCACCCGTACTGGCGATGAAAGTGACGGTGCGCTGCTCCGCGTCAAATGTTTCCGGGGCTGGCGCCGCCCGAACATCGAGCATCGGCACCTCCCGGGTCTCTGTCAGTGCTTCAGGCATCTTCGGTTTCCTCCTTCAGTGCCTCGTTCAGATTCCCGGCCATGGAGAACCGGCTGCAATCCCAATCGAAATAGAGTTCTCGCTTATCCAGCTCGCGCTTCCAGCGCTCCATGCTGGCGATGACCACTTCCGGGTCACGACCGCGCATGCGGACCATGTCGCCGTAGCTGAGTGCCCCGAGGCGCATTTCCTCGCGCAGGGCTTTGATTTCTTTGCCTGGATCAAGAAGGTCGCGGCTTGGGGATACCCAGTGCACACGAACAGGCTCCCGGATACCCCGGGCCACCGCCGCGGCCTCGAGGAACCATTCCAACTCCCGGCGACAAAGACGAGGAATCACGGTATGCGTTCGCCATTGGTCGATGTTCTTGTAGAAGGCCAGCCAGCCCATGCGGCCTGAAAGGAAGCTCACGTTCCGCAAGTCACCTGTCAGTGCTTCGTATGGCATCCCTAGGCCGGCGGCAATCGTCATCAATTGGGCGCGGTCGAAGTCGGACATGCCCTCGACCCCGGGCGGCGTTGCAAATGTCACGTCCTTGCCGGGCGGTAGCGATTCGACGCGGCCCGGCTCTATGCGGTCGCTGATCGGCTGGCCGGCGTGGCTTGTCCCGGCCCCTGGCTCTGACTCGTGCACGAATACGGCGTAGCATGCGGCGATCTTCTGGCGCAGCTGGTAGGCGTCACGGGTGTCTGCAAGGTCACGCAGGTCGGTCATGATTGGCGCAAACCAACTCGCGCCATCCAGCTGCCCGGGTCGGTCAAGTCGGTAGGCGTGCGCGATCTGCTCTGCCGGCACGCGCACGCTGGACCAAGAGGAACGTAATCCCCGGTATTGCTCGCCCGGGTGCGCCTTATAGATGTGGTACGCGATCACCTCGCCGGTGTTTGATAGCTCTTTCCCCTGCACGACCAGGTTGCCGCGATAGTCCCGCAGCGTCATGTCCAGAAAGTCGGGCTCCAGCATCTGCACCTGGTACGGCAGGGCGAACCGCGACTGCCTGCGCCGTCGGAACCTCTCAAGGACCGAGCCGCTTTCCACGATTGACCGAAAGCCGATAGCCTGTCGGGCGTAGAAGTTGCCAGATTCCTCGGCCCCGCTCCCATCCTGCGCGACGTGCTGCTCCCACAGTTCGGTGAAGGCGCGAGAGCCGGCGTCACTGCTTGCTTCGAACTCCGGTCGGATTCCGGTGCCGATGGTGTTGGCCACCAGCACATTGACGGCGTTTGCGGCATGGCCGTTGTCACGCACCATTTGGCGCGCACCATTCCTCAACGCCGAAGCGGATACCGCGATCTCGGAATTCGCACTCGTGCCTGGCCTGACCCACCCATCGTTGCGTCGGCCGGTGCTGGCGGCTTCGTATTTGCGCAGCACGGACATAGCAGACTTGTGCTGCACGTACTCCCGCTGCGACCGTGCCCTGGAGGCCGCCCACGACGGCGCGACCGAGAGCAGCGCACGCTCAGTGAATGAGGTTTTATCGGACATCAGAAGCCTCGGCTGTGGCTCGGGTATGTGACGTTGGTGTGCTTTGCTCGGATGCCTAGGGTGGACTCCACGTCGGCGATCACGCGCTGCATCTCATCGAGCGAGCGGTAGCGGACCTTGCTGCCGTCCGGAAGCGTTGCCTCCAGAATCCCGCGGGCATACGAATCCCGCAGCGCTGTGAGCTGTGCCTGTGTGTACGCCATATATCAATTCCAGAATTCTGATTTCTTGAAGGTCACGCCGTGCTTCGTCTCGACGCCATCCTCCGGCTTCGCCTTGAGGATCCCGAGCGACTCACGCAGAGCGGTCCAGTCGTCATCGGTCCAGCGGTCGATTCCCTTGATCGCGGCCGCCGCCCGGGCATACACCCGGCAGTCCAGCGGCTCATTGCGCTCGTAGATCTTCTCCCACTGCCAGACCGTGTACCCGGCGCGATTCTTCCGGCGCGCCAGCTGCTCACCGCACAGGCCCTTGAAGTACTCCTCCCCGTATTCAGGGAATTCACACCAGCCTGCCGGTAACGGCTCGCCGCTTTCCTCGGTGGGCCGCTTCAGCTTCAGCCAGCTATACAGCTCGGTCTTCAGAAGGTTGACCCCAACACCCCAGAGCATCACGCCGCGGCGAAGCTTCCGGCCTCGCTCGTTGACGTCCACCGGCTTAGGTATGCCGATGAGGGTGGTGAGGTTCTGCTCGCCCTTGATCGGTAACGCCTGTGGCTGCGCGAACTCGCGGCAGAAGGTGTACACCGTCTGCGTCTGGTCACCAGAGTCGATCGCGGAGCACGCGATCGGCAGATGCACGCCACTGCTGTGCTGCCATGTCGCACCGCTGATCAGCTTTCGCAGTTCAGCCCAGGGACCCAATGGCCCGAGATCCGACGTGTCGCCGGGGAACACTCGGTAGTCAATGCTCTGCGATCGGCGGCCCGGGCCCCATCCGACGACCTCCAGCTCAAGGCGGCCAGGTGATCGCTGGACATCCACACCCATCGTGATTAGGCAGACCCAGTCGGCCACCACGTTCTGCCGGTATTCGGTGCCCCGGGTTCGCTCGTAGAGGCGCTCCCAATCCGGCGTGTCGCCTTTCTCCTTCCAAGTCTCCCCGCGGGTCTGGTTGACCCATGTTTTCAGCTCGGTCGGACTTCCCTTTCGAGCAAGAAAGTCGCGCATGATCCGCGACCAGTCCGTCATCGGGCTGTAGGCGGACCAGATATGGACCGCGACGTGCCGCGGCGCATCAACAGGGTTGCCGTCGATGTCGGTAAACTCGATGCCGTCTTGCGTCGTCAGGCCCGTATCTGGATCCCGCCAGACGCAGTCGGTCTGCACCTCCTGGCTCTGCTGGTAGGTGAAGAATGCCCCACACTCCTCGCAGGCATACTGCGTGGTCATCGGATCGCCCGGATCAAGCATCCGCAGGTTGTCAAATACCAGGTGCTGATAGTGACTGCAGTGCGGGCACGGAATGTGGCACCGCAGCAGGCAGTCCGCCGTCTTCGCCCGACTGGCGATAAGCGACCTGCTCTCCTCGGTCGGCGTGGATCCGCAGATCAGCTTCTTGAAGTAGCTGCCCTCGTTCCGCTTCCCGGCGAGGTGATCCGGCCTGCCCTCGCCCTCGATGTCCTCATCGAAGCCGTCGAGCTCGTCCATGTATACGGTGTCGGCTGATTTCTCCCGGTAGTTCTTTGCCGAGGTGCCGCCCATGACCCAGAGCTTGCGGCGATTGTCGAACGTCTTGCTGTCTCGCGTGTTGTTCGGATGCTTCTTGCCGAACCAGCTGGCCAGCCCGCGCACCGCCGGTACATCCCGGATCATCGGCTGGACATGCTCCTTCATGAAGCTGCCCGCCGAGGCATCCGTCGGCTGGTATATGATCTGGTTCCGCTTCTTGTGCTCGACCTGGTAGGCCACGCTGGCCATGATCATCTTCGAGTAGCCCACCCGGGCCGACTTGAATACATCCAGCTCCTCGACTTGCTCGTTGCCCATCAGGTTCAGAGGAACGCGCTGGAACGGCAGCGTACGCCAGGGGCCCTCGGCGTAGGAGGATTCCGCCGACATGTAGAAGTTGGCGTCGGCCCAGTCCGCCAGCGCGATCGGCGCCGGGCGAATCAGTACGTCGAGCGCAAGGCGTATCGATGTGGCGGCGTTACTGATCTGTTTCTGCGAGATACTCGTCATACCGCGCTGCCACCCAATCATCATCGCCCAGGGCGGCAATGGCTTCAGATGCCCCGGCGGTAACCGCCCGGACCTTGTCCACCTGTTGCGGTTTAAGCGCCAGCTTTCTCACCAGCTCCGACGGCAGTCCATCCATGACGCTGGCTATGCCGTTCGCGGCCCGGGCCAACACGAACGTGAAGAACCCGAACGGTGCGATCTCGTGCCGCATCATCTGGTTCTTCATCTCCTGGCTCTCGGCCTGCGCATCGGTAAGCCGGGTACGCTGCTTGTCGAGCTGCACCTTGACCAGGAAGGGATCCAGATCGCCATCCTCACCTGCGGCGCCGGCCGCCTCCGCCCTCAAGTCCTTCTCTATCCCGGGGCGCAGCTCGCGCTCGATGCGCCGTCGGTAGATCTCCAGAACATCCTTCAGAAGGAACAACTTCTGCCGGCCGTCCTCGGAGTGGACCGGGACGCCCCACTTTGAGAACGCGTTGTAGGAGATCCCGATTGCCTCAGAGCACTGGCGCGCATTCAGTAGGACATCGCGGCGGACGCTTGGCTTATCGCTTGCCATAGGCCATCATCAACAACCCTGCTCTGGGAACTCCCTGATAAGTAGCGAGATTTCGCGAAGCCCGCCACC
>Ga0306912_1001250_pt1 | contig 11991 bp, 21 predicted proteins | sample AntRauFillE10628_FD_190443 | JGI IMG/M metagenome (GOLD analysis project Ga0306912, IMG submission 190443) | Saline lake microbial communities from Rauer Islands, Antarctica - Metagenome Filla E10 #628 (v2) (version 2) | ecosystem: Environmental > Aquatic > Non-marine Saline and Alkaline >... | reverse complement strand
GCGGAGGTGAAGCGGATGCGCGTGACGGCCGCTCCCGGGATCGAGCTGAGCAGCGTGCGCCGCAGCGAGTTGCCCAGCGTGTAGCCGAAGCCCGGCTCGAGCGGGTCGACCGAGAAGCGGGAGCGGAGGCCGTCGACGACGACCTCCTCCTCCATGTGGGGGCGGTAGGCGACGAACGGGGACCCGCCGGCGGTCTCGCCGAGCGAGATGGGGCCGTCCTCGTCGTAGTAGCCGAAGTCGGACACTTGGTGCTCCTGGATGGTGGTTCGGCGGGGACGTCCCCCCGCCAACGTGGCCGCCTCGTTCCCGGGGCCGTCGCGTGCCACGTGTCGGTCCCGCACGACCCGTCCCGGGGGGACGCGCGGCCCGGCCGCAGGTGCGACCGGGATGCGCCGTTGCTGCCGCCCGTGGGGCGGCCACCGCCGGCGCGGCGGCGTGGTCGATCGGGTGGCTCAGCTCACTTGGAGTAGAGCTCGACGATCAGCTGCTCGGTGACCGGCGCGTCGATCTGCGAACGGATCGGCAGGTCGGTGACGCTGATCTTGTAGGCGTCGAGGTCGGTCTGGAGGTAGCCGGGCACGTCGCGCACGCCGAAGACCTCGATCGAACCGACGATGGCCTGGTGGCTCTGGCGCGACTTCTCCTTGATGACGATCTCGTCACCGGGGGAGACCTGGTACGACGGGATGTTGGTGATCTTCCCGTTGACCAGCACGTGGCGGTGCGTCACCAGCTGGCGCGACTCGCGCCGGGTGCGGGCGAAACCGCCGCGGTAGACGATGTTGTCCAGCCGCGACTCGAGCAGGATCAGCAGGTTCTCGCCGGTCAGGCCCGCACGGCGGGCCGCCTCGGCGTAGTACTTGCGGAACTGCTTCTCCTGCACGCCGTACCAGAAGCGGGCCTTCTGCTTCTCGCGCAGCTGGAGCAGGTAGTCGCTCTCCTTGATCCGCCCACGGCCGTGCTGGCCGGGCGGGTAGGGGCGCTTGTCGAAGTTCTTGTCGCCGCCCTTGAGGTCGACGCCGAGACGACGCGACTTCTTGGTGGCAGGACCGGTGTACCGGGCCATGGGTGGTGCTCCTCGGTCGGTCGGCTCAGAAGCGCTTGCGCTTCGGCGGGCGGCAGCCGTTGTGCGGCACGGGGGTGACGTCGTTGATCGACAGCACCTCGATGCCGGCTGCGGCCATCGTGCGGATCGCGGTCTCGCGGCCGGAGCCCGGACCCTTGCAGTAGACGTCCACGCGGCGGACGCCGTTCTCGATCGCCGTCTTCGACGCCTGCTCGGCCGCCAGCTGGGCGGCGAACGGCGTCGACTTGCGGCTGCCCTTGAACCCGGCGTTGCCGCCGGAGGACCAGCAGATCACCGCGCCGGACTGGTCCGCGAAGGTGATGGTGGTGTTGTTGAACGTCGACTTGATGTGGCACTGGGCGTGCAGGACGTTCTTGCGCTCGCGCTTCTTTCCGCGCTGCTTCTTGGTCGCCATGGTGAGACTCCTCAGCCCTTGCGGACGGGCCTGCGCACGCCGCCGACGGCCTTGCGCGGGCCCTTGCGGGTACGGGCGTTGGTGTGGGTGCGCTGACCGTTGACCGGCAGGCCGAGGCGGTGACGCACGCCCTGGTACGACCCGATCTCGATCTTGCGCTTGATGTTGTTGGCAACCTCGCGACGCAGGTCACCCTCGACGCGGTAGTTGTCCTCGATGTGGACACGGAGGCGCTGGACCTGATCGTCCGTCAGTTCGCGCACACGCGTGTCGGGGTCCACGTCGGTCGCGCTGAGCGTCTGCTCCGCGCGGGTCCGACCGACCCCGTAGATGTAGGTCAGGGCGATGACGACCCGCTTCTCGCGGGGGACATCGACGCCGGCGATACGTGCCATCGTCGTTCTCCTCTCAGCCCTGCTTCTGCTTGTGGCGCGGGTTCGTGCAGATGACGCGCACGGCCCCGCGGCGGCGGATGATCTTGCAGTTGTCGCAGATCTTCTTCACGGAAGGCTGGACCTTCACGGGTCTGCTCCTGTTCGGCTGGTCCCTCGACCACGACTGGCCGGGGATGTCCCGGGCGTCGACGACTGGTCCCCCGTCGTCGTGCCTCGGTCCTGGGTCCCCACCCGCACCGGCGCGCCGAAGGATCTCGGCTGTCCGCGTCGGGGGTGGTGACCGGCCGCTGCCCCGTGCAGGTGTCGGGGCGGCGATTCATTCGGTTGTGGGTGCTGCCGGGCCGGGGACGGCCCGTCGTTCACGTCACTTGTAGCGGTAGGTGATGCGACCGCGCGTGAGGTCGTATGCGGAGAGTTCGACGACGACCCGGTCACCGGGCAGGATGCGGATGTAGTGCATCCGCATCTTGCCGGAGATGTGTGCGAGGACCTTGTGCCCGTTCTCCAGCTCCACGCGGAACTGGGTGTTCGGGAGGGCCTCGACCACGGTCCCCTCGACCTGGATCGCCTCTTCCTTCTCTGCCACGTGCACTCCGTGCGTCGTCGTCACCGTCACGCGATTCCGCGGCGGGCAGCCCTCGTGGGCCGTGTCCGCCGCGCGCGACGACAAGTCCCACCGCAGGCGGGACGTCTGCAGGACGATACCGAGGAGGTTGTGGATTCTCCAACCGACCCCCGTCCAGCGCGCGCTGAGGGTGCGCTGGACAGGGTGCGCTGGACCGGTGCGCAGCACGCCGGTCGGCCCCGCCAACGAGGGCCGAAGTCCTCTCGCGGCGAGCCGACCCGTGCCGCACGGTGGTGGCGTCGGGGCACACCGCCCCGAGAGCAGCAACAGGAGGACGCACCATGCGCGCACTCGTCTACCACGGTCCCGGCGACAAGGCCTGGGAGGAGGTCCCGGATCCCGAGCTCCGGGACGCCACCGACGCGATCGTGCAGGTCGACACGACCACGATCTGCGGGACCGACCTGCACATCCTCAAGGGCGACGTCCCCGCGGTCACGGACGGCCGCATCCTCGGCCACGAGGGCGTGGGCACCGTCACCCAGGTCGGCTCGGCGGTCAAGGGCGTCGAGGTCGGCGACCGCGTGATCATCTCGTGCATCTCGTCGTGCGGCTCCTGCTCGTACTGCCACCAGAACCTGCCGTCGCACTGCCTGGCGGACGAGGGGGTCGCGGGCGTCGGCTGGATCCTCGGCCACCTCATCGACGGGACACAGGCGGAGTACGTGCGCGTCCCGTTCGCGGACGGGTCGCTGCACAAGGTCCCGGACGGGGTCGACGACGAGGCGGCGCTGATGCTGTCGGACATCCTGCCCACCGGCTTCGAGATCGGTATCCGCAACGGTCGGGTCGCACCGGGTGACGTGGTCGCCGTGGTCGGGGCCGGGCCCGTCGGGCTGTCCGCGATCATGACGGCGAACCTGCACGGACCGTCGCGGGTGATCGCCATCGACCTTGACGGCAACCGCCTGCAGCTCGCCGAGACCTTCGGCGCCACGGACTCCGTCAACAGTGGCGACGACGACTGGCGGGACCAGGTCATGGCGATGACCGACGGCCTCGGTGTCGACGTGGCCATCGAGGCCGTGGGCATCCCGCGGACCTTCGAGATGTGCACCGAGCTGATCCGCCCCGGCGGCTCGGTCGCCAACGTCGGTGTCCACGGCGAGTCGGTCGAGCTGCGACTGCAGGACCTGTGGATCAAGGACGTCTCGATCACCACCGGCCTGGTCAGTGCCACCACGACGCCGATGCTGCTCAAGCTGGTCGCACAGGGCCGGCTGGCGCCCGAGCGGTTCGTCACGCACCGCTTCGGGCTGGCCGAGATGATGGACGCCTACGACACCTTCGGGCGAGCGGCGGAGACCAAGGCGATGAAGGTGGCCATCTCCCGCTGACGCACGATGATGCACGACGACGCACGACGACGGCCGTTCCCGTTCGGGGCGGTCGTCGTCGCGTCCCCGCCGAGGTCGGCAGCGGGCCGGGGTCAGGCCGCCGCGACGCCGTCGGTCAGCCAGGGAGCATCGTCGTCGCGGGCCGTCAGCACGCGTGGGCCGTCCTCGGTGATGGCCACGGTGTGCTCCCAGTGGGCGCTGCGGGCGCCGTCGCCCGTCACGACCGTCCAGCCGTCCGCGAGCTGGCGCGTGGCAGCCGTGCCGCGGTTGAACATCGGCTCGATCGCCAGCACCCAACCGACCTGCAGCCGCAGCCCCCGGCCCGACCGGCCGTAGTTGGGCACCGACGGGTCCTCGTGCAGCGCCCGTCCGACGCCGTGGCCGACGTACTCACGCACCACGCCGTGGCCCGGCTCCAGCGCGTGCGCCTCGACCGCGGCGCCGATGTCGCCGATGCGGTTGCCGGCCACGCACGCGCGGATGCCCGACCACATCGCCTCACGGGTGGTGCGCACCAGCGCGAGGTCGGCGGGGTCGGCTGCGTCGTCGCCGCCGCAGACCAGCGTGACCGCCGAGTCGCCGTGGAACCCGTCGACCACGGCACCGCAGTCGATCGAGACCAGGTCGCCGGCGACGAGCAGCACGTCCGGCGACGGGATGCCGTGCACGACCTGGTCGTTCGGCGAGGTGCACAGCGTCGCCGGGAAGCCGCGGTAGCCCTTGAAGCTCGGCACCGCCCCCTCGCGCGTGATGACCTTCTCGGCGAGCCGGTCGAGGTCGAGCGTGGACATGCCGGGGCGCAGGGCATCACGCAGCGCCTCGTGCGCCCGGGCGACGACCGCGCCGGCCCGGGCCATGGCCTGGAGGTCCGCGCGGGACTTGCGCACGATCACTGCGGGGGAGCCTCGATCGAGCGCAGGACGTCCATGGCGCGCACGGTGACGTCGTCGATGTCACCGACGGCCTCGACGTCGCGCAGCAGACCCCGCTCGGAGTAGAACGCCTCCAGCGGAGCGGTGTCGTCGGCGTAGGACGCGAGCCGCGTGCGGATCACGTCCTCCCTGTCGTCGTCGCGCTGGTACAGCTCGCCGCCGCACGCGTCGCACGTGCCCTCGCCCTCGGGCGGGTTGGCGTTGACGTGGTAGACGGCACCGCACTCGCGGCACACGCGGCGTCCGGACAGGCGCTCGACGACCTCCTCGTCGTCGACCGCGAAGCGCAGCACGACGTCGATCGGGGTGCCCTTGTCGGCGAGCAGCGCGTCGAGCGCCTCCGCCTGGCCCTCGGTGCGCGGGAAGCCGTCGAGGTTCCAGCCACGGGCGGTGTCGTCCCAGCCGAGCCGGTCGTCGACCATGCGGATCACCACGTCGTCGGGCACGAGCTCGCCCGCGTCCATGTAGCCCTTGGCCTCGACCCCGAGCGGGGTCCCCTGCTTGAGGTTGGCGCGGAACATGTCCCCGGTGGAGATGTGGGGGATGCTGTAGGCCTCGGCGATCCGCACCGCCTGGGTGCCCTTGCCGGCCCCCGGGGGCCCGAGCATGATCACGCGCATGTCGTGGTGCTCCTGTGGTCGTGGTGGGCGTCGCGGTCGGCGCTCCTCAGGACAGGAAGCCGTCGTAGTTGCGCTGCATCAGCTGCGACTCGACCTGCTGCATCGTCTGCAGCGCCACGCCGACCATGATCAGCAGGCCGACACCACCGAGCGGGAACGCCTGGATGTCGAAGACCGCGAGTGCGATGAACGGCACGATCGCGACGGCGGTCAGGTACAGCGAGCCCGGCAGGGTGATGCGCGTGAGCACGCGGTCGAGGTACTCGGCGGTCTGCGTTCCGGGCCGGATGCCGGGCACGAAGCCGCCGTAGCGCTTCATGTTGTCGGCGACCTCGACAGGGTTGAACGCGATCGCGGTGTAGAAGTAGGTGAAGAAGATCGTCATCCCCGCGAAGATCGCGATGTAGACCCAGGTGATGCCGCCGGTGGCCGGCTCGAGGTAGGTCGCGTTGAAGTTGACCAGTGGTTCCCAGCCGCTGATCGAGGCGGCCAGGCTCGGCAGGTACAGCATCGAGGACGCGAAGATCACGGGGATCACGCCCGACTGGTTGACCTTCAGCGGGATGTAGGTCGACTGGCCGCCGTAGCTGCGGCGACCGACCTGGCGGCGGGCGTACTGCACCGGGATGCGGCGCTGGCCCTGCTCCATGAACACGACCGCCACGGTGATGAACAGCCCGACGATCACGACCACCGAGACCAGGCCGGCCCCACCGCCGATGTCGAAGGTGCCCTCGCCCTGCTGGAACACCAGGCGGAACTGCGAGGGGAACTGGCTGATGATCGAGACGTAGATCAGCAGCGACATGCCGTTGCCGACGCCGCGCTGGGTGATCAGCTCGCCGAGCCACATGACCGCGGAGGTACCGGCGGTCAGCGTGAGCACGATCAGCAGCACGCCCCAGGTGCCGACGCCGGGCAGGACGTCGACGCCGAACAACTGCCCGTTGCGGGCCAGCGTGACCAGCCCGGTGGACTGCAGCAGCGCCAGCACGACGGTGATGTAGCGCGTGTACTGGGTGATCTTGGCGCGGCCCTGCTCACCCTCCTGCTGGAGCGTCTCCAGCCGCGGGATGACCACGGCCAGCAGCTGCATGATGATCGACGCCGTGATGTACGGCATGATCCCGAGCGCGAAGATGGCCATCGCCGTCAGTGCCCCACCCGAGAACAGGTTGAGCACGGCGATGATGCCGCCACCGGCGGCGCCGGTGGAGCGCACCGACTCCAGCGTCTGGACGTCGGCACCGGGGACCGGCAGCCACGAGCCGAAGCGGTAGACCCCGATCATCAGGATCGTGAAGATCAGCTTGAACCGAAGCTCGGGGATCTTCAGGGCGTTCAGGAATGCTGACAGCACGGTGTGCTCCGGGGCTCGCGGCCGGACGGGCCTCGTCCGGACCGGCGGGTCCGCACGAGGCTACAGGTCACAGCTCGACGGACCCGCCGGCTGCCTCGACCTTGGCGCGGGCGCCGGACGAGATCGCGGCGACGCCGGTCACGGTGAGCTTCTTGGACAGCTCGCCGTGGCCGAGGACCTTGACGGGACGGTTCTTGCGCACCAGTCCCTTGGCCTGCAGCGTCTCGCGGGAGACGGTGTCGCCGTCCTCGAAGTGGTTCTCGAGCACGTCGACGTTGATCGCCGTGGAGACGACCTTGTTCGGGTTGTTGAACCCGGGCAGCTTCGGCTGGCGGCGCTGGATCGGGACCTGGCCGCCCTCGAAGCCGGCGGGCACGGTGCCACGCGCGCCGGTGCCCTTGGTGCCACGGCCGGCGGTCTTGCCGCCACGGCCACGGTCACCGCGGGCGACGCGCTTGCGGTCGGTGCGGGAGCCCTCTGCGGGCTTGAGGTGGTGGAGCTTCATGTCAGGCCTCCTGCCCGTCCTCGACGAGCTCGAACGCGACGAGGTGCGGGATCTTGCGGAGCATCCCGCGGATCTCGGGGCGGTCCGGCTGGACGACGGTGTGTCGGATGCGCTTCAGGCCGAGGGACCGCACGGTGTCGCGCTGGTCCTGGGTACGGCCGATCACGGAGCGCGTCTGGGTGATGCGCAGCTGGCTCATCGGTGACCCCCGGAGGCCTTGATGGTCTCGAGCATCGCCTTCGGTGCGACGTCCTCGACGGCCTTGTCGCGCAGCTCGGCGATGGTGTACGGCGAGCGCTGCGCCTTCAGCCCCGAGATCGTGGCGTGCACGACGTTGATCGGGTTGTTGGTGCCGAGCGTCTTGGCGAGCAGGTCCTGGATGCCGGCGGCCTCGACGACCGCACGGACCGGACCACCCGCGATGACACCGGTACCGGGGGCGGCGGGCTTGAGCATGACGCGGCCCGCGCCCTCGTGGCCGACCACGGGGTGGACGATCGTGGAGCCGACCATCTGGACGCGGAACAGCTCCCGCTTGGCCTCCTCGATGCCCTTCTGGATGGCCCCCTGGACCTCCTTGGCCTTGCCGTGCCCGACACCGACCATGCCCTTGCCGTCGCCCACGACGACCAGCGCCGTGAACTGGAAGCGCCGGCCGCCCTTGACGACCTTGGACACGCGGTTGATCGCGACGACCTTCTCCTCGTACTGGTCGCGCCCGCCACGGCCACGGTCGTCACGACCGCGTCCGCGGCCGCGGCCACGACCTCGGTTGCCGCCCGGGCCTCCGCCTCGGTTGTCTGCCATGGTTCTCACTCCTGTCCGGGCTGCGCCCGGTGTGTTCGCCGCCCCGTGGGGCTGGCGTGACGTCTGGTCCTCAGAACTGCAGGCCGCCCTCGCGGGCACCCTCTGCGAGCGCGGCGACGCGACCGGCGTAGCGGTTGCCGCCACGGTCGAACACGACGCTCTCGATGCCGGCGGCCTTCGCGCGCTCGGCGACGAGCGTGCCGACGGCCTTCGCCGCGGCGGTCTTGCCGTCGTCCGGCGCCTTCGCCTCGGTGTCGAGCGTCGACGCGGCGACCAGGGTGTGGCCGGACACGTCGTCGATCACCTGGGCGTACATGTGGGCGTTGGAGCGGTAGACCGACAGGCGCGGGCGCGTCGTCGTTCCGCTGATGCGGCGACGGATGCGGTTCTGGCGCCGGCGGCGGCCGGTGTCCTTCTTCATCTTGCTCATGGCGTGTTCCTCGCGTCTGCGTGCACCCGCTGGGTGCGTGGGCCGCGTGTGGCGACCCGACAGGTTCGCTGGTTGGTGGGGTGGTGCCGAGGGTGGCCGACGCGGGGGGCGCACCCCCCGCGTGGGTCGATCAGCGCGCGGCGGCCTTGCCGGCCTTGCGACGCACGACCTCGTCGACGTACTTGATGCCCTTGCCCTTGTAGGGCTCCGGCGGGCGGAGCTTGCGGATGTTGGCGGCGACCTGGCCGACCTGCGCCTTGTCGATGCCCTGGACCTCGATCTTGGTCGTGTCGGTCACCGTGAGGGTGATGCCCTCGGGCGCCTCGACCATCACGGGGTGGCTGAACCCGACCTGGATCTCCAGGTCGGAGCCCTTCTGGATCGCGCGGTACCCGACGCCGACCATCTCCAGGTGCTTGGAGTAGCCCTGGGTCACGCCCTGGACCATGTTGAACACCAGGGAGCGGACCAGGCCGTGGCGTGCACGGTTGTCCTGCGTGGCGTCAACCGGCGCGACCATGACGCCCTCCTCGTCGTCGAGGCTGAGCACCACGCCCTCGGGCATGGTCTGCTCCAGCGACCCCTTGGGGCCGCTGACGCTGATGGTCAGCCCGTCGACCTTGACGTCGACACCGTCGGGGACGGGGACTGGCTGCTTTCCGATGCGGCTCATGCTTGGAACTCCTGTCCCGTCACCAGACGTAGGCGACGATCTCGCCCCCGCGGCCCTCGCGGCGCGCGGTGCGGTCGGTCATCAGTCCGGCGTTGGTGGAGAGGATGGCGACGCCGAGGCCACCGAGGACACGGGGGACCTCCTCCTTCTTGACGTACACGCGCAGACCGGGCTTGGACACGCGACGCAGGCCGGTGATGACCCGTTCGCGGTTCTGGCCGTACTTCATCTTCACGTGCAGCGTCGCCTGGGGCTTGGTCTCCTCGACCTCGAAGCCCTCGAGGTAGCCCTCGTCGGTGAGCACACCGGCGAGCGCCGTCTTCATCTTGGAGGCGGGCATCGTGCACACGTCGTGGTGTGCGCCGGATGCGTTGCGGATCCGGGCGAGCATGTCCGCCACGGGGTCGGTCATCGTCATGGTCTTCTCCGATGTGGGGTTACCGGGACGTGCCCGGCACTTCCCGCAGCACGCGGTGCGCGCTGCGTGGATTGTGGCTGTCGCTTACCAGCTGGCCTTGCGGATGCCCGGGAGCTCCCCGGCGTGCGCCATCTCGCGGAAGCAGATGCGGCAGAGCTTGAAACGCTTGTAGACGGCACGTGGACGGCCGCAGCGCTGGCAACGGGTGTAACCCCGCACCTTGAACTTCGGCTCCTGGTTCGCCTTGTTGACCTTCGCGGTCTTCGCCATGGTCAGACCCTCACTTCTGGAACGGGAAGTTGTACGCGGCGAGCAGTGCGTGGCCCTGCTCGTCGTCCTCGGCGGTCGTCACGATGGTGACGTCCATGCCTCGGACTGCGTCGATGTCGTCGTAGTCGATCTCGGGGAACACCAGCTGCTCGACCAGGCCGAAGGTGTAGTTGCCGCGGCCGTCGAAGCTGTTGGGGTTCAGGCCACGGAAGTCACGCACGCGCGGCAGCGCGACGGACAGCAGGCGGTCGAAGAACTCCCACATCCGGTCGCCCCGCAGGGTGACCTTGCAACCGATCGGCATGCCCTCGCGCAGCTTGAACGTCGCGATGGACTTGCGCGCGCGGTTGAGCTTCGGCTTCTGGCCGGTGATCGTCGCCAGGTCCTTCATCGCCCCCTCGAGCGCCTTGGAGTCGTTGATCGCCTCGCCGAGTCCGACGTTGACGACGATCTTGTCCAGGCGCGGGGTGCGCATGACGTTGTCGATGCCGAGCTCGTCACGCAGCTTCGGCGCGATCTCGGTCAGGTAGCGCTGCTTGAGGCGCGGCAGCTCCCTGACGGGCGTGCTGATCGCCTCGACGTCCTGTGTGCTCATGATGCGGGTCCCTCGGCGCCCCTTTGAAACAGGCGCCCTCGTCGGGTGGTGGTCGTGCAGGTCAGAAGTGCGTGCCGCACGCCTTGCAGACGCGGGTCTTGGAGCGACGCTCGCCCTGCTCGGCGAGCTCGTAGCCCACGCGCACGGGTGCGTCGCAGCCGGGGCAGACCGGCATGACGTTGGACATGTGGATGGGGGCCTCCAGCGTGATGCGACCACCCTCGGCGTTGCTGGCCGAGGTCTGCGGGCGCAGGTGCTTGGTGATCATGTTGTGGCCCTCGACGATCACCTTGCTGCGGTCCGTGAGGACCTCCAGGACGCGGCCCTGCTTGCCGGCGTCCTTGCCTGTGGTGATCTGGACCAGGTCGTCGGTCTTGATGCGCTGCATCACAGCACCTCCGGGGCGAGCGAGACGATCTTCATGAAGCGACGCTCACGCAACTCACGGGCGACGGGCCCGAAGATGCGCGTGCCACGCGGCGTGCCGTCGGGACGGATGATCACGCACGCGTTCTCGTCGAAACGGATGTAGCTGCCGTCGGGGCGGCGCCGCTCCTTGCGCGTGCGCACCACAACGGCTCGGACGACCTCGCCCTTCTTGACGTTGGCCGACGGGATGGCGTTCTTGACGGTGGCGACGAACTCGTCGCCGAGCGACGCATAGCGTCGCCCCGACCCCCCGAGCACGCGGATGCAGAGCACCTCGCGGGCACCGGAGTTGTCGGCGACCTTCAGCCGCGACTCCTGCTGGATCATCGTTGATCTCTTTCTGGAATGGGTGGCTCGTCAGGGGGACGCTCGGTCCCCCGGCGGCTCACTTGGCGCGCTCGACGATGTCCAGCAGACGCCACCGCTTCTTCTTGCTGATGGGGCGGGTCTCGGTGATCCGGACGGTGTCGCCGACGCCGGCGGTGTTGTCCGGGTCGTGGACGTGGAAGCGGGACGTGCGCTTGACCGTCTTGCCGTACAGGCCGTGGGTCGTGCGACGCTGGATCTCGACGATGATCGTCTTGTCGTTGGTCGCGCCGACGACGAGGCCCTGGCGCAGCTTGCGCGTGTTCCGCTCGGGGGCAGTGGTGTCAGTCATGTGACGGCTCCTCAGGCGGTTTCTGCGGCACGGGCGGCCGCGATCTGGCGCTCTCGCTGGACGGTCAGGACGCGAGCAACCTCGCGCTTGACGTCGGCGATGCGACGGGGGTTGTCGAGCTGGCCGGTGACGATCTGGAAGCGGAGGTTGAACAGCTCCTCACGCCCCTCGGCGAGCCGCTCCTGCAGCTCGTCGTCGGACAGCTCTCGAAGCTCGGCTGCGATGCTCATTCCCCGCCCTCCTCACGTGCCACGAACTTGGTCTTGATCGGCAGCTTGTGCCCGGCACGACGGAAGGCCTCGCGGGCCAGTGCCTCGTCGACGCCGGAGATCTCGAACAGCACGCGGCCCGGCTTGACGGGAGCGACCCAGTGGTCGGGTGCGCCCTTGCCGGACCCCATGCGGGTCTCCAGCGGCTTCTTGGTGATCGAACGGTCGGGGAAGATCGTGATGCGGA
>Ga0306912_1001248_pt1 | contig 12003 bp, 21 predicted proteins | sample AntRauFillE10628_FD_190443 | JGI IMG/M metagenome (GOLD analysis project Ga0306912, IMG submission 190443) | Saline lake microbial communities from Rauer Islands, Antarctica - Metagenome Filla E10 #628 (v2) (version 2) | ecosystem: Environmental > Aquatic > Non-marine Saline and Alkaline >... | reverse complement strand
CCGAAATAACCAATACCAATGCCATGATTTATTACTAACCATGAATAGGGGTGATCCCAATCATTTGTTTTACCGACAGCTCCACTACCCATATAGACGGGAGAGCGAGATAACACATGTAATTCATAAGAATCATCAATATCATTAAGTTTATTAGTTTTAACAAATAAACCTTCATTACCTTCATTATCGGTAAATTTAAGTTCACTATCTTCCTTCATATTTTGGAAGAGTGCTATAAATGAGTCTGGTGTTGCCTTTTCTGTAATCATAACGAGTTTTGTTTTCCCATTCTAATCTTTGTTTATACATTAAAAGGGATGTGCTTATCACACCCCATAGAATTCCTTCCAGCATTAGTTTAATCCGTCTATTAAAGGTAAAAGTTTCAGTATTGGTTTATCTTTTATTTGTTTCGCAAGTTCGCACGCATGTACAAATTTCCAATACATACGCACTTCATCCTTGCTACTTACATCATAGATTACAAGATTGTTTTTAGTAACTAAAAGTCTTGTGTATTTTTCATGGTTTGATATTTCTATCACATAAGTTCCAAACCTAATTTTTTCATTGTTCATACATTTTAGTGAGTTCAATACGTTCTATCATAGAATCCACCAACTCTTTGTGTTCCCTAAATATTTCCATATATTTAGTTGGTAACATAAGTCTAAGTTGTTGTCTTTCCTGTGGATCAGATAAATTATAGTTATTTACTTGACCTACTTCATCTTCAAGAGTCACTTGATTAGGAGAAGAACCAGAGAAATAATACAACACTAAATACTGGTATTTTGAATCATAGATAGCCTTTGCGTGAGTTGGAGCATCAAACATATTTGAATTACTCAGATCAACGATAGGAGCTTTCTCAATGTCTTCAGTGTTTTCTTTTTCATTTTCTGTCTTCTGATTCTCCTCCTTATCTTCTTTTTTTTGCGTCTCCTTTTTATGGTTTTCCCATTCCTTTTTTGTCTTTGGGGACAAATCTTTCTTAATGTTACGAGCATCTGTTATTTTACCACTTTTAATAGTATAAACAGTATGTTCTTGAATCTCTGTAATATCTTCACACCCTAAAGAATTAAGATATTTTTCTAAAGAGGCATAGTATAATACACCATCTTTCATTCCATAGAATAAAGGCTTATCGAACCTATAAAGATTTAGTGTGTCTTTACCAGAATCCCAATACGCTAATCCTAAAGAACCAGCAAAGTAAGGAAGTGCTTTTTTAATTCCGATTTTATTAATCGCACGATACAATATCAGACTATCAACATCATCATCGTCAATTTCAAGACCTAACTCTTCAGCTATTTCTTTATAATTGTAAATCGTTCCGTTGTGTGTTCCAATATAATCACCAACATCAAAGGGATGAGCGTTCTTTAATGTTGCTTTACCTCGTGTTTTCTTTCTGGTGTGTCCAAGAAAGATATTGTCGGTGTTAGCCGAATGTTTTACATAGTAATCACTATTGATGAAAAGATCAGGCGCTCCTGTGTACCAGCAATGGTTCTTAGTATTACTAAATCCGCAAGAATCTTCACCTCTCTCTCGTGAGAGGAGATAAAGAAGTGACATGTCTTTTGTTGGAATTTTAGTGTTGGTTGGGGCTGATGCTCCTAATAATCCGCACATATTAATTTATGTATTTTTTTAGTTGTTCTTTGTGTTTGATGTCTGCTGATTCTACAATGTCTTCGAGTGTAGAATTTTTACATTTACTTACTAAATTATTTACAGCGTATTCAACGAAGTAATAACATAGTAGTATGAAGTTTTCAAAGTCTTCATAAGATTCAATTGAAGGATGTTGTCTGAACTCGATAGTTCTTAATTGCTTGTCATTAGCAAATCTGAAACACCGATCAATATTAATCCAATAATATCGCTGTCTCCAATATTTATTGCCAAGCTGACGTTCAGAAGCTCTATCTTCAGAACCGTAGAACATTGTTAAGGCATTCTTTTTAGAATAATTGGATAAGAATCCATCATAAATATCATCGAGTGGTTTACAATATTTACTATTCTTTCTCTCTTCACTCACCTTCGCAATTTTATACATATCATCTTCTGTATTTTTTGCGAGGTTAATGATTGCAGTGATGTCCTCGAATGATAAGTCACGAGCTCCAATATGGACATGGAATCCACAGTTATCATCCATTGTAGAGTTACAATCTGACGCTAACAGCATCATTTCTTCTACAATATCTAATTCGCCAATAGTAATCGGAACAGATATTAATTCTCCACCAATATTACGATCAATTGAGCCATCATAAGTAACACTCCAAAGCTTTTTCAGTCTTTCTTTCTTAAAGACTTTATGTGATAACTTTACAGCATTGTCATACTCTAACTCAATGCCAATAGTTCTATCTGGGAGTTCTTGTGGTTCTCTAATGACCGTTTCATTAAAGTGAAGAGTTTTATGTGATCGACCAGGCACATTGTTACGGTATGCGTAATATATTGTTTCACCATCTTCATTAACATAAGCATGAGCACTGTTTTTATGTACACAACCTTCAGTATCTACACATTTAATAGCACTATCTTTATGAATGAATCCTCTATTCACATCCGAATGTACTACGCTTGATTTATTTTCATAATAAGCGCATGACACAACATCCTTATAACCATTCTCTTTAAGGATATAGTTTTCTGTGTCTTTTGCTTGGATTAGTAGAGAAGAATCAGAATAATATAAATTATCTTCAATCTCTATAATGTTGAAAACACTTTTCAAAGTTTTAGCTCTTCCCGTAAAATACGATGGAATAAAACAGTTTTTATCGCTATCTGTTACAACAGGGACAGCAACAGATTTATGAACGAAAGCTTGTTGTTTTTGTGAGGAAATAACATAATTACTCGCCTCAACTTGTTTAATAAACTCCTCTGGGTCAATTAGAGAGTCTTCGTGTAATTCACTATAGAACTCTAAAGTTTTCTCACTAATAGCAATATATTTATCACTATTAAGAGAAGCATTAACCTCTGGAGTAATAAGTAAACCACGTACTTTAAGTTCTTTTATTACATTCATCATTTGTATATTGATTTATAGTTTTCGATTTGCATTGCTTCAAACAGATACGGGTAACATCTATCTATTTCACCTATCTGTTCATGATTAGTTAGGTCAAATTTATATAATGTTCCAGTAGATGATTTAAACGTAGAGTAAACCGTGCTCTTAATGAACAATTTAGTTTCTGTAACATCTACCCAACCATAAATTGTTTTTGTCGCACTTTCTATGATAACAGCATCTTTAGGTGGTGTAACCCTTGACGCATACTCCTTAGAAAAGTACTTAGCTGGAACTGGGCTTACAGTTCTAACATATCCAGATTGTCCGAAATATGATTTAGTTGGTTTCTTAGGGGCAGTTTTCAGTTCTCTTTCATTAATGAGAACACCTTCAGAATAAAGATAATGAGTATCTTCTTCTACTTCTTCAGTGTAATTACATCCAGCAGCAGTTAAGTATTCGGGTTTACTACCATAATACATATTACCATCTTTAAAACCAAAGAAGAGTGGTTTTCTTTTACGGTATAGATTCAATCCGTTATCATCAATCCAAGCAAGAGCCATATTACCTGTAAACTTTTCTAACGCATTATCTAAACCATACTTCTCAAGCATGATATATAACAACTCAGAATCAACATCTACTTTAGTTGTGAGTCCTTCTTCACGTCTTAATTGAAAGAAGTTGTCAAGACTACCATTGTGTGTTCCCGTTAATGTATCAAGAACAAAAGGGTGAGCATTTTTATCTGCACCTTTCGATCCATTGGTAGCATATCGAGTATGTCCAATGATTTCCTTAACACCTTTCGGGAAGTCAGACTTCACCACAAATTCGTCTGATTTAACAGCTTTTTTATGGATTTTGTCCTTAGTTCCCCAGCCGCAAGCGTGTCCACCACGATCTTCAGCCATAAGAAACATAATTTTCAATTCAATTGGATCAATTGGTTTCGATCCACTATATCCTAATAATCCGCACATATTAATCTTCGTCAGTTTCAAATTCAAGTTCGTCTTCGTCTTCAGTATCGTCATAAATAGGAAGCACGATGTCTTCAGGCATATATCCCTGTGCTAATAAGCGATCTTTTGCCTGTTCTGTTAGATCATCCCAGTATATTTCCATTATTCTATAATTAAAATGTGATGGTTTCGATTGTCCCAAGTTATTTGGGTTAGTTTACCATAGGAACTTAATAAGTTATCCCATGAGTATAAGGTTCTTAATCTTTCGTTTTTTTCCAAGGGATCTATAGTATTGAACCCTGGAACGTAATGTATTTGTTTATCAACTACACTACCTATAGACTTCACATGCTTTTGTACAGTTATATCGTCTAATTTAGAAAGACTCCTAAAAGAGAATCCTACTGGACAATAAGCGGATGAGTTCCGTAAAGATAGGGCTGATGATACAAGATATGTTACATCATGATATTCTGAAGTAGTTATTGATGAGTTAAACTCCTTTGCGATTTTCGTAATTACATGCTGATTATCATTCATTACATGTTTTGTTTGTGAAAAACCACAATCAAAAAGAAACTTTGATATAAAAGCATCCTGTGTGTCAATTTCTAATGTTCCAGAAAAAGAGAAAGGAGAATCTTCAAATATCCTTGCCACTAAATTCAGAAATGATTGATATTTAGTTACAAAGCTATCGTACTTTACTTGATAAGAAGCTTCAACCATTGGGCATAGCAATTTTATATTCACTAATTAAATTCTTAGCTGCATTACGGTCAGCGTTATTAATAATATCAACAACACTATCCTTTACATCTCCAGTATATTTTACTGCTTTAATAGCATTAGCATACACCCAATTCATCATCTCTTTTGAATTTAACCAAAAGTTAGACAATGTACGATATTCAAGACCATATTCTTTTTGTCTGATTGAACCAGCTTTACCGTAGTAATCTCTACGTCTATCATCCTCATCGAGAAGAAGACTTGGTACACCTAAGAATAGGTCAAGCTTTTTCCCAAGTGTAATTCGACTTTCGTATGATAGTCCACCACATCCAATGTGAACATGTCCACCAGCTACACGCAGATTACCGAGTTGTTCAGGTTTAGGTGAGATGTTATTCTTTTGTAACCAAACATTAAAATCTGGTTCACATCCGAATGTACGTGCTTGTTCGCTTTTAAGCATGGTTTCATCAAACTCAGCACTTGGAATATATAAGTGTTCGTAATCTGGTATAACTTCATTCTTTAGGAATGATAAGACCTCACTAATTGATGTAGTGAAGTTCTCTTGTGACAACGCAGGAGGAATATTAAACTCCACCATAACGTTGTCCTCTTGCATAGCACCGATAGGTAGAAGAATCGGAGAGTGTTTAGACCCACCAATGAGTCCTTCAGCACTTACCATCTTACCATCTTTGTTAAGGAAGAATTCAGGGTCACTCCCTATTAGTATGTTTGACATAATCTTCAATGTTTGGTTGTTCTTTTTCTTGTTTATTTAATGGATACGGATAGTATAAACATACATGCTCTCCAATCTGAATTGGTTCAGCATAATACCCAGCGTTAATCTCCATTGCGGCGATTCTTACACCTGTCACGGAATCAACGTCAAGAATGTCGACTATTACTGTTTCTCCATCACATGGGGTGACGAAAGGTAGTCCATTAACTACCAACTTGTGATCATGTAATTCAACACCCTCCTCGACGACTTCAAATTTCTTAGCATTTCTTTCAAATCTGCTGAAATTATCTTGTCCTTTGCGAAGGGTTCCATATACCACAATCTTCATATTAATATCTTGTTAAAATCCATTGGGTAATCTTATTACCCGATTCAGTTACATTTTCGGGGATTACGAATCCCTTTTCCCATCGTCCATCTCTGATAATATCATCTTGATATGACCCATTATCATAGAGAACCATAACAGGCTCGCTGATAAGCTCATTATTCATGTACTCCAACAAATCGTCTGTTGCAGTACTGAATGAATCTGAGTCAGGAAAATATAAATTAGAAACAATCAAAACCTGACAACATTCTGGTGTGCCTGTTATCTTGAGACAATATGTATCAAATGTAAATCCTGCACTTTGTCCATTGTAGAACGGAATCTCGTCTGAATCGGAGATACCAAGCTGGAGTTTTACTTTTTCATATAGTGTCATGAGAATAATTTTTCTGTGGTTAGTGTTAAGTCTGGTAAAAGTAAAACATTTTCTTTTACACAGTTGTTTTTTACGTGTATTCGTGCCTCAAACGACACCATACCATTTACGGTATTAAGTGCCATTTAGAAAACCATACATCATCTATATCACCTTGATATTCTTTTATTAATTTATCTTGTGCTATTTTTATTGCTCGTTTTGAGCAATATTCTTTTATTAAATAATCTTCATCTAACCATTTAATTTTATCAGTAATTTCATCTTTCACTACATTGTTATTTTTATCGAGATAGATAAATGGTGTGATATAAAAATATCTTTTATATATATAAAAACGGCACTTAACAATATGTATAAAAAATGCCTTAATTTTGCGGATAATTGAAGTTAAGTATTTCATAATATATTTAGTTATAGTCCTTTGGTGCTTTTCAATTTGTTCAATTCTTTCTTCGTTAATTAATTCAATATAAGTTTCAAGAACCATAGAAGCATAAGATATGATGTGTTTAAAACTACTCATAATGTTCCGATATTAGTTTTAAAATAGAATTATATAATTCAAGATCATCCTCATCATAAGTGTTATCTCCACCATTGTCCCATTGAACTTGGTATGTGTCTGGAGTCAGGACACTCACTACAGTCCCTTTAGTTCTGTAAACAATCCATAGAGGATTGTTGTGACCAGCTCCATAACTACCAGAAGTATATATTACTCTATCCCCAACATTAAACATAAGGTGTGTGGTTTAAAACGTAAGTTCTAATTTTTGAGTTATATACAGGATTGATGTTCTTTAAAATACACTTCCATTTTTGACTTTTATGAAAGAGTTTAAAATAAGCAGCTTTTTCGGGAACTATTGCATAGATAACATTGCTACTTCTCCCAAAATCTTTGTTAAATTGTTTTAAACTTTCTGTAGTGAATCCACTTAAATGGGTAATGATTGATCCACCACAATGATAAGGGAATTGTTCAATATAAACCTTACTTGTACGTTTACCAAGCTTATGTTGTACAGTCTCCGTAATTATTTCTTTTTTATGTGAAGAAGTCATAATCTCACTGACTTCATATCTTGTCAATTTTCCTAATTCATACATAATGTTCTCTTATTTTATTTAATAAACTGTTAGGGTTAAAAAGTTCTACATCATCAGGATAATAACTGTTTACAAAACCATTATCCCATTTAACATATAAACGGCGGAGACCGATATATTCGTAGATTTCAACAACGGTTCCGACTACTTTATATTTTTTATATAAAGGATTTGAATCTGACACTCCGTGTGTATTTGACACGTATATTACTCTATCCCCGATCATAATAAGTATTGTTTTATCATGAATTTAAGTTTCTTATGAAGTTTACCCTCCCTCATCATTTCAGGGTGTCCCTGAATACAGAATGAGTTGATCTCTGGATAATAAACTATCTCTGGATCGAAGGGCATCTTCATATTTTCGTCTTCACCATTCTTATGATAAGTCGATCTTGCGGCTCTCGCAAGAATAGAATGAGAAACTAAGAATGGATACATCATTTGATGGTGTGTTGATGTAATATTCATTACCTCTCCATCAGTGAATTGTATCTCGTGTGTACCAGCCATTGCGTGGTTATCGCAATCCTGTACTAAAGAACCACCTGCCATCACAGTCAAGAACTGACTTCCACGACAAATCCCAACTTTGGGAGTGTGTGGAAAGGATTCAAACAATTCGGTGTCCTTTGCGTCTCTTGCAAATGAGACACCTGTTGTTTTGTGTCTATTCTGATTGTACATGGCAGGGTTTACGTCAGCCCCTCCACTAAACATAATAATGTCTGCTTCTTCGGGTTCTGGCGTGTACTCCCCTAACCAGAGAGTGTAATTTGGATTATCGCAATAAATTTTCATAACTCCATCCGTCTTTTAAGAATCTTTCTATGTTTTGCTGACCTGCTAAACACTTAATGAACGTTTTAGGGGAATCTTCATAGTGTTTTTTCTTGATAGAATTAGCAGTTATTGAATGATTAGTCGATCCAATACGACTAACTTTATGAGAGTGCATATCAAGCAATCTTTTCTGATATGACCCACTATTATTAGCGAAATAATCTACATACCGTTTATGACTTCTATTCTCAAGATAGGGATAGCGACACATGTGTCCTATCCATAACAGAACGACTCCTGTATTAATAGGAAAGTAATATCTCTTATCCCAAATATAAATCTCAACTTGTTTCTCTTCTTCATCAAAGTCGACATTCCAATATGTATCTGAGATAGCATCGAAATACTCTTTAAGAACACCATCTTTAAAAGATTCTGTTTTAATATCGTGTAATATCAGTTTCCTGAGTTGAACTCTCCTGTAGTGGGCAGGTGAGAAAGGACCCCAACATGCTTCACTACCTTTCTCTTTTTGAACTTCATTAGCTTGCAGCTGTTTTGATTTATATATATCGTTATACTCTGTGTATTCACTTGTTACCGTTATACTCATGCTATTGCCTCTTGTAAGGTTTTGGGCGTTTTTGTTTGCGGGTTAAGATTATTTCCTACGATACAAGACGATCTCCGTACCACCAAGAACAGTGGTGTAAAAGTATCACAATGTAGAAGTCTAAATGTTTCTTTTGCATCTTTCTCTGATACAGCGTTAATTGTTCCAGAGATGATGAAATTATTAATTGTTGCTATTATGTAAAACATAGTGTGTTTTTAAAAGGTTAAATTTATCATGTTTGAGTTTGTATTTCATAATTACATCTTATGAATTAATTTGATACTTTCCCGTTTTCTTTGTAATGGAACACCTGAATACCCCATAGCTCTAAGATATTGCATCAGATATTTATCTGCATACGAATACCTTTTAGCTTTTATATTGAATTTCACTTTATCTACCTTTACAGGATAGATAAAATCAGGTAACAAACTCAAGTTTTCAAATTCCATTGCGTTTACCTTTTTTTATTGTCCAATCAAGTGAAAATTTCTCTACGATTTTTTTGATCTTCCTTCGTTCAGACCATGTTAATTTTATTATATTGGGATTTTGTAGAACCTTCTGTAACACCCACATCAACCTCCATTCTTAAGTTTAGACGAACTCCACACTGGAATTCTATTGTCAGTAGGGAAATTAACTTTCCCTTTGCTGAAATCAACGACCGACATGTCAATGAAAGGCTCTTCGACCACAGCTTTCAACACACGAGCACCTTTGTAAATGCCCTGATTGACGTAATCATCGCTATGTGTTGTTGGTTGGTCGCTTACAAGTGGCTTTGAGTGTAATTTCTTCCGACGTTTTGCTTTATTTCGATTGCGGTGGACGCAACCTGTACTTGAAATCGTTATACGTTTCATAATTATATCTTTACAATAATTCTTTTTTGCATCCTCTTCTCCTTCTAACTTCAGTTTTAGGATTGAGTTTGTTTTGAATGATTAAGGTGTATTTAAACATAGTATAGGTGGGTTGTGTTAATAAAAATAAGTTCCCTTAACAGGACTCGAACCTGTATCTACGGTTTAGAAGACCGTTGCTCTATCCAATTGAGCTATAAGGGAATAAAAAAAGGACAGGACAGAATGTTGACGTTATCTCTATACTGCCTGTCCTTATCGTCTTTCGACTGATAACTATTAAATAATATCTCACAAAATGAGATGATCTTTTTTACATAAGCACATCGCTGTAACTTATAACATTACATTAGTAATACATCTGTAAATGATATACCAGACTGCCGTTATCTAAGGCTGTCGTTTTACTATCACCTACTAAGTGCTTGCGAATTTCGCTTTTATCCAGTCGTAGCATTCTTTAAATGTAAAGAGAGACTCTACGACCGCCACCGCTTCAATTGCTAAGTGAAACGGATTTATACGTGTAATAATATTAAAGGAACGCAGGTGTACAGGTTATATGCACACGTAACGCTCACGTGAATATTGTGAACACGAGCCAAAACGGATGTATTCTTTTGTGGAGCCAATGGAAAGTATTTTTCTATACGTTCTGTCCATTTAGCAGGGTCCTTCCCTGCCTATCACATACGCTCTACGCTACCTCTATCAGCCTATTACTATAAACCAATAGTTTCACGCATAGCTTTTGTGCCATCGGATGCCACCGCTTAACAGTGCCTTACATTGCGTTATATATCTCAGCCACACCCCAAAGGGGTTTTCCGCAATGTACTTATAAAGTATGCTTCACAGCATTCAAAAGAACGTGGCGTTCTATATGAACAACTAACACGTCCCGCCATACAGAGGAAGGACAACAGATACACAGACCTGTCAAGAGTCAATCATTCGTTTATTTCGATAAATTGAGAGACTATGGAGCTGTCACACTCCATAGAATGTAGGGAGATTTTACACTTCAGCCTCTTCAGGCTTCGCTTCTTTTTCGGATGCTTTAGGTTCTGATGCTTCTTTTTTTAGTTCATTAATTCGTAGCGTTATGCTACTCTTTTCGGAACCGCTGACATTTTTCTTTAGTTCTGCCAATTCTGACAGTCCTAAATCCATTTTTCTAAGCTTCGCAATGGTAACAGTGCCGTTAACATTAGCCTTTACTTTCGCTTTTTTAGCTGGTTTCCTGTCCACTTTTAATACGTTATAGATTTTGGCTTCTGTTAAGTCTCTCTTAACAGTACCGTTACCGAACGTTTCAATGGTTAGCTTGGCAGCTTTATAACCGACATACATAAACAAGTAGTACGCGCTTATGTTACCCGTCTCCAAGTAACCGGTGATTGAAGTTATATCTCCATTTTCATCGGTATTTTCCCGACGACACATAACGTGGTCGTCGAATAGCTCAGTCAGTATAGACGTAAACCACTTAATGCGGTATTCATCTACAAACATGAATTCGAGCACTCTTTTAATAGCCGCACTTTCGATACGCTTCTCTTTAGGTAGATCTAAAGAGTTTTGATTTTCGATAATCTTATTAAGATTACGCTTTAACCAATTTAAGCGGTTGTTAAGTGTTTTTTCAGCTTCAAAAGCGCCCTTGAACGCAGTCTGATAGCTCCGGAACGTGGACATACTTTTAGTATTACTCATAGTGTTATGTTATTTTAGAGTTTACCTTTACAGTACGTCAACCGTTAAAACAATATATTTATAGTATACTTTACTAAAGTATAGAGTCGCACAGCGACAATACTATAAAAGCGAATTGTTATGGTTTATTGATAAAATCAAAGAACGATTTCTTTAAAGATACCGCTTATTTTTAAACTTTCCAAAAAAACTTTTTCTCCTGAATAAACAAGAGGGAAAGCATAAGCGATAAAATCAAAGAACGATTTCTTTAAAGATACCGCTTATTTTTAAACTTTCCAAAAAAACTTTTTCTCCTGAATAAACAAGAGGGAAAGCATAAGCGAATCACTAAATAAATCAACTTCCTAAAGGTCGTAAATTTTAATATGAGAAGCAAGTAAAAAAACTAATTTCAGAAAATATCTAAAATCAGCGAAAATAACATAATCCGATATACTGTCACCCCCTTCATCATTAATAAGTACATTAGTATTACTATATATATACTATACATTAACTCTTTATGTTCTATTGTACTATGAAAGTCCATAGTGTTATCTATAATTAGTGTTTATTCATTATACATATTGTTTCCGCTTGTTAGTTTAGTGTTCTGGTTTGTAGGGTTCTGTCCACATTCAATATCTATGCGAATATTGCCCTGAGATAAAAGAACTGACTAATTATAAACATATTAAAACCACAATA
>Ga0306912_1001247_pt1 | contig 12013 bp, 8 predicted proteins | sample AntRauFillE10628_FD_190443 | JGI IMG/M metagenome (GOLD analysis project Ga0306912, IMG submission 190443) | Saline lake microbial communities from Rauer Islands, Antarctica - Metagenome Filla E10 #628 (v2) (version 2) | ecosystem: Environmental > Aquatic > Non-marine Saline and Alkaline > Saline... | reverse complement strand
TCATTCAATTATGATAGGCTGCAACGGGAGTACGACTCGAGCATGTTTGAAAATGCGGGAAGTATGCTGCCTGCAGGCATGGCCCACGTGGAAAATGAGTACAGCGATTTTTCACAGGAGCCGCTCATCCCATATTATATCAGTACAGAAGGCCCGGCCACAGCAGTTGGAGACGTAACCGGAAACGGGCTGGATGATATTTATATTGGCAGTGCTCACCGGGAAGCTTCAAAACTCTATCTGCAGAATGAGGAGGGTGAATTTATCCTTTCCAATACCGAACTGTTTGAATCAGAAGCACTGTATGAAGATGTGAACGCAATCTTTTTTGATGCAACAGGAAATGGACTGAAGGATCTCTACATAGTAAGCGGGGGCGGTCAGCTGTTTCAGTCTGGCAAAGCCCACCGAGACCGGCTCTATATAAATGAAGGCGATGGTCAGTTTTCAAAATCCTCAGGCCGCCTGTCGGACTTGCAGGTGAATGGAAGTGTAGTAACAGCTTCAGATTTTGATGGCGACGGGGATGTGGACTTGTTTGCAGGAGGCCGCTCCAAGCCATGGAATTACGGTCAATCTCCACAACACGCGATTTTGAGAAATGACGGGTCAGGAACTTTTGAAAATGTAACGACAGACCTTGCTCCTGAAGTTGAAACTATCGGCATGGTTACAGACGCTGTGTGGGTCGATTTTACCGGTAACGGGAATCTGGATTTAGTTGTGGTGGGTGAATGGATGTCCGTTACAGTGTTTGAGAATCGTGGTGATTCATTTGTAAATATTACGGCTGATCTCGGGCTAGATGCATATCCGGGTTTGTGGCAGTCAGTACTGGCAGATGACCTGGACGGTGACGGGAATCCCGACCTGCTGGCGGGCAATTTTGGTACCAACAGCAGAATGCAGGCAAGCCAGTCGAGTCCGCTGTCGCTGCTCATCAAGGATTTTAATGATAACGGGTACACGTCCGGCCTTGTGACAATTATGGATAACGGTAAGGAAGTTCCGTTTGAACAGCTTGATGAACTTTTACAGGAGTTTCCACAGCTGACACAAAATATTTCAAGCTATGAAGATTTTGCAGGACGTTCGGTTGCTGAACTGCTGGGTGAGGATATGTTGAATGGCGCGGAACGGAAAGAAATTACAGAACTGCGATCCGTTGCCATCTTTAACCGCGGCAACATGCAAACGGATGTAGAACCACTGCCTGTTTTTGCGCAGTCGTTTCCCGTAAAGGCATTTCAGGTTGTAGATTCTGAGAGTTCAGAAAAACATTTGCTTATGGGCGGTAATCATTATGATGTGAAACCGAGTTACGGTGGCCGGCAGGATGCTGGATATGGTTTGCACCTTACGTACTCACCCCAAACAGGGTTTATGACCAAAACACATCAGGAGAGCGGGTTTTTTACTGAGGGAGAAATGAGAACTATTGGTCCTATTAAAATCGGAGAAGGAGATGAGTATTTCCTGGTCGGGCTGAACAACCGGAAAGTGGATCTTTTCAAGAAGCGATAAGATAGAAACCTGAATTCGATTCTTAAATGCGGATTATGATTTTGATGCTTGTCCAAAGAGGGTGTCATCCCGCTCCTCCCCATCGGGATCCCTTCGGGAGATGCGGGATCTCATTCCGTTGATATGGATAGGAGATGCCACGCCATGGCGTGGCATGACTGTATGGATAACATTTCTGCAATTTCGCGTCCTTTTTGGACAGGATCGGTCTTTTATTGATTGTATTTGACATATTATGAATCGAACTTAGGTGTGTGCCTTGAAGTAAAGGTTAAATTGCCAAGCGTGGCAAGTGTTCTTTAACATGCTGTTGCAAAGATGGTAGTTGGCCTACCGGTGGCGCTGTCAGTCAGCGCCTTCCCCGCAAGGGATCCCTTAGTAGGGATATTACGATCACGAATTCATTCAGCGATGCGTGAAACGGCAATTCAAAATTACGATAAAGAGTTAGCGAATGAAGTGTTGCAATTTTATAGCCGAAAATGAAACGTGGCAGATTCCAACTCTTGCTTTGAATACGCAATCCGTTGAAAAGTTTTATACCTATCCAGAATGGCAGGCGATTTTTACACTACTTCCGGATTCTATTGAACAGGAATGGTACAGTAACGCCGAAGAGGCAGCCCAGTCGGAAGTTTCTGAGTTTCAGGCCGAGTACAGCGAATGGCTATTCAATATGTTGGGTAGAATTAATGAAGCCGGAATTACTATAATGGCGGGAACCGATACGCCGATTGGTCTTTTGACACCGGGAAGAAGCCTGCATCATGAACTAAAAGTGATGGTTGATGCCGGCCTCACCCCGATGGAAGCACTTGAAGCCGCTACACTAAATCCTGCTCGATATTTTGAGATTGAAAATGAATTGGGGACGATCGATGAAGGAAAGTGGACCGATCTGCTCATTCTGGATACCAATCCATTGGAGGATATTGAAAATACATTGGAGATTAATACAGTGATTAAGCAGGGGAATGTGTACGACTGAAAAGCACTGGACGGAATTTTGAGGGAATTGAGAAATTAATTAAGGATAAATACAGGATAGCGCAAGCGTCCCCGCTTGTGCTCGTTGTTATATACTCAATTTAAAACGAGTGGGCACGAGCGGGACGCTCCAGCATTGATTGGATGACCATAGGAGTTCCTCGCTTGTGCTATAAATGCTGATAGATTTTTGAACCGATTTGCGAAGTTTATTCATCCGAATAATCAAAAACGGGGGTTTCTACGGTTTTCTTTGGAGTGACATTTCCCCTGATTTTCTTTTGGAGATGCTCGACCGTTTCTGGAGCAAAATACTGCTCACCAGTCTCTTCATTAACCCGGGCTGGGACATTTTCTACGATATAAAATTTTCCATCCAGCTCAAGGCTATAGGTTACATTTCGTTCGGTCAATATTTCTTCCGCTGTACTCATGGATTTCTCCGTTTTTCAAAGTCGATCCATTTTTCAGGATCAGGTTCATATAATGTAACAATTTTCAAAACCGGACGCGAAGGGTAACTGCACTGAATGTGAAGCGGCCTGTTTAACTCGGTGTATCCAAGAATGAGACAACTTGGACCATACTTATCATTCGGATAATCTTCGATGATTATTGCTTCTGTGTTTATCGCCTGTTTTACTTCCTGTACAGAAATATTGCGAATAATACTTTGATCAACAGCATGTCTCGAAAATTCAAATTGATCATGAATTACTTTTTCCTGTATTTCGTAAAGTCGTGTCATTTAAAACAAATTGTTGGATTCAATCGTACTTTCGAAATATTTGTGGTAGACTTTACAAGGTAACAAAGTAAATAAACTCCATATTAGAATATTTCATTTATTACCACTTTGATGGAGACCTGACACGTCTAATTACATGTTGTAAAGACTCACATTAACCATGAGCGGGACTGAGTGAGATGTTCATGCCATCCAGTTATAGGGTTATAACAGATTGAACAATATCTTTAAATCAGTTCTTTTAGGGCGTTACAACTGGAATTTTCATCATTTATGATAAATAGAGGTAACTATTTCTAAAATGGATAGGCCCGTATTTCGCTTTCTTCGGTTATAACAAAAATTCTGCGTTCATTGATATCAATATCAAAATGGAATTTTAGTCCCACATCGGATCTCAATACAAATCTGTTTGTAAAATTCCCATTATTTTCGAGCTCCTGAATCCAGAGTTGATGGTCAAGACTCGTATTGAAGAAGTTACCCCGAAATTCTAAAACTTCATCACCTAAGTCCATATAAAACAGTAGGTTTTAAATTTCGGTAAGTGGAAACGCTCTGTTTTTTCTAAAAATTGGGGGTACTCCCTGTAAAAAGAAAGCATAAGTGGCGATCTTTGGTAAGTCGATGAAAACTTTCCATTTAAAGACCACACACTCATGCTAACAAGTAAATTTGCCGGCAAGCTTCGCACTAAAATTAATCAATTTTCGGGGTATGAGTCCAGTGGATTGGATAAAACAGCCCAACGCTTTGTGGGGGAGGCCATCTATGGCATGCTTTGCAGCCAATCGGTCCTGTTGACCGAGATTGGGCGAACGCTGCAGAGCCCGGTCAGCCTGAAAAAGATTGAGGAACGCTTCTGCCGTCAGCTTCAAAAGCCCGGGCTGTGGGATGATATCAACAGCCAGGTGTTAGCCGATGCGGGTCCCCGCATTGGCCCCGAGACGTTAATGAACTACCTCGGGGCAGAGCCCCACGAGGTATCAAATTGATTTCACCCTATTACTCTTTCCGACCCAGATGGTCGGGGAATTAAACCACTTATGATTAATCCTGGATTTGAGCGATATCACCAAGAAATACGCCCAAAAGATGGAGTATTTGGCCGCGGTGCGCGATGGCAGTGATGATGGGGCGCTGACCAACGGATACTGGACAACCCATGTGATCGGCGCCGACCTGGACTCCGACCGCGTGTTGCCGCTATACCAGGAGCTGTACTCGCAGGAGGCACCGGATTGCAAAAAGCGAAAACACCCAGATTCTGGCTGCCATTGACCGCGTACAATCTGCCGGCGAAGGGCGGGGCATCTGGGTGATCGACCGCGGCGGAGACCGCAACGTGTTGTTTGACCGGTTGCTAGGCTCGGAGAAGAAAAAAGAATTTATCGTCCGCCTGGTCGGGAATCGCCATTTGCTTTGTGGGAGGCAAAAAAAGGAAGCTCTGGAGCTGGCCCGCGGGTGCAAAACCATTGTCAAAAAACAGGAGGGTAAGGAAATCGTCTACACCCTTGATTTCGGATACCTCCCGGTGCGCCTGCCGGGCCACCAGGACCCACTGTGGATGCTGGTCGTCAATGGATATGGGGAGAAACAGATGATGCTGCTGACCACCCGGCCGCTTCGACGCAATCGAAACGTCTTATGGAAGGTGGTGCGAAGTTACATCAAACGCTGAAGCATTGAGCAGACCATTCATTTTGTTAAACAGTGCTACGATGTGGAAAATATCCGGGTGCTGACCTACCCTCGTCTGCGCAACATGATGGGACTGCTGTTGGCTGTTTCTTAATTTATGGCCGTAAAACTTGATACCTCGGCCAAACTAAGTATTATGAGTGGCTATATCTTAAAAGCAGCCAAACGGGTGTTCGGGGTCCCTGATTTTAAATAGTATGCGATGAGCGATGGGATCAGTGCCATTTTCAGGCGCTCTCCGGGCAAAATTCCCACTTCGCCAACCGAAGGGCTTGATCCCAACCAATTAGGCATCGGATTTACCTGAAAAACGGGGTAACATCTGCTATTTTATTCTATTTTGCAAATAGTCCGGGTTATACACTTGTCGCAATTTTATCCCTTATCCCGTCCGGAATATCTCAGAACAGGGCTGATCCCAAAATTATTTTTTGTCAACTCGAAGATTCAATTTTCAAGTATGCTGTAAAATTGTATTAAAATTTTTTCAAATCGTACAATGTTATAAACAATAACATAGCCATTAAGTTATTGTAACTTAATGAGAAAGCGCTTACATGGCTTGATTTTAATAGCTCTGGAAAATGATTATGGACAGTCTGATACACTGGTTTTATAACCACTGAATAGATATCTGTAAAAACTTTTAAATATGGAAGGGCTTTTTTATTATTAGTTTGAATTCGGACGGCTGCCAAACAGCCAATGTGAATTTGGCTTTTTTTAGTCTTCATTTGGTGTGGGTGGTAATAAGCCGGCGATTAGAATCAAAATAATAACTGAGGAATAAATAATATGAATGTAAAATGGCTACATAAAGTGTCTTTTTCTGAAGCAATTTCGGAAAGCACTTTTAAATATCTCTCTGTATGTCTGAAGCGAGTTGGAACCCCTGCTCGATTACTCATGGCAGCTATCCTTATTTTTGGAATTGGAATTACCAGCTCTATTGCACAGGACCGTGTGACTGTTACAGGTTTAGTAACAGACGCAGCTGACGGATCTGAGCTCCCGGGCGTAAACGTTTTGGTTCAGGGCTCAATGGAGGCTACCGGATCAGCAATTGGCGTAACAACTGGAATGGACGGTACATACTCGATTAGAGTTCCTGAAAACCTCAACGTTCTTGTATTTACGTACATTGGATATCTAAGAGTAGAAGTTGCCATTGATGGTCGCACTCAGATTGATGTTCAAATGGAGCAAGACCGTCAACTACTCGACGACATTGTCGTTGTAGGGTATGGTGTCCAGGACACGAAAGAGATTACCTCATCCGTCACAACAGTGGATGCGGAAGAGTTTAATAAGGGTAACGTAAGTGATCCTGCACAGCTTCTTCAGGGTAAAGTGCCCGGCCTTACCGTCAGCAATCGTGGTGGTAATCCTAACGGGAATTCCACAATCAGGCTTCGGGGTCTTTCAACAGTTGGAGCTAACACAGAGCCACTTGTTGTAATTGACGGAGTGATTGGTGCCTCTCTCGATAACGTTGATCCTAATGATATTGCATCAATTAACGTACTTAAGGATGGCTCAGCTGCTGCCATTTATGGTACACGTGGTTCCTCAGGCGTTATTCTTGTTACTACGAAATCCGGTGGTCAAGTATCCGGTCCCGACGGTGGAAATGTACAGGTGAGCTACAACGGATATGTTTCTGCGGCAACCGTAGCAAACGATCAGCCAGTTATGACCCCTTCTGAATATATTGAAGCAGGCGGTAATGATCTTGGCGGCAGAACAGACTGGCAGGATCTTGTGACACGAACAGGGGTGTCAAATGTCCATAACCTTGCTGTAGCAGGTGGTAACTCCACGACAAACTACAGGGTTTCTACAAACCTTCGTGATGTGCAAGGTATTTTAGAAGATTCCGGTTTTGACCAGATCAATGCAAGAGCTAACATCAGCCATAACGCATTTGATAACAGATTAAATCTGAATCTGACTGCTTCTACAACCACACGAAACCGCTCAAATTCTTTTGAAGAAGCACTGCGATATGCAGTACTCTATAACCCAACAGCCCCTGTCAGGTTTGATAATGGCGAGTTTTTCCAGGCTATTCTGTTTGATAACTTCAATCCGGTAGCCATTGTTGATCAAAATGTCAATGAAGGGGAATCAAAGGATATCAATTTTAATCTCCAGGGGAGATTTGATGTCCTTGATAATCTTGCACTGAATGCAAACTATGCACGACAGTTCAACTCATTCTCTAACGGCGAATTCTATCCAAGTACCTCTTTCTTCAGAGGTCTGAACAGAGATGGGCTTGCAAGGAGATACTTCCAGGATGGTGACAATACACTATTCGAATCGTATGCGACCTATACAGATTCCTATTTCAGTAATCTTGATCTGACTCTTACGGGTGGATATTCATATCAGGAACAGTTCACTGAAGGACTTACTCTCGAACTGGGTAACTTTCCTTCTAATGTGAACGGTTACTACGATATTGATCTCTCAGGCGATCGAATTATTGGGGGAGCCGGTAATGTGATTGTGGAGAGCTTCGCCACTCCTGATGAGAAAATTATAGCATTCTTTGGACGATTAAACGCTACGTTTGATAACGGAATCTTTTTGAACGCATCTGTACGTAGAGAAGGGTCTACCAAGCTGGGTGAAGAAAATCAATGGGGTTTCTTCCCGGCCGTAAGTATCGGTGCTGAATTGACCAACTACTTTGATATTGATGCTGTAAACCAGTTAAAAGTACGACTTGGTTACGGTGTTACCGGTGCACTTCCAGGGCCAAATGGATTGGCTCAGGATCTGTATGCTTACGATTTCGCAGCTGGGGGTACCGTAAACTTTGTGCGTAATGCCAACAACGATCTTAAATGGGAAGAAAAAGAGGAGATAAATCTTGGATTTGACTACGGCCTGTTTGACAACAGACTGACAGGGTCACTCGACCTCTATACAAGAAATATCACCGACTTTATTCTTGAAGTACCCGTTCCTGTTGATCAGTTTGCTTCAGGTAGTCAATTTCAGAACGCCGGTGAACTGAAAACTCAAGGACTTGAATTCTCAGTGAGCTATGATGTGTTTCAAGATGAAAATCTCTTCTGGAATACAGGCTTTGTATTTGACACATACAATACGGAGCTGGTTGAGTTCCTGACGGAGGAAACCATGCGTGCCAACCTTGGTGCTCCCGGTCAAAATGGTACAAACCTGATTCGTGTGGCTGAAGGTGAAGAGATCGGCCAAATCTGGGGCCCTGTGTTCTCAGGCGAAATTGATTTAGAAGGCCGTCAAATTATGAAAGATCTTAACGGTGACGGTCAGATCATTGCTGATCAGGGTAACGCACTTGCAGATGACGGTGACTTCAAAAAGCTCGGAAGCGGTATACCCGACTTTTCAATTGGCTGGACAAATCGTCTGAACTATAATAACTGGGATCTGAACATGTTCTTCAGAAGCGCATTTGGTCACAGTCTGGTGAACACATATCGTGCGTTCTATGAGCCGATCGACCCCGGTGCTATTAACTCTTACAACAGGGTAATCACCGATAAAGCAGTTGACGGACTTACTGTATCTCAGTTTAGTTCACTCTATGTTGAAAAAGCTGACTTTGTGAAACTTGACAACGTCACTTTGGGTTATAATGTCAACATTTCAGATATTGACTTCCTGAGTAGCCTCAGACTTTATGCTACCGTCCAGAATGCATTCACACTTACGAATTACACTGGCATCGACCCTGAACCGGTATTTCAGGATTTCGGTTCTACTGATAACGGTGGCAGATCAGGTGGAGCTGACGTTTTGTCTCCAGGCATCGACAGACGTAATAACTACTTCACTGCACGTACATTTACGTTCGGCGTCACCATCGAATTTTAATAAAAACATCAGATCATAATGAAACATCTAAATAAGTTATTAATACTTGCTTTGGTCTGTGTCGGGTTCTCCTGCACGGATCTGAACGAGTCTCTTAATTCAGATTTTACGAGTAACTTTGATCCGAATAATCCCGGATACGGAGAAAGCGACAATGTGAACACACCCGTTCCAAATGATGGGTTGAATTCCGCTTTTTCATCGCTTCTTGGCGGTACAGCTGGTCATGAGAGTTATTTCACGGTATCAGAAGTATCAACTGATGAAGTTGTCATTACCCAGAAGGGGGGTGACTGGTTCGATGGTGGTATTTGGCTGAATATGCATAAGCATGACTTCAGAGCGACAAATCCCGGGCTTAATAACGCATGGGCTGCTAACTATGGCGGAGTTACTCAGATAAATGAGCTCCTTGCTAATGGATCACTTGATGACAATCAGGTTGCTCAGCTTCGCACGCTTCGTGCGTATTTCTACTGGCGACTGATGGACATGTTCGGTCGCATTAAGATCGTGACGGAGCCTGGTGTAGATTCACCGCAGGTTGACCGACCAGTAGTCTTTGACTTTGTGGTTAGTGAGATTCAGGCAGCACTGCCTGACCTGAATGAAACATCCGGTTATGCCCGTATTTCATCCGGCGCAGCAAATGCACTGCTCGCAAGGCTGTATTTGAACGGTGAAGTTTATACGCGACCTTATCCATATACAGCCGGCACCGGGACAACATACTGGCAGGAAGCAATAGACGCGGCTGATGAAGTGATCGATTCAGGTCTCTATGAATTAGCTGATACGTATGATGATGTATTTGGCCCTGCCAATGTTGAAAGCGTCGAACACATCTTCGTTGTACCTTTCGATGAAGCTACAGGTACAGGGATGAACCTTGCTCAAATGACGCTTCACTATCCAAGTCAGTTGACGTACGATTTAGCGGAGCAGCCATGGAACGGATACTCTTCACTGGAAGCGTTTTATGATTCATATTCCGATGCAGATATTCGTAAAGAGGAGTTCTTTATTGCAGGTCCTCAGACTGACCGAGAAGGCAACCCTATTCTGGACGTAGCTTTTAACCCGGAGAATGAGGCAGCATCGGGGGATACAGAGAGTGGAGCAGCAATAAACTATACTCCGGAAATAAACGAACTTGCACCTAACGGCGCCCGCCAGGCTGGTGTACGTCTGGGTAAATTCTCATTCAAATTTGGACAGCAAGCTAATATGGATAACGATTATCCACTGCTCAGATACGGTGATGTACTCCTGATGAAAGCCGAAGCCATTGCACGATTGAATAATAACTGGAGTGACGGAATAACATTGCTTCTTGTGAACCAGCTAAGAGAACGTGCAGGATTGGATGATGTCGGGTCGCTTACAGCAGAGGAGTTCTTTGCTGAAAGAGGTAAGGAGATGTTTATTGAATCTATCAGACGTACTGATATGATCCGTTTCGAGCGTTGGGGTGATGCATGGTGGGAAAAACCAGCTCACTCTACAGCCTATCGTAACATTATGCCGATTCCTGATCCGCAAATTCTTGCAACAACTGATGGATCATTAACTCAGCATGCTGATTACTGATCGTAAGTAAACACTTAGTTATTATTAAGGCTGCCATATTGCATGGCAGCCTTTTTTATTGAGTTTCGTTTTTAGATCTTTAGCTGTTTGATGTCAGCTTTACTATTTACATTTCAAATTGAAGCATCCCGTTATCTTGAAAAGAATTATCATTTTTCTGTTTTTGATTACGTCATTCTTCGGTTGTGTGGGGAAGCATGAGACTGATAACAGTCTGTTTGACCAAATGGAACCGTCTGAAACCGGCGTGCTGTTCGAAAACAAGCTCAATCCCACCGAAGACTTTAACATGTACCTGTTTAGAAACTTCTATAACGGCGGTGGAATAGCTGTTGGTGATGTAACGGGTAATGGAAAACCGGATCTGTTTTTTACCGGAAATATGGTATCAAACCGTCTGTATGAAAATCTTGGAAATTTTAAGTTTCTGGATATAACTGATGAAGCCGGATTAAATTCAGAAGGATACTGGTCAACAGGCGCCAGCTTTGCTGACGTAAATGGAGATGGTAACCTGGATATTTTCGTAACGCTTTCGGGCCGCCCGTCTGGAGACAGCCGGCATAATCGCCTTTATATTAACAATGGGGATAAAACCTTTAGTGAAAAAGCAGCGCAATGGGGAATAAATGATGAGAGTTTAGCAACCCACGGCGTCTTTTTCGATTACAATAGTGACGACAGACTGGATCTCTACCTTATCAGCAACTCTATGGATGAATTGACAGGTTTCGGTCAGATGACATCTGATGAACGAACTGAGCCAGGCGGATCAGGATCCAGCAAATTATACAGAAATGATAGCAATAAATTTACAGATGTGACACGCGAATCCGGAATCTTCAATAGTGCTTTAGGCTTTGGATTAAGCGCCACAGTATCTGATGTCAATCGGGATGGTAATCCGGATTTATATGTGGCCAACGATTTCATTGAAAGAGACTATCTCTATATCAATAATGGTGATGGTACATTTACAGAACAGCTGGATGAATCCATTCGAAGTTTGAGCTCAAGTTCTATGGGATCTGACATATCAGATATCAATAATGATGGCTGGCCAGATATCTATGTCTCAGACATGCTTCCTGACACTGAAGAGCGGTTAAAATCAAAGATGCAGATTGAATCATGGGGCGAGTATCAAAATCTTGTGGATCGTGGATTCCATCATAAATTTACCCGGAATACGCTGCAGATTAATTGGGGTAGTGATCAATTTTCAGAGATCGGACGATATTCAGACGTCTATTCTACTGACTGGAGCTGGGCTGTTTTGATGGCTGATTTTGATAACAGCGGAACAAACGATATTTATGTCGCCAACGGAATTTATAAGGACCTGCTTGATCAGGACTATATTGACATCATTGCCAATCCGAGAAACATCCAGGAGCGAGTCATGTCGGGTGAGGAGAACGTGATTTTGAACCTGATGGATCAGATGAGTTCTGTTCCAATTGCTGATTTCATGTTTTCAAACGAGGGGTCGCTGGAGTTTAGTGACCAAACGGAAAGCTGGGGCCTGAATACCCCGGGCTTTTCCAGCGGAGCGGCGTGGGCCGACCTGGACGGCGATGGGGCGCTGGACCT
>Ga0306912_1001241_pt1 | contig 12051 bp, 7 predicted proteins | sample AntRauFillE10628_FD_190443 | JGI IMG/M metagenome (GOLD analysis project Ga0306912, IMG submission 190443) | Saline lake microbial communities from Rauer Islands, Antarctica - Metagenome Filla E10 #628 (v2) (version 2) | ecosystem: Environmental > Aquatic > Non-marine Saline and Alkaline > Saline... | reverse complement strand
CTTTATAAAAAAATAAAATGGGAGATTGTAAAAAAACTATAAATGTGGAATACCCCGATGCAGAACCTTGTGAAATAAAATCAACAGACTGTGTTATAACACCGCAAGCTATAACCTATTTAGGAATAGAACAGGGGGAAAATGTAACTTTAATTGTGAGTAAACTTCTAGACTCATTAATGAATGCTAGAGCTAGACTAAAAGATGCAGAAGATGCAATATCAGAAAATACTGTAGGACTACTTAAAAGAGTCAAAGTTTCGCTAACTTCTCTCCAAGTAAATAACATAGGTACACCAGTAGAAATTATACCTACACCAGGAGTCGGAAAACTTATAAAGGTTGTATCAGCATTTTCTAGAATAAATTTTGAAACTATTAATTTTGACAGCAATAAAATCTTTATTGCTTACTCAGACGGATCTAATATTTTAGAGCAGACAGCTAGTTTTTTAAGTTCAACCACCACTAAAATAGAAACAGCCACTACAGCTAATAATGCGTTACTAGAAAATAAGGCAGTGGAGGTCATAGGAACTAACAGTGGATCAAATGCTGATGGAACTGTAGACATATACATAACTTACGAGGTAGTAGACCTTTAAAAAACCAAAAATAATGGAAAACGATTGCACACCAAAATGCGGAGATTTATCTGCACCAATATCAGCCTCTTCTGTAATATACAAAGGAAATATACTCACATGTATAGGGGCCGAGATACCAGATACTTTAGAATCAATTGTCCACAAACTAGACCAAGCTATTTGTGACAAGCTAAAAGATATTGGATCCTTAACTGAATTAGCAAATACTGGAGGAGGTATAGAACTGTATTTAGGAGACTCAAACACAGGCAAAAAAGAAATTGCTACACTAAGATCACCAGATGATTCCGTAAGCATAGTTTATAACAGTGAAACAAAGGAGGTAGACATAGAAGTAGATTTCCCACAGATTCAAAGTTATATTTTTAGTAGTGATGACGGGTCTGTTGATATTACAACAAATGAAGAGGGAAATGAAGTAGATTTTTCAATTAACTTCCCGTCACCAGTTACACAAGTAAATTCAGATGTACAAGAAAATAACCCATTTAGTCCAGCCTTTATAAGAAATAAAAACTCTAGTGCAGTTAAATTTAACAACTACGTATTAACACCATCAGATAATAACCGTGTCCTTTTACTAGACACGACTATTAAAAGTATAACAATAAGTGTACCTGCAACATTACCTGATAACAACTATTTTGTAGGTTTCATACAAAAAGGAACGAATATTGTTCAAATAAATAATTCTGATGTAAGACCAGTAGGCTACACAAATTTAATAGAGGGGGAAGGACATAGTGCTGCTATAGAAATTATAGGAGGAGAAGTTTTTTTATTAGGAAGTTTAAAAGAGGATAATCTTAGTTTAGAACTTTAAAATTAAAAAATCATTATGAATAGTTTTAAAAGACATATATACAAAAACAATAAAGTAAATAAAAAAGTAACGCTGTTAACCCTTGACCCAACTAGCGCAACTTTATCAAGCTCTTTACCTAATGATGTAGTTGTCCAAGTAATTTCAAATTCAAGTTGGTCAGTTGGACAAATACCTGATTGGTTTAGTATTATTGGGGGTAACGGAAGTGGTGATGGACTATTCGTTATTGACACACAAAACAATAATAGCAGTACCACTAGGTCTCACCTCTTAAGCGTTACAGCAGGGGAAATAGGAGAAACTGTAACAAGAACATTTCTTATAACTCAACAAGCTTTTGTACCAACTTTAACACTTGACCCAACCAGTAAAGATTTACTAGGTGTTAACCCTGGCAATTTTGTTGTAGATGTTATATCAAATACATCTTGGTCAGTTATTACTACACCACCTGATTGGTTTAGTATTATTGGGGGTAGCGGAAGTGGTGATGGAGGATTTTCTATTGCATCAATTGGGGATAACCCTGACGGCCCTAGAAGCTTTGAATTAGTTGTTTCAACACAAGGTTTAGTGCCTATTTCAAAATCCGTAACAATAAATCAAGCTGTTGCTCCTGAAGAAGTCGAAGAGTCAACACTTAGTCTTGTAGAAACAGATAGGGGTGAAGATCAAAGTGATGATGGTTTGGATAGGTCAGAGTATATTAACTATGAAGTAGAGATTACTCCAAGCATAAGTTCTAACGCAAGCTTATCTGTCACCTTTGATATGTTTCTAGATATTTATTCTAACGCCTACCAAAGTTCTTCACTTTTTGCAAGTATAAAAGTAATTAAAAATGGAACTACTATTTTTAATCCGTCAATCACCCGATCAGACATGAGCTCTGATGAATTTAACACATTAATAGAAGATGCTGTATTCAATATAAATTCTAGTGATACCCTAGCTATAGAGCTTGTTACACAAGCAGGAATAGCGGGACAAAACGCTAATGATCTAGCTTCAGCCTTCGCTAAGATCACTATTAAATCTGCTGAATTTATAGGATCCCAAAGGCAAATCATTAATCTACCTATAAGTGAATTTTCAAGGACAGATAGTCTTTTAGCAGACGTAGGGTAATAAAAAAAGTTTTTATTTTTAGTTAATAGATAGGTTTGTTGGTTTTCCTTTCTATTTATAAGGGGTGTAGTTTTTCTGCATCCCTTTTTAACGTTTTTGGAGTTTAGGTAATTATAACGTATTTTTGCAAACATGTCAAAGAAAGAAATAGTCAGTAGAATCCTTACAGAGCTAAGGCAAAAAGTTAAAGACAGATGGATGTCTAAAAGATTTGTTTTACATATTTTAGAACAAAAGATGACATTCTTTCTATCTCAGAAACTTAGAGACAGAACATTATACAGAGAGTCTAATTTGTTCTCTGTTATAAATTGTTATGAATTAGAAAAGATAGATACTGTAAGTTGTGACATTATAGAGTTTAAAACTTGTGATGTTGTGATGAAAGGAAAAGAAAAACTCCCAGAACTAATCTTTTCAAGGTACGGTAGCTCTGTTCGATATGTAGCGACATTAGATCAATCAGAAAGAATCTACCCTACAACACCAACAGACTTTATAAGAAACAAAGATAGAAAATCAAACCATAAGCCTATATCTTTTTATATAAGAGATGGCTACCCATATTTTGTTAATACTGAAATAGAAGCAGTTTTTTTAGAAATACTTACGTTAGACACAAAGAGAGCACAAGAGGTAGGAGACAACAGTAATTTTAATGCTTGTGAAAGTGCTTTAAGTTATGACTTTATAGGTAGTGACAAATTACAAGAGTTAGTAGTTCAGGAGACCATAAAAGAGATAATGGGAACATATATGCAAATACAACCAGATGAGAATCCAGACAGTAATGAAAACTCCATTTAATGATAGGAACTCGTAAAAAGATAAAAAAAGAAGTAGAGCCTAGTAAAGAAAAATCCAAAAACCCTCAAGTTCTAAATATGTTATTGCCTCACGATCAAAGAGCTTGGTCACACTACAGAGGTTTTAGAAAAACAATAGAGCCAGAATTAGAAAACAGATCTACCTATGCAAAGGTAGTAAGAGAGATATTTAATTCAGTATCAGAGCTAATGCTAGAGTATGAAGGAGGAGTTTTCTTAGAAGAGTATGGGTATTTCTATGGAAGCATTATACCCTGGAAAAATGAGGGGTACAAAAGCAAATTTCATCCAGACCCATTGTACCATACAAACGGCCAACAGTACACATTACAATTTAATTCAAAGTTATCCACCAAGAGTTGTATAGGGGGCATGGTTATGGATAGAACATTCAACCACAAACTCAAAAAAGATTTTTATTCAAGCTTATACTCAGGATTCAGACCCAAATTAAACTTTACAATGTTAGAGAGTCTACACAGCAGAGCATCAAAAAGAGATAGAGAGTAATGACAACAGAAAAGCAAATATACGCAGAGATAAGAAACACTTTCAAATCTTACGATGAGGCAGGACTTGTAGATGAAATATCTTTAAGAGGCTGGCTAAGAACTGAACTAAAAAGGTTTGGCACCAATGTCATGGTAAACACACAAGACATACTTAAAGTCAAACAAGGAAAAGCAGAACTACCCAAAGACTTTTGGTCATTACAAGAAGTTTGGAGATATCATGCTTCCCATTACAAAACAGAAGCTGTAGAAATACAAAGGGACTCACACTTTAGAACAGAAATTGCAAGTAACTTTGAGTGTGATAATGGAGAGTTTGGTAATAATTGCCTAATGGAAAATTACGATACTAAATATGGAAGTGTAGCTCTTTACTATAACAACCCACAGATATTAAGAATTAAACCAGGATTTAGCAGGAGTTCTGTAACCAAAGACTGTGTAAATTTACCCAATAAAGTTCAAAAAATAAATGGGAATCAAGTAGAAAAGCAAGGCAATTTCCTTTCTGTAGAGTTTACAGACGGCCATTTATTTGTTGTTTATAAAGCCTTACCTACAGATGAAGATGGGGACCTATTAATACCTGAAACTCAACACGATTCTTTATCAGAGTATTTAACAAGAAATTTAGAATACAGATTTTTAAGGTCTTTGGTATTAAACGAAGATGCTCCAAATCTAGGTTCAAGACTACAACTACTTAAACAAGAGTCTGATGATGCTTTTAGTCTTGCAATGACAGAGAGTAAAGCTTCTGTATTAGACCCTTCAGTTTGGAAAAGCATAGTACAGATGAACAGAAAAAGGTACAGAAGATTTGAAAACCTAACCCCTGCACAAAACCTTAACAGAAGAAACCACTAGAAATGAACAAAAAAAATATAACGCCTTCATTTGCTAGAACAGGTATGAACAAAAGTGTTCATTTTTCTGCCTTAAAACCAGAGGAGTATACTCATGCAAAGAATGCTAATTTCTCGAACGAAACAGGAAATGGATGGTTGATTCAAAATGAGCATTCAAACATACTAGCCTCTAAATTTAAAGACGGCTTTGTTGTGGTGGGTTATAAGAATGATATTTTTTTAAACAGAACATTTTATTTTTTGAGCAATCCTGTTACAGGTTTCTCAGAAATAGGAGTTATAACCCAAAACATTTCTTTTGATGACACAAACACAACAACCAATGAGCATCAAGAGTACACTACTTTATTAAATGACGAGTGTAATGAGTGTTTAAACCTTTCTACAAGGTTTCCTATAAAGACTATAGAGATTCATAATGAGAAATTAGGCACAATAATTTATTGGACAGACAATCTCAACCCACCTAGATATTTAAACCTAGACAAGTTAGAAGAATATAAATTCACAGGACAAATACTTTGTGGAGAAGACTTAACAGAAGTTACTTGTGTTGCTTGTGACAAACTTAAAATGTTCAAGGAGCCCGAAGTATTAGAGCTAAGACCTTCGGAAGTTGTACTTGGAGGTAGACTTAAAAGAGGCTCTTACGAGTTCATAGCAGCCTATTGTGATATACTAGGAAATGAACAGTCTAGATTCTTTTCTTTAACTAACTCAGTAAATATTTTTGACGAACAAGAAAACATCCTACAACAAAGCGAAATTGCAGATGAAACGGGATATGCCATAAAAATAAAAGCTAATAATTTAGATACTAGCTTTTCGCATTACAAGGTTGTGGTAATTCAAAAAAATGATATAAACTCTGCAACAACTTACATAGAGGAAGGCATACACTCTACATCAGATGATACTATTCTGTTTGATACGGATGCAAATAAAGCTGCCTATGAAGTTCCATTACAATTAGCACAACCTGCTGTCAAAATAGAAAGGGCACAACAGTTAAAAGAAATAAACAACTCTTTGTTTTTAACAGGAATAACAAACAAAAAAGTACCTAACTTACAAAAAGTAGTAAACCTTTTAGGTATATATCTACAGTGGCAATCTTACATAGCTAAAGAGGATTTATATAAAGACGGAGTTTCTTCTGCAAATTACAAAGGGTACTTTAGAGATGAAACATATCCACTATCAATACGGTTTATAAAAGATGGAGACTACACCCCAAATTACCCTCTAATAGGTAGACCACCAACAACAGAAGACTTAGATGTAATAGATAATAGGGACTCGGCTTCTGTAAATAAGCAGAACTTTGATGATGATGGGAATGCATTAGACTTAGGAAATCAGATTAATAAGAGATGGCAGTTGTACAACACTGCAACAAAAAATAGTGGAGAAAATCCTTCGACAGACAGTACAACCGAAAGTGAAGTTATAGAAAGTATAACAAAGGTAACTATACGTGAACCTTTAGGTAGGTTGTTAGATGGTTCATTCACTTTAAGTCTAGAAGAAGGGGAAGCTTTTACAGACTTAGAGAATTATTTAAATGAAAATTTGCAGGAGCTTTTACGAACAGATACTTCAGACTTAAGTGTAGGGTTAAACCAAGTTTTATTCATATTTAATCCAATCAATTACGAAGGAATAAATATTTTACCAGACTACTCGGACATAGGTGATTGTGAACCTGTGACCCAAGAAGATTATGAAGATTACCTAACAAGTGAGGAAATAGATGTTCAAGAAGTAATTCCAGAAGATATAGTATTTGAACCCAGACTTTTTCCAAGTGAGTATTCTAGAGCAAGAGTGGAAACTACTTCACCTTGTCAATTATTTGAAACGAACAGTGGAGGTAGACCTAAAGGTTTAGCAAAATGGTCGGGCAAAGATAGAGTATTTTTTAGGACACAAGGAGTAATTGTTAATGACTGTGTAAACGGCAAACCACTAACTTTAACAGAAGATACAAGTAAACTATCTTTTCCAACAGATAGTTTTTCTTATTATGTATCAATTTTTACTGAAGGTACTACATCCTCTGACCCTATTGAAGAGAGGATGTCAGAAGCGTTAACTAACAAAGTAGCAAGCACACAAGGAGCACCAGTAAACAGTTTTGATGATGTTATTTTTACCAATAGGGTTGCGAAGAATGCTGCATGGTATGAATACATCCCTCAAAATAAAGAAGATACTTTTGTACTAGATTTTTCAAAAGCCGTATTTAGAGATAGAGACCAGGTAGGTGAGACAAACTACAGGCTATCTATATACAGTTCCTGTTCAGATTCAGAGGGGCCAATTTTCCACAACTTTTTTGACTATAGAGTTGGTACAATGTTACAATTTAAGAAAGTAAATTCAAATCTTGTAATAACAGACGAAGCAGGCAAAACAGAGACCATAGAAGGTATTCCTTCCAGATACCAAATAGCAGTAGAAAACGGCATATTGACTTTTATAGGGGATACATTATTTCAGCCAGATGGTGAGTCTAGTGAACTTTTGCAAATCTACACAGTACCGTTACCTGACCCTCAATTTATATCTTTAGGATCTCAAGGCTGTTTTAGAATTTCAATATTTCCAGAAAGATTTAAAAGCGTAACTGTTAACTATGAAAAGATAGCAAGTAAAAAAACACAAATATGGAGATCTCCTTGTAGATTTGATGTAAAGAGCTTAAAACAGGGGAGTGACCCTTCGCCTTATGAGAATGGTAAATTTGCGTATACAGAGAGTACAGTAAATTATCCAGATAATGCTGAACTTTACAACTCTAAAGATTTAAGTATAAGCCCAGAAGATTTTTCAGAAGGTACTTTAACAAACACTTCTACAGGATTTAAGGATTTTTTTGAAGAAAATTACACAGAGGGCATAGTAGGCAATGGGGAGTACATTTTAAAAGACATTACCGATTTTAGGTGTAAACCTATTAGACATTTTAGAATGCCAGATAACAAGCTGACACCATTTATGTCGTCCAACACAATAGCGTCTTTTGCTCAAAGTCTAGTACACCCTTTAGGTATAACTATAAGTGAAGAGGTAATAAATGATTTTTTAAAGATAGCTGTTAAGAATAGTCTTATCACAGAAGAAGATAGAAAAGCCATAAAAGGTTATGAAATACTCAGAGGTGATAGAGAATCAGAAAAATCCATTGTAGCTAGAGGTACTACCTTCGACCTATATAAGTACACTGAGAAAGGAAGAGATGTGTACTATGCAAACTACCCTTTTAATTCTTTAGGTGACGATGTGATGCACTACAAGGATAGTGATAGAAAAAAATTTATTTCGCACCCGCATGATAGCCAAAAAAATTCAAACTGGACTTTCCACTCACCAGATACAGATTACAGTTCACAAAATGCTTCTGCATCTTACTTAGTAGTAGACGGCTACATATATGGTAAAAGTGAGGGAAATGTAGATGTAGTAAGGGACCACCCTAAATATACAATATTAGGTAGAAGATTAAAGAGACTAGCCTCTGCTTTGGCATTAGCAGAAATATTGGCAGAATCAGTATCACGGATAGCAGATATTCTCTCTAGAACTTGGGCTCTCATTGGAGTTTCTTCAGGTGGAAATCTTTCAGCACCAGTTGTAGCAGTGACACTTGAAGTGTTTGGTACTCTAGTAGGGGCTATCTTTAAGTACTCAAGGTACAAATATCAGTGGTTAGAGACTTTTAGAAATTTAGGTAAGAGAAGAGATTTTGCAAGTTTTTATACAGCTCACGGATATTACAACTACTTTAAACCAAACAAGTCAATTGAAGACAACATAAGATTCCTCAACATAAATAGAGGTTTAAATGAAGGTAGGTTCAGTTTTATAGACAGTGTTCAAGGAGAAAGATTAGAAGTAAATAATATAGACAGAGAAAAAACAACTATACTAGCTACTGGTAGCGACCATACGATAGAGTATTCTCCCGATTATATAAACTATGATAATGCAAGCCTAGACATAAACTCTGCATCTAAAACCTATGCAAGTGCAGATGGTATATGTCAATCAGGAAAATCAGATGACATAAGGTCTAATGTGGCTTCTATGTATGTGACTTTAAAAAACTATTTACCTGCTCAATATGGAACAATAGGAAGTATAAAGTGGATAACAACTGGATATACAGGAGACCTGAACAAGACCAAAACAGAATGGTTCGGTATTTTTGGAGGGGATTGTTATATTTCTAGGCATACTTTTAGAAGAGGTTTTCCTTTTTTTAACACAACGGCTATGAATCAAGCCGACATGCAAGCATTTGAATACAAGTTCTATGCAAATATTGGTAAAGAGCCAAGATTCTTTTTAAATTTTGGTATAGACTCAGAAGAAAGAGAAGGGGGAAAACTATTTCCTTTTAATAATAGTGAGTATGAACTAGACTGTAGAGATGATGCGGGGTCTTATGTTAAAGAACCGTCTAAATTCTATCTGGAATACAATGGTATACCTAACTTTTTAGTAGAATCTACTGTAAACACCAATCTAAGATATGGCAAACCAGAACTAGAGAACAACTTTTTTCCTAATGTTGGGGATAAGATAAGATGGACACAACCAGCAGATAATCCTGGCAGGAATGGGAACAGCTTCTTCTACAATAAGAATTACTCCCCTTCTCCACTAGCACTAAATCAAAATGTATTGCCTGTAAATTACAACCAAGAAGATTACAATAAAAAGGCAGATTTTTTAAATGGTACAATGTACTCTTTAGCTGATAATTCTGAAAATTCAGATGTGAACCCTTGGTTAATTTTTAGGGCATTAAACATGTACGAATTTAGAACATCTTACGGTAAATTTACAGGGATGTCTGAGTTAGAAAGTGGGCAGGTATTAGTTACTTTTGAAAATACTTCTGTTATATTTAATGCGGTAGATCAAATAGTAGATGATGGACAAAACCCACAAGACCAAGTACTTGGTACAGGAGCTATATTTAGAAGAAGACCTACAACAATGTCTGATACAGAGTTGGGCTATAGAGGTAGCCAAAGTTTTCAAATACTAGGTACACCTAATGGACACATTTTTGTGGATGCTAAAAGAGGACAGATATTTTTAAAACCTTTGGGGCAAAACGGTTTTGAAGAAATCTCTAAAAGCTATGGAGGGGAAAGAACAAACATGGAAGCTTGGTTTAAAGAACAGTTACCTTTTAAAATATTAGAAGGTATACCCAACTACGATGTAGATAACCCTTTTAATGGTGTAGGAATTACTATGGGGTATGATAGTAGGTATAACAGGATCTTTATTACTAAAAAAGATTATATACTAGAAAATGATAACTGCATAGAGTATAGCGAAACAGGGGGTCTTGTAATAAATGAAACAGATTGTGAAGGAACAGTTTCAACAAATTGCCCAGAAGGCTATACTTATGATGAAGATTCACAAAAATGCCAAGGTATTGCTATAACAAATTTATGCCCAACAGGGTTTACTTATGATAGTGCAAACAAAAAGTGTGTAAAGGTAGAGACTATTCAAATAGTATTACCACCAACTGTGGTAGCAACACCAAGTTCGATTACAGCAACTGAAGGGGAAGAGTTTACAATAAGCCTATCAAGTCCTTCTGAGGGGGATATTGAATTTTATTGGGAAGTACAAGAAACAGGAGTTACGGGTGCATCTAGCGGAACAGGCGAAACAATAATCCAAACATTGCAGGGAGAGGGAAATGCTGTCTATACTATTACTGCTTATAATAAGGATACAGAATGTGAAGGTGAACCTATAGAAGTAACTGTAACCCAAGATGCTTCTGATGATTCCATCCCCTGTGGAGGTTCTTTAAGCACATCTGGAAATGCGGGCATTTATACAGTAGAAGCACAGTTAGGTACTGATCTAGGTGAGGTTGTAGTTGAATTTAATGCACAAAATGTACCAGATAGATTTCAACTTATATATGATGGAGCAGTTGTAGCAGATTCCTTATTTATAGGAGATGGCTTACCTGATACTAACTATGAAAACGAAATCACATCTGTAACAACATTAAATAAGTTTGTCTATGACGGAAATGATTTCCAGCCTGATGGTAGTACAACAGTAGATTTTAACTCTTCTGACATAGCTGTTAGCGATGGGTCAGAAACAAGAGCAGATGGAAGTGGTACAGGACAATTAAGAGTTTTAAGTGATTACCCTTCTTCTTCATCCTTAGCTTCAGATGGTAATGTTAAATTGAGATTTCAAAAAACACAGCAGACCCCTACAACAATGACCATAAAGGTTACAGGTGTCAGTTCCTCTACAGCTTGGACCATTATTAATTTACAGTGCCCAAGTGATGCAGAAACGTGGTCATCGTTTCAAAGTTTTGAAGGCAGACCAGAAGCAGGTAAGTGCGTAACAAACACATTAAGTAATTACTATGAACACAATGGGAGTGGTACTCTACCAGCTATAGGAGATTTTATTAGGGATATAACAGACGAAGTTTTGGTAGGTATATTATTTATTAAGATTCCTAACACCGCATTTGGCTTTGAAACAAATGTAGACGGAAAAGTTATAGCTGAATATACTTGTGTACCTTAACAACTAATAAAACAAAAAATGGATTGTAAATGCCCAGATGATAGTTATACTATTGTAGAAGAAGAAGGACAAACAGTATGCAAAAAAACTACTGAGATACTAAATGTAGAATGCCCCGAAGGGTGTGAAACAATAGTAGACTCAGAGGGTTTTGCTACTTGTATTTGTCCAGATACTGTTGACCCAATAGTAGAAAGCGTAGTTACAGAGATAGACATATTTGATGAGCAGTATTTTAGAGAGTCATCTTGGACTATGGCATTCAGTCTAGATATTGGTAGATGGATATCTTTTTACGACTTTAAACCTAACTTTTATGTAAACCACAACGATTACTTCCAAACAGGTTACAACATAGTTAATAATAGCTCTAAAAAAGGTCTGTGGACCCATTTACTTACTAACAAGAGCTACCAAGTTTTCAATGGGGAGAGTTATGATTGGGAGATAGAAGTGCCTATAGAGAATAAGCAGGTAAACAAATATTTACAAAGTTTCGCTTACAGACTAGACTCTAGAAAGTATCTGACAGAAACGGAATATCATCAGAACCAAGACATAGGTTTTGACAGTGTATTTATTTACAACGGAACAAACTCAACAGGAAAGTTAAAACTGGACTTACAAAAAACATTAAGACAGTTGTCTCAATATCCAATATTAGAAAAAGACTCACAGAGA
>Ga0306912_1001240_pt1:0-7500 | contig 12070 bp, 4 predicted proteins | sample AntRauFillE10628_FD_190443 | JGI IMG/M metagenome (GOLD analysis project Ga0306912, IMG submission 190443) | Saline lake microbial communities from Rauer Islands, Antarctica - Metagenome Filla E10 #628 (v2) (version 2) | ecosystem: Environmental > Aquatic > Non-marine Saline and Alkaline >... | reverse complement strand
ACTCAAATATTTTATTCTGCAATTCTCCCGGTATGCCCTGACCACTATCAATGATACTCAGTTCGGCGTTGCCTTCGGTCAGGCTGGTTTCGATTCGAATTGTTCCCCCGTGGGGCATGGCTTGCGTCGCATTCAGAATGAGGTTGAGCATGACCTGCTGTATTTGGCCTTTATTCACATCGATCAGAATCGCTTCAGGATAGGGTTGAAACTGAAGTTCGATCTTTTGTTGATGTAACTTCAGCCGAACGAGGCGTATGGTGTCGCGAACCAATTGGCTGAGGTCTTGGCGACTATACATCTCTTCCCGACTGCGACCAAAGCTCAGGACGCGCTCTACAATTTCCTCAAGGTGGTCAAGTTTTTCGCCAATAACCGCCACATCGGTCTGGCGCTCGTCTTCTTTCGGAAAATTAAGGTTCAAGGAATCAAAAAGTAGTTTGATGACTGTTAGTGGGTTGCGGATTTCATGAGCAATCTCTGCGGCCAACATGCCGAGCGTAGTAAGTTTTTCATTACGCCGGAGCGACTCTTCGGAAACAAATACGCGTGAATAAAGACGGGCATTCTGAATCGCAAGTGCGCCGAGACTGGCGAGTGTGCTAAATACTTTCTTCTCGTCGTTATTAAAACGGTGCTTGTATCTGGTGTAGGCGTTAAGGACGCCAATGACTTCGTCGCCAAAAAAGATTGGAGTCGATAGCATGGAGACGAGGCCCTCGCGCTGGATTATATGAAGAAAGTCGTTTTCTTCGGTAAAGACCAGGTCGGTAACCTCGATTTGTTTTTTTCGGTGCACGGCCGCACTGACGGCCGAATTGATGATTAAGATGGATTGGTCCGCCCGAATCGGGCCGTCACGGCCAAACATTTTGTGAAGTTTGAGCTCTTTTTTATCCGGGGTGATGAGAAAAAGTGCGCAGCTGTGACAATCGAGTAGTTGTCGCCCTTCGCGGGCCAAGCGTTCGAGGATTTCATCTGTATCCAATTCACCAACAAGGCCTTGCCCCATGTTTATAAGTGATTCCAACTGCTTCGCTTTGGTGCGGAGTTGCTTGATCAGCCAGAGTCTGGAGATCCCACGGGAGGCTTCGTTGGTAAGTAAAGTGAGGATTTTTAGGGAATGCTCGCTGAAGGCATCCACCGATTCACTGTCGACATTGACTACGCCAATGACCATACCCCGGTCTTCCATGGGAACAGCCATCTCAGAGCGGATTTCCGGGCGTAGGCTAATGTAACGTGGCTCTTCCCTAACATCCGGGACGATAATCGCGCGCCCATGCAGGGCCGTCCATCCGGTGATGCCCTGGCCCAAGGCAAGACCCATTGCCGACCAGTCGTCGGGTAAGCCGTGAGAGACTTCCAGTTCCAGGCGTTGATTATCAGGATTAATGAGTGAAATTGACGCACTGCTCGGCTTGAGCACACGGACAATTTCGTCCAAGATGAACCTCAGGGCGACCTTGGGCTCATCGGTATTTGAGACGAGACTACTGATGTGATAGAGCGAGTCGATCGCAGTCTTTTCGGTGTCGGGCACTTCCATTTTATCGCAGTATCGATTATTTCAAATCCAAGGGCGAACTTGGAATTGAAGTTCTGGTATTTGCTGGGGGCTAGGTCGAAGTGCGGACAACCGCATCGAGTTCCTCTCGCAATTCTAGCAAATTGGAGGTTTCGCTACTTTCCCCTTGATTCACATTCTCGATGTAAAAGGTGTCCATGGCAACACCACGCTCTGTTGCAATCCGCGCAAAGCTGATATCGAAGCCTTTTTTCGAGATGAGTCTGGTGAGTTGAAAGAGTAATCCGATCCGGTCAGTGGCCTGGACCTCAATGATTGTGCGCTTCAATGAGAGTTCGTGGTAAACATCGACACTGGGAGGGAATGGTGCCGGCAGCCTATCCTTGTCTTTCGATTTTGACGCAGATGTGCGCTCAAATTCTTCAAGAGCCGGCATCAGATCCTTATTTTCGACGAGTGCTTCCCTGAGATGTTTTTCGAAGAGGTCTTTTGCTTCGGCACTTGTTACTGTGCCTCCACCCGGTTCGATGATGTAAAAGGTGTCGATTGATATATGATCATTTCGGGAAATCGCCTTTGTGCTGACAATATTGACTCCGGCCAATGACAGCGCACCGGCAAGCTTGTAGAATAGTCCGGCTCGGTCCCAGGTCACCACATTGATCACACTCATGCTGAGATCGTGGTCGTCCTGCCAATCCACAATAGGGGTCAGTGCTCCGACGGACTCTGTCCGCTGAATTTGCCCCAGCAATTTGTTGACCATGCGAAGGTGCAGGTCGATATCAGACTCGTCGGTATTGATAAAATACCGTTCGGGTAGTAAACTAAAGTGGGCCTCGATCTCCTCTGTTGAGATGCCCTCTATATTCCGGTTAAGTATTTCTTCGTGTAACATGTCGATCTTGTCCTTTTGCCTGGTGTGTAGAGTGATATCATCCTCAAACTGCTCAAGCGTCCTCAGGTAGAGCGTGCGGTGCATCATGTCTTTGTGGCTATTCCAGAGACTTGGCGCAGTGCCGCACGCATCGCAATAGGTATGGGTGTAGAGGAAGCGGAGCTTTTGCGGGTCTTCAATAAATTGGGCGAAGGAAGCCGCTGTTTCGGGATCATCTAAATCAAACCTCTGCCAGAAGCGTGCCATTTCCAAATGACTGCGAATAATAAACAAAATTTGTTCCTGCTGATCCTTGGAGATGCCCAGTCGATCCAGGATGGGCTGAGCGATTCTTGCGCCGCTGACAGCGTGGCCGCGGATCCCCTCCGATTTCCCTATGTCGTGGAGTAGGAGGATGATATAAAGCAGGAGGGGGTCATCATTTTTGCGAAGCTCTTTCTCGTATTGGGCGTATCTTTGATCGTGTTTGTTGAATACAAGGTCGAGATGTTTAATGGTGTGGAGCACATGGACATCTGCGGTGTAGCGGTGATAGTATTCATGCTGCACCATGCAAGTGAGATGACTGAATTCGGGGATATAGCGGCCCAATACGCCTAATTCGTGCATTTCCACTAAAATCTCATAAACCTCGCCGGGTGCCCGAAGCAGAGCGCAAAAGCTTTTTGCGGCGGAGGGGCTGTTAATGAGTGATCGATCAATGAGTGGTAGTGAATGACTGATCAAAAAACGCAAATCGGCGTCCAGCTTAGCCCCGAATTGTTGTGCATAGCGGAACACCCGAATGAATCGCACCGGCTCATTCTCAAACACTTTAGGGGAGTCCGCAGAGAGTGCTTTGTTGTGCAACTGAAAACCGTCGATCAATTTAATCGGCAGATGTTGATGCGCGCGAAATGCCTCGCGGAAGCTGATTCGGTCGGTCCTCTCGGCTGCCAGGGCCATCCGCTCCTTAAGCATTTTTGAAGTATGATAGATCGTGCGGGCCGAGGAATAGTATTCCTGCATAAAAGCTTCGACCCTCTTGAAGATATCTTCCTGGTGATAATTGAGCCCTTTTGCAATGCTCGGTTGTTGGTCCAGTCTGAGCTTATCCGTCGGGCGCTTGTTTTGCAGGTGCACTTCTGTCCGTGTGCGCAGAAGAAAATCATAGGCCTGCCGCATCGCTTTTCTTTCGTCTGGCCGCAGCAGCTTTGCGCGCACCAGTTCGCTAAACGAACGATGGCCGAATTTGATGTAGGCCATCCAGAGAATGTTTTGGTAGTCGCGCAGCCCGCCGACACCGTTTTTGATGTCAGGCTCTTGCAGATAAATGGTATCTCCGGACTTGGCGTGTCGGGCGGTTTCGTCTGCCAGCCTTTGTTGTATATAGGCCCTGGGGTCCTCTTTGCGGCAGTAGTTCGTGAACTTCTTTTGCAGCTTTTTATAAAGATTATCTGAGCCGCAGATGATTCTGGATTCAAGAATCGCGTTTTTTGTTTGGATTTCTTTCTTGGCCTCAGTGATGACCTCTTTGGGGTTGCGCGAGGCATGGCCGAGTTTCAGGCCCAAATCCCAGAGCGGGTAGAGTATTTCTTCGGCCAAAACTTGTTGGAAGTGCTCTAACTTTTTACCAGCGGCCCCGTCCGGGTAGAGGAACATAATGTCGATGTCGCTGTGTGGATTCAACTCCCGCCGGCCATAGCCGCCCGTGGCGAGTACGGCCATTTTGCAGGGGATTTTGCCGTGTTGCGTGGTGTAGAGGTTGAGGGCGGCAAGAAAGAGGTTCTCAATCAGCACATCGATCATGGCGGCCCTTGCCTGGCAGACTTCCAGCCCGGAATCACCCTTGCGATGATAGCGCTCCAACATGGTGTTTTCGAGTTGCAGGTAACGCTTGTAGGCGGGCAGTTGCTTGTCGCGGGCGACGCCCGGCTCGAAAGCCAGGCGTTTCTGCGCGTGCTTGTGGAGGCGTCTAAAGAGCGGATTATCCTGTATGGGCATGCCTGAAAAGGTTGGTCGCAGTTATTATGGCAAAGCGATGGAAAGCAACGCGATGCCAATCACGTTGAGTTAAACTATAGAGATGCGATGCGAATCGCGTCAACTCGCTGAACTTAAGAACCTTATTTTTACCCGAAGGGTCAAGTGAGTTTAAAATACGGCAGCGTCTTCTTGAGCCTATGCTTGACAATTATGCGTGTTGTTTTGACCTAAGACCTCATCAATTAAATATTAATCATCGAAAGCACTACTCTTATGCAAATTACTGAAGGAACCGTCGTATCGATGGACTACGCCCTGCGCAATGACGAGGGCACGCTCATTGACCAGTCTCAGCCTGAACAGCCGCTCACTTACCTGCACGGGCACAAAAACATTATTCCCGGACTCGAGTCCGCCCTAGTCGGAAAATCTGCTGGGGAAGAAGTCGAGGTCCGTGTCAGCCCTGAAGAGGGGTATGGCGATAAAAATCCCGCTCTCGAGCAAGTGGTCCCCATCGATCGCTTTCAGGGAATCGAGAACATCGAGGAAGGAATGCAATTCCAGGCTAGCACCGATCAAGGCCCAGTCTCGGTTCGCGTCGTCAAACTCGAGGGTGAAGATGTGACCGTGGACGGAAACCACCCATTGGCAGGCGAGCACCTGCATTTTAAGGTGACTGTAAAAGAAGTTCGCTCTGCGAGCGAAGAAGAGCTGGCCCACGGGCACGTCCACCAATCCGGCGGCTGCTGCGGTGGCAATGGTGAGTCCGGTGACTGCTGCGGCGGCAAGGGCGACTCCGGTTCTTAGGACTAAGTCTCAGCCGATTGAGTTTTACGGCTCCTCTTAATAGCCTGCCTTTTCAAACTCCCCTCCTAAAAAAGGGGGGGAGTTTTTAAGTGTGTCGCGATATGTATGAGGCGATGCGTTCAAAGGCGGGGAATTTTGCGTTTAGCTCACATTTGCTAAAACCTTTTGAAAAAGCCCTGAGCGGGCCATTTTCGGGGTTGGATTCCTTCGGAATTGGGTCCATCTATAGGGTTTATCTGCGCCTATGCGCACTTTACGGAAGATTTCATACATGGCTAGAAAAGCAAAGAATAAAACGGCTAAGCGGAAAGTCGTTTCCCAACAGCCCCGCAAGTCCCAATCCCGTCCGGTCTGGGCGCTACTTTTTTTGACCCTGGCTACGATGGTAGGCGTTGCCGTTTTATATTATAATTCCAACCAGTTCAACGCGACGGATCCCGCCGCTGCGAACCCGGTTGGTCCTTTCGGGAGCCATATTGGGTTTTACGGGTTCCATTATATCGGCGTAGCCGTTTTTTTGCTGCCGCTCTATCTTCTTTGGATGGGTGTGCGCTTTGTGGTGCAGCAGCGTCCGCGCAGGCGAGTTATTGTCGGCGTCCTCAGTATTATCTCACTTTGCTGCGCATCCGGGCTGGCCGCTATGTTGGGCGATATAGAGGGAGCGAGCAAAAGTATTTTCCGGGACCAACTTTCGAATGGTTACGGAGGGATCATCGGCGAATGGATGGCAGGTCGTTTACTGGTGTCCTACATCGGATCTTTTGGTGCCTTTCTTGTTTTAATGATGGGGCTTATTATAAGTTCGATCATCGTTTTTACCGATAATCTCGGTCGCTTCCTAGACTGGATGCAAAACAGCTACCACAACTTAATTGCCAGTCGGGCCGGATCCAAAGAGGCCAAAAAGGAGCGAAAAGCGGAGGCTGCCGAGGCGAAACGCCTAGCCAAAGAGGAAGCCGTCCGGGCTAGGGTAGAGGCAAAAGCGGAAAAAACAGCCGCGAAGGCTAAAAAAATGTCCAAGGCAAACACGGAGCACGAACTGAATGAGGATCCGGATGAGGGATCGGAGATTTCCGGTCGTAAACCTTCATTGCTCCGCGGTGCGCCCACTTTACTGACGAAGGCTCCAGCGGGACGTAAGCTGCGTAAGCCCAATGCCGCGCCGGCCCCGAGCCCCGTGCAGGAAGAGCCCGAGCCGACGCCCCAAAAACCCGCCCTCGATCCCGCCACCATTAAGATCATTTCCGGTGAGAAAACAGAAAAGGCAGTCGCTAGTATTCCCGAGCGCCGTGGTGACTACGTCTTTCCTCCGGTTCCCCTTCTGGCAGAAGCGTCCGATAGCAGCGGCTCCGCCCCCGAAGACCACGCCGGCACTATGAATGCACTCGTCCGCACGCTTAAAGAGTTCAGTGTTGAGGTCATTCCGGGCGAAATTCATACTGGCCCGGTTATCACCCGCTATGAGGTGACGCCAGCGCCCGGCGTCCGCGTCGAGAAGATTGTGAATCTCGATAAAAACATCGCCCTCGGGCTTAAAGCACTCTCCGTCCGTATCCTTGCCCCGGTTCCGGGCAAAGGCACCGTTGGCATTGAGGTGCCCAACAAAATTTCGCAGCCCGTCTGCATGCGTGATATTATCGAGTCCAAAGCCTGGGCCGAGGCCAATGCCGAAATTCCCATCGTGCTCGGTAAGGACGTCACTGGCAAACCGATGGTCATGGATCTGACCAAGATGCCCCACGTGCTCATCGCCGGCTCCACCGGCTCGGGTAAGACCGTTTGTATTAACGCCATTATTGCCTCCTTGCTTTACCACTCGGGTCCCGAAGATCTTCGCTTCATTATGGTCGATCCCAAGGTGGTGGAAATGCAGATGTATAATGCCTTGCCTCACATGTTGATCCCGGTGGTGACCGATGCAAAAAAAGTGCCGGGCGCACTGAAATGGCTCATCGCGGAGATGGAGCATCGCTACCAAATCTTTGCCAAAAGCAACGTCCGTAATATTGCCGGCTTTAATGCCAAGATTGCCAAGAACAAGGAGGAGCAAGCCAAGGCCGAAGAAATGGATGCGAACATGAGTGCAGAAGAACGCGCCGCCCTCAACGAGGTCAGCCAGATGGAGGTGCCCCGTGACGATGACGCCTTCGAAATACCACGCAAAAAACTGCCCTATATCGTTTGCGTGATCGACGAGTTGGCCGATCTCATGATGGTCGCTCCCGCCGATATCGAGACTTGTATTGCACGGCTCGCCCAACTGGCTCGTGCGGCGGGCATCCACCTGATTCTGGCCACACAG
>Ga0306912_1001239_pt1 | contig 12071 bp, 15 predicted proteins | sample AntRauFillE10628_FD_190443 | JGI IMG/M metagenome (GOLD analysis project Ga0306912, IMG submission 190443) | Saline lake microbial communities from Rauer Islands, Antarctica - Metagenome Filla E10 #628 (v2) (version 2) | ecosystem: Environmental > Aquatic > Non-marine Saline and Alkaline >... | reverse complement strand
ATATGTGACTCTGGGCTACTCGGTCTTTGTGCCGGCCACAGAGGAATTAGAAAGTTGGCGTAACGCGATCACTAAGCAGATTGAGCTATTGATCAAAACGTTCGACATTAAGTTTGGTTTGATTCACCCAGAGTACTTTGTGACTGCTGACGGTGAAATGTACTTTGGTGAAGTCGCTTATAGACCACCAGGATTCAAGGCATTCGAATTAATCGAAAAAGCTTATGGATTTAATGCGTACCAAGCTTCTATGCTTGTCTTTGATCCAAAGAGTACTGCTGAAGAAGTGGACCAATTCTTTCCAAAAGAAGTCGTCGATGCGAAAGGCTATGCAGGTTGCTTTGGTGTCTACCCAAGACGTCGTGTTGTCAGCAAGCTGGAAATGCCAAAAGAATGCACTGAGCATCCTTATTTCGACTCTCACGAATTGCATGAACCGAAAGAAGAGACCGTACCTGACAGATCGGCTTTCGGAACTCATTGGGGACTGGTATTCTTCTTTGGAGACAACCCAATCACCATGCGGGATCTGCTGAAAAAACAAGAAGATCTAGACTTCTACGTATAAAGAACAGACTTGATCAGGGTTCCCTACGTGGAACCCTGACCAAGCACTTTAAGGAGTTCCCCTTAAATATGAAGGCATTCAATAATCCGGTTGGTTCCGGCACCATTTGGTTTCACAATCTCACTACTGCCGATGGAACACCTGTTGCCTACGATCCACAGGCACGAGCTTTCCTGTCGATGCCTCCATTTTGCGCGAATCGCGAGATCATTGGTTGCAACTGGATTGCGCCTGAACAAGGCGCCTTTTGTCGCTCTTGTGCCATGACGGCACTGGCCCCGGCCACGGAAATTCCCAATGCCATTCCCAATTGGGCGGAAACAGAAGCAGCAAAGCGCTGGGTGCTTGATAACTTAGGCCGCTGGCACTGGTTTAGGCCTGAAGATCCCGGAACACGGCCTGTTTTTCATATGCTTGCTGACGGGATTGCGATAGCAGGCATGGGTCATAGCAATGGTGTTGTCACCATAAGCGTTTCAGAAGCCGATCCCGTGATCAGGGTTACCCGCAGAGAGGCCTTGGATGAGCCTTACAGAACAATGATCGGACATATGCGCCACGAGATTGCTCATATGCTCTGGTGGCGGCTGAGCTTGCGTGAGGACTTTTTGACCGCCTTTCGCGAGATGTTTGGAGACGAGCGAGTCGATTACACGGCCGCACTCAAGAAGCACTACGAGCAAGGTCCCTCACAGGACTGGGAACTATTTTACCTGACCTCATATGCTTCTTCGCATCCCCACGAAGACTTTGCAGAAACCGCGGCACACCTTTTACACCTGACCGACATCACGGATAGCTTCGTGGAAACTGGCCTGACCTCGCCCGAAATACCCGGCCATAACTGGGCCCCCTACTCAGAGCCAGACACATCCACGTTAGTCAATGTGGCCGCTACACTCGCAACGCGGATCAATTATGTAAACCGCTCCATGGGACTAGCAGACCTCTACCCGTTCGCGCTCTCGGAAACGGCCCATCGAAAACTTGCTTTTGTGCACAGCTGGCTGCGCCGGGGGGCTCAAGGGATCTGAGTGTGTTAACTTGGCCCACCTATGGCCTCATTTACGAGTTCATCATCGACATGATTGACCTCTTGCTCCCATTGCTCATAAGAATAAATTTTCTTGGCAAAAAAGAAGAAATAAACAAGCCCGATTAAAACGCCAAGTCCTAGCCCTACTCCATGCGCATAATAACTGGTTTGAGCGTTAAATTCTGTAGGCAGCAAAACAAAAAGCCCCACGGCCATGACCTTCATGATTCTTCTTGGCATGGGAACACTTCTTTGTATGGCAATGTAGAGAACCAGCCAAAAACCCCAGAGCCAATGAACCACACCAGAGGCCCCTACTAAGCTCACTTCAGGGGGATGATTCCAAATCACAATTAAGTTTATAAGGATTCCTGAAAGAAAGCCAAGCAGCGGAAAAATGATTTTCCCATAGTGATAATTCACGAAGTAACCCATCACACCGAGCATGAGTGAATTACTTAAAAGGTGGTTGAGGTCTCCGTGAATAAAAGAAGAAGTAAAGAGTCGCCAGTACTGATTTTTTCCAAAGACCATGTCCGGATTGGCCTCAAGCAGCTCCCCTTGAGGATGTGTCCAATAAAGAAAACTCATGATGTAACAGAGCACCAAAGCGAGAAAGCTCCACTTGTAGGCAGAATTCTCTGTCTTTTTGAGACTTAGGAAATTTCGGACAAGCCTTTGCTGTGTTTCAATCATCTCATTAAAGATGGGAGCAGTAAGCTGAGTGTCAATGCCAGGCACAGAGCAGCAAAAAGGTCTTGCAGGCCCTCAGTGCCTCGAGACCTATAGTTTTTATAAGATTCTTTAAAGAGCTCACCAATACGTCTCTTGTAAGCTATGTTCGGGTCACACAAAAATTAGGGGACTACACATGAAAAATTTAATCGTACTCACACTCATTAGCTTCTTTCTCACCACGGCCGCTTTCTCTCAAAGCTTCAGCCGGGTCGATTCACAACAACAAAACGGAAAAAATTTTATCGTAACAAGTTCTGTTTCTGTTGAAGATAATAAACTATCACTAGACCTTCAATTTGTAGATGAAGCTTCTCAAGATATTCTTTGGAACCAAAATAAGAAATGGCCCATCACTTATCAAGAGACAGGATACGTTTTCGGTGAGAATTCTCGCGCTGGCGCAACGGCCCTCACTCTTATCTACACTCCTGCAAAGATCGATCAATTCGCCACAGAGTTCGAGAATGATACATTACTTCAAAACTCTTACGATGAAGCCTCTCAGTACAATAACACTGCTTGTAAGAAAGGTTTCAGAAATTATGAGGCGATTGTTCTAGAAACGAACCGTACGGTCTCTACAATAATCCAGGCCATTTGCTATTAAGTACACCGTATAAAAGAATGCCGCCTCAGCCTACTCTCGAGGCGTGCTTCCAACTATGGTAAACGACAACATGCAAGAGACTTCACAATTCGTCTATAAGCTTCAGCTCTCTTATAAAGGCACGCAGTACAGCGGCTGGCAGTTTCAAACGCAGAATCAAGAAACGGTTCAAGAGTACGTCGAAAACGTCCTTAAAAAGATTGCCAAACATCAAAAGATTAAACTCTCAGGGGCCTCACGAACTGACACCGGCGTCCATGCTAGTGGGCAAACCTTAAAAGTTACATTGCCGAAAAAGATTGACCCTCAAAATCTCATGAAAGGAATGAACACAACGCTTCCAAATGATATTCGAGTGGTCAGCTGTGATTTTACTCATCATGATCTCAATGTGGTCCTCGATTGTAAGTCAAAAGAGTATCACTACTATTTCACCGTCAATAAAAATCAAAATGCTCTTGTCCACGAAGCGGTTTACTCCTACCCGGAAAATCTAGATATTGAAAAAATGAAAAAGGCCTGCTCTTTTCTTTTAGGCAAGCACAACTTCTTTAGTTTCTGTAACCCTAGCGCAAGACTCAACACCCCCTATCGGGTGATCACGGATTGCTCTATAGAAAAAACCAACTTTCTGACGATGGAAAAAGATGTTTATTACCTCAAGATTTTTGGCCCTGGTTTTTTGCGGTATATGGTTCGCTATCTTATGGGTGCACTTTGGGATATTGGCGCGGGTAAATTGAGTATTGAAGACTTTCAACTCTCTCTCCAAACTGGAGAAGAACATGGCGTTCGCACAAAAGCTCCGGCCAGAGGACTTCATTTGATTCATATCGAATATCATTAACACTAGTTAACAGGTACCCCGTTCCTTTCTTCTCATTTAACTCTAATCATTTCGTATGTTTAAAGTATTTTCAAACCCATAACTTACAGGGACATAGTACCTGTAAGTCCTGTAATTCAACTAGAGTCCTTGCTTAATGTCTTTGATTTTGTATTTTTTCAATTCATCGATGAACTGTCTGTTTGCTTTCTTTAAAATTGACTTCAACTTGCAGCCCGGACTCAAGCGACATTCGTTGGTCATAATATTAAAGCACTCAACCAGATCAAACTCTTCAAAGTGCATGATAATTTCTGCTACGCTCTTATCTAAAGTTGAAGCATTCAAAGAGATACCTCCCTTCGGCCCAGTAGACGAGCTTATATACTTAAGCTCCGAGAGTTTATTTACAACCACACTGAGGTGATTCTTTTTGATATCAAAGTAATCAGCAATTTCTTTGATGGTTGCCTTCTCTCTACTCTGTAAAAAGATAAGTACTCTCAGTGCATAATCGGACTTCAACGTTAATTTCATTTTGATTCCAAAATCTTAGTTTCTCTGACTACTAGCACAACTATAAAAAGAAGAGAAGGTCCAAGTGATAGAAAAACTTATGTGGATCGAGAAACAAATGGGTCACTCAAAATATTCTTTGAGGGGACACCTGCCAAGAAAATCTTCTGCTTTAAGCTATTAACAAGCTGAGGGTCACCGCAGATCATCACGACAGTATTATTCTTATCAAAATCAAAGTTTTTCACAACTTCAACGAGGTCACCTTTTATAAACCCCTTTTTATCTTTTCCTTTCAGGACGACGGGATAATAAGAGAAGGAATCGTTTTCTTTTTCAATTTTCTTGAGGCCCTCAATAAGATAGAGCCCCGCAACGGTGAGGCCACCGTGGAAAAGATTAATGGCCCCCATTCTCTCCTGGCAGAGAGAATCTTTAAGGACACCATAAAGAGGGGCCAAACCTGTCCCGATCCCAATTAACAAAAGATCCTTACCTTCCATACTGCTGTTAAGACAGCATTCCCCTAAGGGCTCAGAAAGTTTTACGCTCACTCCTTTTAAGTCTTCATTATATAGCCAGTTAGAAAGCTCCCCATTGGGCACTTTTCGAATGTGAAACTCTAACTCGTGACTTCCTGTTTGGCTCGCAATTGAGTAGGAACGACAAACACCATCTTCTCGAATGATGTTTGTAAATTGTCCCGCCTTAAATGGGTAGTCGTCTTGAGTTTTTATCTTAATGATAACAACTGAATCAGAGACCTTGTCTTGAGAAGTGATTTCACCTTCGACAAGAAGAGTTGAAGTGTCTGGTCTAAAAACCTCTAAATCGGAATAGGCTTTTTGCTGACAAGATAAAAAGAAACCGGCTTCCTTTTTGGAAGGACTTAATCCCTTTTGAGAAAGGGCATCCAACTTGGCGCTAGACTTTAACAAGCAGGAATGACAAATCCCGCTCTTGCAAGAATTTGTCACTCTTTCAGCCGCTCTAAGGAGACAGTCCAATACTGTCTCCCCTTCTAGAGCGTTGTACTCTATTCCTTCAAAGATAAACTTTGGCATGCCTTTCTATCCCTCTCGTCCTAAAACTTGATCTCTCACACTTTCAGCGACGCCAGCAACTTCACCAACGAGGTCATCACTCACGCCTAACTCCTTTAAAGTACCACCAAGGTGATCGACGACAGCATCAACGTGTGTATCGTTTAGACCTTTATCGACAAGTCTTGCATGGGCATTTTTCATATCGAGACCGGAATAATGGTTAGGGCCACCAAAGGCAAAGGTTAAAAAGGCCTTCTGTTTTTGGATCTGCTCATCCATATCGACATCAGTAAAAAAATCACTGATTCGCTCATCCTGCAGAACCTTACGATAAAAGATATCAACGGCGGCATCGACAGATGGCCCTCCACCTAGTCTTTCATATAGTGAACTCATAAATTCTCCTTGTTGGTTATTGATATATCTGATATATGTTAATACAAATCTAAATACAATACAACCTTGGAGCATACGATGAAAGAAATTCCGGCCGACGCCAAAGCTTACAAAAAGACCGATACTTTTGACCAGAACAGTATCCCCAAGGCGCTTTTAAATGAGCACTCCACAAAGTCTGAGGTTTGGGGAAAGATTGTTATTTTAGAAGGTGAACTCCTCTACAAGATCCCAAGCGCTAATGAGGAATATAGACTAACTCCCGCGAAGTTTGGTGTCGTCGAACCAGAAGTGAAACACCTGGTCGCACCAATTGAGAATGTGAAGTTTTATGTGGAGTTTTATAAATAACCCTCTCTATTATTGCCCGGCTAAAAACTAGCGCCGAGCAATAATGGTGTACTCTTGCTTGTGAGACGGCACCTGAGTACTCAAGATATCCGAGAAGCCCCAATCATAGAACTGATCCTCAAAATCCTCAAGGTTTTCAATATAATCCAGGTTCGGCAGCTGCACGGTGAAAATGACTCCCTTGAGAGAGTGATGGTACTTTTTAATAAGTCTGAGAACTTCCTTGATGGCCTGGGTGGGTTTGAGATTTAAATCCGCGTGAACCCAATGAATATCGTCCGGCAAAGACTCTTGAGAGAGATCCTGCACGGGCGTTAGGATATGGGTGTAGTTCTTGTTCTCAGTGATTGATTGGGAAACCTTCGCGGGATCTATCCCCCACACCTTGCAACCTTTGTCGAGAAGGTACATGCTCGCTCCACCCGGGGCGCTTCCAAAGTCGAGCCAATAATCCGATTGCTGAAATTTTAGCGCGTACAGCTGGATAATTTCGGCCAATTTCAAATGGCCTTTGGAGGGAGAATCGAGAGGGACTTCAATTTCAACTCGAGAATTTGGATACCTGGTAATTCCACTGTCGACAGTATGCACTCCGTACCAAATCTCTTTTTCTCCAAGGGCAACAACGTCAATAACGCTCTTGCCGTTAGCACTATAGCGGTTAACTTCTCGATCAAAAATTGATTCAGCGTCTAGAACAAAATCGGTCCCGACGCTAAAGCTATGAATAATGCAGCTTTCAAAATCCATTCCAAGCTCGTCGCAATCACTTTTAATCTTTTGCAAAAGATCTTCCGGAGAGGCCTTTCCTAAGTTCAACCCGACTCTGCTGGCAAAGACGGCCTTAAGTTGAGAGATTGTTGAAGGGTCGTATTCCACGCCATGATTTTTATACGTGAGAAAACCTTTCCTGGAATAGCTAAGCGTGAGTTCAGGATAAAAAACGCTTAGTTCTGTTTTCAAAAGCTTTTCGTTTCCAATATTAACGCAGAAGAAAATGAATTGAGAGCTCATCGAAGCTTAACCTGCAGACCTGAGAGAAATTTTCGAAGAACCTGGTCTTTGCACTCGCGGAAGTTTCGATGCTCAGGCTTTCGAAAAAAAGCGCTCAACTCGCCCTTGCTGGCGTTCGCGCCCCCGAGCTCTAACACCTTAAGCGCGTCGTCAGTTCTAAGCTCAGAAGCGATCATGAGCTTTCTGAGAATTATATTATTTGTGAGTCGCGTCTCCGGGACTGGTACCTCACCGTCTTTCGCTCCGCGCTTGGCGACAATCAGACCGTTTAAGAATGAGGCCAAAGTTACGTCGTTGCACTTTTGAAAATCTGCGTCGTCGTCTTTTTTCAGCCAAGCGCTAATTTCGCTCCGATTCGCCTCAAGACCTCCTAGAGCGAAAGTTTTCATCATTTTATCGTCGCTTAAATCCAATATATAGCGAAGCCTGCGCAAAACATCGTTATTAATCATCACTATCCTTTCTATACCTGATAACAAAAGAGGTATTGAGCTGGATAACGCCCTTGCGGTATAAAATCATCTTCCCGCGCATCAAATCCTTTAGAGCATGAGAGAACTCTACATCAGTGAGCTCAAACTGAGGGAAGGTCTTCCAAAGTCTTTTAAGCTCCACCAATAATTCTTTTTCTCGTTTGCGAAAGCGGCCGAGCTTTCTCAACTGATAGAGAAGAAAGCACTCGCTCTCGTCAAACTCAAATTGGAGACCTTCCAGGACCCCCTGGAGATTTTGAGTCCCGTGAATCATCGCCTTGTCTTTGTCATTATACTTGGAGAATCTGTCGAGTTCCTCGAGGACAAGGCCAAGTTTAAAAGAAACGGTCTCAAGCCCTGGTTTTGGATCATGATCAGGAATAAAGGCCATTTTGATTGATTTGCGTAAAAGACTCTCGAATTTGTCCTTGGCCGTGACATCGACCTTGTCCAGTATGGTTTTATAGACTTCTTCTAACATGGGACCTCAAAATCTGTTTTTAAGATCAAGTACCACACTTTTCCTTTCAAGGTAATGTCCGTATTAAAACGATAGTGGAAACGATCCATCTCACACTTAACTATCTAGATTCATTGATATCGTACAGATGATTAAAACATTAACGACTTGGGTCTGATGCCTAAACATAGTTTACCACATTTAGAAAGGTGTCCTCTCCTTGAGGGGAAGTCCAGGTAGCGATATTTCAAACTTTAGAAGTTAGCGGCCACCTCTTGCTCGAATTATTTAACCTGCCAATCAATGACGCGTTCAGCTTTAATCGGTACAACTTCAGAATCACCCAATGAGTAAGTGGCCGGCACTGTCCAAGGGATTTTATGTAATGTAATCGTATCGCTATTTCGAGCAAGACCGTAAAAATCTGCACCATAGTTACTCGCAAAACCTTCAAGTTTATCGAGCGCCCCCGCCTCTTCAAATGCTTCAGCATATAATTCAATTGAGGCATGCGCAGTATAAGCGCCGGCGCAACCACAAGCGGCCTCTTTTTTATCTTTATGGTGTGGCGCTGAATCCGTCCCTAAAAAGAACTTTTTATTACCACTGGTTGCCGCCCCTATTAAAGCTTGTTGATGGATATTACGTTTTAATATTGGCAAACAATAATAATGAGGTCGAATCCCTCCTGCTAGCATGTGATTACGATTATAAAGCAGGTGGTGAGCGGTAATTGTAGCTGCCACATTTTCTGATGCACTCTCAACAAACTCTACCGCATCCTTTGTAGTGATGTGCTCAAGGACAATTTTAAGCTCAGGAAAATCACTCACAACGCCAGCTAGAATAGTTTCTAAAAATACCTTTTCACGATCAAATATATCAATGGCCGAATCCGTGACTTCTCCATGCACTAATAAAAGCATTCCCACATCTTGCATTGCTTTAAGAGCGGGATAAATATTTTTAACTGAAGTTACACCTGAGTCAGAGTTTGTCGTTGCCCCTGCAGGGTAAAGTTTTGCGGCCACAATTTTCCCTGTTGCTCGGGCCTTTTTAATTTCCTCTGGCGTTGTTCTATCTGTTAGATATAAAACCATCAGGGGTTTAAAGTTGCCCTGAGGATTCAGGGCCATGATCCGTTCTCTGTAAGCTAAAACAGCTCCAGTATTAGTGGCCGGTGGGACTAAGTTTGGCATAATAATAGCCCGGCCCATATAACGGCTAATATCGCGCACTGTATCTTTTAGCTGATCGCCGTCGCGTAAATGAACATGCCAATCATCTGGCCTGGTGATTGTAAGAGTTGTCACCGAATCTTTGTTTTTGCTAGTCATCATAGGATCCTAAGACTGAAGTTTACTGATCATAGGCATAGGACTTTTTCGAGTAAAGATTTTAATAACCTAACAGGTGCCCCGTTCCTTTTTTTTCAATCATTTCAGACATTTAAAGCTATCACTTACAGAGACGTAGGACCTAATTTTTTATAAGGAATATCATGATAACGTCGTTATGGGCTTTACTGGATTTGAAGGAATACGTACTTCTGTAGCTATAAAAGGAAAGTTATATGAATTTTAAGAATCAATTGAATGAACTCATTTCAAAAAATATTGTATTTAGACTTCTCATCTTGATAAGTATCACTTTAACAATCCCTGTGACAACTCAGGCAAAAGGTATTTATGAAGAGATCGCGCTAAAGCCGGAGGCCGTAAAGCTCCTAAGTAAGGCGATCAAAGAAGTCACACTTTTTAATGTTGATGTCTACGAAGTAAGAATTTACGCACCTCGAATTCCCGAGAAAGCCAAAAATCTTATAAAAGATGTGAGACCCCTTCTTATTAGGCTAAAGTTCTTGCGTGATATTTCATCTGAGGAGCTAGCTCCATCATGGACCAGTGACATAGAAAAAACCTGCAAGAAAAACTGCGAGAATATCCTTAAACAAGTAAAAAAAATCTCAAAGAAGCTCCCAGATGTAAAAGAAGGCAATTTTTTTCATTATTATCTTGGCAAAAACAATGCCGAGATCTTCCTAGGAAAAAAGTCCTTAGGAAAGCTCACGGCCAATTACAGTACAAACGCTGTCCTGCAAGCGCTTATTGGAAAAGACGCCCCCGACAATCTAAGAAAAAACTTGTTAAATTTCCAAGATGAATAGTACTCAAACATGATCGAGGCAAGAAAGAAAATCCCGAAAGTAGCTGCTCCACTATCCGAAATCGAATGATGTTAATTAAGTGACCTTGCTAAGATACCACTGCTTATCAAATGGCTCAACTTTATAAATTTCACAATTCTCAATCTGCAAGCGATCGACACCCAATACTGTAAACAAGGCATGTGCAAATGCACCATGGGAAACGAAGAGAACGGTCTTAATAGAGTTCGCCAAAGTCTTATTAATGGCGGAAACGACTCGCGCTTCGAATGCTTCTCTAGTCTCACCATTTGGAGGCTCTTCTGTAGTATTAAAAGGATTAGGAACAGATTCCCATGGTTGCTTCTCCCAATCTCCGACACACCATTCTTTCAAATCTTCTACCGTTGTGATTTCTAAACACAATTTTTGATTTATATTCTCGGCGGTTTGCTGAGCTCTTAACATTGGACTAGCATAAATTTCTTCAATTGATGGCCCTACTAGATCTAGAACCTTAGTAGAAAGGCTTAAGGATTGCTCTTGTCCTACGTCATTTAGAGGTATGTCCCATTCACCTCCACACATTAATCCCTTAGCATTGGCACTCGTTTGACCATGTCTAACGAAATAAAATATTTTTTTCTCTATGGGATGCATTTAAAAGTAATTAGCATATAGCATCTGCTTTTTTAAGCGCGTTAAGGAGTAAATGAACACTAACAATAAAATTCTTGCGAATCTTCATTTCTTGTACTTCATAAGAGTATACAAGTATTTTTTTCACAGGGCGCTCACTTAAATTAGAAGATGCTCAGTTACAATCTATGCATTTCGCAGCAAAAGGTAGGGCCTTAATTCTTGATGCTGAAATTTCTTTTTTGCAGTCAACGCAAATTCCATATTGACCACTTTGAATCCTCTCTAAAGCGGCTTCAATTTTCTCTAGTCTTTCTGTCTCCATTGACTCAAGCTTATCTACAACTTGATCATTTTCTGTTTCTTGCGACTGATCTTCAAAGTCTGCCGTGATGGCACCTTTCTTGCGAGTTTTGTCGTTTTTTAATGCATCCAGTTGTTTATATAGTGATTGCCTTTCGGCTTCGAGGTTAAGTTTTAATTCAGATATTTCAAGTTCATTCACAATCATCTCCTTATAAGTTTATGGCTGGTTATTCGAGAATAAAGGTATTATCAATATGACCGTATATAAAGTAAAAACTGATTTTTGTCATATATTTGTGCAAATGATATCACGGCCTCTGAATAAAATTGGTGAGAATATTCACATTACTTCTTTTGCTCTCTTCTTACACTCATGTCAATCATGAAAAAAAGGCAGGATATGAAAGACTATTACAAAACCTTAGAAGTCTCAAAAGAGTCCTCTAAGGAGGATATTAAGAAAGCTTATAAAAAGTTGGCCCGAAAATATCATCCTGATTTAAATCCAAACAACAAAGTATCGGAAGAGAAATTCAAAGAACTCTCTGAAGCATATGAAGTTCTTTCAGACGCAACGAGAAGAAAACAATATGACGCCGGAGAGGCCGATTTAAACGGCCAGCATTCAGGAGAACATGGACCATTTTATTATGAGTCACAACAAGGCGACAGCTCAAGATATCGAGATATATTTGAGGACCTTTTTCAAGGGGGATTCTCTTCAAGCTCCAAAAATCAGCGCTCACCAAAAAAAGGAAGAGACTACCATTTCAAAATGCAAGTCTCATTCGAAGATAGTATCTTAGGCGCAGAAAGAGTTATCGCCATACCGACAGGTAAAAATATAAATGTCACCATCCCTCCAGGGCTCAGGAACGGTCAAAAGCTTCGATTTAAAAATCAAGGAGAGGACCCCGGACAAGGGAGACAAAAAGGTGACATGTATGTC
>Ga0306912_1001237_pt1 | contig 12084 bp, 14 predicted proteins | sample AntRauFillE10628_FD_190443 | JGI IMG/M metagenome (GOLD analysis project Ga0306912, IMG submission 190443) | Saline lake microbial communities from Rauer Islands, Antarctica - Metagenome Filla E10 #628 (v2) (version 2) | ecosystem: Environmental > Aquatic > Non-marine Saline and Alkaline >... | reverse complement strand
CAGCTCGAGGCTTGGCCCGCAGCCGCCGTCGTCGCCGTCGCGGCGGTCGTCGCGATCCTGGGTGCGGCCTACTCGATCCGGCACCTCCTGCCCGCCCACCAGCCCCGCGCCGTGTCCGAGCTGAGGCTGCCGTCGGGTGAGGGGCGGCACCGCACCGAGGTCCGGGGGCGGGCACTGTCGAAGGTCGTCGAGGCCGATCTCGGCCGGCTGCCGAGCGTGCGCAACAGCAGCGCGCGCCTCGTGTCCGCAGAACCGCCGGCGCTCGACGCCATGGTGACCGCCTCGCTCTCGTGCGACCTGGACGAGTTGCGTGAGCACGTCGCGGGCGTCGCCGAGCGCCTAGAGGGGGCGCTGGGACGCCCAGACGTCCGCATGCGTGTCCGGATCGGCTTCGTCGGTGCGTCCGAGAGCCGGGTGGACTAGGGGGCGACGACGTACCGACAGCAGAAGGCACCCGCCCGCCGGATGACGGAGGTGCATGCACGAAGCGTTCCTCGCCGGTGAGGTCATCTGGGATTCCGGTCCCGCCTTTGACAGCACGGACCCGCACCTGATCCCCGTACCCGAGGACGCGCAGCCCGGACGGTGGCGGGTCTGCGCCATCCCTGACATGCCGACCATGTCCGCTGTTCTCGAGGTGGCTTCCGGCAGGTCATGGAGTCGTGCCAGCTATGCTCGGATTGCTTCTATGACGCGCCCGCACATGATCACTGCGATGGCGCGGGTCCGGGGCAGCTCTCGGCGCGGGGTGATCGTCCTAGGGTTCGATTTGACGTCAGTGGCGATTCATCGCAGGCCGTCGTCGCCGCTGAGAAAGAGGTCGGCGCACCATAGGTCGGGGGCCCTGGCGGGCAACGCATCGATGTCCCCACCGCGGTGGGCGGCTCGCTTGAGAGCGTCCAGCAGGAGAGCAGCGACGGAAGGACACCCCCGCCGTAGCCTGATCGGAGCGGAGTGTTGACGGTAGTAGTTGGCTTCGTGTTCGGCGCGGTTTCGGCCGGCGACTGACCCGGTGGAGTCGGCGGACGTCACCTGGCTTGGACGTGGTGGGCGTCCGGCGTGACCGGCGGCAGGCCGAGGGTCATCCAATCGTGAAGCCCGCCCCGGTAGTACCGGATCATCCCAGCGGGGTGCCCGGCCTCCAAAAGAGCGCCGACCGCTATGGGTGACTGCCTGCACTGGGGGCCGTTGCAGAAGAACACGGTCGGTGTCGCCGGGTCGAGTTCGTCGAGGCGGGCGCTCGCCTCTGGGTGGGGGATGCTCACGGCGCCCGGCAAGGTGAGGACGGCGTGGTGCTCGGCCAAGCGGGAGTCCACAACGGGGCGGCCGGCCTCGAGGTGGTCGATGACTTCCAGCTCGCCCACAGTCCGCACACCGTCCGCGAGCTGCATCGGCTGCAGCGTGCCCCAGGCCGGGTCAACGCTCACCCGTTGTGGCTGATCGGGGTCGGTCGGGGGATCGGTGTGGGATAGCCGGTCGGTTCAGCGCGCCGGATGCTGGGCATCTGGAGCCCGGTTGGGATTGCCCCGTGTTTGGTTGACGGTGGTTGTGGGCTGTTCATGCGGCGGTGGCGAGGTCGGGGTTGGTGATGATGGCTTCGAACTCGACGGGGGTGAGTCTGCCGAGGCCGCGTTGCCGGCGTCGGCGGTTGTAGGTGCGTTCGATCCAGGTGATGATCGCGATCCGCAGCTCGTCGCGGGTCTCCCATCTGTGACGGTTGAGGACGTTCTTCTGCAGCAGCGAGAAGAACGACTCCATCGCGGCGTTGTCCCCGGCGGCGCCGACACGTCCCATCGATCCGACCAGCTCGTTGTCGCGCAGCGTGCGGCAGAACTTCCGTGAGCGAAATTGCGACCCGCGGTCGCTGTGGACCAGGAGTCCGGCCGCCGGGGCGCGTCGTGCGATCGCGGTGCGCAGCGCGGTGACCGCCAGGGACGCAGGCATCCGCGAGTCGATCGAATACCCGACGATCCGCCGCGAGCAGGCGTCCTTGATCGCACAGAGGTAGAGCTTGCCCTCACCGGTGCGGTGCTCGGTGATGTCCGCGAGCCACAACGTGTTCGGGCGCTCGGCACGGAACTTGCGTTGCACGTGGTCGTCGTGGGCCGGCGGCCCAGGACGGGTGGCTTTGCCGCGCTTGCGGCGGATCGTGGTCGAGAACACCTGCTGCTGGGCACACAGTCGTGCCACCCGGTTCTCGCAGACCCGGTGGCCGGCAGCTTCCAGCTCGTCGGCGATGAACCGGTAGCCGAACTCCGGATCGTCGCCGTGGATGTCGCAGATCGCGTTGATCAGGTGCGCATCCCCCCAGTCGCGGTCGGTGACCGGGGCGGACAGCCAGCGGTAGAACCCTTGCGTGGAGAAGTCCAGCACCCGGCAGGTCACCGCGACAGGGATCCCGTCGTCGGCGAGGTCGAGGACCAGCGGGTACATCATTTTGGGGCCGCGTCCTTGGCGAAGTAGGCGGTCGCGCGACGCAGGATCTCGACCTCCTGCTCGAGCACCCGGTTGCGGCGCTTGAGCGCGACCAGCTCGTCGTGCTCGGCGGTGGTCGTGCCCTCGACGACGCCGTCATCGATGTCGGCCTGGGCCATCCAACGCTTCAGCGTGGACGTCGAGATCCCGAAATCAGACGCGATCTGCTCCTGCGGCGCGCCACCACGGCGCGCGACAGCGACGATATCACGCTTGAACTCAGGCGGGTACTTGTGCGGCATAACGACATCCTCCCGTGAACCGACGGCTCACGCTAGATGTCAACCGAACCTGGGGCAGTCCCGTTCTGGGTTGTAGTCGACGTGGTTGACGTAGCGGTCTGACTCCGTCAGCGACGCGTTATCTGGAGCCCGTGTCTGACGTGCGCCACGAATGTCGTGCCGGCGGAGCGGTTCACGGCCTATCTGGCTGCTGTGGAGCGTCCACGACTCGGCGCCCGTCACCGGCGTCACCAGTCGCTGCACCCGCATCCGCGTGCCCTCGGCCCGGCCAGCACGGTGGCCCAGTCAGCCCTGGACCAACGTGCCCGACGAGCTGGGCCTTGACGAGGCATCCGACGAGTGCATGGAGGTGTGGGAGACGATGCAGGCCCCGCTCGGCGCGATCCATGACGTAGCATCGACGGGCCATCACGGCCGCGTTGGCGACCACCGACGCAGCCATCCCTCGACGCCCCGATCCGCCGACCGAGAGCCGAGGCCATGAGCCCCAGTGACCCGCGAGGCCCTGCTGAGCGATACGGCGAGAACCCGGGCGGCCCACCTCGTCGCGTCGATCACCGCATCGAAGGTGAGGGTCGATACGCAGAAGAACGCAACGACGGTGTGGCGACGGGCGCCGACGAGGGCCGTGACGCGGATCGCCCCAGCGACATCCCGCTTCGGGGCTGGAAGGCGGTCGGCAGCCGTGTCGTCGAGCAACTGCGAGAGGACCACGCCTCGTTGCTCGCCGCCGGGGTGGCCTTTAAGGCCCTGCTCGCGCTGTTCCCGGCGATCATCGCCGCCCTGAGCATCTGGGGGCTCGTTGCGAGCCCCGAGCAGATTGCGGAGCAGCTGGCCGGCCTCACCGATGCCCTCCCGGACGAAGCGGCCGCGATCATCGAGCAGCAGTTGGCAGAGGTCGCCGCCGGTGGAACCGGTGCGCTCTCGGTGGCGTTGGCCATGTCCATCCTCGTCGCGCTCTGGAGCGCCTCGGCGGGGATGGCCGGTCTCATCGAGGGGTGCAACGCCGCCTACAACGAGGTGGACCGTCAGCCCTTCGTGCGCAAGCGTGGTCTCGCGCTGCTCGTGACGTTCGGGGCGATCGTGTTCCTCGTGATCACCCTCGGACTGATCGCGGTCCTGCCGGCGGTGCTCCGGGCCTTGGAGCTCGAAGGAACCGTCGCGCAGATCGTCCGGATCGGCGTCTGGCCGGCGTTGCTCGTGCTCGCCATGCCCGCCTTCGCGGCCATCTACCGCTACACGCCCGACCGCTCCGATCCGCAGGTGCAGTGGGTCACCTGGGGGGCGGGCATCGCGACCCTGTTGTGGTTGGCGGGCTCTGCGCTGTTCACGGTCTACGTCGAGAACTTCGGCACGTTCGGCGAGACCTACGGCGCTCTGGCCGGGGTCATCGTCCTCATGTTCTGGCTCTACCTCTCGTCGTTCGTGGTCCTGCTCGGAGCGGAGATCAACGCGGAGTTGGAGCGCCAAACCCGGGTCGACACGACCGTCGGAACGCCGGAGCCGCGCGGCAGCCGCGGAGCTGTGGTCGCCGACGCCACCCCCGACGAGGACGGCGGTCAGCGACGCTGATCAAGCCCGGATGGTCCGACGACGTCCTCGCGCGGGATCACTTCGGGGTTGGCGACCTGCTCGAACCCGGTCATCGTGCTCTCCCGTCGGAACGGACGTGTGGGTGCCGGGACCCCGGTGGTGGGTCATGCGGCGTTGTTGCCTTGGTTGATGAGGCCGTTGCAGCGGGGGAGTCTGATGACGTTGTCCGGCGGGCTCAACTGGGCCGTCTGATCGGCTCGGCCCGGGGACGGCGGTTGTTGCGGGAGGGCCCGGTGTGGCCCGTGCGTGTCGTAATGGTCGATGTAGTCGGTCACGAGGCCAGAACTCCTGACACGCGGTGATCTTCTACGCAATGCTTGCGCGGCGTCAGACGACTACTTTGCTGTTATCGCCGATGAGATAGCCACTTAGGATGGGTGCCATGCGACTGCGAATCAGCTCGCTGGTCGAGCGCCTCCGGGCCAGCCTGTTCTTCGTCCCGATGGTCGCGGTCGTCGCGGCCGTGGTTGTCGGGTTCGCCACGCTGGCCGTCGACCGCAACCTCGGTTATCAGACCACGCTGCCGTTCGGGTTGACGTCCACGGTCAACAGCGCCCGAGCGCTGCTGAGCACGATCGCGGGCGCCACGATCTCCTTCGCCGGCATCGCGTTTTCGGTGTCGCTGCTGATCATCCAGGGCAACTCGAGCCAGTACTCCCCGCGGGTGGTGCACACCCTGTTCCGCGACCCGTTTAACAAGCGGGTGATGGCGTTGGTGGTGGGCACGTTCACCTACTGCATCATCGTGCTGCGTTCGGTCCGGTCGCCGCTCGAGGACAGCGGACGGCCGGTGATCCCGAACCTGTCGGTCGCGGTTGCCGTGGTGCTCGGCATCGTCACGATCCTGGCCATCGTCGCGTTCATCAACCACAGCGCGCACGCCATGGACGTCAGCGAGATCCTCGAACGGGTCCGTCTCGAAGCCATCACCCAGGTCCGCTCCGAATGGGCACCAGTGGACCCCGACCACCCGGCGACCGCGGGTGTACCGACGGTCGGCGTGCCGTGCTGGGTAGCGCGGTTCGACCGCAGCGGCTGGGTGCAGCAGGTCGACTTCGATGCTCTTGTGCGCTGCGCCCCCGCTGAGTCGACCTTGCAGCTCGACACGTTCCCGGGCCGCTTCGCGATCAAGGGAGCGCCGCTGTGCACCCTGTCGCCACCACCGGCCGACCCCGACGACATCGAGCGCCAGCTCCGCGTTGCCGTCGAGGTCGGCATCACCCGCACGATGCAACACGACGCCTCCTACGGGCTGCGCCAGCTCGCCGACGTCGCGATCAAAGCGCTGTCGCCCGGCATCAACGACCCCACCACAGCGCAGGACGCCATCTTCCACGTCACCGCGGTCCTGGCCGAGCTCCTCCAAAGAGACCCTCCATCACCGGTGCAGGACGGACCCGACGGGCAGCGCCTCCTCATCGCGCAACAGCCCACCCATGCCGAGCTCGTCGGCTTGGCGTTCAACGAGACTCGCAGGGCCGCCGCCTCGCAACCGACCGTCTGCGTGTACCTGCTCGAAGCGCTGGCCCTCCTCAAGGAATCCCTCGCGGCGGTCGGGCTCCATGACCGGATCCCCATGCTCGTCGACCAGGCGCAGCTCGTCGTCGCCGGCTGCGAAGCCGCGGACCTCCTCCCTGCCGACACGGAGCTGGTGCGACACGCGTTCGGCAAGCGATTCGATCCGACCGCGCAACCCTGACCTGGCTGCTCGCGCGCATCTACTGCAGTGCCTGCGACGCTCACATCGCCGGGGTGGCCGGTGGCCCCGAGGGTGCCGGTCAAGGACGCGTGGTGGACATCGACATTGTCCCCGTGACACAACAGGGGTGGCCGCTGATGGAGCGCCGGTTCACGGCGAAGGGCTGCCCCCAGCGGAACGCAGACAAGCACGATTGGTCGGGGGGTAGTCGGCTTCAGTCGCGTAGTCATCGAGGCGCGAGGGAAGCGAATGTGGGTCTTCACCACTGAGGTGGGTCATGCCGCGGCGGCGAAGCAGTAGGGCCTGATCCTCGTGGTGGTCGGGAGGCTACGCGGCTGGCCGGCGTGGAGCATGATGCGGGCCCGGTAGTTGTCGGCGTTGCGGAACCCGCGGGCGGCTCGTCGGACGTTCTTGATCTTCACATTTGCGGATTCTGATGGGCCGTTCGAGGCTCGGGTGTCGAAGAACGCCAGGACCTGTTCTTGCCAGGTGTCGATGGTGCGCGCGAGTCGGGTGACCTCGGCCACGTCGACCTCCACGACCCACTCGTAGAACGTGATCAGGCGGCGGTGGGCGGTGTCGCGGTCGGGTGCGGCATACATCTTGCGGAGCAGGTCGACCGCGACCCAGGCCGCGCCGACTTCGTCGTCGGTATCGGCCTGGCGTAGCCGGTCGAAGGTCTTGGCCAGTACGTCGGGCTCGAGACGTTCTTGGCCGACGCGCAGCACCCGCCGCAGCTTGAACAGGGGGTCGTGCTTGTGGCCGCGGTGGCCGCGGATCTGCTGCTGGCGACGGCGGCGGACCTCGTCAAGCGCCTGCAACGCGAGCCGGATCAGATGGAACACGTCGGCGACGACTACGGCGTGCTCGAGGGTCTGGGCGGCCGACCTGAACCCCGAGAACAGATCACACGCCACCACGGTCGCGTCAGGGGCGTGGTCTGCCAGCAGCGCGGCCGCAGACGCCCGATCCCGGCCTTGGGTCACGGCCACGACCAGCGTGGTGTCCAAGCACACCAGCGCAGTCAAGAACTGCCGGCGACGCTTCGTGAGCCGCCCGGTGACCATCACCGTCTCGTCGATCCCGACCCTCGTCGGACGGGTCGCCGCGACCAGATCGGCAGCCGCCGTGATCGCGCGCATCACCGTGGTCCAGCCGACCCCGAACTCCTTACGGATCGTGTCGACGGGGATGTTGGCCTGCGACATCGCTACCGCCGACCGCGCCGCCGGGCGGCTCCAGACCGCACCGGGAGCGATCGACGCGGTGCGCTCGGTGAAGGTCCCACAGCCCTCGACACAGGCCAGCAGCCGCTTGTGCCAGATCAGCCTCGTCGCCCGTCCAGCGACGGGCAGGTGGCGCACGGTGTGGGTTCTCCGGTCGTGGACCCGATGCCGGTCGATCACCCCGCACCGGGTGCACGGCTGGACCTCGCGGGGCAGCTCCACGTCGGCGACGAGCTCATCGTCGTCGGTGACGTGGGCGTCGATCAGGGTGAACTCGGGCAGGGCGAGCAGCAGCTCGCTCCACCCCTGGACAGGGGTAGGTTGAAACACGCGTACGGCCTCGGTCGCTCGGATGGGTTCGCACCTCGAGCATCGAGGCCGTACGTGTCCTCACCAAACATCTACGACCGGGTCACCCACCACCGTGGAGAAGACCCGCGAATGTCCGCGTGGTTGAGGTCTGGGTATTCATCGACGAGGAGAAGGTCGATGTCGCGTTGGTAGTCTGAGCCCAGATCCTCGACGGTCTGGCCAGCGCGAAAGGTCAACTCGGAGAGAAGCGAGTAGCCGAAGATCGTCCGATGCTCCAGTTGGCTCGTACAGCGACGATGTGAGGATCGGCGATCGGCGATCCGTGCACGGCCGATGGCCCGTAGCGGCCGGTCGCCGTAGGGCGTACCGTGGGCTGGGATGCTTGTAGGTCGCGAGGCCTGCGACCCCGCCTCCGCAGCGTGACCTACCATGCCTGCTCCGGACCCCGGCACGGCCTCAGCGCGTAGCATCGATCCGTTTGGAGCCCCGGATTTCTCGCCACACTCGAGCGCCAAGCCATCCGCCGCGACCTCGGCTCCGCGGCTGGATCCACGGCGTGGCGGCGCCCGTCGCGGTCGTGGTGGCCGTACTGCTGTGGCGTTCGGCATCCCCGGGTGCCTCGCGCATCAGCGTCGCGGTCTTCAGCATCTCCCTGGTCGGGCTGTACACGATCTCGGCCGCCTACCACCTGCCTCGCTGGTCGGCTCCCCTGCGCCGGCTGCTGGCGCGCATGGACGTGGCGATGATCCAGGTGTTCATCGCCGCGACCTTCACGCCGGTCGCCGTGCACGCGCTCAGCGGCCCGTGGCGGACCTGGGCCTTGGTCGTCACCTGGAGCATCGCCGTGATCGGGGCCGGCATCGCTGTCTCGCCGGCCAAGGGACCCCGCTGGCTCAGCGTCGCCGCCTACGCCTCGTTCGGCGCCCTGGCTGTCATCCCGCTCGTCAAGCTGAGCCCGGAACTGGACCCGGCGGCCCTCGTACTATTCGGTCTCGGCGGCCTGATCTACATTCTGGGCGGCGTGTTCTACGCCCGCCAGCGTCCGAACCTCTGGCCCGACTGGTTCGGTTTCCACGAGGCGTTCCATGTGATGGTCGTCCTTGCCAGCGCCGCACACGTCGCGGCCATCTGGCGCTACATACTCCCGCTGGCCTGACGCCCGGAGAGAGCCGATCCGTGGACCCTTCCGGGTTCCCCGGGCATCGTTGTAGGTGCTCGTCGTGCTCCAGACCCCGGCACGGGGGATTGCTTGCCTGCCCAGCCGGTCAGAGCGCCGATGCACAACTCGTCCTCACTGCAGCCGGTCGCCACGGACGATCCGGCGCGTGCCCCGACGCTCACCACACATCCGGACCTTGAGGTCCCGCTGCGGGTCCTCCTGGTCGACACCGCTGGCCGGATGGCCCGGCTCCGGCCGGACACGGACGACGTGTGGCTCGCGCGCACCGATGACGGGCAGGACGCGGTCCACCGGGTACTTGCGGGAACCCTGGACCTGGTGCTCCTCGCCCTCGATCCTGCCTCGGCGCGAAGGCTCGCCCTGATCGGACACCTCCCGCAGATCTCGGGAGGGTCATACCTGGCCGCTTCGCCGGCCACCGGGTCGGCGGTTTCGTGTGGTTCAACGCCTCCGCGGACCGCTCGACGCCCGCGCAGAGCGGGGATTTCGGAGCGTGGAGGCGCCGCTCAGAGCGATGGTCCATGGCTTCGGCCGGTCGGGGCGCGAAGGGTCTCGTGGGGCTGCGCGGGGGGTCGATCGGCTCCGGCGAGGATCCGTGCTCGACGAAGGGCGCCGCGGGCGCGGGCAGCGTCGATCCGTTGCGTCGTCGTGTCTGGTGGTGGGCCGAGTGGGTTGTCGCTGGTGATCTGGTAGCGGTCGCGGTAGGCGGCGATGGTTCGGGCGTGGCGGATCCAGGCGTTCCGCCGTCGAGGGTCGCGGGGAGCGGTACCGAGCACGCTTACCCAATCGGTCTTGTCGGCGAGGGCGGCTTCGGTGAGGGTGTGGGCGCGTTGTTCGATGAGGTTTCGGCGTTCGTCGAGGGATCGGCGCATCTCGTCGGTCATCGGTCCGGTCGCTTCGGGGATGAGGCCAGCGATGAGCCGAGGTGCTCGGCGTGGCCCGACGGTCGCCGTGCGTCGCGCTGCCGTGTTGGCGAGCCGGTGGTGCAGGACCGCGGCGATATCGTCGGCGTCCTCCAAGGACCGAGCGGCGACCAGTTGGGGCAGCAGTCGGTCCACGTCGCGGTGGTTGGCTTCCGCTCGGCGTAGCTCGGCGGCCAGCGCTCCGAATGCGTCCGAGGCGAGGACGGCGTCGGTCTGTTCGCGCGTGAGCCCGGAGCGTTCGATGAGGCCAGCCCAACGGTCGTGTTGGGCGGCGACAGCGATGGTGTCGTACTCGGCGCCGAGCTGGGCGATGCCCGACCACGCCTGGTGTTCTGCCTCGATGGTCTGGTGGGCGGAGAGTTCGGCCCCGGCGTGCTGCAGCACCCCATACAACACCGACCGGCCTGTTGCCTCATCGACGTCCGGGTGCTGGTGGTGGGCTTCGTCGTCGGGCTGGTCGGTGGCGACGTAGGCGGTGTTGGCGTGGCGGCCGCGGGTCATGGCGACGTAGAGGGTCTCGCGGGTCATCGTGGGTCGCACGAGCGTGTGGGTGGTCTCGACCGTGGAGCCTTGGGCGCGATGGGCGGTGACGGCGTAGGCCAGCTCGACGTGTTCGTCGACGTACCAGGCGGGCAGCCGCACCGACGTGCCGCGGCGGTGGCCGTCGCGGCGCACGGTGACCGACCCGTCGTCGTGGGTGGCGGTGACCGTGAAGCGGTCGCCGTTGCGCACCCACCCTCTGCCGGCGAGCAGACGTCGGTTGTTGCGGCGCGTGATGACGAGATCGCCGGGGGAGGCGTCGGTGCCGTCGTGCAACCGGACCTCGCCGTCCGGGTCGACGTGTCCGGCGGTGATCCGATCCGACCTGGCTCGGGTGTTGAGCGCGGTGACCGTTTCGGTGGACTCGGCGATCATCGTGCTCGACCGGCCCGCGGCCAGATCGTCGAGCCACGCCTGGTAGGCAGCGTCGAGCATGGCGTCGGTGTCGCCGTCGTGGACACGACCGTGCGCGTCGTAGGTGTCGATCACGGACGCGTCGCCGATGCGGAGCCGCAGGGAGGCATGGCGTTCCCAGTCGTGGTGGAAGCGGCGGACGTCGGCCAGCTCCGGGGCGTCGTCGCGGTCGCGCACGAGCATCCCGAACGCGCCGCCGGCCTCGACGGCGGCGAGCTGTGCCCAGTCGCCGACCAGCAGCACCTTGGCCCCGACTTCGGCGGCGTGGCGGGTGATGCGATCCAGCGTCAAGGTGCCGGCAAGCGAGGCTTCGTCCACGATCACCAACTGTCCCGCTCGGAAGCCCGCGCCGTTGGCGGTGTGGTCGTGTAGCCACTTGGCGGTGTTCTCGGTCCCGATACCGAGATCGTCGGCGAGGACCTGCGCAGCAGCCGACGAGGGCGCCAACCCGACCACCGATCCGGTGCCGTACTCGCACTCCCACGCCCGGCGCAAGGCGTTCATCGCGGTGGTCTTGCCGGCTCCGGCCGGGCCGACCAGGACATCTACGACCCGGCCCGACAGCGCCACGGCGGTCAGCGCCGCGATCTGATCGTCGGCCAGCACCCGTCGTTCACGGTCCGGGCGCCGGGCGATCCGTTCGATGACGCCCAGCCGTACGGTCGGTGCCGTGGTGGCGGACGCGAGGTCGAGGAGGCGGTCCTCGGCGGCCAACAGCTCGGTCGAGGAGAACACGGTCGAATGCTTCGGCCGGAACACGCTGGTCCCGTCCTCCCGTTGGAACATCACCGGCGAGGTGGCCAGCTCGGGCGGGGTGAGCCGCAACGACGCCTGCTCGGCGAAGTCGACGATGAGTCCGAGCACGGCTTCGCGGTCGGCGGTGCTGGCGAACCGCAGGCCCATCACCTGACGGGATGCCTCGGCGTGCAGGTTCCACCGTCGCCACGTCGAACGCTTCTCCCCGACGATCTCGACCACGGTGCGGCCGACCTCGACCAGCGTGGCGAGTGGGAGGTCGTCAGCACGCAACACTGGCGGTCGCTCATCCGCGGTGAGCAGGTGGGTGGCCCAGGTTGGTGCGTCGGTGCCGAGGACCACGCTGGCGCGGGCACGCCACTCGGCGGTCAGCTCGGCCAGCGACGCGATGGTCTTGCCGGGCCGGGTCGCCAAGGTGGCCTGCGCGCGGAGCTTGATGATCGTGGTTGTGGACGGCTCGCGACCGTGCTTGGTCACGTAGGCGGCGATGAGCCGGTCCTTCTCGACCTCGATGGCACGGGACCGCGACGAGAACGTCTCGATCAGCTGGTCGGGGACGCCGGTGATCTCCCAGGCCGGGTTGCGGTCCCGACCCCGATCACGTCGGTCCCATCCGAGCCCGAGCGTGCGGGTGAGGTGGTCGGCCAGCACGGCGTTGTAGTGCTCCGAGAGGGCCACGACCGCTGCGTGCATCGGGCGGCCGTCCAACGTGCGCCACTTGTGG
>Ga0306912_1001236_pt1 | contig 12090 bp, 12 predicted proteins | sample AntRauFillE10628_FD_190443 | JGI IMG/M metagenome (GOLD analysis project Ga0306912, IMG submission 190443) | Saline lake microbial communities from Rauer Islands, Antarctica - Metagenome Filla E10 #628 (v2) (version 2) | ecosystem: Environmental > Aquatic > Non-marine Saline and Alkaline >... | reverse complement strand
CCGATGCGCTCGCCTGGTTTGATGTCTAGGTTGAGGTTGTCGAAGATGGTTTGTTGGTCGTATGCGAAGGTGGTGTTGGTGAACTGAATTGTTCCACCGGATGTTTGCAGCTCTGATGCATTAGCAACATCAACTATTTCATGATTTATAAGAATATCATCTAATCCTTCTTCCGCTTCACCATATGCTTTCATCATTCTATTCATCCAATCACCGATATCTACCATTATCCCTGCAAGGCGATACATGACCAGCATCACAGCAAACATTTCACCGATACTTGCCTGTCCTATAATTAGCATGTAACAAGCACCACCAACCATTACAATAAGTAAAAAAGCTGTTAGAACATTATTGATTAAGTAATTAATTTCAGCCATGCGCCACTGCGTACGATCTTTACTTATTGCATCATCTAATTGGAGATTCAGAAAACTTGTTTCAGAATCAGAACGTGCATAAAGACGAACTGCTTGCATATTCGATGAGACATCATTAATTTTTCCGCGATATAAAGAATTTGAATTAGCGGCCGCAACAACATAAGGTCGGCGTCTCTGAACAAGCTTATAATTAATATAAAAACTAAAAACAATAATTGTTACGTATGCCAACAGCAACCAAAAACTCACAAGCCCTACCAACACGCCAGCCGCAACGATATTGATGATGATTCGAAAAAAACCAGAATACACCATGTTGAATATCTCACTCGACCTATCAGCAGCATGGAAAATTTTACTTGTGATTGATCCAGCAAACCTGTCGATAAAGTAAGTGTGGCTATGTTGCAGCAAATAAGCTTTGAGTGACGCAAACGCGTATCGATTCTGTTGCAACACTATAGATATCGCCAACCAACCCGCGATCCGGTGCCCTGAGTAAAATACAATATTAATGACAACAAACGCAACACTCCACCAAACAAAGTGATTTATATCTTGAGTTGTTGTTACATCATCAAGAAAGAAACTAAAGAATAGCGGTAAAAAAGCCGCTATGCTTTGTGTTGCAATCATAGTAACGATTCCAACCGCAGCCAAAAACTTAACTGGTTTTAATGTAAACAGTAAGAACTTTATTGGACTTTTTGGAATATATCCAGAATAGGGTTCTGTTTCTTTTTTCATGAGTTATTGATGACGGGTGAACGTCTAAAACCTTTCCTCTAGCTTCTTGTTCCTGAGTTTTTTCTTTTGGGCTTCGGTCAGTGCGGTGTCGGCTTTATGGTCGTGCATGGAGCTCAGGTGATTGTCTGTTCGTTCGTACTGGAGCTTGTCTTTCTGCTTGCGCTTACGAGGACGAGGTGCGATTGCTGCTGCAATTGCATGACGAAGCTGATGGATTACGTACACAAATGATATACCAACCGTTTTGATTATCCATCTAATCAATGCAATCAGTTTACCCAATACTCGATCGAGCCAACCACGAAACCGGCGCAGCACCTTGCGCTCTCCAGCTTTTTGTTCTTGTGCAACGAGTAAGACCATACTGGCAAATAGCAGTATGGTTACCACTAGTACGATGCCTGGCAAAGCCAACATGTATCTATTTTAGTGACACTCGTGAGATTTGAGCAATTGATACGTTTTCACCAAACTTCTGAATTGCGCCTGAAACCATTTCTCCAATAGTTTGTTCAGGATTCTTTACAAAGTCTTGCTCTAAAAGAACTTGGTCTTTGAAGTATGAAGCAATCTTTCCTTCCATAATCTTTTCTTTCATTTCTTCAGGCTTCCCTTCTAGTTCTGGTGCAAACACTTCTTTGGCTTTTTCGAGTGCATCAGCTGCTAGTTCTTCTCGACTGATTACTGAAGGATTTGAAGCGGCAACATGCAGCGCAATATCACGGGCTAGTGCAATAAACTCTTCGTTCTTTGAGACAAAGTCAGTTTCGCAGGCAAGTAGTACGATTGCGGCTACTTCGTTGGTGTTGTGCGTATACACACCAACTGATCCAGCTCCTAGTTCTCGGTCAGATTTTTTGTCTGCTGCTTCACTGCGCTTTTTCTTGAGGATGATCACGGCTTTGTCCATGTCTCCATCGGCTTCTTCGAGCGCTTTTTTACACTGCATCACAGAGATGCCAGTTTTGTCTCGTAGTTCTTTTAGTTGGCTTTGTTTGATTTCCATACAAATAACAATTAGAAAATAGTAACGGCTGATCGATTATACCGCACAAGCTTAGGCTGTACGTCGTCTGGTTGGGGTAGCTGGTTTTTCAGCTGGTACGTAGGCTGACTTTCCTTCGATGTACGCATCAACAAGTTCAGTCACGATAAGTGAAATACTGGTTTGTAGTGCGTCGTTGGCTACTACTGGGTACTTGATCAATCTTGTGTCCCCATCGGTACTGGTCAAAGCCATAACTGGAATGTTCTTTTCAGCTGCTTCGGTCACTGCGATATGGTCGTGTCGTGGATCAACCACTAGTAGCATATCTGGTAGCTTGTTCAGTTTTGAGATACCAAAGAAGTTAAATTCTAGCTTGGCTGCTTCTCGTCCGATAACCACTCGTTCTTTCTTGGTGTACTTTCGATCTAGTTCACCAGTAGTCTTTTCGTTAGTGAGAGTCTCGAGTCGGTTGATTCGCTTCTTGATTTCGGTGAAGTTAGTCATCATGCCGCCGATCCACCTGTTGGTAACGTATGGTGCTTCAGCTTTTTCAGCGGCAGCTTTGACGATCTTAGACGCTTCGTCTTTGGTTCCGACAAACATAACTGTTTTACCTAGCTTTCCAGCTTCGAGCAGGATTGCTTTAGCAGCGATGAGAGACTCGCTAGTCTTAGCGAGGTCAATAACATCACTTCCTTCCTTGGTTGTGTATAGGTATGAAGCCATTGTTGGGTGGCGTCGAGCTTTCTTAAAGCCAAAGTGTGAACCAGCTTCAAATAGTCGGCTCACGAGGTTTTTATCTGACATATGTAGAATAAATTAGTTGTAATTTAATGAGTGTGAAATAGAAGCGCCGGCCGGGCTAGACATAGTCAAACTTCTATTTTACGTGGATATCACCAGAACGGTGAATGTTTGTAACACCAAGCTGCCGTTACTAATAATGCTATACACGTCGAGGTGGCGTGGTGATCAATCAAAGATTGACCAGACCAAGTGCCGCACGAGCGCGGAGGACAGCAAGCAGTGCTTGGAGACGTTGCAATACCGAGGTATCGCAATGTGGCAGTACAGTACTATGAAAAAGGCTATTCTGCAACACATTAAATATAGTCTTTTATTGACAAGCAAATGAGATATGAGTAAAGTCTTTTTAGACGTACACACCCCAACCAACAGGAGAAAATTGATGGCCGACATTACCGCTACAATAGTCAAAACTACGCAGCAGCAAAATGAAGAAGCTGCTTTCAACTCGCTGATTGCAGCAATTGGACAAATACAGGATATTCCTCGGGACACGTCTTGGCTCTGGGAAGTGGCAGAAACATCTGATTTAGCACCTGTAATGTACACGTTAATTAAAGCAGCGCCATCACTTGGACTGAAAGTGGATCACGACCAACAAGGCGTTGTAACAGCGAGCTACAGCGAGGCTGCGTCAGGCTTTCACGGAAGCGGCACTCACAAACTTTCCATTACAAGAAGATAAAACAGGTACAGAAATAATCGCGCACCGGGAGATGGTGCGTGATTTTTATTTTACTCCACTTCATCACCGGCGGCAGCCGCTGCTTTCATCGCATCAACAATTGGACCGAGTGATCCAGCGAGAGTAGCTTCAACCGTGTGCCATGATTCTTTAATTCGGTGGTCGGTGATGCGGTTTTGGGGGAAATTGTAAGTACGGATTTTCTCACTTCGGTCCCCCGTTCCAATCTGCCCTTTGCGGACTGCAGCATGTTTGGCAGCCTGCTCTTCTTCAAAAATAGCCTCTAGTTTTGCGGTGAGCAACTCCATCGCTTTGATGCGGTTTTTAAGCTGTGAACGATCGTTTTCTGATCTCACGTCGATACCAGTTGGACGGTGCACTAATCGAACGGCCGTCTCCACTTTGTTGACGTTTTGTCCACCAGCACCACCTGCCCTCGAAAACTCAGTATCGATGTCACTAAGATTGATTTCTATAGTTGGTTTTTTACGCATCGGGAGAATCGCTACTGACGCGGTTGAGGTATGGATTCGACCTTGCTTTTCAGTGGCTGGGATTCGTTGCACTCGGTGCACTCCAGTTTCGTATCGCAGATCGTCGTAGACCAGGCTTCCCATAATCTCAAAAGACGCTTCTTTGTATCCACCGGCTTCGGTCGCTGAGACGTTGTTGCGGATCGTTGGCCAACCCTGCACTTCAGCATATTTTAAATACATTCCTGCAAGCTCAGCGGCAAATAGTGATGCCTCGTCCCCACCAGCCCCCGCCCGAACTTCGAGCATCACTCCGTAAGGCTTTTTCTCTTCCTCTTTATTTGATTCAACAATCTTGTCCATTTCGTCCCACTGATCTTGCAGCTGTTTGGTCAGCTGCGCGATTTCCTCGACCGCTAGTTCGGCCATCTCAGGATCACTATCGGCTAGCTCTTGCGCTTCGGTTAGTTTCACCAACTCACTCTCAAACTGCGACGCTAAAAATTGCGTTTTGTTGTACTGGTGAAACTCCTCTAATTTTTGCTTATCAATTTCCATAATGTGTTAACGTTCGCCGTCTAGCAATTCTGTCTGGGCCTAAAGCCAGAATTGAGACGTAAATTCAGAATAATCGCTACGCTCAGTTCTTCATTCAATTTTTTCTTGATCGTAATCCATATAATGGTTTTAGTATACATAAAACCGCAGCGGACACCCTAGTGCCCGCTGCGGTTGTAAAGGAGTTAAGACTTTTTCTTACCAGCTTTAGCAACTCGTTGCTTGAATCGATCGACTCGTCCGGCGGTGTCGAGTGATTTTTCTTGTCCTGTGTAGAACGGGTGTGAGGCACTTGATACATCCATTTTCTTCAACGGATACTCGTTTCCGTCTGTCCACTTGTCAGTCTCAGTTGTTTCTACTGTTGATCCAACTAAAATTCGCTCGTTGTTTGAGTTATCGTGAAAGATTACCTGTCGGTAGTTGGCTGGGTGAATGTCTTTTTTCATAAAATATTGTTACTTCGGCGCTTTCGCACCTAATTTATTAGTGCGAGAACTATAGCAAACGATAGCTATTTAGCAAGCGTCGGACCGTACGCCATCTGGCGACTACTGACCTTTCGCACACTAGGATCTTCACAGACCATAGTAGGCGTGTAATCCCCGTGGACGCTCAAGATAAGCAGCTACCAGGTGGCGAGAGTATCACTTAGTTGCTGAGGATTTGGATTTCTTGGGCTAGACGATCTTTTCGGTTCATTACCTGGTTACCATAGAAGGCATTGGCTGGGTTATTTGCCCCACCCCAGCCAGCGTAGTAACGCAAGGCTGCGGTACGATCTGAATCATAGGTGCCTCGTGCTCCGTTATCCCGCAATAGTAGCGCAGTGGCTAGAAAGGCATCACGGTTATTAAATGGGTTGGCGATATCACCACCATTGATTGCGCGAATCGCATCTGATCCTCGGTCGTAGAAAAATCCACCAGCGCCATCAGCTACAATCCCTCCATACATTGCCCACGTCGAAGGAATAAACTGTGAAGGACCCATCGCTCCTCCCCAACCGACTCGGCTGCCATTTTGAACAATTGGGCAAGACACTGTCCGTGTATTTGGGTTGAATCCAAGAATCTCTGCTATCGCTAAGAACACCGGCTCGTCGCGAGTCGGGTGCATCACTGGACGCTCTGAAGTACTATCAGTAAACACACACCCACCTAGGTTGGTACCAAGATTGGATTCTTGTTCGAGGATCGCCAAAATCAAAGCGGCCTGTACACCAGTTACCCCTTGTGCATACTTGGCCAACTCTACCGCCTCACCAAACGGAATACCACCACCACCTCCCAAGAGGTCAAAGAGCTGGCTACGTAGCTGCGCGGCGGTTTTCATTTGTGAACTTAACAGCGCTTGATATTCTGCCTCTTCACCACGAGTGACGGTTAGCACCTGCTCTTTCTCGCGTTCTTTGGCTTCGATATTTTTCTTTTCTAGTTCTTGAATCTGGCGCATTTCAGCTTCGGTTTGTTGCTTGTCTGTCAGCTGCTCTCGCTGGTCGACCGTATCTCTTCGTATACCATCTAACACAACCAAGGATTCGTTAAGTGAATCCTTGAGTGTTTCAAAAGTTGCAACATCGGTAAAAAAGTCTGAGAAATTTCGCTTACTGAGCATCACCTCGACCAACGAGTAATCTTCAAGCAGGGCTGACTTGCGTACCAGGTCAGCTAGTGAGTCTTGTTGCTTATCTAATTTTTCTGCCAGCACTTCGAGCACCACTTCCTTGTCTCCGATTTGGTCTGAGAGTTGTTCGATTGAAGCAGACCTAGCTTGAATACCCAATTGAGCCTGAGTGATCTCGCTTTCGATAATTGCCATGTCTCGCTCCAATGATCGCCGTTCGACCTGCTTGTCTTCGACAATACGTTGCTGCGTTAAAATCTGACGCTCGACGTTTTGTAGTTCGGCCTCAATTCGACTACGACGCTCAGCATCAGTTTCGGCTGACACTACTAAAGGTGTCGGAAATAATAATCCAAAACACAATACTCCAACAACGATTCTTTGCATGCTGATAGTATAACAAATCAGCCGGAATTATGCGTGTGACTTATTTTCAAGAAGCGCTAGCGACTATGAAAATAGAAATACCCTTGTGGTGCATAATTCCGGCTGATTTTGTTTGCAAGTACCTTACTCAGCACTCTTTTCTTCACCTTCTCCCGCTTCTTCCTTTTCTCCCTCGGCTGCAATTTTATCCATATCTACGTCTTCTGGATCTTCGTCTGACTCTTCTTCTTTTGCAATACTTACCACTGCTACGGTTTCTTCTGGTTCGGCGTCATAGATTACTCCTTCAAGAGCCGGTAGGTCAGCGACGGTAATTTTAGAGTCAGCATCGTCCATACCAGAGATATCGACATCAATATGTGAAGGTAGCGCGCTTGGACGACAAGTCACGGTGATTTCTTGTAGAACCTTGGTCACACTTCCGATATTGTTCTTTTCAACTGGAGCCTCACCAATAAGTTCAATTGCCACAGTAGTAGTCATGTCTTTTCCACGTTCAAACGCGTAAAAATCAACGTGCACGATATGCATTTTAACTGGATCAAAATCAACGTCCTTGATCAATACTTCGATCGGTTCAGCTAAGCCGATCAGCTCAACGATGGTTGATTCACCAGCCTCTCGACGGATTTTATCAAACACTTTTTCTTCTAAAGAAATTGATACTGGTTCTTGTTTTGGGCCGTAGACGACGGCTGGAACATGTCCTTCAGGAAGGGCTTGTCCGGCGGTGCGGGCGGCGATTGCTACTGTTGTTGTCATAATGAACGATACCTTAACACATATTTAGAAAATCTCCATACCCTTTATGGCTGACTTACTACTTTTGTGTAAATAGCCGCATCCGCGCTTCTACGACCGCTTCAAGCGCATCACGACCAGCACCAACGTAGCGGTACGGCGCAACTTCGTCTGGGTTTGCTTGTAGGTAATCAACAATACCGTCGCGGTAGGCTTTTCTGATTTCGGTGTTGATGTGCACCATGCCAATACCTGCCTTAATCGCCTCTACAAAGTCTTCGTCACTAATACCTGAACCGCCGTGCAACACCATTGGTACTCCCCCAGCCGCTCGCAACTGCGCAATTCGTTCGATATTTAATTTAGGATTGTTTCCGTGCTTCATCATGCCGTGCAGGTTTCCAACTGCAGGTGCGATCAAGTCGACCCCGGTATGAGACACAAAGGCAGCCAACTCTTCTGGGAGCGTCAGCATGTCATCGGTGATCTCGGCTCCTTCAGGAATACCATCGAGCAACTTTGAAGACATACCAATGTTCCCCAGCTCTGCCTCGACCAACACATCGCGGTCTTGCGCTCGGGCGTACTCGACACATTGCTTAGTGATCTCGAGATTCTCTTCGTGTGACACTTTATTACCGTCATAAATAACCGCATCAAAACCAGCGTCGATTGCTTCTTTCACCCGCTGCAAAGAATACGTGTGGTCGGCATTGGTGTAGATTGGGTAATCAAACTCTTCACGAATCGAGCGCACTAGTGCTACCAACTGTCGTACCCCAATAAAGTCTCGTTCACCTTCTGAGGCGCCGATTACCACTGGGAGGTTCAGTTTTTGGGCCGCTCGAAAAATCCCCCACAATTGACTGGAGTCAGAGACGTTAAAATGTCCCACTGCTACTTTCTGCTCTTCGGCCTCTGCTATCACTTCTCGTAGGGATTTCATACAGTTTCAATTACTTGCTATGTACATCATCATACCAAAGCGCTCGGCCCACCTGGTACAATGTGGGCATATGTCACAACAATACGATTTCGTCGCCATTGGCGACATCCTCATCGATGCCTTTATTCAACTTAATATTGGTCAAGCAGATGTCTCGATCGACCAGGACACTGGCCGCAAGACGTTGCAAATGCCGTTTGGTAGTAAGCTACCCTACGACGACGTCGTCGTAGTACCAGCAGTAGGAAATAGTCCTAACGCGGCTGCGTCAGCCCACCGGCTTGGATTAGAAACTGGTCTGGTTACCCATATCGGAAACGATAAATTTGGTAAGGAGTGTTTGCAAGCCCTCCGGGACGAAGGAATTCACACTGATTTTGTGAAAATTCACGAAGACAAAAAGACCAACTATCACTACGTGCTTCGCTACGGACCAGAACGAACGATTTTAATTAACCACGAAACCTACCCGTATGCACTGCCCGACTTCCCAGTCGCACCAAAGTTCTTTTACTTCTCATCAGTGGGTGAACACGGTCTCCCATACCACCACGAAATTGCTGAGTACGTAAAGAACAACGAAACGAAGTTAGCTTTCCAGCCTGGCACCTTCCAAATCAAGGTTGGCGTTGATGCGATTAGAGACGTGTACGAAAATTCAGAAATCTTTTTCTGTAACAAAGAAGAAGCGCAGGAAATCCTCAAGACGACAGAGCAAGACATCCCTACCCTGGTACGAATGGTACGAGAACTCGGACCAACTATCCCAGTAGTGACTGACGGACCAAACGGTGCCTTTACCGTCGATGCCGACGACCAAGCATGGCGCATGCCAATGTACCCAGATCCAGCTGCTCCAGTTGACCGAACTGGTGCTGGTGACGCCTTCTCATCGACATTTACTTCAGCTATTATTCTTGGTAAAGACCCAGCAGAAGCACTGTCTTGGGGTCCTATCAACTCGATGAACGTGGTGCAACACGTTGGTGCCCAAGCAGGACTATTGCCAATGGCTGAGCTGCAAAAATTCCTAGACACCCGACCAGACGACTATATGCCAAGCAAGGTGTAATAGTCACATAGAAACACAATAAAAAACTGCTCGTGATTACGAGCGGTTTTTAATTTTTCATTCTGTTCCAAGTTAGTTCTGCCAAACTCACCCAAAACTAGATGAAGTTGTGTTAGTTGGAGAAATTTTAGGAACGAGACGTACTGAGTTGTACGTTGACTGAGTAAAATTTTGAAACTAATGCAAATTCGCTAGTTTTGGGTGAGTTTCTTCCCGGCTGCGACGATACTGGTCACATCCATACCATAGTGTGCGATCAGTTCATCTGGTTCGCCTGATTGACCAAACTGGTCTTGGATACCGATCCGGGCAATCTTGGTCGGATTCGTTTCGCTAAGGAATTCAGCGACAGCACTTCCCATTCCACCAGCTACTTGGTGTTCTTCAACTGTCACGAGCGCATCATGATCAGCGGCAAAGGCTGCGATCGCCTCGGTATCAAGAGGCTTGATCGTCGCAAGGTGTAAGACAGAAACACCAATGCCAGCCACTTGTAGCTCGTGGGCGGCCATCAAACTGTTATACAGAAGTGAGCCTGTAGAAACAATCCCTACTTTCTTGGGTAGTGACTGGTCACGCGTGAACATCAGTTGCGCTTTGCCGATTTCAAATGGTGTCTCAGGCGTGGTTACCACCGGTGTCCCTGATCGTCCTAGACGGAAATATACCGGACCTTCGTGCTTAGCAGCTGCGAGAGTGACCTTGCGAGCTTCGTGGATGTCAGCTGGTGCAATGACTGTCATATTTGGAATCGTTCGCATGATGGCAATATCTTCAATTGCTTGGTGCGTTGCCCCGTCTGGACCAACCGATACCCCGGCGTGTGAACCAGCAATTTTTACGTTGGCATTGTTATACGCAATAGTAGTACGGATTTGTTCCCAGTTACGACCGGGGGAAAACATGGCGTACGAAGTAATAAACGGAATCTTTCCCATCGCTGCCATACCTGACCCGACCGATGCCAAGTTTTGCTCGGCTACACCAATCTGAACAAACCGTTCTGGGAACTCGTTTGCAAATAAGTGGGTCTTGGTTGACTCGGTTAAGTCACAGCATAGCGCGACTACGTTTTGGTCTCGCTTACCAACTTCTAGTAACCCTTCACCAAACCCGTTACGAGTAGCGACCTTTTCGATTTCCCCGCCGTTTTTTATTGCTTCTGAAATATGATCTGCAAACATAATTATGAAATAGTATCTTTATCAATCATACCTGCGAGGGTACGGAGTTTTTCTAAGGCGACTTTAGCTTGCTCACTTTTGGGAACGCGGTCCTCTGGCCCCTTGCCGGGAGGATTACCGTGCCATCTGAAGTCTCGCTCAAAGACGTCTACACCCTTGCTCCCGATAGTGTGGGCGATGATAACTGATGGCTGGCTGTATACCGCTTGTGCTTTGCCAACCGCATCATTGAGCGCACGCATGCTGTGACCATCGACTTCTTGTACATCAAACCCAAACGATTCAAACTTTTCAGCTAGTGGTTCCATTGGCATGACGTCTTGGGTGTAGCCATCGATCTGGAAGCCATTACGATCAACGATCACGATTAGGTTGTGCAGTTTTTCTTTGCCGGCCAGCATAGCTGCTTCCCAGATTTGACCTTCTTGGAGTTCACCATCACCAGTTAGGCAGTAGAAAAACTTGCTCGTGTACGGATTATCCATCCGGTCAGCAATCGCCATCCCGACGGCTTGCGAAAGGCCAGAGCCCAGTGGGCCTGAGCTATTTTCAATCCCGGGGAGCGCTTCGCGGTGTGGGTGACCTTGCAGTCGCGAACCGAATTTGCGTAGGGTTAGCAGTTCTTCAACTGGAAAATACCCAGCGTGGGCCATAGTGGCGTACAGTACCGGGCAGATATGTCCGTTAGACAAAATCAACCGATCACGATCTTCCCAGTCGGGGTTCTTTGGATCGTGCTTGAGTAGCGCAAAATATAACAACGTAAAAACGTCGGCCATATCAAGCGGGCCGGCGGTGTGGCCACTACCCGCTTCGGCTAGCATTTCGATAATGCTCTGGCGGATTTCGTTCGCTTGTCTTTCTAATGATTTTATTTCGGTTGAAGTGAGGTACTGCATGTCTCTTGTAGTATACAAAGTTGAGTCAAAAGCTCCAAGCGCTTTTGACTCTTCTTTAGTTAATAAGTAATGATAGCGTTTTATGGGCCGCCGCTGGGTCTGGCTGTAGCGTGATAGCCGAACCAACAATAAATCGGTCTGCCCCGGCCGCTGCAAGTTTGGTAATAGTGTGCCCATTAACACTCCCGTCAACGGTGACTGATTTTTCAGGATAGGTAGCTTTAACGGCTGCGATCTTCTCAAATACGGTGTCATCAAACGGTTGGCCTTGAGCGCCAATTTCGTGGATCCCCATCAGCTGGATGTAGTCTGCGAATTGTGAATACTCGATCAGCGTACTCACCGGCGTATCACCATGAGCCGAGATACCAACTGATACGTGGGTAAAGGCTTCGAAGTTTTTGAAGTTCTCAAGTGAAATTGTCTCCACATGAAATACTAACCTGTCCGCACCAGCAGTGACCCAGTCAACAGCAGCACTGAGTGGATCTGCCACCATCAAGTCAACCTCGAGTGAAAACTGATCGGAATAGTCTTTGATAGCCATCGACTGCCCCACTGGTTCATACGGCCAGGAAATGGTTGAAGTAAACT
>Ga0306912_1001233_pt1 | contig 12114 bp, 10 predicted proteins | sample AntRauFillE10628_FD_190443 | JGI IMG/M metagenome (GOLD analysis project Ga0306912, IMG submission 190443) | Saline lake microbial communities from Rauer Islands, Antarctica - Metagenome Filla E10 #628 (v2) (version 2) | ecosystem: Environmental > Aquatic > Non-marine Saline and Alkaline >... | reverse complement strand
CATCACAACAGCTACGGCTAAGGTAGCAGCCTTAGACAAGCGCATACGAGCCCTGCAAGGGGGGACCAGTGCCAGTAAGACTATTAGCACATTGCAGGTACTGATAGACATGGCGCAGCAAGACGAGACGCCCACTGTGACCAGTATCGTGTCTGAAAGCTTGCCTCACCTCAAGAAGGGAGCAATGCGCGACTTTCTAAACATCATGCAGGGGCATGGTTATTTCGCCGAGGCGAACTGGAACCGAACAGACTTTATTTACACCTTTGGGACCGGGAGCGTCATCGAGTTCTTTGGAGCGGACCAGCCACTCAAGGTGCGTGGACCGCGCCGTGACCGTTTGTTCTGCAACGAGGTGAACAACCTAGCGTTCGAAACGTTCGAACAGCTAGAGGTGCGTACGAAAGACTGTATATTTATGGACTGGAACCCGAGCACTGAGTTCTGGTTCTACACTGAGATGCTAGGCAAGCGTGATGATATAGACCATCTCATCATTACCTATTTAGATAACGAGGCATTGGACCAGAACATCGTGGACTCGATAGAGCAACGAAAGGACAGGAAGGGTTGGTGGCAAGTGTTTGGGTTAGGACAGCTCGGAGAGGTGGACGGTAAGATTTACACCGGATGGGCTATTATCGATGAGATACCACAGGGAGCTAAGCTGGTTCGATACGGGCTTGACTTCGGGTACAGCAATGACCCTACGGCTATCATCGCCATCTATCAGTACGACGGTGGCTACATACTAGATGAGGTATTACACCAGAAAGGTATGCTCAACAGCCAGATAGCAGCGGTGATACAAAACCAAGAGCACAACGTGCTGGTGGTGGCAGACTCGGCAGAGCCCAAGAGTATAGATGAGATAGCTACGTATGGTGTGCCTATCATCGGGGCAGTGAAGGGTAAGGACAGTGTGAAGCAGGGTATTGACTTGGTACAGGACCAGCGTATCAGCATGACTAAGCGCAGCGTGAACCTCATCAAGTCATACCGTAACTACCTATGGGAGACAGACAAGGTAGGCAAGGTGTTGAACGTGCCTGAGCACGCGTTCAGTGATGCGATGGATGCTGTTCGATATGGTATCACTAGCCTACCTAAGCTTGTGCAACCACTCTCGGAGGCAGAGCGTAAGGCTAAAACATTCCGGGCTGCCATGAAGCGTAAGGAGAGACTGCGTGGTGCAGCACACAGGAGAGAGCGTAAGTTTATAAGGTAGGGCTGCTCAGATCCGGGCGACCGGGGAGGGGTACCCCCCCATAGTAGGGAGAGGGCCCCCCACATTAATTTTTTTAAACTTATCCCCCAAAAAGTTGCCCCGCAAATGCTGTCCCCCCGCAGCCCCCCGCAGCTAAGCAAATGCACCGCAGTCCTTGTTCTATGTTACACTACAGTCGCAGTTAAGGCAGGCGTGCCTCAATTGTTGCTTATAACAAAGTCCCTGTCACTGGGGGCTTTGCTTGTTATATGCTATACTCTTGCTATATGAATAACGCAAAACAAACATGTCATTTCAGTATTTAAAGCCAACAGACGAGCAGGTTGCATTAATGCAAGATTTTAGAGATAAATTTGAAGCTCTGGCATCAAGCATTGAAGATTTTGCTCCAGAGTCCCGCGGTCGGGCGCTAGCCATCACCAAATTAGAAGAAGCAGCCTTTTGGTTGAACAAAGGAATAACTCATAACGAATAAATAACTATGTTAAAGAAAAAATACGCGCAAGGATCAGCAGTGAACAATTTTGTGAACGGAAATGATGATATACAGACCCGCTGGGCTGTTAAGGAGGTAGCAAAGTCTATTGGTGGCATTATCGGGAACACTATTGGTCCCGGTGGTCGGAATTATATGACCCCAGAGGGTATTACGAATGATGGAGTCAGCATCCTCAAGCACATCCGGTTTAGTGATGAGCGAATGGACTCGATTGCGGATGCTTTTATGGAAGTTGCCCGGAGACAAGACCAGGATGCTGGAGATGGGACCACAACAGCGACCTTGCTCGCTACAGCGCTCACCCCTTTGGTTTTGGAGGACGTGGCAGACATTACTGTTTCATTACCAGGGCAGAAAACTGTGATGGAAATCAAGGCACAGCTGGAAACGGAGCTGACGGAGGCACTGACCCACTTGGAAAAGCAAAAAACTACTGACGTCAGTCTCGAGGAGTTGAAAATGGTGGCCAATACAGCGATGGAGGGCCATGAATGCTCAGATCTGCTGGCTGAAACTGTCCACGAGGTGGGGTACAACTCTAATACTAGTATCCAGGAGGGGTTCTCGGGCAAGGTGGAGAAGCTGGTGGTACCGGGAATCCACATGCCGTTGAAGATTGAGGCACCGATTATGTTTACAAACGCTGCGCGTAAGGAGGCAACACATAAAAACGCTATTGTTATAGTGGCAAATCACGTTTTCGAGGATTACAACGACTTGGCGGTGTTTATGAACGGGATGATTACCCAAAAAAAGGAGGATGGGTCACAGCCGCAACCTTTGGTTATTGTTGGTAAGCACTTTTCGGTGCAATTTACTGCTCAAGTAGCTACTGTGAGTCGGTCAGTTGGGTTGCCAATTCTGTTATTGAACGCAAATGGTCTTCGGGACGAAGAATTTCAGGATATTGCGGCGTATTGTAACGCAAGGTACATCGACACTACCCCAAAAGGGGCACAGACGATGGCTTCGTACACTTTTGGTAATTCTGGAGAGGCAAAAGAGATTATTGCTGGACCAAAACAGACTAGTTTCGTTGGAGGGCGTGGAATTGAGGCTGGAGAGGTGTCAACTCGGATCGCAGACCTGAAGGAATTGATTTCTAAGGAGCAAAATCCGGCAGAACGGGATTTATTGATGCGCAGGGCTGCTGGACTTGAAGGTGGTGTCGCTACACTCTATGTGGACGCTAAAACAGCCGTTGACCGGTATTATTTGAAGAAGAAGGTAGAAGATGCGGTTAATAGTTGTAAAGCTGCTATGCAGTACGGTACAGCTCCGGGTGGAGGTATGGCATTGGCGGCCGTTGCTGGTGATATGGATTCTGGATACTTAAAGCAAGCGTTGAATGTTATTTACAACCGAGTGCAGGCTAATGCTGGGGGAAGCTTGGATATTGATACTTCTAAGGTGCGTGATGCGTTCTGGACTCAGAAGTGTGCGCTGGAGAATGCTGTCGGTGTGGTGAAGATATTAGTAACGATGGAAGGAGTCATAGCCGATGTAGATACATCTTTTGTAGACGACCTAAGTCAAAAACTTGGATATGAAAATTGATAATCTTCTTCATATCGCCCTGCACATAATGGGGCTTCTATTTATTACTCATTATTCTACTTGGGAAGTTGCCATTGGTGTATGGGTTCTTATTATTGCAAATAATTTACTTCATCATGGTTAAGGACACAATCCTCGTTGGCGATCCGGACAACATTGAAGAGATTCACGCTAAGTTTCCAGCGGTGAAGGATAATCCTTACGTGGTGTTCACGTATTACCCACATATTTATAAGCGGGTAGATTTGGAACTCCCTTTGGATTTGCAGGTACATGAAGCTACTCACTTAAAGCAGCAAGAGGTGATGGGAGGAGCCGCTTGGTGGAAATCGTATCTTGAGGATGATGAGTTTTTGCTTGAGCAAGAGATTGAAGCGTACGGCACTCAGTTGGCGTTCTTTATGCACTACTCTAGGTCAAAGCAAACGCATAATGCAAAGGAACAATTTGCTATGCAGTTGTCTTCAGCGATGTACGGAAATATTATTAGTTACGCTGAAGCGGAGTCTAAAATAAGGAATTATGCGAAATCTGTTGATAAATCTTCTTTTGAAGTTGCTCTTAAAAGAATCACCCGTGAGGGGGACCCTTCAGGACGAGCAGTACATAGCGGCGATGAGCAAGATGTATCAGAACCCAGCGATGGAGCAGTACTTAAATCAGCGTGAGGTCTATCTGATTTATAGGAGTACTGAATTGTTGTTGAAGGGGCAGACTGACCACGCCAGAGGCATGGCGGGTCAGTTGACTGAGTTGCGCTCAATGAGGAATAGGATGAAAGTTTGCTATTTGCGCAAAAACAAGAAGTAGAGTGTGGTATTATTTAATTAGCAGGCGACATAGCCTCGTAATAATTTGAAGATATGAGTGAAAATCAAAACCCAGACCTGGAGAATGGTAACGGCGGGGAACCAGTAGAACCAAGTGAAGCAGACGCGGCAAAGGCTGCTGAAGCTGCAGCGAACAGCGACCCTTTGGACGCTATCGAAGATGAACAAGTACGAGCTGACGCAAAACGTGACCGAGCAATTGCTCAACGTGTTGCTAAGCGAGAAGCAGGAGGAGAAGCAGAACCTACTAAAGAACCTGAAGCAGAACCAACCTCATCTAAATTTGTTACTAAGGACGATTTGAATCGAATGGCGACTATCGAAGCCAAGAAACAAGTCGCTCCAGAAATAAAGGAAGTATGGGACGAACTGACGAAGATTCAACTTGGAGGTTTTGACCCGATGGATGCCGATTCGATTGTTGCTAATATGCAGCAACGATATACACTCTATAGGATTGATAATCCAGTAGAAGGTGAGGATCCAACTAAGGTTTTTCAGACTACTAATCACGTACCGACATCTGGCGGAGAAAAGAAAGAGCCATCTAAGAAGGCAGCTCCTTCTCTCCCTGGACTCAAAGAACCGGTTAGTCCGGTAGACTGGTATCCAGCAAAGAAATAGATTCAAAGACGCTGTGTAGTTTATTTAACTAACAGCAAATATCATGGCTTTAATTCCTGTGAATTATGAAGAAGGACAGCTCGTAGAGCTTCCAATGGCTGACGCACAAACTCTTGTAAAGGGTGGTGTGGTCGTGCCTCTTGCATCTGGTTATTACGGTGCAGGTTCAGCTACAACTGCTAAGGACGTACAATACGTTTCTATGGTTGATGTCGTTACAACTGCTACTGGTGAAAGTGTTCTTTGTCTTCGAACTCAGTCTCGAACTATTTTTGAAGCAGACACTGACGCTAACCCAGCTCGAACTGACGTAGGTATGCTAGTTGACCTAGCAACATTATCAACGATTAACCCGAACGCGGTGACCAATCAAGTTTTCTATATTGAAGACATTGTTGGAGCAGTAGCTGACAAGAAAGTACGAGGGTACTTCATTGAAGGTGAGCGTGGTGGTGTTTAATCATTTAACTAATTAATCAATTATGATTCTCAAAGCTGATTTTCAATCTTTGACTGAAAAGTTAAATGATTGGTTCAACGAAAGTTCACGTGACGCTATTGCGGACTGGACTGGAAAAGATTATTACGACGTTGGAGAAACCGACTGGGAAGTGTTCAACACACTGAACCTGTACGGACTCGGACGACCTTCTCGAGTAGCTGAAGGAGCGCAGTTCCCTGCGATCAACAGTGAAGAAGGTGACTCAATGAGTCTTACTCAGATCCAATACGCAGACCGTATTGGTATCACGAAGCGTCTACGAAAGTTTGATCGATACGATCAGATTTCAACAATGACGAAAAGTCTGTCAGAAGGGTTCTTCGATTCTATCGACCAAACTCACGCTGACCTACTTACCAACGGCTTTACTGGTGCTTCATACACAGATGTGTTTGGTGGTACACAGTCAAACCTAGCGTCAGACGGTGTTGTACTATTTAGTGCTTCACACACGAACAACCTGAACGGCTCAACCTTCAGTAACCTTATTACGAACGCTGCTGGTACTGCAAACGCTGGAATCGATCGAGACCCGATTGTGAACACTGTTTCTGCCGGACGTAAGTACCGAGACCCGAACGGTTTGAACCGACCAATCAAGTTGGATCGTCTTCTTGTATCAGCTACTAACCACGACCTCGCGCAGCGAATTGTTTACTCACAAGGTGTACAAGGAACTCCGAACGTGGACAGTAACCCGCTACGAAGCGATGTAAACTCATTGGTACTCTGGAGTCGACTAGATGAAGACGCATCTGGAGCTGACAAGTCAGATTACTGGTTCATGGCAGACTCACGAAATGTGAAGTCAACGCTACGATCACCATTTGCTCAACGTCCAATGATGTTCCCACCAGAAGAGGTGAATGACTCAAAGACTTGGGAATGGACAGCTGACATGTTTTATGCCATGGGCGCAGACCACCCCAAGAACATCTTCGGAAGTACAGGTGCGGCATAGTTATTAATTAATCGTTACTTTATGGCTCAACAAAACTTGGTAAAATTAGCTTCTCAAGGACGAGCTTACAGTCCAGGACGAGGGTGGACAGCAGAAGAGCTGGACTCACTTATTGCTCTGGAAAAAGACTGTAATCTTGCTCGAGATATTGCTGCTGACTATATCCGCAATGGTATTTTTACCAAAGAGGAATACGAAGCTGCTCAAGAAGCGAAGTTTGCGCCTAAACCTTTGGATGTCATGCAAGCTGAAGCGGTTGTAGCTCACGCTGAAAGTGTGCGCAAGGCGCTGAAGTTGGATGCGAAGAAGGAGGCTGAAGCGAAAGCTGAGGCTGAAAAAGAGGCAGCGGAGGCTAAAGCTAAGGCTGAAGCGGATGCTAAAGCGGCCAAGGAAGCGGCTAAGAAATAATTTCCACTCTGTCCCTTATGCGTGGAAGCATAGGGGTTGGGGATGGGAGTTAATTCCCACTAAATAATTATTAATTCAAACATAATATATGGGAGGTTACATTGTGAATCAACGACGAGGAGTCGGCGGAGCTGCAAAGCCAGCTGCACCGAAGAAAGATAAGAAGAAAAAGAAATAGTATGAAAACATACGGCACAAAAAAGAATTTTACTTCACCTTCGAATTACATGAAGAAGGCTGCAAAGCCACGGACTGTCCGGCTTAAAGTTATTCCAACAAAGAAGAAAGCATCTTACAAAGTTCCAAAAACACCGAAAGTTTCTGGAGTGGGCTGGGGGATGTAGTACAATAGAAATATATGGAGCCATTAATTCAACATCAAAATAGAACAGTTCGGGTGGACCAGGTTCGGGTTACGGAGAATGCTTTAGCAAGAACGTATCTGACTGCTGATGAATCGGCGGCCGAAACAGCGTTATCTGTAAAGGATATTGCGGGGTTTTCCACAGGTAAATATCTTTGGATTAATCCTTATGGGGTCAATTCTGAGATAGTCGCTGTTCATGCTTCGACAGATCCAGCCGGCGGGGTTATTACAACAGCTGCTGGTACAGTTTTTGCGCACGCCGCTGGCGAGCAGGTGTTTTATGTGGAATTTAATCAGATTGAGATTAGTCATGCCGATACGGTTGATGGTACTAAAACGGTTCTGGCTACTCCTGGAGTAATGGCCCGGGAAAAGGAATTGATTTATTTGGACGTTGTTGAAACTGACGGGTTCTATTTTGCTCGATTTAAAGACTCAGTTGCAGATACTTTTGGTGCCTACTCTGATGGCGTTGAGTATGGTGGGTGGGCTGAGAACACCGTTGGTTACATTATTGAAGGGGCAATGCGTGATTTGTCATTGGAATTTTCCGATAGACTTACATTGCGAGATTGTATTCGTTGGGTTAATAAAGGATTGCGGGAGGTGAAAGGAAAGGTGCGAAAGTGGACAGAGCATTATGTGTACGATTACGTTACTGATCAAACACAGCGGGGACGAAATGTTGCGGATATGCCAGCTACTATTTACGATACTGAAACAAACAGCTCTATAGAGGGTGTGCGGGTGGGTAATAGTGCCGGAATGATTTATCTGGATGCTGGGAATTTTGATTCCCAGATGGGTGAAGTAATACAAAATACGGTGCGTACTCAAGCAGTATCTGGAGATACTACTCTGGAGATAGATAATAGTTACGATTACGAAGATACTGGAGTGGTTCATGTGTATATCGCCGGTGTGCGATACTCAATTGAATATACAGGAATCACTCGTTCAGAAACAGTCGGGGTCCTGACAGGTATCGCAGCTAGTGGTGATGGATCAATTACGGCTACTGTCCCTGCCGGGACAGTAGTGTGGCAGGGTGAAACTGAAGGACAGCCGTATTTTTACACTGTCAGGAATAGCTTGATTGAATTTTGGCCACTCCCTGATGCTTCAAATGATAATCAGAATGTGTACGTTGATTTCAACACAGCGGTGACTGAGGTGGACTCAGAAGCTGATGTAATTGACTATCTTCGGTACGACATGATTTCAAGCTACCTCCAATGGCGGATTTACTGCAAGTCAGAGCTCGATGGTAAGCTAGATAAAGGCAGTGGGTTCTATCAGGAATACAAAGAGGTACTCAATGATGCTATTCGAACAATGCGCCCGAACAAGGTTAAGACTGCACCGAACATTAATCATATGAGTCGCCGGGGCGGGCGTAGAGCAAAACCGGACCCGAAGCTTTTACCTAACGACCAACAATAATGGCACCACTCCCAGTACAATTTTACAAAGATCATTCAGGCGGCATAGTGTCGTCTATTAATGAATCATTAGGGTTACCAAATGTTGTCAAGGTTGGAATAAACATTGATTATGATGTGGAGCTGGGGTCAGCCGTTACGCGCCCTGGTTCGGCTCTTGTGGGGCCCCAACTGGTTGCTGGTAATGATATTTTGGGTTTGCACAATTTTAGGGATTCAGATGGCGGTAATCATGCTCTCCTTGCCGCTATAAACGCTTCTGGGGGTGGTAGTAGCGTTGTGTATAAGGTTGGCGGTTCAACTATCGTGACGGGCCTTACAGCTAGCAAGAAGATGCGTTTTGTATCGTTCCTTGACTCGGTATTGATGCTTAATGGTACTGATGCACCGCGTAGCTATGATGGTGCGACAGTTGTTACTACAGCTGGTGTATTTGATTTAGCGAATATCCCTTTTGATGAGCCTCCACTAGGAATTGAGTGGTTAGACCGCATTTATTTGATTGGAGATGCTGCAAATCCTGATCGTTTGTATTATTCTTCCCCTCCTGTTTCTGGTTCTATTTCTTGGACATCCGGAAACGGTTTTATTGACATTGAGCCAGAGGACGGTGGGGGAGGCTTGGTTGGTATTGGTAAGATTCCTGGTTTTATTTTGTTATTTAAAGAACGCTCAATGAAGCGTTGGAATTTTGACTCTGCTTTTCCCGAGACATTGATTGACCTTGGTACACCTTCACATGAGAGTATTATAAATGCTGGTGGTATGTGCGCATTTTTTTCTGCTTCAGATCGTGACACTACAGGGTTTTACATCACAAACGGTGGTCGTCCAACTCCAATTTCCCACGATCGATTGCGTAATATAAAATCTTGGGTAGATGCTATTCCACAGACAGCGTATGCGAATGTTGCGGGTTTTGGTAATTCCCGGTGGTTTAAGTGGTCAGTAGGTGATTTGACAGTAGACGGTGTTGATTACACTAATGTAGTTCTTAAGTACAATCACATTTTGGACCAGTGGTCTGTTCATTCTTATCCTTCTGAATTTAAGGTATTTTCTACTTATGTAGATGGTGACGGGAACAACACAGTTGTTGGGGGTGACGACGATGGGCAAGTAATTGAAATTGTTAAGCCTGGAGTATTTACTGATGTTGGAGATGCTCCAATTCGGTATTCAGTTACTTACCATGACGAGAATTTTGGTTACAATCAACAAAAGTCTTTAGGTAGGAGTATTATTTTGAATTCTATAGGTATGACTGGAGCACAATTTTTAATTAATGGAAAACAATTCCCCGGTATTAAAGGGCGTATTTCTCAAGTTGATTTAGGTCAAACTTTGAAGGGTAATTTCTTTTCGATTGGAGTTCAAGGAACTGTTGACGGGCAGCGTGCATATTTGAAGGAGATTGAAATTCCTGACATTAATTTGAATGATACTTATGGCGGTAAATAGAGATTACAGTCCTCAAGATTTTTTAGGTGGCAATGCTTCTATGCAAGCTGCGCAGACTCCCGCCGCAGCGGTTAGCGCAGCTGTTGGTGGCGGTAATGTTTTGCTTCAGGGTTCTATTTCACGTACTTCAGGTGCAGTTGGTCGTAGTGCCACCGTAAAAGCCGGTGAGGACATTCGACCAGCGTTGGAGTCATTGAAGAGCGCTGGCGGGGGCACACTGATCCTTCTGGCTGGGGTACACCGTCCTGCATACGATATTGTGGGAGCAAGCAAGATTAATATTATTGGGGAGGGGATTGACCAGACTATTATTGATTTTGGGGGGGGCGATTATCAATTTTTATACTTAGGCACTTCTTCTAAGCGTCTTTCTCGTTTTTCTATAGAGAATTTATCTATAAAAAATTCTACTGCTTCGACAGGTTGTGTATACATTGCTTATTGTGATTATTGGGCTGTAAAATTTTTAAAATCTTTTGATAATACTACTTACGGCATGTATATTCTTTCCTCTAGTCATTGGATGGTTGAGAGTTCTTCTTTTGAAGATAACACTTTTGATGGTCTAAAAGTTGATGGTGGGTTGTTTTATGCTGGTGCTACTGAATTTTTCCAGATTACCAATTCTGTCGCTTCTTCTAATAGTTTAAATGGGTTTAATTTAAATTCAGAGTCTCCTTATAACGCGGATTACGGCGGTGGTTTAATTAGTAATTGTACGGCTATATATAATACTCTTTCAGGTTTTCTTTGTGGAAATACTGCTTATCAGACATTAAGTTTTTGTATATCTACTTTTAATGACAGCGGTTATACATTTAGTAGCGAGAACACTATGCAAATTGGGTGCAGAAGTATTCAGAATGATTCCTTTGGTTTTAATTTGTCAGGTTCTAATATTCTTAGTGTGGCTTCTTCTTCTCTAAGTGATGTAGGCGCTATGACATTAACTGGCTCTAGGTCTGTTGTTTTAGGTAATGATCACAGAATAAATTCTACTCCTGATTTATCTAATTTTATTGTAAATTCGCAACCCTTAAGTGACACAACTGGCCCGGGGTCTTCTACTTGGGGATCTAGCCCTTATGGTTATACTAGAAGTTCTTCAGTATTGGGTTTTAAGAATGTTTCAGGTGGTACTGTAGAGAAAGGTTCTGTCGTTATTTTTAGCCCTTCTTTAGGACTTGATGAGCTTACGACTACAACAACTGCTGGAGATAATAAGGTTTTGGGTGTTGCCAGCTCTAGATCTACTTCAGGACGCACGATTACTGTTTTGGTGGAGGGACAGACTGATTTATTAAAGGTAGACGGTACTACAGACATTGCGGTGGGTGATTTTCTTTCGACGCACACAGTAGCGGGTGTCGCCGCAAAAGGACTGGCGGGACATATGGCGTTTGCTATTGCGCTTGAGGCATACACTACCAATAATAGTCTTGGAGTTATAAAAGCAGTTGTAATTAGTCCTCGTAAGATTTAATGGTGTATAATAAATAATAATATGGCTTACTACACTTTTACTCGAGCTCAATATGAAGACATGCCGTCAGTTCGACGTAGTTTTTTAGATTTAGAAAAAGCTGATTGGGGAGGCAGGGGTGATGATAGGATTTATTACTCAAGAAATTCAAAAGCTTCACAATACGGCGCTAAAAAACTTAATTCTAAACCTAGTTCTGGGGGCTCCTCCTCTGGTGGAGGCAGTTCTTCCTCAGGCGGTAGTAGTTCCTCTGGCGGTAGCTCTTCTTCAGGTGGAGGTAGCACGAGCTATATAGTTAACGGTAATAGCGTCAGCCGATCTGACTATAACCGGATTAACGCTGCAGTAGCCAATGCTCGACAGCAGGGGGCTAATTTAAATTGGTCTGCGCAGCAAATCCAGTGGGCAGTTGATGCTGTCTACAATAGTAACGGTGTTGGATCAGCTCCTTCTGGTGAAGCACCTGGTGATGTTGATTCAAGTGGAAATGTCACACCGGTTGATACAGGAGGTAGTTCATCTTCTGGGGGAGGTAATACTTCTATCACAGCTGAACATCAGGCTGCTCTTGATAATGCTGAAACACAGGGGGCTTCATTAGGGTGGACTCCGCAGCAAATCCAGTGGGCAAAAGATGCAGTAAATGCAACTTTTACAGGGTCAACTCCACCAGCTGGTGATCCACCTCCAGGTGCTGACGACACTGGCGACGACACTGGCGACGACACTGGCGACGACACTGGCGACGACAC
>Ga0306912_1001232_pt1 | contig 12125 bp, 14 predicted proteins | sample AntRauFillE10628_FD_190443 | JGI IMG/M metagenome (GOLD analysis project Ga0306912, IMG submission 190443) | Saline lake microbial communities from Rauer Islands, Antarctica - Metagenome Filla E10 #628 (v2) (version 2) | ecosystem: Environmental > Aquatic > Non-marine Saline and Alkaline >... | reverse complement strand
AAAGTAGATTAACAAATCTCTCTCACCAACAAAGGTTAAAATCCCTTTAGCTTCACTGAGATTAGTCCCGCGAAGACTAGCCCCGCTGAGGTCAGCTCCGCAAAGATTAGCTCCACTGAGATTAGTCCCGCGAAGACTAGCCCCGCTGAGGTCAGCGCTACAAAGCTCAGCTCCGCTGAGGTCAGCTCCGCAAAGATTAGCTCCGCAAAGATTAGCTCCGCTGAGGTCAGCTCCGCAAAGATTAGCTCCGCTGAGGTCAGCTCCGCAAAGATTAGCTCCGCTGAGCTGAGCTCCGCAAAGATTAGCTCCATAAAGATTTATTAATGTTACACCTGTTAGTTTGTGTTTAATTTCCATTTTATTGCTCCATCTCTTTAATAGCTTCGTTTAATTCTTCAACGTCTAATCCTTTCATAGCGAAAAATACGCCGTCAGGCGTTTGCTCAATTCCTTGAGCTTTTAGCTTTAATACGAATTCGGGATAGTCTTTGCTGGCCATTGCTACATTAGAGTAAGATTCATCGTTGCTCATCCACAGCGCTACGTTCCAAGTTTCATAATTTTTCCAACCATTCATTTTATTTCTCCCTTGTTTAATTGTTGCTAATTGTTATTAGCCAATAAGTGTTATAGGGTTTATACTTTTAATGCAAGTTAAAAATATTGTGGGGTAAATTTTACAAACGTAATGGTCGATGAGCTTGGGCATGCTAATTAACGATTAAAGGGGAGTGTTATGAAACGAGTACTATTTGTGGGATTATTAAGTGTTGGATTATTAAGTGCTAACGCAAAGTTAGTTAATGGATCGTTGTTTGTGCGGCCATTCTGTTCTGGCAATAAATTTTTAGAATATAGTGATACTAAAAAGTATGGATACGTTATGGGCGTATTGGATATGGCAATTGAGGTGCCGAAATTGCTGCCTAAACTCAATCCGGCATTAGCGTCTATACAGTTAGCTGACCATATGACTAAGTATCTAAAGGATAATCCAGACAAGCGACAATATACATGTGCCTCAACTTTAACTTTGATCTTGCGTGCCAAATACGCTGCAACTATAGATAAATAAGGCTTGTTCTGGTAAAAACGGCCATAACTACCCGTAATTAGGGGATGTGCCCATTAACAAGGGGTACATGTCCTGTTACTGTTCCCACTAAAAACGGGCGTAAACTGCCGAATTCATTCACTTTTTTCTGTTTCTGCGTCTGTTCCCCGCAAAAACTAAACTCCGCACGGTACACACGCTGTATAATGTATAAATATGTATATATTACTATGTATGTATATATATTATTATTATTATTATTATTAAAGAACAAAAGGAACAACAGTATTATATATTTAAAATTAAACACTTACAAAGTTCCTAAATATATTTTATTTGTAGCGTTTAGGGGGAACAGGGGTAACACCCTGGGCGTTTTTAAGGATGGGCTAGATGGTGACGGCCATTAAAAGAGGACCTATCTAATAATAGTATTAGCTTCGTACTGTACGGTTATGGTACTATATGGTTATGAGTGGTATTAAGCGTTATTACGCGAAAGAACGTGACAGTTTACAGAAACAAGCACTTGATAAGGCTACAAAACCTATAGCCGATGAAGCATTGCGTCTTTTGATGGTTAATGGGCGTCTAACTACTGCTACATTCAAAGCTAACATTGCAAAGATATTCCCACGCATACTATTGATGGCCGCTTCTGGACAAAGTATAAAGCGCATAGAAGCGTTCATAGGAGTAAAGGAACGCGTTCTGGTGGATTTCTTGGCAAAGCACAAACGATGCCATAAAGCAGTGAAGGACGCTAGACGATTGAAACTGGACAAGAGATATGAGCTCAAGTTTATGCTGTCATAATATATGCACGATAATAAAGATTATGATGCGCACTTAGTAATATCATAGACATACAACAGCTAGCAGAACCTACGCATTACCAGCTCTTTGGCTTGCGTGGCCGCCTGGCAAGGGAGCTCCTGGCAACACCCCCCCCCCCAAAAGTTTCACGGTAATGTTCACTTTTGGTACCCATCTGCAAATTTTTTCAATTTTAAACTCAACTAGTGCCAAAGTGACACCGCCTTAAAAGCATTTACACTTTTTTCAATTTTTTCAATTTTTTCAATTTTTTCAATTTTTTCAATTTTTTCAATTTTTTCAATTTTTTCAATTTTTTCAATTTTAAACTCAACTAGTGCCAAAGTGACACCGCCTTAAAGGCATTTACACTTCTCCCGTATGCACAAAGGACTATAACTTTTAAAAGCCACTAGTTTATGTAGGGTTTTTATACTGTTTGACTAGCGGGGGCAGAAAGCCCTATATTTGTGCTATGGCATCCGAAAAAACAAGGCCAAGCGATTGGCTTAAAAATTTCCCACGTAAACAGTTCACGGATCTGATAGCGACCGGAAGGACTGAAACGCAGGCGTTGGAGACAATCAACTCGACTAGGGAATTGCAAAATCTTTCCCCATGGAACGAAGCGGTGGTCGTTCAGCTTCAGGTCAAGAGGACGGAGTTTCGAGAACAGATGGAGGATGCAAAACGTAAGCGAGCTGATTATTGGTTTAACGGGATAGCGGAATCTGTGGCCAAGGATATTGCTAAGGATGAGGTTCCGGCGGAGAAGTTAAAATTCGATCAGCGCAAGTATATGGCGGCAATTGATAATCCAGAGAAGTACAGCGAAAAGCACAAGATGGACATTTCGATTGGGTTAAGCATCTTTCAGGAAATGAAGGATTTGCCTACGAGGGAAGTTTCCAATCTTTTAAAGAGTGCGGACCCTTTTCAAAAAGATATTGATGCTGAGTTTAAAGTTGTGGAAGAGGACGAAAGTGACGAGGACGAGATTGACGAAAGTGACGAGGACGAGGAAGAAATAGATATTTTTGAATAGGAGAAATCATGGCAAAGAGTAAAGCAAAAGCTAAAAAATTAAAAGTTGTTGAGGACGTAGAGATTAACATGGATGCCCCCGAGGAAACTAATGAGGGAATAGACATTTTCTCTGAAGATTCCCAGGAGGGGGAAAGTTTGGCGTCGGAAGTTGTGGAAGATGTGGTTTCAAAGGAAGATCACGGGGAAGACTTTGGTACGGCGGATTTGTCGGAAGGCAAGCGTATCAGAGGCCATCACCCTATAACTAAAAAACCAGTCTACAGATAAATAATAAGTCGGGCGCGCGGTGCAACTTGGGGGAGTTAAACTGCCCTAGGTGTTGGGGTTCGACTCCCCGGCCTGGCCCCATCTAAAACCAGAAAACGCTAAAACGAAATACCTAATTGTTAAAAGGCGTTTTTTGAAAAGCAGAAGTTTAAAAGCAGAACAAATTCAAACGCTGCAAAAGTATCTCGCTATTGTTCTGCGGGATCTTGCTTCTATTTGGAAGCCGCACGCCGGGCAGTTAGAAGTCGGGCATGCTTATTTCTTTAAAGGCCTAAAGAAAATTTTTGTTCGTTGTGGGCGAAAATTCGGGAAAACGGAATTGGCCTGTTACCTCCTTTATCGCATTGCCATGTCCAGGCCTAATCAGCATTGCTATTACATTGCCCCAACGTACAAGCAGGCAAAGGAATTGATTTGGGAGAACGGCAGGCTTCCGCACTTCCTGGGTAAGCTGGGGGCAAAGTATATTGAAGGGAAACCTTCCGAGACTGAGCATCGAATAAAGTTTAAGAATGGCTCATTCATTAAAATTGATGGGTCCGAGAACTACGAAGCGTATAGGGGAATTAACCCGCACGCTATTGTTTATGATGAGTATAAAGATTTCCACCCCAAGTTTCATGAGGGGATGGAGCCAAACCTTGCCACTCACGAGGCCCCCATTTTCATTTTCGGCACCCCGCCAGATACGGAAGACCACCCGTTTTGCAGAACAGAGACGGGCGTTCAGCGTGACACTGAAGGGGCGGCGTTTAAGATGCCCACACACACTTCCCCGTATATTTCGCAGAAGTGGTTGGACAACATGAAGATCACTTTGGAGGCCAGGGGCGAGTGGCATGTTTGGATGCGGGAGTACATGGCAGAGATTGTCCCTTCCGGGGCGCTGCATATCTTTCCGATGTTAGAGGTTCCAAAGGTGGCACCGAATGGAAAGTTTGACGGGCACAGTAAGCACGTTAGGCCGCACGCTGAGTTACAAGAAATGGTAAACAGGCATCCTAAAGATTACACATACCACGCGGTGTACGACCCAGCGTCTACGTCGTGCTTTGGTGTTTTATTCGCAGCGGTTAATAAACGTACTAAGCAAGTGCTCTGCCTGGACGAGATATACGAAAAGAATAAAAACAAAACGTCGTCTAAGCAGATATGGCCTAAGGCATGGGCAAAGAAGCTGGCCATTTTGAACAGAAGAGATATGTGGCGGGACGTCTATGACTACGCCGCCGCGTGGTTCGCCAATGAGATTAAAGACGAATACGGTGAGGGCATGACCCCTTGTGTGAAAGATTTGAAAAACAAAGAAGTAAGACTTTCAAGCGTAAAAGATTTTATACGCGAAGGCCTTTTCCTTATAAGTGATAAGTGCCCCATGCTCGTTTGGGAAATGAGAAATTATGCGACGGATGAGGATGGCAAGCTTCCAAAGAAGAACGATCACCTTATCGACGATGTTAGGTATCTGTTTAACGACGCACATTTAAGAACGGTGCCTAGGACAAGATTCAGGATGCCAGAGGACATGCGCATGGTCCCGGAAGAGGGCTTTCCTGAGTTTGAAGAAGAAGTTGATGCTTTAGATATTTATGAAGAAATAACGGAGGAATTCTATGAGTGAGACAGTATTAATGGGAGTGGCGATCGGCGGGCTTATCGTCGGGGTGATTGCTCTATTTTTCGGAGTGGCGGCCTTCGTATTAGCAATGGCAATGAAGATGAGCACGCACCAAGTAACGTGGCGTTCGTTGGATGAGAACAAAGAGGACCCGTTTGCGGAAGATCTGCCAAGATTTGAGGACGAACCTGTGTCAGGTAGAAACCCAAATAAGCGCGCAAGGCCAGAATCTGCCGACGAAGATTTGGAAGATTTGGACGACCCAAGAGTTACATCAAACAACTGGTAAGGAGTAGAATATGGGACCGGCAACATTAGATAACATGGACAACCCGTCGTTCACCGACGACGTTATACCTTTTCAGTTTAGAGAGAAAAAAGACAAAGAGAGTTCACACAGATGGCTTAAGGCATGGTTTGAATTTGAATACGAGAGAGCGTACCCGCGTTACGTCATGTATCGAAGATACATCAACATGTACAAGAACTTGGACGAGTACGAGGGCGACGGCCTGGTTAAAACCTCCACTCGTAGCACCGGCAGAAGCATTAAAAAGCCAAAGGTAAGAGACAACTTGGTTTTTTCTTACACTGAGCAAAGGGTGTCTCAGGTTTCAAAACAGAAGACCGCGCTCACTTTTATCCCAAGAGTTCAGAACTCCCAGGACGATTTAAACGCGTCCAAAGCCGCCAAGATTTTGGTAAAGGGACGTTACGAGGACATTGACTTCGACGGCGATATGATCGAAATGGACAGGGCCACATATCTTTTAGGACATACGCTTTATGAGACTTGTTGGGACGAAGACGACGGGCCTATGACTCCTAGCTATATCCGGGCAAAGGAAAAATTTAAAGAAGGCATCCCGGTCATTGATGAGGCCACCGGTATGCCCGTTAACGAGAAAGATTTAAAGATTCGAGTGGGCGACGCTAAAGGGAAGCTTTGGATGCCTTACGAATGGTTTCCAGAGCCACACAGAGATCGCACAAAAGATTGTGACTATCTGAATACTTTCGAGTGGAAACCTAAACAAGAGGTTGAGGCCGAGTACAACGTAAAAGAGGACATAATAAACTCATCCGAATATGTTAAGTGGGATTTTTCCACGGACAGGCTCGACAGGCCTAACAATCAAATCCTTGTTCACACTTTTTGGCACAGGCCTACTAAATATTTTAAAGAAGGATGCAAGATAACTTGGTGTGAGGACGTTATCTTGGAATGGATAGATTTCCCTTACGACGACGGAAGGCTACCTTTTGACGAGGACAAGGATATTGAGGTTAAGAAAGAATATTGGGGCCGTCCGTTTGTAACCAATATCGAGCAATTTTATAAGGTGAATAACTCCCTAATTTCGGGCATGGCGAGAAACCATGGCGTATTGAACGCCCCAAAGGTTATGTTTCCCGAAGGTTCTGTGGATATTAAAAGCTTTAACAATGAGTACGGAGCTGTCCAATACCGCGGCCCGGTTGAGCCAAAAATTCTCCAACACAATTATGTTAACAGGGGAGAGTTAGATTTCCAAAAGCATTGTCAGTCCAGAGCGGGAGAGCTTTCCGGCGTTTTTGATATATCAAGAGGCATCGTGCCTCCTGGAATCACGGCGGCAAGCGCTATCCGGTATTTGGACGAGCAAGAACATCAAAGGGCCTCCCCAAGTATTTCAAAACGAAAGAAAAGAGTTTTGGACATTACCAAAAAATTTGTTGCGCGCATGTCACAGTATTACCGGGATTCGGACGAGCGAACAGTTAGAATGGTGGGGGAGAACAACGAGTTCATAATTAAGAGCTTTAAAAAACTCTCCCTCGGGACTATAGCCGACGTCAGGTATGAGAACACTTCAAGCATCGCCGACACTAAAACGGGAGCGATAGCTGACATTATCGATTTGAACGCGTCAAACCAAAAAGATCCCGTCTTTGGCCGAAAAGAGATTATTAAGATGCTAGATATGGGGTTGGACGAAGCGTTTAAAGATGAGACGTCTTTCGCGATAGACACCGCCAGAACGACGCTTGATGCTCTTTTAGACGGGGAGGAAGTGGCCCCGCCGGAAAGAACCGACGGGCTTTTAGAGTTTTATTCTATCTTTGGTCGTTTCGTTGAAAGCCTTGTTTACAAGCAGAAACTTGACCCAGAGGTTAAAGGACGGATCAACGACTACATCATGGGCGTGGAAAAGCTCATGTGGGAGAGCTCCGTGACTAACGCGAAATTCGGTCAAATGTTACAGGCCTACGAGAAGTTTCCAATGTTCTTCTCGGAGCCGCAACCGCCGCAGCCTCTTCAGCAGGAGTCAGGGGCGGAGCCTACACCGGGAATGGATACGAATAAAATGGATTTTCAAAAACAAGAAATTGAGAACAAAATGAAGGAACAAGGGGAGTAAACCATGGGAGAACAAGCAACAGCAATTACGGAAGACGCAACATTGGGCGGAGACGCAACATTGGGCGGAGACGCTAACGAGACTTTCGACAATATGGATTATGAGTCGGATGGGAGCAAAGAACTTGGCAAGGAGTTCGAGACAAAATTTAAGGATCGGATAGCCCGTGCCAAGGATGCCAAGAAAGCTGTGGAAAAAGACCAGAAACCGGAAAAGGAAGAAAAGAAAGAAGCTAAAGAACCTGACAAGAAAGTTGAAAAGAAAAAGTCCGACTTGGACACATTGGAGGACGACGACGATGTAAAAGAAGAGGAAAAAAAAATCTCCAAGGAAGAAAAAGACGAAAAGAAAGAAAAGCCAGAGGACGATACCGAGAAGTCTGAGGAAGAGAAAGAGGATAAGGCCGAAGTTAAAAAACTAAAAATCAGAATGTCCGACGGCCTTTACGGCATTGAATCGGACGCAAAGATCAGAGTTAAGGTTGATGGGGAGTTCCAAGAGGTTCCACTTCAAGACATGATAAACGACTATTCCGGCAAAACAGCATGGGATAAGAAGTTTTCCGAGATAGGCCAAGAGAAAAAAGTTTTGGAAAGTGAAAAAGCGCAGATCACTAAATCAAAAGAATTTTTACAAGAAACTGTAAGCGAAGTTATGGGGCATTTGCAAGACCCGGAGAAGAACCCGTTGGACGCGTTAAATTTTTTAGTTGAAAAATCTGGCCAAGATAGTTATACTGTTTGGAGAAGGACATTAGAGGCTAATCTTGAAGAGGTTGAAAATCTAATGTACATGTCTGACGTCGAAAGGAAGGCCTACTTCCTTGAGAAGAAAGACGAGTTCCGAACTAAATCCGACGAGGCCCGTAAGGCCGAATTCGCTAAGGAAGAGTCTTTTAACCAAGCTCTCCAAAAAGTGGATTCCCTACGACAAGCTCATGGTGTTAGTGAAGAACAATTTTTGAAAGCTTTGGATGAGTTAGACGAATCCGGGCATGACACGAACAAATTGTCAGATGAGCAAGTGGTAGACTACGCAAGTCTAAACCCACATGTAAATGATATTCAAGACGTGTTAGAGCCTTACGAGGATTCCATAGACAATTCCAAATATTCTGAGGTTGTTCAAAACTTAGCGCGCCAACTACGAGCTAAAGATTTCACAAAAGAACAATTATCAGAATGGGCTAAAAAAGAGTTCATGGATGAAGACGTTAAAGATCTTCAATCCAGAACACAGGTCCAAAAGAAGACGTCTTCTAAGGCAGAAGTTAAGACGCCAGAGAAGCTTGAAACTTTGGATTTCGACGAAGAGTTCTGATAAAACGTAAAACCATAAAACGAGAAAGCCATAGGGACCTCCGTCCAGAAAGTAAATAACAATTAACTTTTTTGTCCACGGGAGGACACTATGGCTTTTTCTCTAACCGAAACCTCGGGACTATTTCTTACGAAATTTCAGGCCCGTTCACTAAACCATTACAACTCAAAAGCTCTTCTTGATGGACGTATTAAAAAGCAATACGACTTTCACGGAAAGCAAAAGAACATTGAAACTCAGCTCTCATTTTCAGGCGGCGTTGGTGCCAAGTTTTTACCAAAAGCGAACACTTCTATAGTCGAGCAAGCGGTAATTTCTTCAACCAAAAACTACGCTCGGGTAATTGTCGACCGTGAATCTTTGAAAGCTTCCGCTAGCAGCGAAGGCGCTTTCCAGAAGTTCATGGCCTACCCGGTAAAGAAAACTGTCGAAAGTTTTATTAGAAACTCCGGCAGAATGATTTTCGGCGACGGTTCTGGAATTCTTGGTAGAGGCGATGGCGCTACAAACGTAACAGGCGCAGGAACTACGGGCAGCCCTTACCTTGTTTATTTCAGAGAATCTGATTGGAACGAGTCTAATTTTGAAGAGCAAGATCACGTTCAAGTTGTTACTGGCCTTAATGCTGGGGACAACGCAGGCGGATCGGCCGAAGGTGGAGACGCTGAAACAAACCTTCTTCTAATAGCGGAAGTTGTGCCTTCTTCTCGATTGGTTAAATTGGTCGGAACTTCCCCCGCACTTGCCGCGCTAGTATCTGGGTCATCCCCATTGGCCACCACTACCGGCCTCTGTATGCAACGGTCATACGAAGCTGAACCTCAAGGTCTCAGCGGCGTGACCATGGCCAATTCAGGTTCGCTTTACGGGATTCCCGTTAAAAGACGTTGGCAATCTCAGCAAATCGACGCTCTCGGGCAAGGGATTGTTACTGACGCTCTTAACGACGCCGTTTTGAGACAAGAGAAGGCCACGGGCGAATGTCCAAAGATGGTGGTTATGAACTTCAACCAAATGAGAAAAATTCTTGCTCAATTGGAAGATCAAAAAATGTATAACCTTCCAAACAAAAACCTTAAAGGTTCTATGGGCTTCAGCGGTGTTGAGCTTATGACTTCCAGAGGCGCTATCGGAATGTTTGTCGATAGGTTCTGCCCAGAAGACAAAATCTTCTTGTTGAACGATCAGCACATCGTCCGTCACCACAGGCCAGACTTCGGTTGGTTTGACGACGACGGAACGGTTTTCTTGAGAACTAACGACGAGGACGAGTACGAAGCACGATACGGTGGTTATTACCAAAACCTTATCGACCCTACTTTCCAAACAGTTATTCACAATTTGTCTAAGTAATAAAAAGGGGCCTCTGGCCCCTTCCCTAGGCTCACGGATGAGCAGAGGGTTTTGAATCAATCCCTCCAAAGGGTAACAGGAGAAAAAAATGAAAGGCTCAATAAAAAGAACTTTAAAATCAAGACAAATAGGGTTGGTGCAAACGTACCACCTTATAGACGGAACCGCTGGCGCCCCTGCTGACAGCGGACTAGACAAAGCCTACGTGGCATCTGTTGTAGACAACGGCGTGGGCTCTTGGACTATCAACTTTATAGAACCTGCCAGGTTGGACGTTGTGGCCGCCGGATTGGCCTCTTTAACCGCCGGAGCGACCCTTAGCGTTTCCGCGGTGGACAAAGAAAGCATAACGGTTAGCGCACTAAGCGATGCGGGCGCGGCGATGGACGCCGACTTCGCGTTATCTGTAGTTCACTCTAAATTAGTAGACGCAATTTTCTAATCGGAGGGGCAAGACCCCTCCAAAACACTTAGAGGCCCATTAGGAGCGGAGGTTTTAGCATGAGTGCCATCAAAGGTAATCCAAACCAAAAAAGAATTTCTCACGGCGGAACCGCGGAAAACTATGTAAGCGTAGTGGCCACCGATCCGAAAAACAGAGCAGGGATGGACGTATTGCCAAAAGCGCTATACCCCGTTTCAGCGTTGCCGCTTACGGCGGAAACTTTGGACATATCCCCCAGCATACCGAATCCTGAGCTAAGAATCGTAAAGCTAACAGGACATGGTATTAGACAAGCTGACGTTTTGCGGTTTTCTACTGGCGCGAATAAAGGCCTTGAGGTTCCTGTAGAAAAAGTTGATCCGAATTACATTTACCTGGCGGGAGAAATTTTAGACGACCCCGACGGCCAAGACTTTTACCACATGAGGCATATTACTCTGACCATTGACGAACTTGGAGCATTGTCGGTTTCTCCCGGCGCAATTCAATTCATCAAAGACAGCACAACCCAACAAGTAATAAAAGATACTATAACCGCGGCGAACACCGTTGGGCTTCCGGTGGAAATCGTAGGGGCGTCCGGCACCGAGATAAACATCACGGCGGGAGATATTGGCGTACAGCTCGGGCACGATGGTGCGAATCCAGATTCCGTGCGAATTGGCGATGGAACAGAAATTTTGCAAATAAACGCCATCGGAGAGGCCACAGTAAAAGATACCGACGCGGCGACGCTTCTAACAAGTATTGACGGCAAAGACTTTGCCACGCAGACCACATTGGAAGCTGCTAGAGTTTTACTAGCTTCATTGGATGGCAAAGACTTCTCGACGGAAACAACACTAGAAGCGGCGAGAGTTTTACTAGCTTCATTGGATGGCAAAGACTTCGCTACTGAAACGACTTTGACCGCGTTGGCGGCAGAGGACTTTGCCACCGAAACGACATTAAACTCTGTATTGACCAAAATCATAGCCGCACCGGCCACCGAGGCGAAGCAAGACACCCTTATCGCCGCTATTTCGGCGGGCAATTCTGTTAAAAAAGTTCTGGCAAGCGCTTTCGCGGCAGCGCCCACAGTGCCAACAGCTACTAGGTACGGCACCGGCGTTACGGTGCCTGCCAGCACCACAGGGCTTGACTTGGAGATACTAACTAAGGCGGGAGATAATTTTACCGCCTACGACGCGTCCACAGGCGGCAATGTGATTGGAAGGTTTACCCAAGCTGGGGGGAAAATTCCTTGCGAGCTGGCGGCAGGTACAACTGTCTATTTGCAATCAGACACCGGAGCGGATTTCACCGCGAGCGATTTAACTATAAACCTTATAGGGGCATAAATGAGAATCATAGGACTTTTAATTTTAACCTCTTTTACAATGTCGCAATTAGCATGGGCGGCAAATCCCGCTCTGATATGGGGGGCCGGCGGATATGCTGAAAACCTTGCTGGAAGCGGGATAAAGCTAAAATCGGGTATAACACTTGACGACAACACCACCAATTTGAGCATAAGTTCAGATTTGGTTATTCCTGGTGCCACTATCGGAGCGTTGGAAGGTGTTTTGATAGGAACCTCGGGGCTTGTCGAAGTGGACCCCGCCGTTAGTAAAACAGAGCTGGGATACTTGGACGGTGTGACTTCGCCCTTGCAAGGACAGATAGACGCCGTTAACGCCAACGAGCTACAAGACGCCTATGATAATTCTACAGACGGTGAAATCGTTCTCGACGCGACTAGGGCCTCTTTTGAAATCAGAGATAACGCTACCGCTTTGGCAGCTCCACTGCTTGAAATACTAA
>Ga0306912_1001228_pt1 | contig 12148 bp, 13 predicted proteins | sample AntRauFillE10628_FD_190443 | JGI IMG/M metagenome (GOLD analysis project Ga0306912, IMG submission 190443) | Saline lake microbial communities from Rauer Islands, Antarctica - Metagenome Filla E10 #628 (v2) (version 2) | ecosystem: Environmental > Aquatic > Non-marine Saline and Alkaline >... | reverse complement strand
GTTCTGTTGCCTCCTCTGCCGCCGCTATCTGGGCATCTGTCGGTTTGTAGATAGCTCCCCATACCCAACGTACAGGTTCGACTTCTTCTAGCTTGTAATAGCCAGCACGGTCCCTAAACACATCATTGTGAAATTCGATGTCATCTTTATCAATGTCTATTCGTTTTTCCCAAGTTTTATTACTCATAAGATATTTATTTTATTACGACTGCTATTAACGTGTGTGGCACTCAACTATCTTCCAACACTTTCGGCATAAGCGTACCTCTTGCATCTCACCGACTTCTGGGTAGTATTCCGCAATGTCATAGCGAATACCTTTCAACTGTTGGTAACAGATGTGGCATTTAACTTCTTTACTGAATTTTGTATTACATTTCATAGTCAATGCAAAAACCTAACGCTGGATGACGTTAGGCTCTTACAGGGCGAGGTAACGCCATATGGACGTGCGGTAACACGTGTGAAGTTTGTATCGGGTGACTAATTAGTATTGCCACCTGAACTTTCGACTTTTTTGTCACCGATGTCTTCGAGCTTTACGCTAGCACGAGTTCGTCGGCTTCGTGTTTCTGTGTACTTCTTCTTTCGCTTAGTTCTTTGCTCCATGAGTTTGTAGTTCACTCCCTCGTCATCCGTTGCTTTAATCTGTCCCTCAATCTGCGTTTCACGGTCGGTGTCAAGCGAATTGCTTCGCCTAAGAGCTTCACGGCTTTGGCGCAAGAAGTTTTTTCCGAGATGTTCTGGGTCTTTAGGCGTATAACCCGTTACAGGACATACATGGTCCTTGTAGTCATCGTTATCTTCAAACACGAGGTCACAGGTTCCACAGGCTACCGTACCTTTGAGACGGGCTTGTGAAAGGTCTGCTTTGTTTCCGATTGTTTTAGCCATAATAGTTAGGCGATTTCATCGTACTGATAATTCATCGTGCTTGTCGTACCTGCGGTATCACCAGCGTCCGTTTGGATTTGATGTACCAGCAAGTCAGTTTCACCAGGCGAGCTTATGTTGCCTGTAAGTGATCCACCGATACCTATATTGGCACCAGATGGTTCAGAGGTAGGCATTGTTTGCGTGGCCTCGGTACTGTTAGAGTCCGTAGGCGTTGCGTAACTAGCTTCAGAGTAGCTAGACTCTCTAGCGTTGGTTACGTGTGAGGCAGAGCCTCCCAGCGCACCTGTACGCCATACCTTGATGTTCTCGATTTGTGAGCTTCCGCCCATCGAGGTTACTTCAAGAGATTGCCACTTTTCAAAGGTGTTATCACCTGGCGCAACTGGGTTGGCTACTGGGTCGAGGTTGGCATCATCCGTGCTACCCATGTTGGTATTGGAGATGTTACCAGTCTTGGTTTGCCCAGCTCCGTTGTACTCATTGACTTGTACAGTTGCTGCCATATTGGGTTAGTGGTTAGACGTAAGTAATGTCGTTAAGGATGTTGTTGAATAGGTCTTCGTAGTCGATGTCATCAGAAGCGTGAAACTTCATGCCACGGTCTTCGGCGATGGTGACCACTGCCCGTTCTGATAGCCCTCCCTTGAACTTTTCAGCCACAGAGATTGGCATACTGTCTAGGCGGTCGTTTGCCTTTTCGAACTCGTAGAGTCCAGCTGGCACACGATTGTTTTCATCTACGTGGGCAGTCATCTTTACCCAGTAGTATGTTTTTGTTTTCTTACCCAGTTTGGCGTCACTTGATGCGTCTTCTTTTACTTTTTCAGTCTTCTCTTTGTCTGCATCGTCTTCCTGAAGTTTCTCAACCATCTCGTCAGAGGTGGTGTCTTCGTCGTAGTCGATGCCACGCTTATCAAGTTCTTCTGTGAACTGGTCTTGATTTGTCATGTCTTTATATTTAGCCATATGGATGTGGTGAAATTAAATGTCTAGCTCAAGTTGGTAAGTAGTCCGTGTGCTTTACCAATCTGCTTCACAGAGAGTCCGAAGCGTCCTTGCAGAGTTTCCTTTTTCTCTCGTGAGTTAGTGTTGGTTTCTTCCTTGAAGCGAAGCTGGTCATCAATTTTCCAACCTTTCTCCATGTACCGAGAGTTAATCACGGCAACCTTGTCGTCAGGCATGTCGAGGTCTACAACGGCAGGGATAGCTCCAGTCTCCCAGAGGTATGAGTCGATGATCCGACCACCCTGTCGGTCTGTGCGGTCAGTCTGTACTTGGTCTGCTCCACTGAATGTGTTGAAGTCCTGCTTACGTGAGTTTGACATCACGATTGCTGTTGGTGTTGCACCACCTGTTTCTCGAATGTCGTTCAGAATGTTCTTCAGTGACTGTTCTGTGTAGCTGCCTCCTACTGATGTAGAGATACCACCTGAAACGTCAGAGAGGTATGAGAGCAATCCACGGGTCATAGACGGCTTGCTGTTGCTCGGAGCTGAAGCGTGTCCGTAAACAGATGTCCGTGCAAGGTCCTGCATAATCCGCTCAAGAGCTTCTGCCTTGAGTACAGGCTCGGTTCGTCCAACCTTACGTGCCTGTGCAGAGTCAGCGTGTGAAAGGTCAACTACCTCCTCTACAAGCTGTGTGTAGTTCGTTACCTTGCTTGTGCCCTCTGCCATTGCTTCGGCGTCAACTTTACCCTCAATGTGAGAGTTACCGATTATCTTGGCAGTGTGCGTGCTGTCGTGAGCGTGAGCGGCGGCTGTTGAGTCACCTGCACCACGTTCGTACACGTTGACATCGTTGTTGTTTCGGTCAATTTCCTTTACAACTACGATTTCATCCTCAACTAGGAGAATGTCTCCGATAGTCAGTCGGTCGATTGTGCCAGAGCTAATAGGTAGTTCGTCTGTAACAGCAGGGTCATCCCAAAGGTTTCCGTCTGTTCCTGTAGGGATTGTCGCCTCTGGTGCAGTGTAGTCACGAGTATATACCTCGTACTCGTCCGTATCGAACGGGTCTCGGCGTTGTCTGAACATATCCCATACATTTCCGAAGATGTCGGAAAGGTTAGGAGTCACTCGCTTCTGTACAGCCAGGATTTCTGGGTACTGCTTCGAAGTCGAGTCATCTAGTGTTGTGTGAAGTCCTAAATCCATAATATAGTTTTACTTATAATTCTACGTTGTAATAGCTTTTAGTTTCTGCGATAGGTCGAACATCTCATCTTCTTCTTCGTAGGTCAGAGTGTTCTTTTTGTCTAGCTCTTTCAAGCGACGGCGGATACTCTGCTCCTCGGTTAGATTAGGGGTGTCTTCATTAGAATTGATTTTACTCCCCTTGCTTGTCACTGATACACCCAGTACTTTTGCGTTGTTAGTGATGTACTCAAGTCGCTGGCGTGGCGAGTAGTCTTCGGGAATGAGTCCCTTGTTTTCCTCGGGGATGTCATTCTCAATACCTTTGAGGATATTCTTGACGGTATCAACATACTTCGTCAGGATTTCCTCTTTCTCATCACGTTCGGCTTTCACCTGCTTGATTTCTGTTTCGGCTACTTCGTAAAGCTCCTGAAACTTACCCTTCTCCTTAGCCTTCTTTTTCTCTTGCTCCTTTTCAGCTTCTTCTTTCTTGGTAAGTTTTTCCTTAGCTTCGTTAGCCTCTTTCACTAGCTCTGCTACTTCTGGGTTCTTCTTCTTGAGGGTTTCAAGGTCTACTTCAGAGTAATCTACCTCGTCAGTATCGTTGTGATCCTCGGTGGTTTTTTCTTCATCAGTTTCCTCTGATGGGTTTTCATCCGTTGTGTCTTCTTCAGACTCATCTTGGATGTCATCCTCCGTTGTTGTTTCTGGTGGTTGGGGCATATGTTGGTTTGATTGCCAATTAAAAATTAAAGCCGTTTTTATCTGTACAAAGTACGTTGGCAAACGGGAGCCAATCAATCTAAATCGTCATGCACCTTTCATATTACACACTATCAAGATTTTACGCAACTAGTCGTTGTCTGATAGTTCAGGGCGTGGTATGAGAGTGTGCGTGCAATTACCATTCCACAGTACCTGACCGTTTCGTCTAGTTAGAAGCGTGTGATATTTTTTCAGCTCCACACAGTAGACTTTACCATTATGGGCAACAATTTCACTCGTAGCATTTTGCATTGATAGGAATTGATGTGAACATTCTCTGATAGACCATTGATTGTGATTTGTTGTGTATGTACCATTTTTGTGCGTAACTTCCTTACCTTTATTTTGGGCTAAATGATAAGACGGTCTTTTACCTACTTTAATAATAAGCTCACCTATACCGTCTGCCATTTTTTTTGAAGAGGTGGAATAGATTTTTTCTGTGCTTTCAAAGTTATAGTCATTGTTACGATTGTGAGTATAACCATCGCCGAGCAAATAAGCGTCTAAAAATTTTCTAATTAAATAAGGCTTGGCTTGTTTGATGTTATCAGGCACAAACTTTTCGTGACTTTTGCCATACCTTACTAGCTCTTTACCTAATTCTTTATCGTAAAATCTAATACTATTATCATCTACACAGATATTCTTGTCGGTAAATGCCTCAACTGCCTCCAGTGCCATTGCAAACTTTTCAGGATTTATTTCTTTAGACTGGGTTATACCAATAATATAACTATCTTTAACCTTACTTACGTAACCTTCCGATAAATACCAACCCATAAACTCTGCCTCTTCTTCGCTAATAGTTTCTTCTCCCACCCACTTAGAGCTAGCATAAAAAGTACCAGACTTTTTACCTACCAAGTCCTCAGCCTTTACAAACGTAAAAGCTCCATCGTTTTTATGCTTCCAGTCTGTTTTATAAAAGACATCATGGTCGGGAGTAACCAGCATATTCATATACTTATTTTTAATACTGACCATTTTATCTGCCGTTGCTTCAATGGTGTTTTTAATTTCTACCATTTCTAAATCCAAAGTATCAGGATTAAGTGATAACGCCGTATCTTCTGTATCGACGTCTTTTATATACTGCCAACCCTTATCCGTATATATTTCAGTCTCCTTATCAAAACAGTTAGGGTGATACGGTGGTCGGGTCGTCAGTTCTGGGTAGTTTTGACTGTTGCCAGAGGCTGAATAAATCTTACCCTCCTCGGGTCCGCAGAGTTTGTCATCAGCCCCATGCGTGGACACTTCTATCAGGTCAACCCCATATTCCACTGCTCGGTTTAGCGTTGCTTCAGTGTTAGCTCGGATGAGGTGAGTGCGTGCCAGCATCTCTGAATAGCGTGATAGTGCCCACTCTCGACCCCCTCTATCAATCAAAGCGGTAAAACCTCGGTTCTGTAATAGGTCACGTACTTCACGGGCTATTTTTTGTGGTGACTTACCAGTAGCACGTCCACTAGCAATCGAGGTTCGTATCTGTTCTTTCAGGGCAAGCCCAAGAGCCTTTTCGGCAGATTTGGTTACTCCATTGAGTCCATTGCCGAAGTCAGTGTAGGCATCAGACAGCAACGAGTTCACAGCTCGGGTGTGAGGCTTAAACTTAGCTTCAGAGCGTAGCTTGTCGTAGGTTATCAGGTCATCTGGTGTATCAATGCCGTACTGGGACAGAAACTTGTCGGCGGTGTTCATGCCAAAGACATAAGCTCCAGCTAGGTTGCGAGTGAGCCACTGGCGTACCTTGTCATCCCCATCAGCTACCAACTGCTTGATTGCACCCATCGCCTGCTTCTTCTTGCCATCAGTGATATTTGAGCTGGCTGTGTCTATTACTTTGTCTCGAATATCACCGCTCAAGGTTTCAACTACGTCCATCAGGTCAGACATCCCTGCCTTACTTATCATTCTTTTAAGTCGTTTACGCTGGTCTTTATCCATACTAGAAAAGATTAACTGCGCCTAGCACACTTACAATGAGTGTAAAAATACTTACACATGTAATTAGTAAAAGTGAACTCCACACTTTCAGCATATAGATCCAGTCTATTTTCTTCGCTATTTCCTCAAGAGCCTTAGCGGTATTTCCGAAGCTCTTATCGACTGGTTCATCCTCAAATGGTTTGTTGGTTTCTGGGAATTGCATAACTTAGTTTCTAGTTACTATTAAACCTGTGGTGGGTTGGTAGTGTCGCTCACGCCCTCAATGCGCTCCTCCTCTCGGATGCGACCAAGCTCCTGCTCTGCCTGCTCATCATTGAGGTTCCCAATACGTTTAATGGCTGACAGTCGTGAGGATAGCCCTGCGGATACTTTCATCTGCTCACGCTCTACAATAGAGGTTTCATCCTCTGGCAGAATTGAGCTGAAGCTGATAGTCACACCTGCATTTGCAATTTCATCACCTTGGTCATCTAGCTTAGCGGCAATACGGATAGCGTCCCGAATACCGTTGGCGATTTGTGATTGCTTAGTACGGGTCTTCATCTGGGTACGAAAGTGCTTGGTACGGATAGCCTCTACACGGTCAGGCATTGAGTCTCGTAGTATTTCCATGAACGGTACACCTGTCACACCCGAAATGATTTTCAGGTTGTACATGATGTGGTCACGGACGTCTTGGAGTAGTGTGTTGCCGTTAGCAAGGTACGACGGGTCTTTTCCGTTCTCTGGTAGCAATAGCGTGTCTCCAATATCTTTCTTAACGTTACCCTCCTCATCCTTGAACGCTTGGGTGTCAGGCAGTATGAGCTTACTATCAAGGTTTTTTAGGAGCTGGATGGATATATGGGAGGCTCGCTCATTTATTTCCGCTAACTGCGGAATGATGTCGTTGTAGTCAGACTTAGCGAAGCCATGCGACCGTATTGGACCGTTGTTGATCCGTATGAACGGGAGTTCGTCTATATCAAGGGTGTCTTCTTCCTTTAGGCTTTCATTAAACAAAACCTTTGAGGAGTCGAAGTTGTGTAACTCGGTCATCTTGCCATCTGGTCCAGTCTCACCAATATAACGCTTTACATCAACGTTCTTTCCAGTCTCGGTAAAGTGTTCTAGCAGTACATAAAATTGTGGGCTGTCTTGACGCCATTCTTCGTGTCGCTTGTATGTTGCAATGACAACAGAGCCATCAGGCTGTGGGAAATACTGGTCTTCACCAATTTTGTCTATCATCACTTCCTCATCTTCGTTGTCAGCGTGAACGTGCAGTACCGTAAAGCCGAACTCGGATTGGCAAACGGCAAAGTTATAGACACGCTCTTTCAGTTTGTTACGGGTGGCAATGTCATCTACAAAGTCTTGGTTGCCATCTTCAGCGCCCTCAATAGTCATCTGCTCAATGTCACCTTGTACAAAGTCACCATACGTATCCGAAATCATCGCAGGGATTGCGTGGGATAGGTAAATGATGTCAGCGGGGTTGGAGAAGTGCTTTTTAAGACGTTTATGTAGCGGCAGAGCGTTCTTCTGCCTGTTTTCGTACAGGTCATTGTACTTATCAAGCGTGCTTACACGCTGTTCTTCGGTATCTTTTGGGAATTGTAGTGGGTCAAATGCCATAGCTTTTACACATTAAAACTTTTCTTGTCGACATTATCCATGTCTTCAATGCTATTAACGTCATCACTTTGCTGTGAACGGTGGGCTACTTCACGGATACGTTTACGTTCTTGTGCGTCCTCTCGTTTGTCCTTGCTCTTTTTATCTCTCTCATACTCACGCTTACCTTGATCCAGTCTACCACTCATCTGCCGTTTTATCTTGCATTGGGCACAAATTGGGACGCCGTTATTTGTCGTTAGAGCTTCTTTCCGCTCCTTTGTGAAGTAAGGTATGTTTTCACCACACGAATTGCAATTTGGGGTCTTTGCGGGCGTGTTGGGGACATATATACCGCTACTGCTTCGTCGGAACTTCGTCATTTTGGATAACGTGGATTATTTCATCGACCATTTCGTTAGTAATATCGGACGGGTCAAACTCATTTCGATTAGTATAGGTGAGGTTCAATCCTACTTGTTGGGTCAGTTCGTAGTTTCGGATTACCTGCTCACCGTACTGGATTAGTACGTTGTACACATGGTTTTGCAGGGCAGGCATGTACTCCTCGTACACAATCTTCTGTACGATTTCTTCCTTGCTTTCTTGCATGTATAGCTATTATACAGTATCTACCCGTCCACCCATAGCTCCCTGTTGCACATCGACCATATGCATTATCAGATACACCAGAGCATCAACCATGTCGTCGTGTTCTTCAATGCCGAAGCCGAGTAATTGCTCAATCAGCTCATCAGCCCCTTTCTTCGGGAACATAATCCTGCCACTCTTGATGTACGAAGCCACTGTCTCCAGTCGGGCACGCTTGTCTTTGATTGGGCGTATGCCTTTCACTGGCAGTCCCTTACGTTCAAGTTCTTGGATAGCAGAGCGTTGGTACGCAACGTCCTCAACGATTAAGTCGCTACCCATAGGCATCATTTTGTGCTTCTGCTTTATTACTTGCTGGGTGGTGTTGAAGTCCATACGGCGGTTAGTGATATTAGGTTTGATCCATATCTTGTTCTCGTCTTCGTAGGTAACTCGGATGCCTTGCACAATAGCGGTCAGGTCAGCAGTTTCTTTCTCACTGATGGCGAGGTCAACCGATGATGTACCTGCCTGCGGTGGATACATAACCTGTCCGTGTAGTTTCTTCTCCAGTAGCGAGTTGTCGTAGTAGTGGATGTCTTCTTCTTTCACAATCTGCTCATCACTGGAAATGATTTTGAGTAGGTACTCCCGTGACCATGCCACACGGCTGTCCACACGCTGTCGTTGCTTCTCAATGGCTTCATTGTTTGGGTACTTGGCTTTCCACGTAGGCTCACCATCTTCACCTATCAGAGGGATTTTGACTGTCTTGAAAAGGTCTCGTCGGGCGACACGGCTCATCAGGGCGTCTTTATGCAAAAGGTTTCCAATCATAATCAGCTTCGAGTCGCTTTCCTTGATAGCAGGGATGATTTCCGAGTTGAACCAGCGTTCGGTGTCATCACGCTTAGTTTTAGTTTTGGTAGCGTCCAAGTCTTCAGGGTCATCAATAAGTACAAGGTCAGGGCGGTGTTCACGATGACGCATACCACGTATCTTCTGCCCACGAGAGCGTCCGAGGATGCGTACCCCGTTATTCAATACGAGGTCAGTTTTACTCCAGTTGTCACCAATGCCTATGCCAGGGTACTCACGGGCAATGTGCTTGTTATGCTCAATTTCGTACTTGATGTTTTGCATGTTCACCTTTGCCTGTTGGTACGTGTCGTTGATAAGGATTATGAAGCGGTATCTCTCGTTTAGAGCGCAGAAAAGAGGGTAGGCAAGGGAACTGAACGTAGTCTTACCAGAGCCACGGAAACCGATGATACAGAGCTGTTCTTCTTCGGGGTCTTGCAGGTACTGGGCAAGGTCATAGTGAAACTCACCACTCGGTAAGGTCATGTAGTGCGGTAAGCACAAAGCCATGAAGCCCATGAGTGTGTTAGTAAGCTCGTGCCTGTGAGCTTTATTAGCTTTGGGATCCACTATTGGATTGTTTGCTGTGGTTGGCATTGTTATGTGGTGCTGGATTTAGCCCGATGTTTTTTAGCGCAACACGGATTTCCTTGTACTCCTCATCAGGTATGTCGTCAGTGTTACCTATTCCTTGTCCTGCAATCCGCTTCTGCCACTGCGATATGTACATCTCCGCAGTCTGCCCGTTATTGATTATCGGCGGAGTCACGCCGTAGCGAGCGCAGGCTTTGTCCAGTTCCTGTAAGTGATTTGAAGCGGACTCAAGTGCCTTGAATAGGCTGTTGGTGGGCATACCAGTGTTTTTGCTCATCTTTAGTGCCATCTCTGCGCCATCCAGTGCCCGTTCGTACAATTCCTTGTACTGCTCAAGGAAGTTAAAGTCGTTGATTACCTCCATCTGGATTTTATTACGCTCAATCATGTCCTTGGCTTCTGCTCGCTTGAACATGTCTCGCTTATCATCGTCATTCAGGAGCTTGCGCCGATAAGTCCGAACGGTGTTGGCAGATGGTATAAGGTCATCGCCTAGCGTGTCGCCAAACTGGTCTTCCATCGCCTCAATGATTTCGCTGGCAGTGTAGCTGTCCTTGATGAAGTAGTCGTATACGAACTCATTAAAGCCGTCATACTCCTCAATCAAGTAAGGCATCATGCCACCGTACTTGCGGTATCGTTGGGCTTTCTTCATTGGAGTGTCTCCTTTTGCACTGTCGGACATGATAAGTAAGTTAAGTTATAACGGCAATTGACTCATCTGTGTAGTGTGGCGTTAGTCTAGCAACCTTGAGCGGAACACTTCGTTAATATCTATGTCTTTATCATTGGCTTCGCTTACCATTGACTTTGCCTCTTGCCACAACTCTTTATCACATTGTACATACAAATGGTCTTCATTCCCATAGCTGAATACCATGTAGTTAAGTTCAAGGCTTTCTCCGTGTTCATTAAAGATACGGTTGAGGATTTGGGAGAGGTCATCAATAGTGTCGATTTCATCCTTTACATCGTCAAACTTCTCTTTCATCTCGTCAGGGAGTGATTTGCGTACGTCCTTGATAAATTGCTGAAGCTGGTCATCAGTAGAGATGTTCATCATCTCCATGGTCTTCTGCTTACCATGCTCTTTCTTGAGTCGGTTGTACTCTTGGGTAAAGATTTCTGGGTTTATATCTCCACGGACAATGTTGTCTGCAAGGGCAGTGGCAGTTGCTTGGTCTCCATGTTCAAACTCTTGGATGGTGACGGGGATTTCGTCCATGCCTACGTACATAGCGGCTTTGAGTCGGTGATTGCCTTTCAAGACAGTGTAGTTATCATCGCCCTCCTGCTTGTACACGGTGATGGGTTGGTCAAAGCCTGTGTTTTCTATGCTCCGAACGAGGTCATTAAAGTCAACGTCGGACATTTCATTGGGGTTGTTTTCCAAAAACTTAATCTCACTTACTTTCAATTTTGTGTATTCGAGGTCTTTAGGTTCGCTCATAGTGTGGGTATTCGTATTTATGGTTATCTTTGTAACCGTTAGCTAATATATATCGGTGCATCTCGTAACAATTTGGATTGCCCATGTACTTCACTGCGTGAGGACGCCATGACCGTGCCTCCTCCTGTATGTACTCTAGCATTTCTTGATAACTGAACTCGCGCCCGTAATGATCCATGCAGTCATCCAGTATGTCTCGGAACGACCCGAGCGTACCGTGTATCTCATCATCTTCGGTTCGGGTTTCTTCAATAAGTTTAATGAACTGGTCAGCTACAACGTGGTGGTCATAATTCTCTCGTATCCAGTCTCGTATCCAACTGACCCGTTCTACAGCCTCATCGTAGTTCTCATGCACCCAGCGCACAATCGTGTGGGCTTCTTTGCGGTTTTTATAGATGTACGGGTAGTCTTCGGGCAGTACATCTCGTACCCACTGCTTATCTGGGAATAATCCTACCTGCAAGACGTAGAGCTGTTCTAAGAAACCTGTCGGAAAGCCCTCAACGTCACTGGTACACAAAAACATGTGAGAGCTGGCAACGTTGGAAAGGAACTCGCTACGGGGGCAGTCCGTTTTAATTTCCTCTACTGCACCCTTGGCAGTGTCCATGACTGATTTGCGTAGCTTTGGGTTTACCTGCTGGGTTGTCATTATCAAGTCGCAGTCACGACCGCCACTAAAGAACTTCTCCATGATTTCAGCGGTCATCTTAGGGTTCTTTTCCCTGCTCATCCGTGCGCCCCAGAAAAGGGTGAACTTTTCTCGCTTCTCTGTGTTGTTTACAATTTCATCCATCTCATCTGTCTTCAACGGCAAGCCCTGCACATAGCTTTTTTCTTTCAGCTCGATAAAGGCAGACGGGGATAGGTAGCGTCGTGCTTTCTCAAAGGCTTTACGCTGTTCATCCTTATTTAGAAACCAGTTATGCGCTTGGCTGTAACCGTACGACATTGCCTTAATCAGGTCTTCGTTCTGCACCGTTTCCACTCGCACAAGTGGTTCTAGCAAGTGGATAGGTACAGAGTATTTACGTCGGTTGTCAGACATCTGGGCTTTCATAGCCGAGATTGCCGAGGGGCGTGATGTGGCGATAGCGTCAATCGGGTACTGACCAATTTTGTAGGCGAACAATTCATACATCTCATTCGGGATGCGGGCTTGCTGATGGTAGAAGTCACGCATCTCCATCTGAATAGGTATCAGGGTGGTATTGGGTAAGTCTTCGTAGTCACCCTCGATTTTCGGCACTAGAAAGTACCAATGTACTCCAAGGTCTAACTCATCCGTAGCGAGAACTAA
>Ga0306912_1001227_pt1 | contig 12153 bp, 13 predicted proteins | sample AntRauFillE10628_FD_190443 | JGI IMG/M metagenome (GOLD analysis project Ga0306912, IMG submission 190443) | Saline lake microbial communities from Rauer Islands, Antarctica - Metagenome Filla E10 #628 (v2) (version 2) | ecosystem: Environmental > Aquatic > Non-marine Saline and Alkaline >... | reverse complement strand
CAAAGTAATTCAGCAAGACGGCGACCGGCCTTCTAAAGTCAGAGCAATTAACGAATACAATAAGCTCGGGGGACGTATAATCTCAAAGGAAGTACATGCGCACGCATTTATGAACGACGATATGTCAGACGCGGAGCTATTGAAACGCGTTGAGGAGCAAAAGAAGTTCTTTACCAAGCAATAATCTTATAGTCGCCTATGAAAAATGATAAGAATGAAGTAATGCAGGGAACAATAGTAGCAGCATTTATTTTTGTAGTCCTAGCAATTATGTTGTTGGGACTAATGGCAACCGGACTCTACGGAGTCGGACAGCTTGTAGAGAACAAGACCGGCTCACTGTCTCTTGAAGACCGGTGCGAGTTTGTAATTAAGACAAGTGGAGAAGCATTTAATATTAGCGAACCAAACGCGGGTACGTTCAAGTACGAGCTCTACGCAACGCCAGACGGGTATGTTGAGGTTTGGAAATGTAATAACTTTTAGTATGGCAAAACTACTTCAACACAACATAGAAGCAATACACCGGCTTAAAGTAATCCAGAAAATACCGGTGGTAGTATTCACTCGAGACGAACTGTCAGAGGAAACACTACTGCCGTCCGGTAACTTTGAGATATTTTGGTATGCAAACATAGACAACACCTACCACGGAGCAATGGAAGTAATTAGTGATCTAAATGATATTGAGCGCGACGTTGAGATTATGCTCAAATCAGCAGAGGACTTTATCCTTACTAAAATCTAATATGCAACTAGTAATCAACCCAGACCATACCAAGAAGCAAGGTATCTATGCAGTATCAGCCCGAGCCAAACGCTCCGACATTCCCCTAGCGGCTCGTATGGTGGCTTACTGCGACCAGTCCGAGGAAGAATGGGCAGCTAAATACGATATAAAAGCCTGGGCAATGGCTCAAGCGCAGCTATGCGAGTCAACTCGACCGTTGCGTATCTTTGTAGTACACCCGTCTCTATTGGAAGGAAACCCCAAGAACGCCAAGTTTCCGGCTCGAGCGATATTCAATCCAGTGATACTGGAAGCTGAGAAGGAGCTTATCACTTATAAGAACGTCCGGAAGACAGTTACAAATGCCAAGACAGGGAGACGTGAGATACACGACCGAGTTCCGGAGCGGTGCGCGTCACCAAACATTTTCGAGCCAGAGGAAGGTTGTATGAGCTTTACACACCGGAAGCCCAAGAAGGTGCAGCGGGTATTCCGTATGACAGTGCGCTACTGGTACCCACGACGTATTCTCGGGTTCTGGGTATTGTGGCGCGTGACGGAGCAAATAGAGGGCTTAAAGTCTCAAATCTTCCAGCATGAGATACAGCATATGGAGGGTGAGAATATATTTCACGCTAAATAATGAAAGAGAAAGACCCACTACACGAACTGAAACTACTGGACTATCGTATGCAAAACGAGAAGTACCGGTATTACGAACCTTCCGGAGTAGCGGAGGACTTTTCTAACGCGTTTGGTAGTGGTGATTACTTTGTTCTATTCTTGAGTGCAGCCAACGGTGTAGGTAAGACAGCACTGGCGACGAACATTCTAGCTAATCTATTCTTTGGTGGTAACAATACTTGGTTTTCCGGTGGACTATTTGATAAGTGGGACTTCCCCAAAGCAGCTCGTATTGTTACAGAGTCAGACCTAGTGGAGAAAAACATTGTGTCCCAAATCCGTGACTGGTTCCCAAAGGGTAAATACACGTCACGTAAAGGAGGAAAGCACTATGAGTCTATCTTTAAGACTGACACCGGCTGGGACTTGGACATTATGACGTATGACCAGGACGCAAAGCAGTTTGAGGGTGTAACTCTTGGACTCGCATGGCTAGATGAACCACCACCGGAGCACGTGCTCAAAGCTATCATTTCTCGTATGCGTAAAGGAGGGGTTATAATAATAACAGCGACTCCTATTTCCGGTTCCGCTCACTTGTACGATATGTTCGCCAAGGGAGAAGTAGAAACTCAAGTAGTGTTGCGGGAAGGAGACGACCCAGTGACAGTGAAGCGTAAGGTATTCCACTTAACAGCAGACGTGGAGTCAGTTTGTAAGGAGCACGGCATACGAGGACACCTGGAGCACGAACACATAGCTCAAATGGTAGCTGAGTACCCCGAAGACGAACGACAAGCTCGAGTTTACGGTAAATTCCAACACCTAATAGGACTTGTGTATAAAAAATGGGACAGACAAATTCACGTAATAGAGCCATTCGCTCTCGACCCGAAAGAATGGTGCGTATATCACTCACTCGACCCGCACCCACGTAACAGTGACGCTGGTATTTGGGTAGCGGTGAATAGCCAAGGCCAGTTTATTGTAGTTGATGAATACTGGAAGAACCCAGACTCCGTAAAGGATATGGTGTACGACCTTAATAAAATCGACGTGCAGTTCCGCATGGAAAAGCCTTACATATGTGACCCGAGTGCTTTTATTGAAGACCAGCACACTAAAAACTGTCTAGGGTCTATGCTATCCAAGGAAGGACGACCGTATATCGAAGGATCGAAGTTTCGTACAGCTTCTAACCAACGTATTGCAGACGCTCTGGACTGGAACAAACATAACGATGAGTTTATAAAGAAGCCGGAGCTCCTAGTATTCTCTACCTGCAAGCAGACTATATGGGAAATTGAGCACTGGAGGTGGCAGGAGTGGCGCGGTAAGACCGGTATGGAGCGGAACCGGAAGGAAGTACCTATTGATAAAGACGACCACCTTATCGAAGCTCTAGGACGTATTCTTATCCAGGAACCACAGTTCCGTGAGTACGCGCCCAAGATGTACGGTATGGAGGGAGTTCAAACTATGAGTTCAGACGACCCGTATGCTCAAGCATGACCAGCCACAAAGTGACATACAGATAGACTTCTGTTCCGGTTGCAGCAAAGAGATATTTTTAGGTGATTACTACTTATCTTTGAAGGAGTCAACGCTATGTCAAACTTGCGCTGGAGGTGTTATAATAGAGCCGGTATAACGAATCGACCCGTTATACTTTGCTGGGGCAGAAACTTTTACATTGAAGAACCACGACCTCAACTGTTGTGGTTCTTCTTATTGTAGAGTAGTTGTAGAGCAATTGTAGAGTAGTTCGAGTCTCTCACCGCTCCTGGGCTATGGTAGAATAGAACTATGAATAATTCATATTGTAATCACTCTAAAACTATGGCTATGTAGTGCGTTTATTATAACCGCGCACATATACATAGAATATATGAGCAAAGGAAAACACAAGGACTACTCGAAAGCTCACCGTGTCGAGTATAAAAAACGTTTTAAGGAACGTTACGGAATGACTCACGAAGAATGGGCGAAGTTCAAAAAGAACACTCCCAAAGAAGTTGTTGCAGAAGTCCGGAGGAGAGCTACTATAAATCAATAGACCTGCTATACTAACCATGCGCGTCACCGAGAGGTGGTGCGTTTTTGGTTATCCACAACCATAGTGTCGACTCCGACGATATGGTGCCTTGGTTCTATGTTATACTTGTTGGTGAATGTCTCTATCACAATCACAATTGAATACAAGAGTAGCTGACCCAGCTCACGGGGAGGCATTCACTTACCTTTGGGTTGGCTACTCTTGTACTCAAACAACACTGAAACCACGTTTTTCCTGACGTGGCTTTTTTGTAGCAAATTTCTGTTTGGGCTTCTCGAATAAAAACATAGTCCACCAAATTGTTACTGGTTTGGTTGGTAAAACAATGAATTAAAATTAAATTTTAATGGTTCTCTAGGTGAGTATTATATTGTTTTACCAGCCGAGTCCGGAATAGAAGTTCTAGTTAAGGTTCATATGCGAAAGCACGGAAAACAAGTTGCCGACTCTTGCCGTGCCGTCTGGTATGCACCGTAACAACGATCGATTACTTACAGTTTGATATAAAGAAATTCTCGTCGCCGTTATTAAGCAATAACTAACAAAGAGAATGGAAGGACTCATCTTGTAAAGTAAAAAGCTACCAGTTTCATAGAAAGAAAATAAATAACTCCTTACCTTAAGGAAAAGTCGGCCTGTGCCTTATCAACAAATAAAGAGTTTGCGTTTTTGACTTTTCGTGCTTTGTACGTGTTACAATATAGCTACGCCAACCCCGTGAAAAAGGAGTCGTCTAGTAATGACGATATTTTCATATGGTTACCCCTTCAACAAAAAACAAGACAAAAAAAGAAAACAAATACGAAGCTCCTGAAAAGGAGGACGTTGTAGACTCTGAGGAAGACACCGAAAAAACAGAAGATAAGAAAGGTATGCCGGACTTTACTTCACTAGTTAAGCAGACCACTTCCGAGTGGGAGCAAGGCTGGTGGTTTATGAAGCCAAAGTGGGACGAGTGGGGACTCCGGCTCAAACTATATAATAATCAGAAGCGAGATAAGGAAAGCGTGGGTGACACTACAATGTTTTCTGTATTCCAGACTATTCTTGCTTCACTATACGAAGACACACTTGCAGCAACTTTTTCACCGCGCGAGGTAGGAGACGATGAGATTGCAGAAAACCTGGAGCTTACTGCAAACTACGACTACGACATCATGGAGAAGGACATTATCGACTATGAATGGGACTGGGAAACCCTGTTCTTTGGACGTGGCTTGCTTTGTACAATGGACTTTGACGAGGACACACTGACACCTTCACCTTACGTTTGGAACCGAATGGTTACTGTACGTGACCCCGAAGCTGCTAACGTAGCTGGCGATCGAGCCGGTCGCGGTGCTTCACGGTTCATTTATCGAGAGATACGAATGACCAAGCAGCAATTGGAAGACGCAGGTAATTACTTTGACTATGAAAACATCAAGGCTGCTACCGGAAAGAACGACACCAAGAGCCCACTAGACCAATACATGCGCGATACAGCGGAAGCGGCTGGATTAAGTAACATCACAAGGTTCTCAAACGTTGACGGCGAGAACGCTACTCTACGGCTTCGAGAAGGCTTTACGTTTTGGAACGGCAAGCTTTGTTTCGTTACACTAGCTGACGACGGACGCAAGGTTATCCGATACCAGGAGCTCGACCGGAAGAAAATTCCTATTGTAGACCGTGTGCTATTCCCAGTACCAAACCAGTTCGACTCACCTTCTATTCCAGACTTCACCGAAGATAAACAACGTGGACGCGCGGTGGCTCTTAACCTATCTTTGAAGTCAGTCAAAGCAAACCTACACCCGATGTACTTGTTCGATAAAACAAAAGTAGACGAACGACAAGACTTTAACTTTGCCTTTAACAAGTTCATTCCGGTAGAAGGAAACCCAAATGCTGCAGTAGTGCCGATGAATAAAGACCGTATCAACTCTGACGTGTCTTTCATTATGGATACTTTGGCTCAATCAGCCGAACGTGCCACCGGTACTCCTGATATTAAGCAAGGAGCTTCACCAGACGGAGACACAACAGCCACACGTGACACTCTAGTAGCTCAAGGAAGCGATAGTCGATACGGACTAGCCGCTCGAGTGTTTGGGTGGAGTGAGAGACGATTCTGGCAAGAATACTACAATCACCTAAAGGAAAACATGGACGAAGGTGTGCATGAAAAAATGGTGCATATTGTTGGTGCTCTTGGAGCTTCATGGCGGCCATTCAAGAAGAAAGACCTAGTAGTCGCAGAGGGACACAAAGACCCAAACATTAAGATTGAAAGTAAGGCAGTTGCAGAAGCACGTCGGTTCAATGACTCAAAGCTGTTCCGAGACTACCTCACACTGGCTGCAGCAGACCCTACAGCCCAGCTACGCGCCGGTATGCGGCACTATGGCAAGCTTATTGGCATGAAGACTGACCTTATCGAGCAAATCTACCCACCTACAATCGACGAACTACGCGCAGAGGAGGAAAACAAGATGATAAACGAAGGCACAAAGGCTCTAGTAATGGCAGAAGACGACCACTACATGCACTTACAAATCCACAATAAGTTGGGTGACTCACCGGAGAAGCTGGCTCACATGAACGCTCACAAGCGAGCTCTCATTCTGCAGAAGGTAAATCCGGAAATGGTGCCCCAGGCAGACCCACAGACCACCGGACTCGCTCAAGCAGACCAGCTTACTAATCCAGCGAGGGAAGGTGCCGCCGCTAAACGCCAATTGCCAGTCTAATTAAATGCTTATGGCTTATAAAAAGAAAACAGTAAAAACAAATCTAGTTCCACAATGGGACTTAAGCAAGCCGTTCGACCTTACTGACGTTTCACAGGAAACCCTGGAAGGCTACGTTTTCTACCTTAAAGAAATGCTTAATAGTGGAGGTTGGAAGTTTATGTCTCAAGTGCTGGACGGTAATAAGTCTCTATTGGAGCAGCAAATCGTTACAAAGCAGGATTTTGAGACTAAAACACCACTTACAGATGAGCAGGTAGACGTTTTACGTATGCAACACGCGCAAATCGTTCAACTTACAGAAATGCCGAAAAGGTTGATTAAGCAGTACGAGAAACCGGAAGACGCTCAAGGAGAAATCGAGTACGACCCTTACTCGAATACCGGAGTAAAGGATAAAGACGTAATCAGTGCAGGAGTTATGAGTGATACGACATAGGCTCGCAAAGGGAAGTTTGTTCGGGGTTGGCGACGCTCCTTCTCAAGCTTCCCCCTGCGAGTCCGTGTCGGACTCAATCCTACTCAAAAGAGTAGAGCGCAATTCCTACAAGTCAGTTTTAACCCGTTTTCTAACTTGTAGAGTGCTTAAAACCAAAAAATTATGACGGAGAATAACAACACCGGAGACGAAGCCGCAGAAGACGTACCCGAGACGGCAGAGGAAACTACTGCCGAACAAGCCGACGCTGCAGAGGACAACTCAAGTGAGTCCGACGCTGCAGAAAAAGGTGCTGCGGACGAAGCCGAAGTTACCGAGGACGACGCGGACGAGGAACCGCCAGTGCGGAAACCGAAGACCAACGCGGACTGGGTTGCAAAACGTCGAGGTGACAAGCTTAAGAAGAAGCAAGAAGCCGACGACGACCAGCAGGGGGAAGACGACGAGTCCGACGAGGACGACGTTGACGATGAGGACGCCAAAATTATTGACAGACGCATTGCACGCCAGCTTGCACCCCTTCAAGCGAAGGAGTACACGCAGGAAGTAAAAGCAGAAATTGATACGTTTGTAGCGGACAACCCCGACTTCAAACCCTTTGCAGCGAAAGCCGCAAAGTGGGCAGAACACCCAGACTACAAGAACTTACCCACCAAACAACTCATGTTTGCCGCAGCCGGAGACAAAATGCTTATGATAGGCGCGACACGGAAAGCAGCAGCAATCGCAAAGGCAAATAGTACCAAGACCGGTGCAAATGCTGGAGGAGAAGCAGGAGGTAAGAAATCAGTAGCAGATATGTCGGACGCCGAGTTTGAGCAAGAAGTAGCTCGGGTGAAGACGCAACCAAGGAACTAAATTATTCAATTATTCAAAAAAAACGTTTATGGCAACTACAACACGAACGCAAATTCCAGCAGAAGTAAACAACTTCTACTCTCGAACTTTGCTCATGCGTGCAGTACCACTTTTCATTCACACGAAATATGGACAGGTGCGTGATATTCCACAGAACAGTGGAACGTCAACAATCAAGTTCCGTCGATACGGAAACCTCGCGGCAGCTACAACCGCTTTAACAGAAGGAGTAACTCCAGCCGGTTCACAAATGAGTGTTACCGACATTACTGCCACAGTCGCGCAGTACGGAGACTTTGTTACTTACAGTGACGTTGTAGATTACGAGTCACAAGACGCGGTTCTTACAGAATTTGCCGAAGTGCTCGGAGATCAAGCCGGAGATACACTCGACCAATTGGCTCGAGACGTACTCGCTGCCGGTACAACAGTTGTATGGGTAGGGCAAAGCTCTCGTGGAGCTATTACAGCTTCAAACCTTATTACTGCTACAGAAGTACGTAAAATGGTTCGAACTCTTAAGAACAACAAAGCTCGACGAGTGACTCGTATGGTTGCAGCTTCAACCGGTATCGCTACCGAACCAGTCGCACAGGCATACATTAGTATTGTTTCACCGGACACAACATTCGACCTACAAGACGAGACAGGTTGGGTACCAGTTGAAAAGTACAGTGCAGCTATGAGCGTCATGGAAGGTGAAGTTGGTAAGTTGGGTGACGTACGATTCGTTGAAACACCAAACGCAAAAGTGTTTGAGGGAGCGGGAGCTTCAAGTATCGACGTTCACGCGACTCTCATCATGGGTATGGAAGCTTACGGAGTATCACGTATTAGCGGAGCAGCGTTGCAAAACATTGTGAAGCCACTTGGTTCTTCCGGAACTTCCGACGCATTGAACCAACGAGGTACTACAGGTTGGAAAGGAACTTTCGTAGCGAAAATCCTTAACGACGACTTCCTCGGACGAATTGAACACGCGGTAACTGGATAGTAGTTGCCTTATTAAAGTGGTGGAGACACACGCCAACCCCAATTACTAGAAGGAGAATAATACAATTACTATGTCAGAGTACGCAAAATTGTCTTACGGAGAACGGCAAACTGAATTAAAGAAGCTTGGCCTGAGTGCCAGCGGAAACAGTGAAGCATTGCTTAAAAGACTAGAAGACTTCGTTCCAGGGGAAACTCCGGAAGAAGAAGAACAAGAAGACGAGGTAGCCGAAGAAGATAGCGTGGAAGCTGTCGAAGAAACGGAGCCTTCAAAACCAGTGTCAAAGGCTAAAGTCTCCGACCAAGAAATCGTGAAGGGACTACGCACAGACGCACAGAAAATGAAGGAACACCTAGCTGGGCAGAAGAAGATAGCAATTATGATTCCACTAGAACCAGGAGTCTCACCAGAAATCGGAGAGAAAATTCCATTTATAGTGAACATGAACGGCTACCGGCTTTCTATCAAGCGAGGTACCTACGTCGAAGTACCAGAGCAAGTTGCTCAAATGATTATGGAACGACTCCAAAGTGAAGGTACGGTTGGACGAGAGCGGCGAATTGACCGCGACGAAGACACTACCGCAGCACTTGGTTAATAACCGCTCCAAACCCTGTTCTGTTCCTCTTACGAGGGGAGCAGGGACAGGGTAAGGAGCTCCACAATAAATATGACAGGTGCCACATTCACAGCTTACATACGATACTTAACCAAAACTACCGCCAGTACATTGACTGACGCGGATATTCTCATGCTCGCAAATGTTGAGCAGGAATCTCTTGCAGAAGAAATAGCAACGGAAGTAGACGAGGGTTACTTCATCATGGAAGACAAGCGAAACCTTGAAGCCGGTATTAGAAATTATACGTACCCAACAGACTTCTTAAAAAGCGTTAAGTACGTTTCCGCTAAACTAGACGGCGAGAACACTGTATATCTACGCGAGGTGGACTTCGGAGACGCAGAAGTAGCCAACTATCCTTTAATGGAAGAAAGTTACCTTAAAGACGCGTACTCGACTAAACCACCCGCGTATATAAACGTAGGCACAGAAATAATGGTTCTCAGTGGAGATACTATAATTGACGTCACGGAAGGTCTTGTTATCCAGGGTGAGGTATACCCAGAAGCTCTTGTAGCTGCTGACTTGGTAGGGACAACACGTTTGTCTATTGCAAGTGGAACTTCTGCAGTGCGACTACCTCACGCTGCATACAAGCCTTTGGCGAAAATGGTATCCATTGCTTTCAAGACGTCGAAAGACAAACCGTTACCACTTACGGAAGACGAAAAGTTACTACCTATTGATAAAGCAAACTTGTGGAAAAAGCTCCGAGGAAGAAACGCAGTACGAGTTACTATTGGCTCAGTGCCTTACAACGACGGACAACAATATTAACGTAAACTTAAAAACAGTAAAAAACACTTATTATGGCAACTTTTGTAAAAATCAATGACTTTGTAGAAGCTCTTGCACACAAACTTCACGACCTAGAGTCAGATAGTCTCTCAATCGCACTTTCTAACACCGCACCAGGTTCAGAAAGCCCAGTACCAACAGCAGACGGCAACGGAGTGTTAGCAAACGTCACTCAAATCTCATACGCAAACCTTTCTTCTCGAGCGATTACAACTACTTCTAGTGCAGTAACTTCCGGTACGTACAAATTAACTCTTGACGACCTGGTACTGACAGCCAGCGGGGGAGCAGTAGCCCAGTTCCGGTACGTGTATATCTTCAATGACACAGCAGCAGGTAAGGAGCTTATAGGATATTACGATTACGGAGCAGCAGTTGATCTAGCAGACGGAGACACCTTTACTATCGACTTCGACGGAGCAGCCGGAGTATTAACACTTGTATAGTATGAACATTTCAGAATACAAAACAACTACTCTGGCTCGAAGCGATGTCTTTGACATTGTCGGACTCGAAGCGGTAGAAAACATGCCAAATCCAGATAAAACAAAAGGTGGGTATGTGCAGGTAGTACAAACAACCGAAACAGGCAGAAAGATTACCAAGTATGACGCTCACCTTATGCGCGAAGTTGACGGCTTAAAGAAGTTTGAGAAGGAGCACTTTGCGGTTATCAATGAAGGGGAGACTGACGAAGAAGTAGTCTTTACTCAGCCTAAAACAGTTGACCGTTCCGCGCGGGTAGCGAGCCAACTGGAGCGATACATCAATAACCTGCCGTACTTGAATGTCTCAGACATGGAGATTGACGGTGAAGCTAAAAATGCCCGATTCACTGCCCTGAAAGACAATGGTGACAGCACCGCTACTGAAGTTGAAGTCTACGCGTATATTAAGAGAGTAAAAGACGCACCAAATGTCGAGGTACACGTAGAAATAACTAAATAAACGATGGCTCACGTTGCAACAATCACAATCGACTACACAAAGGTACCAGGTGATTTAACAGATTACGTGGGTCTTATTGTGCCTGACGGAAGTGCGGGGTATGCAGATTTATACGCCTTGTGCCTAGAAGGTGGTGGAGACATTCGCCTTTTCAAGAGTGACGATACTACTGAGCTGGCCAGAGAGATTGTTTCATTTTCAGTAACCTCAGAGACAGGTGAGATTCACTACAAATACTCTGGTACGTTAAGCTCCAGCGTAGATACAGACATACACGTGTACGCAGACGGCTCTAGTTCTGACTACGCGGTAGGGGCTACGTATGGACGTAATGCCGTGTGGGCTGATTATTCAGCCGTTTGGCACATGGGAAACTCCACAGATAGTACAGGGAATGGTAATACTCTTTCAGCAATCGGCGGGGTTACAATCGGTGGGGCTACGGGTAAGTTTGGGTCTGCGACTGATTTTGATGGGAGTGATGACCGTGTAACTGCCGCTGACGACGCTTCGTTAGATGTACTAGCAGGTGATTTCACTTTGCAGTCTTGGGTAAATCCTGACGTTGTAGGTTTTCAACCATACATGAACAAGGGTAGAAGGTCGGGGGGTAGACCAGCTTACAGTCTTGACTTGCATAGTGACGGACAATTAGGCTTTTTCTTACAAGACGACCTAAGCGGGTTTGTTGCACCTCTTGCCGGTTCATACTCCGCAGGAGCTTGGGTTCAACATATCACTACGTTTGATAGAAGTGCGAACGGTGAAATGTATGTAAACGCGACAAGTGTTGCTACCACCAGTATTATTGCTGAAAATGGTAGCATAAACACATCAGACACTTTTAACATTGGTTCTAGATTAAACTCTGATGGCTCTCCTTCTTCTTACTTCAACGGAAAAGTTAGTGAAGCGCGGTTACTAAAAAGCTTGCTTTCCGCCAACTGGATAACTACTGAATACAACAACCAAAACTCCTACAGCACCTTCTACAGCGTAGCAGCAGTCAGTGGAGTAATAGAGCAAGCACTCACTGCTACAGCACAGGCATCAGGTTTGATAGTAAAGCAGGTACAGCGAGACATCGAAGTGACGGCTCATGCAACCGCATCATTCATTCGGTCGGTCGGCCGAACGTTGCAAGCAACAGCGCAAGCGGTAGCATCGGTAGGTAAGACACTCGGGAAAGAACTAACAGTCACAGCAGGAGCGACAGTCACATTGCTGACAACACAGGTAAATCTAATAGTACTGTCAGTGACGGCACTGGCCAACGCATCACTAACGAAGCTGGCCATCAACACAGTGACTCTAGCTGTGACAGCCAGCGCAACAGTGAGTGTACATATACT
>Ga0306912_1001225_pt1 | contig 12163 bp, 11 predicted proteins | sample AntRauFillE10628_FD_190443 | JGI IMG/M metagenome (GOLD analysis project Ga0306912, IMG submission 190443) | Saline lake microbial communities from Rauer Islands, Antarctica - Metagenome Filla E10 #628 (v2) (version 2) | ecosystem: Environmental > Aquatic > Non-marine Saline and Alkaline >... | reverse complement strand
GGGGCGGTGCCCGGCACCGTGCTGTGGGTGCTGCCCGCGCTGGTTGCGCTGGTCGGGGGCCTCGGCTGGTGGCACGCCGGCGCCCGCTACCGGCGCTTCGGGTACCGCCTCGACGAGCGTGTCCTGCACGTGCGCGACGGGGTCCTCACCCACAGCGACGCGCACGTGCCGCTGTTCCGTGTGCAGCACGTCGACCTCACCCGCGGCCCCCTGCAGCTGCTGTTCGGGCTGACCACCCTGGTGGTCCACACCGCTGCACCGGCCGCGGACGTGCAGCTGCCCGACGTGCTCGTCGTCGACGCCGAGGACCTGCGCGACCGCATCCTCGACGCCGCGCACGAGGCGGCCGCAGCACTCGGCACGGCGGACGTCGATGCCGTCTGACCCGCCCCCGCCCCCGGCGCCGGGCGGCGGCCGTGGAAGCCGACCGCCACCGTCCGTCCCGCCGCCGCCGTCGCAACCACCACCCCCGCCACCGCCGCCACCGCCACCGCCGCCACCGCCGCCGGGCCGGGGACCGCTGCCGCAGCCCCCCGCGGCGGACCCGCCGATGCCGGTCGAGGCCCCGCGCCGCCTCCACCCCATCAGCGTGGTGCGCGGCTTCCAGGTCCGTGACCTGGTCGGGCTGGTGATCGGTGCAGGGTTCGTCGCCCGTGACACACCCCTGCTGGCGGTTGCGCTGTTCGCCGTGGGTGCGGCGATCACCGGCGTCGTGCGCGTACTGGCCTGGCGGCGGCACACCTACGAGCTGACCGGCGACCGCATCGTCGAGCGGTCGGGGATCCTCTCGCGCAGCGAGCGGACGCTGGAGCTCGCCCGCATCCAGCAGGTCGACGTGCAGCGCTCGATCCTCGACCGGCTCGTCGGCACGGCCGAGCTGCGCATGGAGACGGCGGCCGACGCCGGCGACTCGGAGATCACGCTGACGGTCGTCGCCGCGGACGAGGCCGACCGGCTGCGGGCCGAGCTCGACCGCGCTGCCGCAGCGCTGCGCCAGCGGTCCGGCACGTCCCGGAGCTCCCCGGAAACCGCCGCGGCCACCGGCGACCCGGGTGCCGGGGATGCCGAGGTTGCCGAGGGCGAGGGAGCCGCCACCGGGGGGGACGTCGTTCGGGCCGGGGCCACGGGGTCCTCGTCGGACGAGCGACGGGTGCTGGTCAGCGTCCCGCTGGCCCACGTCGCGCTGGCCACGGCGACGGGGCGCCGCCTGTTGCTGCTGCCCGCCGGTGCGGCGGTGCTGCTCTCGATCGCCGGCGACCTCGGGTTCTTCCGCCGCGCCGACGACGTCGGGCGTGACGTGCTGCTCGAGCTCGGCGTGGTGGGCGCGGCCGTCGCGCTGCTGCTTGTCGGGCTGGTCGCGCTCGCGGCGACCGTCGTCGCCGGCGTGCTGCGCGACGCCCGCTGGACCCTCAGCGCCGACGACGACGTCCTGCGCGTGCGCCGCGGGCTGACCACCGAGCGCACCGCGACGGTGCCGCGCAGCCGCGTCCAGCGGGTCACCGTCGACCGGTCGTGGCTGCGGGGTCTGCTCGGCTTCTCGTCGGTCACGATCCACTCGGCCGGTGGGCTCGGTGGTGGCCAGGACCCCAACCAGCAGCTCGACCGTCAGCTGACCGTGCCGCTGCTGCCCGACGCGGACGTCGACGCGCTGGTCGACGAGCTGCTCGGCACCAGCGACGGCGAGCGCCCGCGCCTGCAGCCCCACCCGCCCGTCGCCGGGCGCCGGGCGATGGTGCGTGGCGGGCTCGGGACGCTGCCGCTGCTGCTACCGCTGGTGGCCCTGGTGGTGGTCGGACCGCTGCCGCCCGTGGTGCTGGTCCTCGCCCCGCTGCTGGTGGTCGGCGGTGTCGTGGCCGGTCTGCAGCGCCACCGACAGCGCGCGAGCGGTGCGTCACCGCGCCTGGTCGGGGCCCGCACCGGCCTGGTCGGCACCAGCACCGCGTGGGCCCCGCGCCGCAAGGTCCAGGGCGGCGCGGTCGTGGCGACGGTGTTCCAGCGTCGCCGCGGCCTGGCGAGCCTGCGGGTGCACCTGGCGGGCCCGTCCGGTGGGGTCGAGATGGTGGATCTGGACGCGGGCACGGCGGGCGAGCTCGCCCGCGAGCTCGCGAGTGACCAGTGGGCGCGACGCAGCTGACCAGGGCCCGGCACGACGTCGTGCACGGCGGCCGCCGTGCCCCCTGTGCGCCGGGGCATCGAGCTGCGACGCAACGCCTCAGCCGGCGAACAGGACCTCGCGGCCCAGGTACGGCTGCAGCGCCTCCGGCACGGCGACGCTGCCGTCGGCGCGCTGGTGGGTCTCGACCAGCGCGATGATCGTGCGTGGCACCGCCAGCGCCGTGCCGTTGAGCGTGTGCACGACCGGGTTGTCGCCGGCCTCGTTGCGGATCCGGGCCCGCAGCCGGCGGCCCTGGTAGTCGGTGGTGTCCGAGCACGACGTCAGCTCGCGGAAGCGCTCCTGGCCCGGCAGCCACGCCTCGATGTCGAACTTGCGCGCCGCCGACGCCCCGAGGTCGCCGATCGGGATGTCCACGACCTGGTAGTGCAGGCCGAGGCCCTGCATGATCGCCTCCTCGATGGCGAGGATGCGCTGGTGCTCGGCGCCGTTGTCGCCGGGAGCGACGAAGCTGAACAGCTCGACCTTGTCGAACTGGTGTACGCGGAAGATCCCGCGGGTGTCCTTGCCGGCCGACCCGGCCTCGCGCCGGAAGCAGGTGGAGAACCCGACGTAGCGCATCGGCAGGTCCTCGGGCTCGAGGATCTCGTCCTCGTGCATCCCGGCGATCGGCACCTCGGCGGTGCCGACCAGGTACAGGTCGTCGCGCTCGTCGGTGCGGAAGATCGCCTGCTCGTCGGTCGGCAGGAAGCCGGTGCCGTACATCGCCTGCTCGCGCACCAGCACCGGTGGCAGCACGGGCACGTGCCCCTGCTCCATCGCGACGTCCATCGCGTAGCGCACCAACGCCATCTCCAGCAGGGCGCCCTCGCCCTTGAGGAACGCGAAGCGGGCACCGGAGACCTTTGCGCCACGGGCCAGGTCGAGCGCGTCGACGGCCTCCATCAGCTCGACGTGGTCGCGCACGGGGTGGTCGAAGCTCGGCCGGTCGCCGACCGTGCGCAGCACCACGCCGTCGCCCTCGTCGCCGGCGGGTGCGTCGGGGTGCGGCAGGTTGGGCACGTCCGCCAGCGCCTCGGCCAGGGCCTGCTCGGCCGTGGCGCGCTGCTCCTCGAGCTCGGCGACGCGGTCCTTGAGCGCCGCGGCCGCCTCGATCATCGCCGGGCGCTGCTCGGGGCTCGCCGCGCCGATGCCCTTCGACGCCTGCTTCTGCTCGGCGCGGGCGTCGTCGGTCGCGGCGATCAGCGCACGGCGGCGCTCCTCGAGCGCGACGAGCTCGTCGACGCGGGCACGGTCCCAGCCGCGTCGGGCGAGGCCAGCCGCGACCGTGTCGGGGTCCTCGCGCAGCAGCTGCAGGTCGATCACGTGGCGCCTCCTGTGGCGACCGCCGAGGCTAGCGACGGCCCCGGCGGGGTCCCGGTCGTCAGGCGGGCGGCCCGGCGTGGATGCGGCAGCCCGGGGGCTGTGCGGCGGCGAGCGGGCCCTCGGCGGCGAGCAGCTCGTCGAAGCGTCGGCGGGCCTCGTCGTCGCCGACGACCCAGCCGGCGAGCGTCACGAACAGTCGGTGGTGGCCGAGCTCGGAGCTCATCAGCGATCCGAAGAACGGTGCGAGGTCGTGCTCCGTGGCCGCGAGGTGGGCGAAGCGCTCGCACGAGCGGCACTCGATCAGCGCCGAGACCAGCAGCAGGTCGGCCAGCTCGTGGTCGCCCTGCCCGAGGCGCACCAGGCCGCGCAGGTCGGCGGCGTAGGGGTTGGAGAAGCTGCGTGGCAGCTCGCCGCCGCGGTCCTCCAGGTGGCGCGCGACCGCCTGGAGGTGGCCGATCTCGTCGCGCGCGACGCCGTTGAGCTTCAACGTCCACTGCAGCGGGTCGAGCTCGACCGGACAGCGCCGCATCAGGTGCAGCGCGTTGCGTGCGGCCTCGCGCTCAAGGTGGGCGTGGTTCGCCAGCAGCGCCAGGTCGTCGGCCAGTGCGGCCCCGCCCCAGCCCGCGGGCGTCCACCACGCCAGCGGCAGCACCTCGCGCACGCGTGCGACCGGGTCGTCGGTGGTCGCGCTCACGCGGGCTCCTGTCGGTCCGGGTGCCAAGGACTCGGTCCGGGCCCCGAGGATGCCGGGTGGACGGCGTGCGCGACGACCCCGGCGCCTACCGTCGGTCGCGCACCGAGCACCACCCGAGCACCACCCCGAGCACCACCCCCGAGTCGCCGCCCCGAGCCAGGAGCACCACGTGCCGTACGAGCCGCAGCGCTGGACCCCACCGCCGGCCACGCCCCTGCAGGGCGTGTACGCACCCAACGACCACCTCGACGCCGTCGAGCTGTTCGCGGTCCCCGGTGGTGGCCCGGAGGACCCGCTGCTGGACGACGACGGTGGGCTCTACACGGGCCTGCACGACGGCCGGGTCGTGCGCATCGACCTCGCTGGCGGCCCGACGACGCAGCTGTGCAACACCACCGGCCGACCGCTCGGGCTCGAGTGGCTGCCTGACGGTGACCTGCTGGTCTGCGATGCGGACCGTGGCCTGCTTCGCGTCCCGCGCGAGGGCGGCAGCGCCGAGGTGCTGGCCGACCGCGCGCCGGACGGGCCCATCGGGCTGGCCAACAACGCTGCGGTCGCGGCCGACGGGACGATCTGGTTCAGCGACTCGAGCCGCCGCAACCCGCTGGAGCGGTTCACCGAGGACATCCTCGAGCACGCCGGGTCGGGCCGGCTGCTGCGCCGCGACACCGACGGCACCGTCGAGGTCGTCCTCGACGGGCTGACGTTCGCCAACGGCGTCGCACTGACACCGGACCAGGACGCCGTCCTGGTCGCCGAGACCGGCTCCTACGCGCTGCACCGGGTCGAGCTGACCGGCCCGCGCGCCGGGGAGTCGCAGGTGCTGCAGGCGTCCCTGCCGGGCTTCCCCGACAACCTGTCCACCGGCCCGACCGGCACGATCTGGCTGGCGATCCCGGCACCGCGCAACCCCGCGGCCGACGCCCTGCACCCCCGCCACCCGGCGCTGCGCAAGCTCGTCGCCCGGCTGCCCGACGCCCTGACCCCGCAGCCCAAGCGCATGGCGTTCGTGCTGGGGCTCACCGCCGACGGCACCGTGACCCACAACCTCCAGAGCGCCGGTGCCCGCTACCACTTCGTGACCGGCGTGCGCGAGCACGACGGCTGGCTCTACCTCGGCAGCGAGTCCCACGACGTGCACTCGGTCGCGCGGGTGCGCATCCCCGACCAGGCGCCCGGCGCCTGACCGGCGCCCGCCCACGGGGAACGGGCCTGACCTGCTCGGGGCCCGGCGCGGTCAGCGGTCATCGATGCGCTGCTGCCAGCCGGAGACCCAGCCGGCCGCGGCGCGGAACGCCGCGTCGTCGGCCTCGACCGCCTCGATGCCCTGCTCGGCGGGCCCGATGCGGGGGTAGGAACCCAGCAGCTTGACGTCGCGCTGGGTGCGGCGGATCGCGGCGACGGCGTCGGCGACGCGCTCGTCGGACAGATGCCCCGCGACGTCGACGAAGAAGCGGTAGTCGCCCAGCTCGTGGCGGGTGGGACGAGACTCGATCTTGGTCAGGTCCAGCCCGCGCTCGGCGAACACCTCGAGCATCGCCAGCAGCGCACCGGGGCGGTTGGTGTTGATGTAGACCACCAGCGAGGTCTTGTCCCAGCCGGTGCGGGCCGGGATCGAGGGGCCGAGCTGGATGAAGCGGGTGCGGTTGCCGTCGAGGTCGGCGATGTCGGTGGCGAGCGACTCGAGCCCGTAGCGCTCGGCGGCGAGCGGGTTGGCGATCGCCGCGACGTCCTGGCGGCCGCCGGCGCCGACGTCCGCCGCGGCCCGGGCGGTCGACGACACCGGTCGCAGCTCGGCGTCCGGGAGCTGCTCGGCCAGCCACGCCCGGCAGGAGGCCAGCGCCACCGGGTGCGACTCGACCACGGCGACGTCGCCCAGGGCCGTGCCGGGCACGACGCCGAGCACGAACTCCACCGGCACCTCGACCTCGGCCTCGACCAGCAGGTCACCGGCGTCGGCCAGGGCGTCCAGCGTCGCGGCGACCCCGCCCTCGAGCCGGTTCTCGATCGGCACCACGCCATGGACGACCTCGCCGTCCTCCACGCTGCGCAGCACCTCACCGATGTCGCGACACGGCACCAGCACGGCGTCGTCCGGCGACAGGGCCCGTGCTGCGGCCTCGGTGAACGTCGCCTCGGGACCCAGGTAGCCCCAGCGGGTGCTCATCCGCGGCTCCGTCGCCGTCGGCCACCCGACTCGGTCATCCCGTCCGGTCGCGGCTGCTCCAGCGCCGCCCGCACCGCGTCGCGCTCCTCGTCGGACAGCGAGTACTCCGACTCGCCCGACATGACGGGCTTGCCGTAGCTGCGGGTCTCCTGGCGACCGTTGATCGAGGAGATCACCACGCCGGTGCCCTGTTCGTCGAGCAGCGCCGCCGAGAACGAGAGCATCCCGCCCATGTCGGGGAAGGCGTCGTAGCGCACGAGCCCGACGCGGCTGACGGCGCCACGCAGCAGGTCCCGCAGCGCCTCGGTGTTGCGGTGCACCAGCGCGAGGTCGTCACGCAGGGCCGCAAGCCCGTCGCCCTGGGTGCGCACCGCCGCGAAGAGGTCCTCCGGCTCGCCCTCGCCGAGTGCCGCGCGGTACGCGCGACGCAGGCGCCCGAGCCGCACGAACAGCACGATGACCACCAGCAGCAGCACGCCTGCCGCGGCGCACGCGACGACCGCCAGGAGGGCGACGACGTCGGGCTCGAGGGACACGTGGACTCCGTGGTGTGGGCGGACGGGGACGGTAGCGCCGGGATGCCCGGGGCCCGCCCCAACGACGTCCGCCCCGTGCCCCGTGCGGCCGGACGGACACGCAGCGCGACGAGGCGGTTCGCTCGGGGTGGCCCGGGCGACCGGGACCCGAGGGCCGAGCCACCAACCCGCCCCGACCGACCACCTCCGACCACTCCGACCGACCACCACCGACGACCGGAGCGCCCGTGACGGGCCTGGTGCTCGACCTGCGCGACGGCATCACCGCCGCGGCGCTGCTCGGCGCGCTCGTGGAGGTCGGTGCCTCGCTGGAGTCCGTCGAGCAGGCCGTCGACGCGCTCGGCAGCGGCCCGGTGCGGCTGTCGGTGCGCGGGGGAGGCGGCGGCACCGCGGTCCGCGTGTTCGCACCGGTCGGCACCCCGACGGCTGCGACGTGGGGGCGCCTGCGTCCCCACGTCGCCCACCTCGCCCTCGAGGACGCCGTGGTGGGCCATGCGCTGGCCACGCTCGACGCCCTCGCCGGCGCGCGCGCCGTCGTCGAGGGGTGCGCTCCCCACGCGGTCGAGGTCCACCCGCTGGGCGGTCCCGACGAGCTCGCGGCAGCGATCGGGGTCGCCGCGGCGCTGCGCTCGCTCGACGTGCCGCTGCGCGGCTGCACGCCGGTCGGTCACGGGGCCGGCACCGCGGACACCATGGAGGGGCCGGTCACGATGCCCGGTTCCGTCGTCGCCCAGCTGCTGCGCGCCGTGCCGACCCTGCCCCTCGACGTCGCCGAGGAGCTGGTCGACCCGCTCGGGGCTGCCGTGGTCGCGGCGCACCTGGCCGCGGTCGTGCTCGACCCGACGGTCGTCGACGAGCACGACCGCACGGGCCCGACCGGCCGGGGCAGGCTGCCCGGGCGGCGGCAGCTCAGGGCGATGCTCGACTGAGTGTCGACTGAGTGTCGACTGGGTGCCGGAGCGGCCCGGTGGGGACGCCGCCAAGGCGAGGCCCGGCCCGCCGCCGGAGCACGCTGCGCGCGATCCGCGCCCGCGGCCCCGGCGCAGCGCCTAGCCTCCGCCGTCGGCCGATCCTGCTCCGACCCGGAGGTCGTGCATGCCCGCACCCCTGCGCGTGCTGCTCTCGCTCGTCCTCGCCGCGGCAGCCCTCGCGCTGCCGACCGCGGCGCTGGCCTCGTCGCTCGACGGGCTGGTGCTGGCACAGGACGAGCAGGACGGTGTCACGACCGGCTTCACGGGGCGCATCAACAACGCTGCCGGCGACCCGGCGCCCGGGGTGCGGATCGTCGTGGAGCAGGACGGCGAGGTCGTCGCCGAGGCGCTCACCGACAACGGTGGCGAGTGGGCGGCGGAGGTCCCCGGGGCCGGGACCTACGACGTGGTGCTGGACCTGACGACGCTGCCGGCCGACAACACCCTGCGTGACCTGGAGAGCTTCGAACGCCGCAGCTTCGAGCTGGAGGAGGGCGACGCCCAGGGCGTGCTGTTCCCACTGGAGTCCGGCACGTCCGTCGGTCAGGACCGCGGGCTGTTCGTGCGCTTCCTGCAGTTCGGCGTCGAGGGCCTCAAGATCGGCTCGATCATCGCGATCACCTCGGTCGGGCTGTCGCTGATCTTCGGGGTGACGGGACTGGTCAACTTCGCCCACGGCGAGCTGGTCGCCATCGGCGCACTGGTCGCCTACGCCTTCCACGTCGCGGGCGACGGCACCCGGGCGATGCCGCTGGTGTTCGCCGCGCTGATCGCCACGGTCATCGGCGCGGGGTCCGGCGTCGCGCTGGAACGCGGCATCTTCCAACCGCTGCGCAAGCGACGCACGAGTCTGGTGGCGATGCTGGTCATCACGATCGGGCTGTCGTTCCTGCTGCGCTACGGACTGCAGGTCGTCGCCGGCAGCGCACCGGTGAAGTACATCGACTACGCCGTGCAGGACCGCATGCAGATAGGCCCGATCTCGATCACGCCGCGTGACCTCGGCATCATCCTGGCTGCGCTGGTGGTGCTCGGGCTGGTCGGCCTGCTGCTGGAGAAGACGCGGCTCGGCACCGCGATGCGCGCCGTCGCCGACAACCGTGACCTGGCCGAGTCGTCCGGGATCGACGTCAAGAAGGTCATCGTCGCGGTCTGGGCGCTCGGTGGCGCACTCGCGGCGCTCGGCGGGGTGTTCCAGGGCCTGGCGACCGGGCTGGTCCAGTTCGACATGGGCTTCGCGCTGCTGCTGCTGATGTTCGCCGGCGTGATCGTCGGCGGCATCGGCACGGCCTACGGCGCGATGGTCGGCGGGCTGCTGGTCGGCCTGGCCAGCGAGGTCTCCGTGCTGATCTTCCCGGTCGAGTTCAAGCTCGTGTTCGCCTTCCTGCTGCTGATCGTCGTGCTGCTGCGAAAGCCGACCGGCCTGCTGGGCACGACCGAGAGGTTCGGCTGATGGAGACCGTGCTCGACATCATGACCGAGGCGCTGCGTGCCGGTGTCGGCGTCAACGGCGCCGTGTTCGCACTGGCCGCGATCGGCCTGAACGTGCAGTTCGGCTACACCGGTCTGCTGCAGTTCGGCCACGTCGCGTTCCTGCTGCTCGGCTCCTACGCCGTGGCGCTGACCATGGGCTTCTTCGTCGGCGCGTCCGGGCTGGTCGCGATCGCGGGTCTGCTGCTCTCGGCGGTGATCGCCATCCTGCTGGCGTGCGTCATGGCGCTGATCATGGGCGGCCCGACGCTGAAGCTGCGCACGGACTACCTGGCGATCGTGACGATCGCCATCGCCGAGATCCTGCGTCTGCTGACCCGCTCGTCGCTGCTCGAGCCGCTCACCAACGGGGTGCGCGGGATCCAGCAGTTCACCGACGAGTTCTACGCGCTGGACCCGTTCGAGATGGCCGTGAGCTTCTTCGGTCGGAGCCTGTTCACCCCCCGGGCCACCTGGATCATCCTCATCGGCTGGGTGCTGGTGCTGCTGTCCAGCCTGGTGGTGTGGCGCCTGATGTCATCGCCCTGGGGCCGGGTGCTCAAGTCCATCCGCGAGGACGAGGACGCCGCCCGGGCACTCGGCAAGAACGTGTTCGCCTACAAGCTCCAGGCGCTCGCGCTCGGCGGTGGCATCGCGGCGCTGGCCGGCGTGATCCGTGCCCTGGACCAGTCCAACGTCAACCCCGACGGCTTCCTGCCGATCTTCACGTTCGTGACCTACGCCGGCCTGATCATCGGCGGTGCCGGCACGATCCTCGGACCGATCCTCGGACCCGTCATCTACTGGTCGCTGCTGCAGGGCTTCGACGCGGTGCTGCGCGAGGGCCTCGACGCGGGATGGATCCCCGAGACGCTGCTGTCGTCCAGCGACCTCTCGGCGATCCGCTTCGTGCTGACCGGCCTGATCCTGGTCCTGGTGATGGTGTTCAGACCCCAGGGCGTGTTCGGCAACCGGGAGGAGATGGTCCTCGATGCCAACTGAGACCGCGGCCACCGGCGCCGCCGCCCTCGAGGACGTCCAGCGCGTCCCGGGCGTCGCCAAGCCCGACCCGATCCTCGTCGCCGACCACGTCAGCCGCCGCTTCGGCGGGCTCAAGGCCGTCGACGTCGAGCACCTGGAGATCCAGCGCGGGACGATCACGGCGCTGATCGGTCCCAACGGTGCCGGCAAGACGACGTTCTTCAACCTGCTGACCGGCTTCGACACGCCGAACACCGGCTCGTGGGAGTTCCACGCCGACGACGGCAGCGCCACGATCCTGACGGGCATGAGCCCGCACGCGGTCGCCCGCACCGGGCTGGTGCGCACCTTCCAGCTGACCAAGTCGCTGACGCGCATGAGCGTGGTGGAGAACATGCGGCTCGGTGCCCCGGCGAACCCGGGCGAGTCGATGCTGCGGGCACTGCTGCCCGGCACCTGGCGCGGCTACGAGAAGCAGATCCAGGGCCGTGTCGACGAGCTGCTGGTGCAGTTCAAGCTCGACCACATGCGCGACGAGTACGCCGGCACGCTGTCCGGCGGGCAGCGCAAGCTGCTGGAGATGGCGCGCTCGCTGATGGTCGACCCCGACCTGGTCTGCCTCGACGAGCCGATGGCCGGTGTCAACCCGGCGCTGACGCAGTCGTTGCTGCGCCACGTCGTCGACCTGCGCGACCGCGGCATGACCGTGGTCTTCGTCGAGCACGACATGGACGTCGTGCGCGAGATCGCGGACTGGGTGGTCGTGCTGGCCGAGGGCCGCGTGATCTCCGAGGGCCCGCCCGACCACATCGGCAACGACCCGGCCGTCGTCGAGGCGTACCTCGGTGGCAAGGCCGCCGGGGCGCGCCGCGAGGTCGACACGACCGGCCCGTCGGCCGCACGCCAGACCGCGACCGACGACCGGTTGCGGGGCGGCTCACCGCGTGCCGCACCCGACGCCGGACCCGCCGACGTCGCACCCCCCGGTCCCACCGGAACCACCGACGCGACGGGCGCCGACGGCGCCGGGACCCACGAGGAGGACGACCAGTGAGCGAGCCGCTGCTGCACGCCGACAACGTCGTTGCGGGCTACCTGCCCGGCGTCGACATCCTCACCGACTGCAACCTGACGCTGGAGGAGGGTGAGCTGGTCGGGATCATCGGCCCCAACGGAGCCGGCAAGTCGACGCTGATCAAGGCGATCTTCGGGCTGGTGACGGTCCGCTCCGGCAGCGTGGTCCTGCGCGGCGAGGAGATCACCTCGCTGGAGGCCCACGAGCTGGTCTCCAAGGGCGTCGGCTACGTCCCGCAGAACGACAACGTCTTCCCGTCGCTCACCATCGAGGAGAACCTCCAGATGGGCAGCTACCTGACGCGCTCGACCTACAAGGAGCGATTCGGGTTCGTGACCGACCTGTTCCCGCTGCTGGGCGAGCGCAAGCGCATGCGCGCGGGTGGGCTGTCCGGAGGCGAGCGCCAGATGGTGGCGATGGGCCGCGCGCTGATGACCGACCCGTCGGTGCTGCTGCTCGACGAGCCGTCCGCCGGGCTGTCGCCGTCCAACCAGGACCAGGTGTTCCAACGCGTCAGCGAGATCAACGACGCGGGCATCTCGATCCTGATGGTCGAGCAGAACGCCCACCGCTGCCTGCAGATCTGCGACCGCGGGGTGGTGCTGGACAGCGGCACCGACGCGTACACCGGGACCGGCGACGAGCTGCTGAGCGACCCGAAGGTCATCGAGCTCTACCTCGGCACCCTCGCGCGGGCCGACTGACCCAGGGCGCGGAGCGCCCGCAGGGCAGGAGCACCGAGCGCCAGCGAGGAATCGGGCCGACTGACCCGGGGGTCGCAGGCTCGCTTC
>Ga0306912_1001219_pt1 | contig 12230 bp, 15 predicted proteins | sample AntRauFillE10628_FD_190443 | JGI IMG/M metagenome (GOLD analysis project Ga0306912, IMG submission 190443) | Saline lake microbial communities from Rauer Islands, Antarctica - Metagenome Filla E10 #628 (v2) (version 2) | ecosystem: Environmental > Aquatic > Non-marine Saline and Alkaline >... | reverse complement strand
AGCAGCCGGTACAGAATTACTTCAATTTGATCAAAAGCTCAATGAGCAACTTGATAAGATGGAAGATGAGGACTGGGAAGTATTTAAACAGAAAGATGAAGAAGGTAACTGGACAGGTGACTTTATTGATGAGTATAGCTCTAAGTACTATGCTAGAGAGAAAGGTATCATTAGCTCTTATAAAGCTAAGCTTAGAAAAGCAGAAACTCTAGATCCTCAAAGTGCTACCAGACTGAAAAACGCTGCTTCTATCCTGTATCACAAGGAGATTAATGAGCTACGTGAGACTGTAGATACTCGTATGTTACTAGTAAAAGGATATCAAAGCCCTATTTGGGGCTCTAAGAAAGAGTATATCAGCTATCTTGAAGAGCAATATGGTAAACAGAAGGCTCAGAGTATGGTTCAACAGGCAGAAATGCAGTATCAGGAGTATAAGCGTGCCAGACGAGTTAAAAAAGATGACCTGGCTGTAGATTATGTATCTGCAAGCACCGAGCTATCAGAAGAAGCATGGATAGAACAAGAGCTTAAAAATTGGGAGTTGAAAAATGATCCTATGAGGGCTCTTGATGAGAAGTTTGGAGTAGTTGGAGAAAAGATAACTAACTACTATGCAGAAACTGCAGCTGACTATCTTGTAACAGTGCCTAGAGCTAAGGATAAGAGAGGTAAAAGTACCGGATTCTATGACTCTGCTTTTGAGAAGCTGACAGATAACCAAAGAGACTTTTACAACTTCTATATTAACAGTATCTCTAAACTGCAGAAGTTTTTACCTAGGTACGATACCAGAGATCTAACTAGAAACTTCTTCCCTAGAGTACAGAAAGACCTGATTGAAGAGTATAATACAGGAGGTCTTAAGGGATCTCTTCGGTATGCTAATGAAGCTCTTGTGAATTCTATAAGCGCCGGCCGTACTGCAGAGCTTAGAGTAGAGAAACTTAGCGACTACCAAGAAATTGACCCGGCCACTGGCAAACCTAAAAACACTATTGATGTTCTATTCACAAATAGAAAAATTGAAACAGATAAGCTTAGCTTTAACGTCCCGGCCACCCTTCGTATGTTTGCAGGAATGGCTATAAACTATAAATGGAAATCATCTATAGAAGACAGGGCTAACCTAGTTATGCAAGTAGCCAGAGATGCTAAGCGTATAGAGACTAGAGGTGGTAAGCAACTGTTTGACCGTCATGGAGATCCGGTATCTCTTCGTGAGGGGGCTATCAAACTGACGGAAGTTATGGGATATTCAGTTGAGGCTATTGTATATAACGAGAAACGACAAGAGTATAAAGAGTCTAACATACCTCTGTTCGATACATGGAACCCGTTTACTAACCACGAAAAACGAGTTCGTATGAGAGAACTAGAGAATAAACGAGACGAGCTGGAAGAACAGCTTGAGAATAGGGAAGTTAGTCAAGAAGACTACACTGACGCTATGGAGAAAATGGAGCAAGAATACAGAGATCTAGGCGGTAAAAACCTTGTATGGGGTAAGCTTGGAGATCGACTACTTGAATATACTCAGCTAAAAGGTATGGGATATAACCTTACAGCAGGTATTGCTAACGTAGGGTTTGGTGTTCTATCTAATGCTACCTGGGCAGCTTCTGGAAGAGATTTCACAGGAAAAGAACTTACTAAGGCATATGGTCTTATCACACGTTCTCTTCTACCGGGTGGAAGTATGAAAATAGCTAACCTTGTAAAGCTATTTGATGTTCTCTTTGAAGTTACTGAGACAGAGTACGGTAAGTCTTCTAATAAAGAGGCTCGTAATAAGAGTAAGACATTTAACTTTATCTCTAATAATCTTACACCGTATGCTATCCAACGTCGTACAGAGTATACTGTACAAGCCGCTTCTATGGTAGCACAGATGCTTAATAAGAAGATTACAGTAACGGATAATAAAACAGGTGAAGAGGTAGAAATTGATCTCTTTGAAGCATATGATGAAAAAGCAAACTGGAAAGAACGCTACTCACAACCAGATGAGTGGAAGACTATGGATACTCCTGGCCAGTCTCTTACAGAGTTTGCACGTATGCAGAATAAAATGATTCAAGTTAATAAGTACTTACACGGTAACTATGACCCCAACTCACCTATACTTCTTAAAAAGTACTTAGTCGGGCGTCTTCTTGGACAGTTCAGGAGTTGGATACCTTATGGATTCAAACAACGATTTGGAAAAGAGCAATATGATAGAATGCTTGGCCGTACCTTTAAGGGTCGTTACCGGACGTTGTATGACATTGGATTTACTAAAAGTATAAGAGGGTTGATAGGCTCTGTTATCCATGCAGATGAGTTTGCCTACGGCAAAAAGGGCACAAAAGATCGCCTTTCTGACGTCAATATTGACAACCTTAAAATGGCTCTTCGAGAGATGCAAGTACTGATTAGCTTAATGGCTACAGCAGCACTTCTTAAAGCTGCATTTGAAGATCTTGATGATGATGACTTCTTGAAAGGTGCAGGTTATATAGCTATTAACCAGCTGTATCGTGTAGAACAAGATATATATTTCTATCTAAGTCCTAATACATTTGAAGAGATTCTTAGAAATCCTATCTCTGTTATGCAGGTATATAGCGACTTTGGGAGAGCTATGACATCAAGTGCCAACTATATAATGGATAGTGATTTTGAAGGATCTAGAGTAGCCAAAGACTGGGGACGTTCCCTACCTCTGGCTAATCAGATCATTAAAACAGACTACTTAAGTAAGAACTTACACTAGTTTCCTATGAAGTCCTATGTAAGCCAGTCTCTTTGATCGGAGGCTGGCTTCTTTTATTCTCCGGAATCAGGAAGTAACAACATCTCATCTGGTTCATTTTCGAATCTAGGTAACTTTAGATCAGAGAAATCTAAAGTAACTCCCCTTGCTCTTCCAAACTCTATATCTGACTCGATACTTTCTGCCCAAGAAGGTCGGCAAGGTGCTAGCTGAGGACTAGGCCCTACAGGTGTTGTAGCATCAGGTTGTTCTGATATACATGAAACACCATGCAAGATAGCATTTTTAATAATATCTTGTCTAAGACCCTTAAAGTCACCATTTATCATATGTTTAATTGATGGATCAGACATGTTAGATAGATGTAATTTACCTATAACTTTAGTTGATTGTATAATAACTTTTTTTCTTACTCTTAGCTGAGGCCTTAGATATAAGCATGAATCTGCACTATATATTTGCTCCTCATAAGTAGCATCAAATTTAGATAATACACTTTCTATTAGTGTTCTTATTGTATCCTCTATACGATCAAAAAATATGATCCTAGGAGAAGATACCAAATACTTTTTCATCTCATTTTCTATTGTACGCAGCATAGCGTTACTCATCATCATTCTCCTTTAAAATTCATTGGTTGGTTTTAAGATTAAGCATTGACCGTAAATCATGATGACCTTGCAGTAAACTAGAAGGCCGTCCTTGTTAATGTACCTTATACAGTCTCCTACAGCAAAATATTTAGGTTCTGGAATTACCATCTCTGCATATTCGCACAGTAAAACATAGTACAAGTATTTAAGATATACAAAAATACTGTTGAAATTGTCCAAAAATCTTTTATATAAAGATTTTATTCTCAGTTTTGTACCAGAAAATAAAATAGTCATATCAATAGTACTTTATTAGGTAGGTTCATTGTATATGTATTTATTGAATATTTTAGTTACTGCATTAACAACTTCTTTATCTGCTAAAAGTACATCACCATCCCACAGCTTTAGAGAATTTATAATGGAAGAATGATTTACTTCAGACGAAGCGCCTGCATTGTATTCTAGCTTTGCTATTTCTTTATAGGTAATGTTGCTTTTAAACTGCTTCTTAAGAAGACTTCTAACAATATGTCTGATAGTCATACATTCATATTCTCTACTATTTAGCCCTTTAGAAGGACTAATTCCTTTAGAGTAATAGCACTCTTTATACATCATCGTAAGTCTGTCGTAGTTAGGGACTATTCTATCTTTATAAGCTGTATATCCTATTTGTGCATTATACCACTCTTTAAAAGTAAAGTCTTCTTTAATAGACAGTCTGCCGGCTTCAAAAATTGTTTTTGTTTGCTCTTTTGTCATATTTATACATTTTATGATAGTGTTTCCTTAATATTGTAGGAAAGTAGTCGTAATCGACGTTAGCTAACCACCCTTCAGGGTCTCTGAATTGACTCAATAAATGATCTAAAAACTGCTCTCTTTCATAATGAGCTACAACCCCCAGAGTATTCTGTATCTCTAATATAGCCTGATCTCTATTCACTGACATCAGGTATATTACCGTCTAGAATATCCTCAAAAGAAATAATCTTATAGTGATCTTTATCCTTTACCGGAGCCCAGTCTTCTGAACCATCACTAAACTTTATATGATAGCACAAACGCTTCTCGTTGTATTCTGGCGTTATAAATTTCATCCCTACAATTTTAGCAGGTATTCCTGCTTGAAAAGAGTTTCTGTGTATACCAACATAGTATGCATCATCCATGATAATTAATTTAGTTAATGTTAATAGAAGAAGAGGATATCCTCCTCTCCTTCCTAAAGTTATGGGATTATGAATGGTTCTCAAGGATGATCAGACGCTTATTGAGATAAGCTTCTTCTTCCTCGTCAATTTCTGCACCTTCTGCTTTCTTAGTGTAGAGTTCCTCAAGGGCTTTCTTGACCTCTTCAGCCTCGTGAGCCATAAAGTCTTCTTCGAAATACCCTTCTTCGATTTCTTCCCAGTAACCCAGCTCGTCTCGTTCTATCTCTGCATACGGGAAGTACCGGCATACCCTAATCTTAGAGTGGTCATACTGTGGTAAAGCTACCACATCTGCAGGGTTGATTAACACTGCTAAAATAGCACCCATACCCCGGCCAAAGGTAGATACATATCGGTGAGATCCCACATGCAAGCCGTATGAGCAGCCAACATTTATATCTGGATCACACTGTTCTCTAGGCATAGTAATTGGCTGACCCATACGGATCTCCATACCATAATCTCCGACGTGCCAAGGCTCATATATAGTCACACGTTCGTCTGATTCTACCATCTTTTTACCTTCTTCGATAATCTGCTTGTAAAGATCAGATAAAAGGCCATGATCTTCTTCTATTACGTCCTCTTCACCTATATTAGGCTCTTTAGACTCGTGCATACTTATCTCATACCGGTATTCCAAAGTCTCGTTAGAGAACACAGAGTACACGTGGTAATTTTTAGGAGACTTCTTCATCTTTTTAATACGCAAATACTGGTTACTTGCGTACTGAGACAGGCTAACGTCCATTGTTGGATCTGTGCCATCTTTAGCATTCACAGTATTTACTGCTTTATAAAGAATAGCATACCCGTTATCTGTTATCACTACACCAAAGTCTTTGATGTAGTTATAGAAACCGTCACGAGCAGTTTCATTGGGGTTAGCCAGGCAGAGTTCCCAAAAGTTTACAAGAGAATCAACAGACACATCATTGTCCATATAGGTAACTACAAGGTCTTTGAGGCCTTCTGGCATAGATTCTTGCGTACCTTTAAGATAAATGTCTCCGTTATCATCTATATCAAGCCGGTCATTAAACTCACGCTTAGCAATAGGGTTAAGAAGACCTTTAAGATAGTCTTTATTGTCTTCTGTAGGATCTTTCTGAACGTCTGCACAGGCTTTGAAGATTTTCTGAATATAAGCAGGGTCTCCTTCTATATTCCTACTAACGCCTTCAAAACGCACTAGTATTTGTGAATTAGTATACTTAATAAATTGAACTGATTTACCCATTATAGTCCTCGTGGATTGTTGTTTTTAATGATTGTAATAATTTACCTTTCTTATACTCTTCTAACCGTCTTATAAGAGAAGGGTGTACCTTAGACTTACCCATTAGGTAAAATTTGAGCTCCTCTACTACTTCTTCATCTAACTCTTCAGAGGAAGCTAACTTGTAAAGGAGAGGATACTTATTGACGTAATCTGCTGCTATCTGGTAGTCTTTTAGCATAGACGTATCAAGGTAAGCTGGATCTTCAAACACTCTAAGAATCCGTGCTGGAATATTGCTACTTTGGTCTACATAGCCTCCTGTAATAGGAAACTGTTTGTTGTGAATACTCTCAACCATCTTCTTAGCAGGTAAGACTGTTCTATAATACTCGTCCATACCTAAGCCTTCCATCAACTTCTTTAACGTCCCAAAGTTTAAATCACCTAACGGACGTTGACTGTTTGGTTCTATCTCTGAATAGATATAATAGAGGGTTAATTCTCTAACAAGGATCTGGCTATTTCTGGTTAAAAATTCTTCTACCGGTATTGCGTTCTCTGATAACTCCAATAGTATGTCCTCCTTGTTTTTAGCTATTTTAAGTATAGAAAGCTTTTCATGCCGACTTTGGCTCCATTGCCACAAATCAGGCATAGCTCGGTGCATAAATAAAGCTACATCTTCTAGCGTGTCTGAATGTTCCTGAAACCCATATATACGAAGAGCATTTTTTGAGTCCAGTAATTTTTGTACAGTAGGCTCATATACAGAAAATGAACTCTCCGGAGAGGAGTGTTGTAATACAGAATTACAAGCTTCTTTGAGATGAAGTTTAAGGTTCTTATCATACGTATCTGATGTCGGATCCAGCATATTGACTTTACCAGAACCTTTCTTAGCTTGCTTAAACTCTTCTGAGACTGTGATATCTTTATCATAATCGTCTACACTCTCTAAGTAAGCTTTTATACACTCTGTTGTATATTCTTTAATTAGCTTTACTTCATCAGGGTCTATGTCGTCAAAAGAATATGCATCTGGGTATCCAAATATAGTGAGTATCTTACTCTGCTCAACTTTATCGTTACCTTCTCGCTTTTTAATGAGTTTAAAATAGTTCTGACCTTTAATCTCCTTCACATACTTATTTTTCAGCGTACTGTAGCTGTTCCTTAAAAAGTATAACGAAGTGTGATTCTTAAAAGAAGTTATTTCCCCATCAGCATCTTTACTTAATGAAATGTCTGGAAGTGAATTATTGTATTTTGGTGTTTTAGCCACACCGTTTTCTACTGACTTATGATACTTATAGACTAATCCGGCAGTCTGCTCTATAGATGGGAAGTGTGGTAACCTTTCATATTTGGAGAAATTTAAGTCTATTTCTACTATATGTGAAATATAAGGTATACCTACACCCTGACCTACTTCTAAAGTATCGGCTTGTGTTTGTCCATTAAGATAAAAGTACTCTTTTACAGTCTCTACTTCATCTTGCTGGCTAAGGTACATGGCTTTTAGCTCTTCCTGAGCAGCTTCGTACTTATCTTTTATAAGCTGAATAGCTTTATCTGTGTACTCTATATTTTCTCTAGACCACATGATCGGAATGTCTCCAATCTCAAACTTGAGTCCGATAGGAGTTTTAACACCTGTCTTATAAGTTCCTCTATAAGAGGACTTTTGCTCTGTTTCAAACTTTATAATACTAGAATCTATAGGGTAAAATACTTTACCTAAACAGATATGAACTCCGTCAAGGTTTAGATCCTGAGCATGTTCCCGGAAGATAAAATGCTTACCCTGAAAGATACGGTAGTCATTACTGACACTTGTACCTTCATGATTTACATTATCAAAATAAGCAAGCTGTCTTTTTACTTCATCCTTAAACTTGCCCATGTTTCCGGGCTTGATATTAATGTTAACAGTCGTACCATTAGGCTCCTCTGTAGGTGATTCATCTAAAAGTTCAATGGTTGGACTATTACTACCTTTATGTAACGCATAGAAATACTCTGTGCCATCGTACCTAGTGGTCACGAAGAACATATCTGTATAACTAAACGGTGATTTACTACCAAGGCCATATGCACCATGCTCGTCATTTGAATCTCTTTTAGTGGACGCTAGAAATTGAGAATACACATTCTCTACTCTGTCCGGACTAAGGCCTACTCCATAATCCTCTACTTCAAATGCAGCATTGCTGTTTGTTAAGGTGCTCCCATCTGTAATTCTTACTGAGATACGCTTATCTTGTTTAGCCTCTATGTGAGAGTCTATAGCATTAGTTGCTAACTCCCGGATAAGAGAGCCTATAGGATTAGAATACTGACTCAGTACCTGGTACAACATACCTAGTTGAGATGTGTCGATACCATACGCTTTACTTTTAAGGGAATTACTGGTTACTTCCCTATCGTGTTGTAATACATCTAGTTTCATCCTTCATTGTTTTTGTCCCCTAAAACCTGTAAGAAGGTCATCGGAAGTTTAATATTCCCTACGTCTAAAGTTGATTCAAACAAAGGAGCTATGTCTTCTGCTTGATACCCAGCTAATCCACACCCTATTTCTGTAACTAAAAACTCTAAATCAGGATGTGTAATAGCATACTGTACAAATCTATTTACATAGGGTGCTATAGAAAGCACTTCCATAGTATTAATTTGCCAGTCTTTACTAGGTATTGCAAAAGTAAGACCTGAAGGGCCAAATCCTTGCCCCCAAGTAGCTCCCCATTTGTCGTGAGCAAGTGCCGCTGCACCTGCTCCATGTATACCTGACTCATTGGATCCAAACACAAATATCTGATTTCTTCGTAGTTTGGATATCCAGGGAGGGCAGGCCTTTGCTTCTTTATCTAGTAATATCATGATTTTACTTTTAATTTGTTTCTGGTTATACCAAAATCACGAGGCTCTGTAACATTTCTTTCTTCTTTACAGATACCGCACGTGCCTGTGTGCATGGTAACTAAATGCCCTTCCGGACATCTAGCACCTCTATCAAGTGCACACTCCATACATACCCATACTGGCTCTATTTCTTCGTCTAACTGTTGTTTTAAAGATTTACCCATATTCTATTAACTCCTTTTTGAAATCCCACCTAATTGCAAATTTTCCTTTATACCTTAATAAGTAATGACAGCTAAATTCTCTTAAAGAATTGCTTGTCCATTTGACAAAAGATAGTTTACCCATGTTCCATTGTATAATAGATTTAGTATACTTAAATAAAAAATATACAATAAGAGAAGAATAACCAGATATAGTTATTCGTCTACGTTGATAAGTTAATTCAGTCATACTACCCTGTCATCTTTTTTGTTTTCATTATTGAACATTTTACGATATTGAATAAAGCCTTGAAAGTTACCAGACCATCCTAATATAGAATTATCAGGGACATACATCTCTTCCCAATTGTCCTCTTCTCCATCATATGCTACTGTTCCTCTTATATGAAGTTTAAATTCTTCTTCGGTCATAGCTCTAGCACAGTGTTCCATTGGTGACCAATGACCCATTTCTGCTAATCTATTATGAAGTTTGATGTCTTTCTCATAGTCATCTCCACCTTCAAAGTTCTCATAGCTTACTCTGGCGCATCTAGCTGTAGCTATTTTTACTTTAAGGTCTACAAAAGGATCTATTCCTATCTCTTTTTTCATAGCATTATCAAACATAAGAAAGCCGCCTTTATCTGTAAACAGGCCTCCTACTTTATATCCACCCTCTGGTAAATCTGAAAGATGTCTTTGAAGAGCCACTAATTCATCTTCATCAAAACTATCCCCAAATGGAATATGCCATTCTCCAGCTTTTAATTCTTTAGGAGTAGATTCATTCATAGCATCCCACATTAACCCAGCAATAGCTTGAATGTGTATATCTGCTTGAGATTTATTAATTTGTAACCATTGTAAAGTATTACCTAAAGGCATATTAGAAATATTAGTACCTCTATCTTCTAAATATTTGACAGCATCTTTTACACTTCTAAAGTATTTTTTACCACCTTTCCCATCCTCTCCACCATATTGAGGACATCTCAAATTAAAGAAATTTTCCCATTCAGTAGCAGTTACAATTACTGTATGCCATTTGAATGGTTCAAGTAGCCTATTGACTATTTGTTTTGTTAAACCGTGCATAGATAAATTTTCAGCAGATGTAAGAGCAAATCTTTTAGCCGTTTGCCATCTATCTTTTAAAATATTAATCTCTTCTTTATCTGTAAAATACTCGTTACCCTGCATTCCGGAATGATCTTTCATCCATTTAATAGGAATAAAAGGGTGTTCTTCTACTTGCTTAAGCATCTTTTTAAAAGGTACAGCCCTGCTACTTGCACTATTTCTTGATAGCATCCTATGAGTGTTAAACTCTGCAAGAACTATTCTGGGAAACGTACACACAAAAGAGGTAATACGTTGTCCATGTTCATTCTTACTATCTGCTATAATAGTAGCATCAATACCGTGATAATTGTGTTCTTTTAATGTTTTACTCATTAGTCCAGGTTTTCATATGATTAATTTAAAAGTTTAATATATCCCCATCCTCAATGTTCTTAATTATTATGTCTAAGTTTTTCTTTCCGGATGTTTTCAAACTTCTCCGTGGTTGCTAAAATGATATACGGATCTGGTGTTGTTACCGAATGGTCGGCCTGATCATCAATATCTATGATCTCAATGTTTGGTACATTGCCGGTCTGCAATTCATCTTCAACGAAAATAGTGTCTATAATACCATTTTCAATGACTATCATTATACGCTGATCGGCTGGGATAAACGCTTCATCAATTTCATTGATTTTAGTCATTTTATCAATAGCAGTTAAAATTTTAATCAGCTTTTTTAATTTTTGAAGATGCTGTGCATATAGATTAGCAATAGCTTCTTGGTCTCTTTCTTTCGCAGTATTATACAAGCCTGTATAAATACCTATTTTAATTTCTACCAGTTCTTTTATTTCGTCCATAAATTAAATCCTCATTAATTGTTAAAATTATAGTCATAGCTTACTACGTTAGCACCAATACTAAATTTCTTGCATCGGTTAAATATCGTTTTCCACATCCTTCCATCCAAGCCCGTTTTCTATCATAAATTCTAATTTCTTTTTTTCTTCCTTTAAGTTTACCACTTGTTTGTAAAGTGACCATTCTAAATCCGTACAGGCGCTAACACCCAATAAAAACAATAACTGTTTTCGTGCTTCTAATTCAGTTATGATGTCGTGATTAAGATCATCGCTTATAATTGTTAATTTATCTTTCATGTCGTTACTGTTTTTATTTTTTACGTTGTACACAAGCACTACTTTAGTACTTCTTACCGTGTTTTCGTTCTCGAAGTGAGTTCCTATTCATTTTTGCTTCAATGTGAGATTCTAAATCAATGCCTTTGAAAGCAGCCAAGTCCATTACCCTAATAATTACATCTGCAAGTTCGTCCTCAAAAGTATCTTTGATATGTAAATCAAATGCTGTTTTCCAAGCATCTTTATGACCACCTTTTTCTTGTGCTTTCAATTCTGCATTGAAGTTATCCCAGTTTGCATAGGAGTCTTTTCTATCTGCTTCCAATGCTTCACTTACTTCACTATGAATAAGGCAAAGCATTTCTCCTATGTTTTTTTCATCATCAAAAAATCCTTTGTTTTGGGCATTTAGATGTGCTTCTTCCGCTAATTTGTTAATCATTATTTCTCGTTTTTAAGTTAAATTTTCGTTTCAATCCCGTGCCAGTGCACTGCACACAGCTTTAGTCGTAATTAAAAGAAGCCCAATCACGTTCGTAGTTAATATCAAGTAAATCAAACCATTTATTAAAGTATTCATGTAGTTCTTTACTTCTCTTATGTTTACCAAAATGGTATTTCATAAAGTCTTTATAGTTCTGTATTTTGTCAGCAATAAGCATTTCTTTTACTTCGTTACAATAAAAGCCGTTGAAAAAACGGCTCTTATACCCATCCGTTATTTTAGTTAATAATAAAAAGAGACTTCTATAACCAGTCTATTGCCGAATGGATTCCAGATTGATATATACCAACATTGAACCGTTTCTAAGTATGTTATCTTTAATGGTTTCATATCATTGTTTTTAAGGGTTTCGATTTTTGGTAACAACTGAGCGAGAGCCTGCCAGTTGAAGTCTAAAGCTTAATGTCGATAGCCTACGTTATTCGTTTTCTATTAAGTCAACGTATTTATTGTATTGAGCTTCTGTAATTTCTTCAGCGTACAAAATGCACCTGTTTTGAAGATTGCCACCAATTTCTTTATGATACATAGCGTATTCAAGTGGTGTTTTATCCGTTAAGTCTCTACCGTAATAAGGTTTAGAGTTTTCTATTTCAATTCTGAAATTAATAAAATAGTATTTTTTCATTGGTGTTTGGTTTTTAGTTTTGGTTGTTG
>Ga0306912_1001216_pt1 | contig 12257 bp, 11 predicted proteins | sample AntRauFillE10628_FD_190443 | JGI IMG/M metagenome (GOLD analysis project Ga0306912, IMG submission 190443) | Saline lake microbial communities from Rauer Islands, Antarctica - Metagenome Filla E10 #628 (v2) (version 2) | ecosystem: Environmental > Aquatic > Non-marine Saline and Alkaline >... | reverse complement strand
GGACTGGCCAAAAAAGTGGGTACTTTTACTCATGTAATTTAGTTGTGCAAAACCAAATTACATTAAAGCGGGAAATCCTTAATGGAAATCCCGCTTTTCAAAAAGTTTTATCGGACAGTAGTGATTGTAAACCATATATTGAAAAGCGGCAAATAGCAAAATTGCGATCGCCACAACACTAATCAACACCCACTTAAGTACTTTCATCTGATTATAATTTTAACGAAGTAAACGCTTTCCCTTACTATTGCAATCTTTTAAGATGAGAAATTTTATATTGCTCCCTCAGTCCAATTAAATTAAGGCCAGAATTTCCTTTGCGCAAATACCCCTAGCTCTCCTGTCCAATCCTAGCAAAATGAAAAGTCAAAGTTTACAATGGGCCCAAGAAGCAGTTTGGTATCAGATTTTTCCCGAACGCTTTCGTAACGGTGACCCCACTAATAATCCTCAATTAAAGGATCTCGCTTATGCAGATCCGCAAGAATTACCGGCGCATTGGCAGGTACACCCGTGGGCTAGCGATTGGTATAAACTGCAAGACTGGGAAATAAAGAACGGTGAGCCCGAACTATGGAAGCATTTACTAAGAAGGCGCTACGGCGGAGACTTGCAAGGCATTATTAATAAACTCGATTATCTAGAAAAATTAGGGATTACCGCAATCTATCTCAATCCTATATTTCAGTCGCCCTCTTTACACAAATACGACGGTGAATCTTATCACCACGTCGATCCCAACTTCGGACCCGACCCAGTAGGTGATCGGAAAATGATTGCCCGAGAAAACCCCTTAGACCCCGACACTTGGCAGTGGACAAGTGCTGATTTACTTGCTTTAGAATTGATTGATGAAGTGCATAAACGCGGTATGCGCATTATTTTTGACGGCGTGTTTAACCATATGGGCCATAATAGTTTTGCTTTCGCAGATCTGCGGGACAAACAACAGAAGAGTGCCTATAAAGATTGGTTTACTATAAAAAGTTGGGATAACCCTAGTACTGAAAGCAATGAATTCGACTACGCAGGTTGGTTTGGGGTAAAGTCGCTGCCTGAATTTAAAGAAGATGAAAACGGTATTGTAGACGGTCCACGACAATATATTTACGCCGCTACCAAGCGTTGGATGAACCCCATGAATAAAGGCGCCCGTTATGGTATTGACGGCTGGCGACTGGATGTGGCCTTCTGCGTAAAGCATGCCTTTTGGAAAGAATGGCGACTTTTAGTGAAAGGGATAAACCCCGCAGCCTACATAACTGCCGAGTTAGTAAGCCCAGTCGAAGAAACTTTAGCCTATTTATCGGGCGATGAGTTTGATGCTGAAATGAATTATAATTGGTCTTTTACTTGTACCGAGTTCTTTTTTAATCCTGGTGCCGAACGCATTAAAGCCAGTGAATTTGAAGCAGAGCTAGCGCGTATGCGCAGTGCCTTTCCGCCCGAAGTAGCCTACTTAAATCAGAATTTGTTCGGCAGTCACGATGTAAACCGTTTGGCCTCGCATATCGTAAATAGAGGTATCGGTAATTTTCGCGATTGGGATACTTATGTCGACTTATCTAAAGCCACTGAAAATCCTAATTACAAGTTAGGGCCTGCTTCGGCAGATGAGAAGGAATTGCAAAAACTCTTTATCGTAATGCAAATGTGTTACATCGGTGCGCCCATGATTTACTACGGCGATGAAATTGGCATGTGGGGAGCCAATGATCCCGATAATCGCAAACCAATGTTGTGGGAAGATATTGACCACGAAGCCGAAGTGTATTTATCCAATCAAGTAAAGCGTAGTGAGGCCATTCCCGTTCAACCCGACTGGGAGCTATGGGAGTTTTACCGCACAATGATAGCTATACGTAAAAGCAATTCCGCTTTAAGCTTGGGAGCTTATGAGAATATCTTGATTAATGACGAGCAGCAGCTTTTCGGCTTTAAACGCTGCTACCAAGACCAAGAGATTTGGGTACTATTTAATAATGATGATAAACAGCATCACTTTGCTATTAAGAGCGATAAGCTGCAAGCGAAATCTCTCGTAAAGGAGAAAAACACTTTCTCAGTAGATCAGGGTTCCTTCTCTTTCAATATGGTTGCCAAAAGCTTCTTAGTCCTAAAGATGCAAGACTAGTTTAGCCAATTAGAGCTTTTGGTAAAGAGCATAAATATAAGGACGAGGATCTCCATTAGGGTTAATAAAGGTATAGTCAAATGACTGCTGTAGCGCAAAGCCTGATCCCAAATAATGATTGTACATATCCACATCGTACTGACAAACGTCTAGTCCGGAACACTTTTTCGCCCCGCCTTTTTTAAACTGTGCTAATAGTACATAGCCGCCTTGATTAGTTTTGTCTTTTAGAAGTGCAAAGTAGTTTTGACGGGCTTCTTCTTCCGTAAGGAAATGCAAAACGGCGCGATCAATCCAGAGGTCAAAGGGCTTTTGTGTTTGCATAGCTTGAGGGTTCCCCAGATCATCCTGCACTAAATTCAGAGAGTATTCGGGGTAATCTGCTTGCGAAAGCGCTATGGCATCATTACTAAGGTCACTCAAGGTGAGATCCGTAAAGGAACGATCCGCAAGACTCTTCACTAAACTGGTACGTCCCGCACCGGCAATATGAATACGCGTGTTCTTTGCAAGGTTTAATGCATCTATAAGCTTTAATATTTCCGAGGCCTCTTTTTGGTACCAACCGAGTTTTTCGATATCCTTTTGATAGGCTTTGTTCCAGTGTTCTTGTAGACTAGTCATGCGTTTTTTGTTTGTAGTGCTGGTAGAGTTGCTGAAGGTTTGAGCATAAGCTTGTTTTCGTGGCTTTTTCTCTACAGTTCCGTATCGAGGAGGTCGCCTAAAAGTGTTTCAGACTCTCATCTCTCACCAAAAAAAGAGACTGCCTCTAAGTAGAAGCAGCCTCCATCTATTTAAAACTTTTAAGGACTATTAATCTTAAAGTAATTCGTTGGTTTTGCGTACTGCATCTGCACTAGCCACAAGCTCTGATTTTTCTTCATCGCTAAGCTCAATTTCAACAATTTTTTCTACGCCGTTAGCACCAATTAAAGCGGGCACTCCGATGCAAATATCATTAAGACCAAACTCACCTTCGAGCATACAAGAAGAAGGGAACATTTTGTGGCTATCGGTAGCAATGGCGTGTACCATTGAGGCTACGGCTGCTCCTGGAGCATACCAAGCAGAAGTACCCAATAACTTGGTTAAAGTGGCACCCCCTACTTTGGTTTCTTGCTTCACCTCTTCCATACGTTCTGCGCTGATAAGGCTAGAAACGGGTACAGAATTACGGGTTGCTAAACGCGTTAAAGGAATCATACCCGTGTCGCTGTGACCACCGATTACCATTCCATCTATATCTGAAATAGGCGCTGCTGCCGCTTCCGCTAAACGATATTTAAAACGAGCTGAGTCTAATGCTCCACCCATACCGATAATTCTATTTTTAGCAATGCCCAAAGATTTGTGCGCTAAATAAGTCATGGTATCCATAGGATTAGAAACCACGATGATAATTACATTAGGAGAAGCTTTTAAAAGATTCTCAGCGACAGTTTTCACAATACCAGCATTGGTACTGATCAACTCCTCTCTCGTCATACCGGGCTTACGCGGAATACCTGAAGTAATAACCGCTACATCACTATCTGCAGTTTTAGAGTAGTCGTTAGTACTGCCTACAATTTTCGTATCGAAACCATTTAATGAAGCAGTTTGCATTAGGTCCATCGCTTTACCTTCTGCGAAGCCTTCTTTGATATCCAGAACAACTACTTCAGAAGCAAAGTCTTTCATGGCAATATATTCTGCGCAACTGGCACCTACTGCACCTGCACCTACTACGGTAACTTTCATATTATTTGAGATTTGAGGGTTAATTTAAATTAAACAACAAAAATAATAAGCAGCTTCCAATGCAGAGGGGTAAATAGCGGAAAATACGCATAAAGACTATCAATCAAGCGTAATAAGCGTCAACATTAGACTGCTCAAATTAAAGAGACGTAAATACGCTCTTAAATCTATAGGATAAAAATAAACCAAAAACCCGCCAGCCTAAGCAGGTAGCATGAATCAGAATATAACTATTACTTTTTATGCACTAATAAATTTTATAATCTTATTATGAGTTACTTACATTGTCATTTACTACCTTTCGAAAAATTAGATTTAGATGATTTTCCTCAACATATTGCATAATAGTCCCTCTAAAATCCACTCAAAAGATTTAGTGGCTGATGCTAATCAATTAATTGAGAAGATAGTACAAGACTTCAAATCTCATAAAGGAGATTTAACAGATTTTAGCTCCAGTTTTATTGAGCCCCTTTTCAATCTCTATATTCGCTATGATAATGAAGTATTTAGCGCTGTAAGTAAAGCTTTAGCGCTCGACTACTCTCAAAATTTTAAGGATTTAGAGCGCGATAGCAAACAAAGTTTCCGCAGTCGTCTCATTCTTCATTGCCTAATTTGGCAGGATAGTCAAGCTGGGGTGCAAGAATTAGTTTCCAGCGGTAAAGCAGGTTTAGAAAACTATAATGGTGAGGCCAGCTACCGGGCCTTTAAAAAGAATGCTTACGAAAGAAATAAAGCTCTGCAGCCGGTTTTAGCCATGGTAGAGTCTTATATACTGGCTGATTTATATGCTTTCTTACCCATTTTAGGGCAAGAGGGTATGATTAAAATTAGCGAGGAAAAATGGCAGACTCTAATTGAAGAATACTCGGAGACTTTAGACGTATTTAGGAATTATGCGCTAGAAGCACAAATTTTAAATAAAGCAAAGTACCCGCAAGCCATCGCTATTTAATTCTAAAAATCTGGAATGCTTCGCTTAATTATTAAGTAATAATTTCACTTAGACTACCCCCACAGCATAGTGAGCGAAATCACCGTGGGAATTCATAGCCCAGCATCCATACGGGTAATAATTTCGACCCTTAAGCAAGAAGCGGAAAAAAGAAGACCTATACCAGTCCTCTTGCAAAGTATTAGTCGCGGGCTATCGATTAGCTCCGCATCGGTATAGATTTTACCCGACATTTTATAGCAAAAAAAAGCCCCAACATTCGTTAGGGCTTTAATAATTTATGGAGAAAGTTTTTAAACCAATTCTTGCACTTTCGAGGCTGCTTCTGCTAGAGCGATAGCCGAGTGAACTTTTAAGCCACTATCGTCAATCATCTTTTTAGCTTGCTCTGCATTGGTTCCTTGTAATCTTACAATGATTGGAATGTTAATGTTCTCGATGTTTTTATAAGCATCAATAATTCCTTGCGCCACACGATCGCAACGTACAATACCACCGAAGATATTTACTAAGATCGCTTTTACATTATCATCACGTAAAATAATACGGAAGGCTTTTTCTACTCTTTCTGCATCAGCGGTACCGCCTACATCTAAGAAGTTAGCCGGATTACCACCCGCCATTTTAATAATATCCATGGTAGCCATCGCTAAACCAGCACCGTTAACCATACAACCTACGTTGCCATCTAGGTTAACAAAGTTTAAACCAGCTTCGGCTGCTTCCACGTCAATAGGATCTTCTTCTCTCTTGTCGCGTAAGGCTGCGTAATCTTTGTGACGGAATAAACCGTTATCGTCTAAAGTTACTTTCGCGTCTACTGCCATAATCTTATCGTCCGATGTTTTTAAAACCGGGTTGATTTCAAAAAGGCTAGCATCAATGCCTTCGTAGGCATTGTAAAGACTAGTAACAAATTTTGTCATTTCTTTAAAAGCAGTGCCGCTTAAACCTAAGTTGAAAGCCACTTTACGCGCTTGAAATCCTTGTAGACCAACTTTAGGGTCAATTTCTTCGGTAAATATTAAGTGAGGAGTCTTTTCTGCTACTGCTTCAATATCCATTCCTCCTTCAGTAGAATACATAATCATGTTTCTACCACTTTCGCGGTTTAAAAGTACCGACATATAGATTTCGGAAGTTTCACTTTCACCAGGATAGTAAACGTCTTCGGCTACTAATACTTGATTAACCAATTTACCTTCCTCGGAAGTTTGTGGTGTTACTAGCATCATTCCTAAAATGTCGTTGGAGACACTGCGCACTTCATCAATACTTTTGGCTAGCTTAACGCCGCCACCTTTACCACGGCCACCCGCATGTACTTGCGCTTTTATCACGTACCAAGAAGTACCCGTTTCTTCGCTAAGTTGTTTGGCTGCTTCCACAGCTTCTTCTGGCGTAGAGGCTACTTTACCACGTTGCACGCGCACGCCATAAGAGGCCAAAATATCTTTTCCTTGAAATTCGTGTAAATTCATCTATTGCTTTTTTCTGAGACCACAAAAATATGCCCTAATTATCAACCTCCGAAATTTTGCGCACCTTTTATCTACCTTTGCCGCCAATAATTTCTCCAGCGCGCTAATAATGTTCAAATATCTCTGCCTTTTTTCCCTTTTCACCTTGTTTTCTGTTCGTGCTCAAAGCAGCAAAAAAACGTTAGAATCCCTTAAAGCAGAGGCAACTGCCAAAATCGACGGTATCTTAAGCGACAGCATTTGGGCCTATGCCCCGGCCGCTACCGATTTTGTGATGCTTTCTCCAGGAAGTGGTACTCCGATCCCCGCTGGCTTCGAAACTAGCCTAAAGGTTTTTTATACCGATGAAGCCATTTTTATCGGCGCTACCATGCGCGATCCTAAGCCAGACTCCATTCTTAGACAGGTAGCGGTGCGCGATGACTACAATCAGAACAACGATTGGTTGGCCATTGCCATAAATCCTTTTAACGACGGACAGAACGATTTTAGCTTTTTTATCACCGCGGCCGGCTTACAAGCCGACAGTCGCACCACCGGAAATGGCGAAGATTTTTCTCTTAATAGTATTTGGAAAAGTGCGGTGCAAATAAACGATTCTGGCTGGACCGCAGAATTAATGATTCCCTACATTTCGCTGCGCTTTCCCAATGAATTAAGTAAAGACTGGGGCTTTAACGCTATTCGCAGTGTACGCCGCAATCGTACTGAATATTCTTGGAACTTTATCGACCGCTCATCTGGCTACAGCTACGAGTACCAAGCAGGGCTTTTAAAAAACATGCGCGATATAGAACCTCCCGTGCGTTTTTCGCTAATGCCCTATGCCTCCACTTATGTAGATAACTTTAATGGCACTACCAACTTCGATTTTAACGCTGGGGTAGATCTTAAATATGGGATTAACGAAAGCTTTACGCTAGATGCGACCCTTATTCCCGATTTTGGTCAGGTGCCTTTTGACCAACAGTTTTTAAACCTCTCCCCTTTTGAAAACCGCTTTCAAGAAAACCGCCAATTTTTTAATGAAGGGACCGAGCTATTTAGCATTGGCGATGTATTTTACTCCCGCAGAATTGGTGGGGCCCCAGATAATATAACCAATGCCAACCTTGCTGGTAACGACAGTGCCGACATAACCGTGAAAACCGAATTTACCCGTCTACTTAATGCCACTAAAATATCGGGGAGAACCAATGGTAACCTCGGCATCGGCTTTTTAAATGCGATTACTGATAATAATTACTCTACGGTAGATTCGGCCGGCCAAGAAAGGCGCGAACTATTAGAGCCCCTCACTAATTACAATGTTTTGGTACTCGATCAGCGTATTAATCGCGCTTCTAGCGTAAGCCTTATAAACACCAACGTAATGCGCCAAGGGGAATATGTTGACGCCAACGTAGTAGGTTTACTCGCTTCCATCTACAATTCTTCTGGTACCTATCGCACCGATGCTTCGGTAAAAAGAAGTGATCGTTTTCACAGTGAAGACAGCATTGAAACGGGCCATAATATTGCCTTGCGCTTTGGCGATGTCGACGGAAAATGGCGCTGGGCGACCCGCCAAGAAGTATTTACCGATAATTACAATCCCAACGATTTAGGCCTTTTACCGCGTAATAATTTGATTCGCAATTACAGCGAAGTAGAATACCTAACCTTTGAACCCAAAGGTCCTTTTAATCGTACCAGCTTTACCCTTTTTAGTGTGTATAGCACTTTATATGAGCCGCAGCGTTTTGAAGAATTTTACTTAGGCTTTAATAGCTTTTTCCTTTTACGCGATTTTACCGGCACTGGTATTCGCCTGCGTTTGCGGCCACAAGAATCTTTCGATTATTTTGAAGCACGTACTCCTGGTCGTTATTTTAGTAAACCGGTAAACTATGCCATTAGCTATTTTATTTCTACCGACTATCGTAAGCCTTTTGCCCTCGATCTTGATTTCGATTACAATCATAGCTTCGACTGGAATAGAGACCACTATACGGTTAATGTAGAGCCACGTATTAGATTGGGCGATCATTTCTTTATCGTTCCACAAGCTACCTTCGACCTCTTTTACAATGACCGTGGCTTTGCGGGATTTGATAAAGGAGCGCCGGTTTTTGGCAACAGAAATGTGCAAAATTTAACCGCCCTTATTGACGGTCGCTACGCCTTTAATCCCAACAGCTCTTTGGGCTTACGCCTGCGTCAATATTGGAGTCGGGTGGAATACAGTGAGTATTATAATCTGGAAGCCAATGGTGGCCTAAGCGCAAGTAACAATACCAATAATTACGATCTTTTCTTTAATACGCTAAATTTAGACCTGCGCTTCTCATGGTGGTTTGCCCCTGCCAGTGAAATGGTAATTTTGTATCGAGTAGCTTTGTCCAATGATGGTAGCGCGATTGAAGATAGGTACCTAGGAAATTTAGATCAAGCCTTGGCCTCACCCGTGCAAAATAATATTTCGATACGATTAAGCTATTTTCTAGACTATAACCGTACGCGCAGCGCTTGGGCAAACCGAAGAAAATGATAGAAGCGAAAAACATAAAAAAGAGTTACGGCGACTTAGCGGTGCTAAAAGGCGTTAATATTAGTATTAAAGAGTCGGAAATTGTGTCTATTATGGGCGCTAGCGGGGCGGGAAAAACCACCTTGCTGCAAATTTTGGGAACTTTAGAAAATGCCGATAGCGGTGAACTCCTCTTTAAAGGCGAAAACATTAATCGTAAAAGCGCGAAAGAATTAGCCCGCTTCCGCAATAGTAAGCTGGGTTTTATCTTTCAGTTTCACCATTTATTGCCCGAGTTTACGGCGCAAGAGAATATTGCCATCCCTGCACTTATCTCCCGTAAGGATAAAAAGGAAGCTCTGAAAAGAGCGGGAGAATTACTTGATTTTATGGGCCTAGCCGATCGCATTGAGCATAAACCTTCCGAACTTTCGGGCGGAGAGCAGCAAAGAGTGGCTGTGGCACGGGCTTTAATGAATCAGCCACAGCTAATTTTGGCAGATGAACCCACCGGTAATTTAGACAGCCAAAACGCCCAGGATATTCACCGATTATTTGGCGAAATTCGCCGCGAGTTTAACAGCAGTTTTGTAATTATTACCCATAACCGCAAATTGGCGGAAACTGCCGATCGCCTCATTGAGATGAGCGACGGTATTTTAATATGATTGAGATGAGCATTACCGATAAAATTTCCAGCTTAATAGAAAAAGAAATAGAGGCCATTCGCAATATCCCTGTAAATGGGGTAATCGAAAAAGCGATTGAACTTATCTACGAGCAAGTGCACCAAAAAGGCGGTAAAGTAGTAGTAAGCGGTATGGGCAAAGCCGGGCAAATTGGCGTTAACATTGCCACCACCCTTAGCTCTACTGGCACCCCCGCGATTTTCTTGCATCCCAGCGAATCGCAACACGGCGACTTGGGCATTGTGCAGAAAAATGACGTGATGTTTCTCCTTTCTAATTCGGGGAAAACACGCGAAATTATTGAGCTGGAATATTTAGTAAAGAACCTTCACCCAGGCATACAGATTATCGGTTTAACCGGGCATCCAGATGGACCCTTGTCCGACTTTAGCGACGTTTTATTGTACACCGGAAACCCCAAGGAAATTTGTCCGCTAGGCCTCACTCCTACTACCTCTACCACAGTAATGACTGTGGTGGGTGATTTATTGGTGATACTAATGATGGAGAAAATAAAGTTCAGCAAGGAAGAATATGCCAAACGCCACCACAGTGGTTATTTAGGCCAACAAGCAAGAAAATAATATGAGATTTAAACTAATTGCCGGCCCTTGTGCCATTGAAGATCGTGAGCTCGCCTTTTTCATTGCGCGAGAAGTAAAAGCTATTTGCGATCGTTTAGATATTGAATACATTTTTAAGGGCAGTTTTAAAAAAGCGAACCGTTCGCGGCTCGATAGTTTCACAGGTATTGGCGATACCGAAGCCTTGGAAATTCTGCGCGATATTGGTAAGGAATTAGGCATTGAAACCATTACCGACATTCACGAAAGTCCTGATGCAGCCCTCGCTGCGCAGTACGTAGACCATTTACAGATTCCTGCTTTCCTTTGCCGTCAAACCGACCTGCTAATTGCCGCCGGGGAAACCGGCAAAGGCGTAAACATTAAAAAAGGACAGTTTCTTTCGCCCGAAGCGATGAAGTGGCCCCTGCAGAAAATACAGAGCACTGGTAATGATAAAGCCTGGGTATGCGAACGTGGCGTGAGCTTTGGTTATTCTGACCTTATTGTTGATGCCACCGCTATTGCTCGCCTAAAAACCTTAGGCGTACCGGTAATTATGGACTGCACCCATTCGGTCCAAAAGCCCAATCGCACCGAAGGCGTTACCGGAGGCGATCCCCAATTAATTGAAACCATTGCCCTTTCGGCTATTGCCACCGGTGCTGATGGCTTCTTTATAGAGACCCACCCTGCTCCACATACCGCGCAAAGTGACCCTTATACCATGTTGGAATTAAGTAAGTTAGAAGGTATTTTAGAAAAAGCCATGCGCATCAGAAAAGCCCTTGCTTAAATGATAGACCGTCTCGCCGCCAATCTCCAGTATTTACAAAGCCGTGGTCTTTCTAACCTTACGGTAGATGCGCTTTTAGAAGCGATTAGGACTCAACAAGTAATTGATCTTCGCCTTTTAATGCAGTTATGCCAAGAAGAGGACTTAGTGCTGCAGGAGCTCTTAGAAAAGGACATGAGTTTTAAGCCAAAAGACATTAAACTTTTGGTAATGGACTGCGATGGCGTACTAACGCGGGGCGAAATGGTTGTAAATCAAGATGGCAGCTCTAGTAAAGTTTTTAATGTAAAAGACGGCATGGGCATTAAGCTGGCGCAAGAAGCCGGTATGCATACTGCTATTATTTCCGCGGGAACCTCTACTGGCATTGTAGAAAGCCGGGCAGAGCATTTAGGTATTAGTCATTGCTACGTAGGCAAGCGACCGAAACTAGAAGTTTTAGAGGAATGGTTAGCAGAGTTAAATCTCAGCCTCGAGCAAGTAGCTTATATTGGTGATGATGTGAACGATTTACCCATTTTAGAAAAAGCGGGCCTCGCCTTTTGTCCTAAAAACGCCGTGCCCTTGGTACGTCAACATCAAAAAGTAAGAGTTTTAAAAAGCCCGGGCGGCGAAGGCTGTCTGCGGGAATTAGTGGAAGAGTATTTATTGGGTTAAGCGAAAGCCTAGCCTGCTTCAATTGCACTTTTAGTGAGAGCGAAAAGCCGGTAAATTATTGATATCACTCTCCCCCCAATTGCTCATAATTTGGCTGAAGTTCTGCTCTTGTGCGGTAAGAGTGATTATGATAATTAGGCTCGAGAGTAAAAGAATAGAGAAGGCTGCATCTAATGGGAATTAAATTGCTGCTGCGAGCTTTGGATTACTTTGAATGAAGGCACATTATGCTCAGCATCAGGAGGCGAATAAGCAATTATGCTTTAAATCTGAATTTAGCGTCAAATATATTAAGTCTAGCACCTCGCGGAGGGCTATGAATTATATGTGGTGATATACACTATTCTATACTTTTTAGATATTTCTCCAATTCGGTTATCACCCATTGAGGTTCCCCAAGATGGATATAGTGACCACTATTAATTGTATTTAATATTTTCACATTGGCTTTGTCTTTTTTCCAATCGGAAAATAGCTTCTCCTTAATTTCGATGTTCGTTTTAGTCATGAATCCATTTCCCTGGTATGAGGCAAGAATTGTGATTGGAATGTTTTCCTGTAGAGGGTGCTTTCTCATTATTTTGTCAATGCTATAAACCTCTTTTGTAAGCTCCCCCAAAACTAGTACAGTTTAAAACTAGATTTTCTAATTTTAAAAACTGTAATATGAGAAAGAGCAAATTCACCCCCACGCAAATTGCCAAGATCTTAAAGGATTTTGATCTGGGTA
>Ga0306912_1001204_pt1 | contig 12338 bp, 9 predicted proteins | sample AntRauFillE10628_FD_190443 | JGI IMG/M metagenome (GOLD analysis project Ga0306912, IMG submission 190443) | Saline lake microbial communities from Rauer Islands, Antarctica - Metagenome Filla E10 #628 (v2) (version 2) | ecosystem: Environmental > Aquatic > Non-marine Saline and Alkaline > Saline... | reverse complement strand
TTAATAAAATTAGTGCAGATCCAAATAACGACGTTGAGATAATTCTGAATGATTTATATCAACCCATTAAACGTTTACTGAGTGATTGTTTTGGATATTCTGATTCCGGCTATGTGAATGCCCAGAAGTATATTTATAACAACAGAATGGACGAAGTAGAATCTGCCGAAGCATATTTTAGTTCGATTAACTTTAGCGGTCTGCCGGAAGAGCATGAAGAGACCTTTGCTTCAAAGACAGGTCAAAAAGCCGCCGGTAAATTTTACTTTTCATTTTTTGAAAAGAGGATTTGCAACTTTTGTGGATGTAATAAGGACACCATGCAAATGGATTTACTGTTACAGGAGAATCAAAACCTGAAGTTTCTGGAAATATTATTGCCGCACGAATTGAATCACAATGCGTTTGAGATAAGTCAAAATGATACTCTAATGCAGGAAACTGTGTTGTACAAAGCAATTGACGAAGGATTTGCTAATTTGGTATCTTAGAAGTTAGCTGATGTTGCAGTCAGTGAGGCTTTCGGGCTAACTGAGAGCGATTTTCAATGGTACGTTGAACACGAAATGGAAATAAAGCAGAAGATAAAACCGATACTGTCTTCCACGACAGAAGCAGATTGGGATCCATTGAGCATGAAAATTGAAAATAGCTTTATTGAAGGATCACCAGGTAATATTTGGTATTCCGCAGGGTACAGAATAGTAGAAGAGTTTCTAACAAAGAAAGAGGGTGAAGAGAAATGGAAGCTAGTCTACACAACACCGGTAAGAGAAATTTATGCAGAAAGCGGCTGGTGATTATCTTTTTTTATTTGAAGTAATAATGTAAAAAAATAGTACAACTACTGGAAGGCTCAGTCGTTGTGTAATTTAAGCATATATTTAAAAAAGGGGATTTTATGAGCTACTATTTTAACAAGGTATTAAAGGGAAAAAGCTTCGATCAGGCAATCGAACAGGTGACGGCCGAACTGAAGAAAGAAGGGTTCGGAGTGCTAACGGAAATAGATGTGAAAGAGACATTAAAATCAAAAATTGATGTCGATTTTAAAAAGTATACGATCCTGGGAGCATGTAATCCGCATTTTGCGCATAAAGCACTGCAAAGTGAAGACAAAGTTGGGGTTCTGCTGCCCTGCAATGTAATTGTTGAAGAGCATGAAAACGGAGATGTTGAAGTTTCCGCTGTAGATCCGGTGGCATCTATGAGCACTGTTGCAAATAAATCGTTGGTAGATCTTGCAACCGAGGTACAAGTCAAGCTTAAAAAAGTAGTGGGTAGTCTGAATTAAATTGCGATTTGCGAGCATAAACCGGCTGGTAATATGCAGGCTAACATTGATGCAGTGTTAATTTTATTTCTGAAATATTGAGTATTAAAAAACCCCGAATACGTAATGTATCCGGGGTTTTTCTTCGTCACTTGCTTTGATTGAGACAGCAAAGATTGACACAATTTACCCCCAAAAACTTTCAGGGACGGGCTACACCCACATAGGTTCTGTTGGTTGCATCGGCATTTACGTACACCACATCCTCACGAGAGTCTCCGTCGATGTCTCCGGTCAGAATCTCAAACTGGCCCCACTGATCACCGGCGGGATGATCTTGTGAGATTCGGCTGAAATCGAATTCACCATTACTCAGTCCTAGTCCGATACTACTTCGGTTCACACTATCCATCTGGTTCATCAATAGATCTTTTCGCCCGTCGCCATTGACGTCCAGCATTAGCGAAACCATGTTTTTCCGGGAGAAGTCATTGTCGCCATCAGCGCCGTTGAAGAACTGAAGTGGACCTGACCTAAGTGCCGGTGTACCGCCGGTTGTCAGATTTCGATGAATAGCTATACCATTCGTTCGGTTCGTATTTATCCAAACCATGTCTGAACCTGCTATACCGTCAATGTTTCCGGCAACGACTCTATAGTCCTGCCAACCGCTGGTGCCTCTAAGGAACCTGCCGCGAAAATCAAACATATTGCCCTGCTCATCTCGTTTGGATTCTGCAAACCATACCCTGTGTCCACTGGCACCACTGATTCCGACAGTATGCCAAACCAAGTCGTCTCGTCCGTTGCCATCAAAATCTGCAATGTAGAAACGGTAATCTGTGCTGTTCCATCCCGTATTAGGATGATCATGCCATGATCCAATTATTTCTTCGGTATTATTCACTCCAAAGGTTCCATCACCATTGGATAAAGTGACATATGTTCGATTGGTATTCGAGATAGTATTCCAGATCAGATCATCGCCATCCTTTCAGTCAATATTTCCAACTTCAAAACTGTAGCTGGTACCCCATGCTGCCGATGCACGGGTGAACTTAGGCATCTCATCAAACGTACCATTTCCGTTTGAAAGGCTGATGTAAGTAGTATTTGTGGTGAGCACGCGACCCCAGGCAAGGTCATCTCTGCCGTCGTTGTTGAAATCACCCACTTTAACCACATACTGGCTCCATCCATTTGCAGGCATATCACTGTGGCTCACAGGTGTGCCCATCGCAAATGTACCGTCTCCGTTCGAAAGGGCAATAACCGTTTCGTTAGAGCTTGCACTGACGTGATTGTAGATCAGATCCTGGTTGCCGTCTCCGTCCACGTCACCCATCATCACTTTTACCGGGGCCGGGATAGGAAGAGAGAGTTCTTGTGACGATAAAAAGCTGAACGTGCCCGGAGTTGACTGGGTAGCTTCACACGTTCTGATATTGTACTCGGTGGTTTCAGACACGCTTGCAATGCTGCCGTCGCCCAGATTTCGGAACGTGTACGACATGGGCGATGCGCTAGAAAGTGGCGCGTTATTGGTAAAGTACTGCGACCAGTCGCCCGAACGAATCATAGCAAGCGTAGCTTCAGCATCACCGCCGATTGACGTGATTTTGATTTTGGATTCCGACAGAATTGCCTGCTGCTTTGCGCTCATATTAGCCTCAACACTGCCGCCGATACCGTTGTAGCCCGCCTGCATAGTAGCACGAATGTCTGACTCGCTCGCTGTAGATGTAAGCGAAAACATCATCATTCGTCCATATACGATATTTGATACATAAACGGGAAGGTTGCCGGGCCGATTCGTCCCTGGTTCACCTGCTGCTGAAGGCGAGCTTCTGTGAACTCATCACTGAAAAAATCACCCGTGCTTTGGGGGGCTTCAACAACCGCTTCGTACATTTTCTGATAAAACTGAGCCGTTATTGTGGTTTCTGACTGCTCCCTGTCTATACTACCGCTGGCCGATCCTTCAAAACCAAGGTAGTTGCCTGAGAGCCCCATCTGCAGCGCCGACTGCTTCTCGCTGTGGTAGGTCTCCATTTTAAAGGAGATGGAGCTGGGAGTTGAAAGGCCGGATGCAGTAGCTCCGCCAATCATCGATCCGATGGCCTGGTCTACGCTTGCCTGGCTTGGCTGCTCAACCATACGGAAATTATCGTCATTAGCCAGTCCCGGAATTGAGACGTTGATTGGCACGCGTTCGGCAATAGGAAGTCCCAGAAGGCTGCCCAGGCCATCGCGGTGACTTTTGCCCTGTATCAGGCCCCCTGCGTAGAGTATTTCCCTGTCAGGTGAATACATGGCAATCTGCTGCGGATTATCCGTAAGCGTAAATGGCTGAGACTGGCATGAGTAGGTGACGTCTTCAAGAATCTCTACGTCTCCCTCCTCATTGATCACCTCCACATTAAGGACCACATCTTGTTCGGCATGTGCGTCGCCGGCAGGCGCGGGAGGCTGAGTTGATTCAGGTGGAAAAATTCATTCCATGATGGCAGGCTCTGAAGAAAGTCTCCGACCTGCTCTATGTTTCGGGGCTGTTCAACAGAAGTTCCGTTATTGGAACAGCTGGTTAAGAACAGAAGTGTGGTTGCTGTTATGATTAAATAAAGAAAAAAAGTGATTCTTCTTTCCGGCGTTACTATTTATTGACAGAATGATTGAATATTCATGGCTGAGACTGATTTTAGGTTGGATATAACATGCTCTGTATACTTACGCGCAACCGAGATAGATAAACGGTGAAAGTTTTTCAAAAAAAATTGGGTAGTCCATTCATCTCACGTAGGTTTGCAGGTTTACAGATCAGTAAATCGGGGACGCTCCGGAGTATACATTAAGGAATATCGGCGCGATGTTTCACTCGCAGTCCCCCCAATCAATCCTGAAAGAGCAGGACTGGCCAATTTCCGTGGAGTACCAGATGCTGGCCGGGGAAAAAGAGGGAGTAGAAAAATTGACAGGTTACATATCTTTGCGCGGAATCGGTGTAGTATTTGATGGTAACTTAATCGAAGACACTGTATAAAATCGTTGTCAGCAACCTACTCGTGGGATGAATGAGTGAGTGCTGAACTGATTGTCTATGAAGATTCGCTGGTCATCCATAAAGTGAATAGGGAAGAGGTTCTGGAATATTCACAGCCACAATTCGGTGGCGGCGTGGCCAATAAAAATGATCCCGAAATAAAAGTCGACGGCACACCATTGACACAAGGTTATATCGGGTTGCAGGCGGAAGGGCAGGGCGTGGAGTTTCGCAGCATCAGAATCAATGAATTGGACTAAGGATTTCAGCCGTCGATGGAAAATCTACTACCGCTTTCTGATCCACAAACTGGAGTTCCCGTAGGTCATCTTTGATGAAGACTGACGCAGTATCAGCGGTAGTTTCCTGCGCAGTAGTTTTTTGTGATGTAGCTCGAGATAGGAGTTAAAGAAGAGTATGTCGAACGCAGAATTGAACTGCAGGAATGCGAGTAGTAGGTAGGCCTCATTCCATGCACGGCCCGTTTTCAGCCACTTTTTGGGGTACTCAAATGGCCAGAAAATATCATGTATGTGAATGATCACGCCAGATGCAAGGCCCGGAATCACACGATGGACGAGATGTCCCACATCGGATCCGGTTTTAGAGACGTGGGATGAATCGATGAAAAGTATATCATCTCGCTTCAGTTTCCTGAACTCTGAATCAGGTATCTGCTGCACAGGTTGTTTGATCAGCCTGATGCGTGGCAAATCTTCATCACTTATCAGTTTCATCAGTCGGTGAGCATACGGGTCAACGAAGGTGAATTCGATGGTTTTATTCAGGAATAGATCATCTATATCGAGCATGGCCGCTGACGAGAAGCCGGAACCAACTTCAAGTACACGTTTGGGCTTAAATTCTCTCATTAAACAAAAAAGCGCGACAGCATCGCCATAACTGAAATAGATGTTGTCAAAATGATAACGAAAACCCGCATTTTTGCCCTCTGCAGGCCAGGGAATATCAGTTTGATATTCTGAAAAACGCTCAATGAGATCAAGCTGTTGGTGCAGGTTCAGATTCAGCCCAGGTAGCTCTTTTATCAGAGGCTCAAAGCGGCTATGATTGCCTGATTCAATGGCACCGTAATCTGGAATAGGGGAGTAAAAATGGCCGGGCGGGGCAAAGGAGAGAAACCGAAAATTGGTGGATCTCGTCAGCTCCAGTGCTTCCCTAAGCTGACGAACCATCCGGGTCAGTTCGTTATATTTGGGCCTGTGCGGCATATATCACGGGAGTTGATGTCATCGTTTATGGAACAGAATATTACGCAGGGAAACGCTCGTGTCCGGTAATACGCTGAATTTGTTTTTGATGGTGGCGGATATGGATATCCATGAACTCGAGCGTTCGTTTCATATCGAGCAGACCGGCACGTGGATGTTTAAAGACACCAAGATCAAGAAGCTCTGAATCTGTGTTCTTTGTAATAGTGATAATCTCCTGACGGATTGTTTTCCAGCTATCCTTCAACGTATTTAGGTTGGGAGTTTTGCCGGTCGAATCTACGATTGAGGGAGCTTTATAGCGGAATGGTAGTTTAAATGCGAGTCTCAACATGGCGAAGCGAAAGGTAGACTTCAATCCGGGAGCCGGTGGATACTTTTTACCTGTCAGCTGCCGCTTTATGTATATCGAAGACATCTTTTCGGATGTGACAATGTGATCGAGTACCTGCAGCAGGTTCCAGTGACCGGGTTCGGGCTTAAAAATGAGCTGTTGTTCAGTGTAAGAATTATATTCGGATACCATATCTCTTCGTAGATCTTCAATATCATCGAGACGGGATAGACACTCTTTTTTCATAGATATGTTTTTCTGATTTTGCCCAACTTAACGGTTTCATAGTTCATAAAGGAGTCTGTCGTTCATTATTTCTTCAAAAAGTGACTGTAGTTCGGGAAAATGCATTGCCCGATTCAGATTGGCAGGCAGAGCGAGTCACTGACAGGCGTATCGGTAGTAACTCTCAATATTTTAAAAGTTTCCGCTATTTCGGGATGGTCGTCCGCCGCAAAGATATTTTATCCGCATTATTTGTGACTAACTTATTTGACCGAATATTCCCACAGTTTCTTTCCCGGGTAAGATCTTAAAGAGTGTGTTCGTTTCTATCTCAACTTCCGCAAAAGTTTAAAAATCGACCTCAATTGACCTTAAACGATGATCAGTAGATGCTATAAACTAAGTATCCTTCATTGTTGGACTTATGAAGCACTAAAGATTGATGATCGAGTAAAGACAGCCCTGCCCCTAGGGATCCCTGTGGGAAAAGGGCGCAAGCCTCACAAGGACGATTAGCAGGCTGTCGCCCCTTCAGGGCTTGCATGATAGAGCCCTAGCTGCTCACAGGGCGATGGCCCTGTGTTGGTGATTTAGCCCACGTTGGGGCTACCTTTAACTTAGATCAGATAAGTCATGGTGAAGAGTCAATGTCGCTAACCCTTGTCAGTTAAAGCTTATCTTCGTAGCAACTACTTCTCTATTTTGCGGAAGTTGAGCTATCATGTTACGTTGCCACTTTCCAATAACAGGCTGTTATTGGGCACTAAATTACGCTGCAAAAAATCTGCACCCAAATTCGAGCTATAAAATAAATATCGTGCATACATAATTTTTAAAACTTTAAGGTACTCATACACACTGCATCGTGAATAATCCGTGGTTAAGCGTTTTTTTTCCTGCCTTATATACTGTTCATTGCTTTAGTTTTTGAGCAGCTTAATGTAATTATGGATGCGAATGTATGAATGCTAATCCGGAGTAAATATTGATGGTGAAGTGGGTTCAATAATTTAATTATCAGTAACTCTTGTGATGAATGACACACGAAAACGGTCAGAGACAACATCTTCAATACCTTCAACAGAGAAAACAAGGTAAAACCATCTAACGTTAGTTTCGATTACAAGATCATCGAAAACAGCGAGTCCAGATTCATTTGTCGTCACTTCAAGAGTTCCATTGGAAAACTCTTTTCCTCCAAGTTCCCGAACCTTCACTGGCACATTTGGAATAGTATGGCCAAACTCGTCAGTGATGCGAACGGTTGGTGGGCCTTCAATAAGTTGTCCGCTTGGAGAATCTTCTGGCTGAATAACAATAATCATTTCACTGGGAATACCGGGTTCGAACGTAACGACAGGGGAATCATCAATTAAGACACCGTTTGCAGAAACAGCTACTATTACATCACCAACTGAAATACTCGATAAATTAAAGTTATAAGTGCCCGGAGATGATGATTCAGTTATCGATCCAGTCGATGCATTTCCATCAAGGTTTATATTAAAATCTTCATTTTGCAATCCTCCAATAGGATTTTCCCTGTTATCACGCACTTCAACAGTTACAACGGATGTTTCACCTGATTGTAGTATTTCCGGCGTAGCATTAACGGAAGAGTTTGATGGATTTGTTTGTGCTGCAGACACAAAACTGGTGTATGGACTCCCTTCAATGTGTGTCCCGTTAAATCTGACATTTACCTGATCTGATCCTTTACTAACCGGAACATAACTTGCGATATATATTCCCGCATTCTCGGTTTGATTGACAGTTGGACTACTTTGATTCGGTTTTCTTATGTCGACTGTAAGTTCATCTTCAGCGTCGTTCACGGCATTTTCAAAACGATCAAGCAGTGTTATTCTAATAGTGGTCTCTTCACCAGTAATTCCATCGGGAACCTCTGCGCTGCTTGTACTTAGATCAGCAGATGCTGCAGTAACATCAAACTGATTTGATGTGATACTTAAATCATCAATCTGAAATATAAGAGTATAATCTGATCCCGCAGTATGAATGACTAAATTGTTAAATTTTGCAACTCCGTTACTGTTCGTAACGGCGGTTGTCTTACTTGTACCGGTAAAACTATCCCCATTCAATTTCACGAGCACGCTCACTTCTTCAAGAGCATTTCCAAAACTATCAATTACCCGCACTCGTGGAGCAGAAGATATTGCTGAGCCAGCAGTTACATCACTTGGTTGCTGAGTAATTATGATTTCGGAGGGTGATCCGGCACGAACATCAACTGTATATGGACTACCTGATATTTGATTCCCATTGAGCTTTACGGATATCAGGTCTGTACCTGATTGGGAGGGTATATAATTTGATTTATACAAACCTTCTCCCTCTTGAGTAACAGAAGGCGTCGCATTGTTGACTCCATTTACTTCAACAGACAGATTATTTACTACATCGATAACATTGTTCCCAAAACCATCTTTTACGTTAATGGTGATATCAACTGTTTCTCCTACTGTAATTACTTCCACTATCTCGGCTTTACTCGATTGAGGATCAGCTTCAGCTACAACTATTTCGAATGGATTTGAAGATGTGTTTTGAATATCAGATTCCTCTGTACTAAAAGTTAATACATAGTTACTTGCAGCTTTATTTATGATGAGATTATCAAAAATTACTATTCCTTCCAGGTTTGTCACAGCTTCTTTTGTACTGGAAGAATGAAATGAATGTTTGTTTAATGTAACATGAATTGTTGCTTCAGGGACAGGGTCACCGAGATTATCCGTTAATTTTAATGCAGGAGCAGGAGTGACCTGGCTGCCTGCTATACCTGACGATGGTTGCTCAGTTATATTGAGGAGAGGATTGAAAACTTCACGAAACAGGGCAGTTGTTTCAATATTTTCTGAAACTGTAATCTTTTTAGAAGGTTGATCTCCGGATAAATCGCCCTGCCATTCAAAAAATGTCCAGCCTGAATCAGGTGTAGCAGTTAAAAGGACTTCATCGCCCTCACTAAAATTATTCCTGTTTGGTTCTTTGTCAACCGTGCCGTCACCTTCAATATCAATCGTTATCGTATATCCATCAGACAGATTACGATCAAAAACAGCAGTTACACTTTTTTCTTCATCAACAATGATGCTGTCGGGATTTTCAGTACCCAGTAAATCCCCTTCCCAGTGATCAAATATCCAATCGTCAGCCGCCACAGCTTCTAATCGTACTCTCTTACCTGATGTGCTCAAAGAGTCTTCATTGGTATCTAAGACTGTCTCTCGTACAAAACCCTCTCCGCTAATTTCAATATTCAGTCTATAATCTCTTTCGGTAAAGTGAGCCAACACATTCTTATTTGCCTCAAAGATGAGTAAATCGGGATTGATATTACCTGTCAGGTCTCCTTCCCATCGCACAAATACAAAGCCTTCTGATGGGCGTGCTTCAATTTCAATTCCATCGCCGGAAGAAAATTCCCCGCCGGATGGATGTATAGTACCACTCCCTTCTGGAGTTACATCAGTTTCCAACGAGTAAACAGGTATTGACTCCTCAAATGATGAAGTGCTAGTATCGCAACCAAAAGAAACAACAAACGCGAAGATCAGGATAGTAACAGAAAGCTTTTTCATGATCTTAAAACTATATATTTAGAACTGAATACTATGGTAACGCTTTGAAGTTAACTCAAAAAGGATAAAATTTTAGCAAAAGAGTAAGTTTCAAATATGTTTGATCATGCAGGGGTTTAAGCTGTAAAATATTAGTCGTAAATAATTAATGGCTGGTATTTAAAACCTTACTATGATTCCGATATTTGAATGAATCTTTATGATTTACAAGATTTTCTTTCAGAACTTACAGTCGTGAACAGTTATACTTCAACATGAAATCAAGTGCAATTCCTGAAAAAAATACGTCAAAAGAAGAAACTTCTACAAGGCATTATCTTCAATAATCAACTTATATTTTATGAATTATAAATGAGTCTTTTGTTTTATTATAAATATTTAATCGATGAGCTTTTCTATAGCAGTTTTCGCGCGAGATAAAATTAATTTTTATGCACACTGCAATTGCGGTCAACTGTGTTGATGCCTACATGCGGAGTGGGGCGGGCAGAGCATGTCACTGACAGGCGTCTCGGTAGTGCTCTCAATAATTTAAACGTTTTCGCTATTTTGGGATGGTCGTCCGCAGCGAAGGTATTACTTTGAATGTGCCATGCTGGTTTTTCCTTTTTTCCCAAGGTAGAGCTTCATTGCGTACCCAAGCACCAGCCCGCCGCCAGTCCAGAGAATCAGCCAGGTAATTATATTGAACAACGACATCTTATCTCCAAGTAGGTAGAAGAAAGGTGTCATTATTATGAACATTAGAGCGCCCCAGACAAGTCCTGTTTTGACCCAGTTGTAACATTCATATTCTGATTGTCCAGTACCTATTTCTAAATCAGCATATCGCTGCGGCTGACGGCTGAGCCACTTTTGCTTCAGATCTTCTTTGAACCAGCACCAGATTGGGTAGGTCAGTGCTAATAAAAGATAGCTTGTGACATTTCTCACACAGGGAATGATTCCACCACAATTTGTGCAGTAGAGGCCAAACCAGTTTTTGAATGCGGTACCGTTATCGGTCGACCATGTTCTGCCATCGCGCAAGGTATGGCAGTGAGGGCAGGGCACATAGCAGCGCTCCATTCTGGGTTTGTCCGAGGTTTTATCCTCAAGCATCATCTTTGGAATGCGCTGACCTAGGATCAATTCGTTGAATGCAAGCCCGGGATTGAGGATGTAATGAAGAATCATCCAGTGCTTCCTGGTGTAGACTTTATATTTATTTGTGTCGAACCTCACTTCCATTGAACAAACATTTGTAGTCATGATGAATGAAGTCTTCGTTCATCAAATGATACCTTTGGTCGATGCAAAAAACAAGCACCGGCAGAAATAAGCGGATCTGTTTAAATAGTTCAAAAATCGTTAAATCAAACCAACTTGGCCTAATAATTTAACGACGTGTGAGATTTCTGATCTGTTGACTTAGCGATTTCGTGGTGTCTTCCAAATGCACGTTAGTTTTCAGTATCCTTCAATCCGTTAACCGTTCGATCTTCGTAGGGCGGAGCTGGCGTCATTTCAGTTGGGTTTCCTTCCAGGTTGTTTAGCACCTCTTCAACAACCCGCTCCATTTGAGGATCGCGTCCCTGCATTAGCATATTGGGATCGTCCCAGATAGGAATGTCGGGCCGGACACCTTCACCTTCCCAAAACCAGTGGCCGTCGTTATCATAGAGACGTGCACCCGGAACGGTAATTCCGCCGCCGTCAACCAATGAGTGTCCTGTGGCTGGGCCTACAAGAATCCCAAGCGTTCGCTCGCCAACGATGGGTCCCGCTTCCAGCTCCTGAAATGCCCATGGGAGTCCGTCACCGCCGGATCCGGCCCATCCGTTGATCAGCATTCCCATTGGTCCTGTATTTGTTTTGACGGGCTGAGTATGATCACGTCCGTGACGCCAGTTTAAATTATAAACAACAGGCCGCATGAGCAGTTCAAGAAAACGATCAGCAAGCTGACCTCCGCCGTTGAATCGTTCATCAATAATGAATCCCTGTTTGTCAAGCTGGCCATAATACATTCGTACAAGTTCCTGCTGACCCTGGCCGGAGGTGTTAGACATATAAACATATCCCAGTTTACCGTCTGAGAGTTCATCAACCATCTTACGATTATTCTCTATCCACTCCAGGTAGCGTAGCTGTGACTCATCACCCTCAGTTAGAGTTGTTACAATTACTTCAGAGGCATCGCCACTATTACCGGTGCTGCTGATCATCAGCGATACAGTTTCGCCATCGAGCCCCTCGAATGCAGCATAAGGATCTTCATCAGGATTCAGCGGCACTCCATTTACGGAATGGATATAGTCTCCCTCGCTAACCTCTACACCGGAGCGGTCAAACGGAGAGCGAACCTGGGTGTCCCAGGATGCCGGGGTGACTATCCGGCCAATACGGTATGAATCTCCGTCAAGCGCCCAGTCAATGCCCAGATAACCGGTTGACATCATATCAACAGATTCCGTATCACCGCCACCGGTATAGGTATGGCCAGCACTCAGTTCACTTTGCATATTCGACTGAAGGTAGGTGATATCCTGCCGCGTCCGTGCATCTTCAATCAGATCACCGTACCTGTCTCGCATCTCTTCCCAATCGACTCCGTGCATGTTCGGATCGTAGAAAAAGTCGCGAT
>Ga0306912_1001196_pt1 | contig 12371 bp, 8 predicted proteins | sample AntRauFillE10628_FD_190443 | JGI IMG/M metagenome (GOLD analysis project Ga0306912, IMG submission 190443) | Saline lake microbial communities from Rauer Islands, Antarctica - Metagenome Filla E10 #628 (v2) (version 2) | ecosystem: Environmental > Aquatic > Non-marine Saline and Alkaline > Saline... | reverse complement strand
TGGTGCTCCTCTTGGATGGGGACTGGGGTGGGGACTGGGGTGGGGACTGGGATGGGGACTGGGGTGGGGACTTCAGGTGGCTTCGGGTGGGCTGGGTGGCAGTGCGGCTGGCGCAGTGCCAGGGACCCGGCCGCGGGGGGCGTCGGCGGCCCGGCGCGGTGCGGCGTGCGGCGACGACCTCGGGACGCGCCCGCAGGGCCCGGGGGCGTCCCAGAGCGCGTCACAACACCCACGCTAACCAGCCGCTCCCGAGCGATCCACGGCGAGCCTCGCCCATCGGTACGCCAGTAGGGTGGCACGACCTGCCAACGTCGGCCCCGGGAGCCTGCCGTGTCGACCTCCTTGTCCAGTGCCGTGCCGCCCCCGCCCCCGGGCTCGGCGTCGGGTTCGGTGTCCAGCGCCGCGGACCGCGGTCGCGGGCCCACGGGCGGTCGCCCCCGTGCGCTGGCTGCTGGCGCGCTGCCGCTGCGCGACGTGCTCGAGGCCCCGACGCTGGCCCGCGCGTCGGTCGTCGCCGGCGCCACCGGGCTGGACCGCATGGTGGAGCGCCTCAACGTGATGGAGGTGCCCGACATCGTCCCGTGGGTCAAGCCGGACGAGTTCCTGCTGACCACCGCCTATCCGCTGCGCGAGGACCCGACGCGGCTGGTGCAGCTGGTGCGCGACCTCGACGAGGCCGGGCTGGCGGGCGTGGGCGTGAAGCTCGGGCGCTACCTCGACCGGCTGCCGGACGCGGCGCTCGCGGTCGCGGACGAGCTCGGCCTGCCGCTGGTGCTGCTGCCGGACGACGTCAGCTTCGACGAGATCCTCAACGAGGTGCTGACCACGATCCTCAACCAGACCGCGCAGCGGCTGGCCCGCACCGAGCAGGTCCACCGGGCGCTGATCCAACTGGTCCTCGACGGGCAGGGCCTGGACGCCGTCGCCGACGAGCTCGCCCGGTTGGTCGAGGTGCCCGTGGCCGTGGTCGGCCACGACGGCGAGCAGCTCGCCAGCAGCGACCGCGACGCGACGGCTGGGCTGGTCGTCGAGCACGGTCGTGTGCTCGTCGCGGGCGAGGTCGTCGCCGCCGAGTGCGTGCCCGTCTCGGCCGGCCAGCGCGTCCACGGGCACCTGGTGGCGCTCGGTGCGCACGAGCACGAGCGCAGGGTCCTGGAGTCGGCCTCGACGGTCGCGGCGCTGGCGATCACGATGCGGCTCGAGGTCGAGGCGGTGGAGTCGAAGTACCAGTCCGACCTGGTGCACGACCTGCTGACGGGCCGCGCCGAGCTGGACGACGCGCTGGCGCGGGCGCGGATGTTCGGCTGGGACCTCGACCGACGCCTGCTGGTGCTCGTCGCCCGGCTCGACGAGCCGTCGAGCCCCGTGCCGCCCGAGGGCGGCGCACGCCGGCTGCCGCTGGCCACCACGCTGCGCCACCTGGTGCACGAGCACGACCCGCGCGCGGCGATCGTGCGCTTCTCCGACGAGGTCGTGGTGCTGACCGAGGCGTTCGACGGACCCGACGGGCGTGACCGCGGCCGGGCGTTCGCCCGCGCCCTGTCCGACGCCGGTTCGCGCCCGATCGGCGTGGACGTCTCGGTCGGGCTGAGCCGGCCCGTCGTCGACCTGCACGACATCCCGACCGCGTACGCCCAGGCGACTCGTGCGCTGCGCATCGGACGGACCCTGCAGGGCCCCGGCGCGGCGGCCCACTTCGACGACCTCGGCGTCTACCGCGTGCTGAGCCTGATCGACGACACCGGCGAGCTGACCGGCTTCGCCAGCGAGGTGCTCGGCGACCTCGCTGACGGCGGCGAGCAGTCCGAGGACCTGCTGCACACCCTCGAGGTGCTGCTGGACGCCAACGGCAACGTCGCCGAGGCCGCCCGGCGCCTGCACTTCCACTACAACACCCTGCGCTACCGGGTCGAGAAGCTCGAGGGCATCCTCGGGCCGTTCAGCGACGACGCGCTGGTGCGCCTCGACGTGCACGTCGCGCTGCTGATCCACCGCATGCGGGGGCTGTGACGTCCCCGAGGGTCCCGTGGCGCACGCCTCGGCGCCGCGCCTGCGCCCCTCGGTGACGCCGCCGCACGCCGGTGCGCGGCGGGACCCGGGACGGGCCGCCCCGATGTGCCGGTCCACAGCGCCACCTCGTAGGCTCGGCCGCGCCGCACCCGGCCGCGACCAGCGCGCCCGACGACCTCGCGGCCCCTCTCTCGATCCAACAGCAGGAGCCACCGTGGCCACGATCTTCTACGAGCAGGACGCCGACCTCACCCTGATCCAGGGCCGGAAGGTCGCGGTGCTCGGCTACGGCAGCCAGGGCCACGCCCACGCGCAGAACCTGCGCGACTCGGGCGTCGAGGTCAAGGTCGGGCTGCGGCCCGGGTCGCAGGCCCGCGCCGCCGCCGAGGAGGCCGGCTTCGAGGTGCTCGACACCAACGCCGCCGCCGCGTGGGCCGAGGTGGTCGTGGTGCTGATCCCCGACACCCACCAGAAGGCGATGTGGGAGGACGGTGTCCGCGAGGCGATGGAGCCCGGCCAGTCGCTGGTCTTCGGCCACGGCTTCAACGTCCACTTCGGCTTCGTCGACCCCTCGGACGAGCTCGACGTGTTCCTCATCGCGCCGAAGTCGCCCGGCCACATGGTGCGCCGGCTGTACGAGTCCGGGCAGGGCACGCCGGGCCTGGTCGCGGTGCACAACGACGCGACCGGCGGCGCGATGGACCTGGCCAAGTCCTACGGCCACGCGATGGGTCTGGCCCGCGCCGGGCTGCTGGAGACCACCTTCAAGGAGGAGACCGAGACCGACCTGTTCGGTGAGCAGGCCGTGCTGTGCGGCGGCGTCTCCGAGCTGGTCCAGTCCGGCTTCCAGACCCTGACCGACGCCGGCTACCAGCCCGAGGTCGCGTACTTCGAGTGCCTGCACGAGCTCAAGCTCATCGTCGACATGATGTACGAGGGCGGCCTGTCCTGGATGCGCTACTCGGTGTCCGACACCGCCGAGTACGGCGACTACGTCTCGGGCAAGCGCGTGATCGACGACTCGTCGCGCGAGCAGATGAAGCAGATCCTGGCCGAGATCCAGGACGGCACCTTCGCCCGCAACTTCATGGCCGAGTGGGAGGGCGGTGCGGAGAACTTCAAGCAGATGCGCACCGAGGCCCGCGGCTCGACCATCGAGCAGGTCGGCCACAAGCTGCGCGCCCTGATGCCGTGGATCTCCAACCCCACCGTCGAGTGACACCTGCGTGACGGCGGCCTCCGCGCCCGCGCGCGCTGGAACACCCGAGGACCCGCCCCCGTGGCGGGTCCTCGCACTTCTCGCTCAGCCGTCGCGCCGGTGGACGTGCTGGGCGCTGGCCTGGTCGCGGGGCTGCAGCACGATGCGGTCGAGGTTGACGTGGCTCGGTCGGGTCACGGCGAAGCGGACCACGTCGGCGACGTCGTCGGCGCTCAGCGGCGTCATGCCGGCGTAGACCTTCTCGTTGGCGTCGTCCTCGCCGAGGCGCACGACGGAGAACTCGGTCTCGACCAGGCCGGGGTCGACCTCGGTGACCCGTACGGGGCGGCCGAGCAGCTCGTGGCGCAGCACGCCGGTGACGCCCCGCGCCGCGTGCTTGGCGGCCACGTAGCCGCCCCCGCCGGGGTAGGGGTCGAACCCGGCGATCGACACGATGTTGACCACGTGCCCGTCGCCGGAGGCCTCCAGCCTCGGCAGCAGCGCCGCGGTCATGCGCGCGAGCCCGAGCACGTTGGCCTCGTACATCCAGCGCCAGCCGTCCTCGTCGAGCCGTTCGACCGGGTCGACACCGAGCGCGCCGCCGGCGTTGTTGACCAGCACGTGGACCTCGTCGAGGTTCTCGACGAACGTGGTGACGGAGTCCGGGTCGGTGACGTCGAGGCGGTGCCAGCGTGCGCTGCCGGGCCGCTGCTCCTCGCACTCCGCGGCGACCTCGGCCAGGCGCTCCTCGCGTCGGGCACCGAGCACCACGTCCAGGCCGGCGGCGACGAGGTGCCGGGCGGTCGCAGCACCGATGCCGGAGCTGGCGCCGGTGACGACGGCGGTGCGGGGCATGGCTGCTCCTGGCGTCGGGGCTCCGACCGGGTCCGGGGTCGTCCGGTCCGACCTGCAGGGGCACGTGGCGGTGGGCGCGCGGCGGACGGGCCCCTCGTGGGTCGACACGACGCTACTGGTGCGACCCCCGCGCGCGGCGGCCCGTCCGGCGTGGCAGAGTGCGCCCGGCCGTCCCCGACCGGAGCCACGCGCGTGCCCCACCCGTACCTCGCGCACCCGGGACCGGTGGGCATCGCCCACCGTGGTGCGCACGGCGACGGTGCTGGGGAGAACTCCGACCTCGCGTTCGCGCGCGCGGGGGCGCTCGGTTACCGGCACCTGGAGACCGACGTACAGCGCACCGCCGACGGCGTGCTCGTCGCGATGCACGACGACGTGCTCGACCGCACCACCGACGGGGCCGGGCCGGTCGAGCAGCTGCGCTGGCGCGACGTCGCCCGGCTCGAGGTCCGCGGCGGTGGAGGGGTCCCGCGGCTGGTCGAGCTGCTCGCGTCCTACCCGGACGTGCGCTGGAACCTCGACTGCAAGCAGCCGCACCTGGCCGCCGACGTCGCCGAGCTGGTGCGCAACGACCTCGACCGCGTCTGCGTCGGCTCGTTCCACCGCGGTGCCGTGCGGCGACTCCGCCAGCTGCTCGGCCCGGCGCTGTGCACCGCCGCGACACCGGCCGAGGTGCGCACCGTCGTCGCGGCGTCACTGCTGCCCGAGCCGGCACGGCTGCAGCTCGGGCGGGTGCTCGGCAGGCGCCTGCGCTGCGACGCGCTGCAGGTCCCGCCGGTCCACGAGGGGCGGACGATCGTCACCGCACCGTTCGTCGAGGTCGCCCATGCGGCCGGGATCGACGTGCACGTGTGGACCGTCGACGACGCGGGGGAGCAGGACGCGCTGCTGGACCTCGGCGTCGACGGGATCATGACCGACGACGCCTCCGGGCTGGCCGGCCTGCTGCTGCTGCGGGGGCAGTGGCCGCCACGCGGTGTGCCCGGTGCGCCGTCCAGCAGTCCCGTCCTGCTGCGCGAGGCGGGACCCGGCACCACACTCCCATCCGACGAGGAGCCCGGCACGTGACGACCAGCCCGACGCAGGTCCCGCCCGACGGGCCGCTGGCCGACCCCGAGGCACGCCGCCGCGAGCACCGCTCGTGGTACGCCTACGACTGGGCCACCTCGGCGTTCAACACCTCGGTCATCACGGTGTTCGCCGGGCCCTACCTGACCGGCCTCGCCCGGGCGGGCTCGAACGACGACGGCTTCGTGTCGCTGCTCGGGATCCCGGTGCGTGACAACTCGTGGTTCCTGTTCGTGGTCTCCGCGTCGGTGCTGCTGCAGGTGCTGGTGCTGCCGGTGGTCGGTGCGATCGCGGACCGCTCGACGAACAAGCCCCGGATGCTCGGTCGGCTCGCGCTGGCCGGCTCGGTCGCGACGGTCGCGCTGTTCGCGACCACCGGCGGGGCGTGGCTCGCGGCCGGGCTGCTGCTGCTGGTCGGCAACGTGCTGTTCGGTGCGGCGGCCGTGGTCTACGACTCGTTCCTGCCCGAGATCGCCACCGCCGACGAGCGCGACGCGGTGTCGTCGCGCGGCTGGGCGTTCGGCTACGCCGGCGGCGGGCTGCTGCTGCTCGGCCACCTCGCGCTGTTCCTGTCCGCCGAGTCGCTCGGCATCGACGACGGCCTCGCCGCGCGCCTGGCGCTGGCCACGGCCGGGCTGTGGTGGGCCGGGTTCTCGGTCATCACGGTGCGTGGCGTGCGGGCCCGAACCCCGCTGCTGGCCGAGGGCGAGGGCGGCATCGCCGACTCGTTCCGCCAGCTGCGCACGACCCTGCGCGAGCTGCGCTCCACGCCACTGACGCTGCGATTCCTGGTCGGCTACCTGCTCTACAACGACGGCGTGCAGACGGTCATCGCCGCGGCCGCGGTGTTCGGCGCCGACGAGCTGCTGCTCGAGCAGGACGTGCTGATCGGCGCGATCCTCGCGGTGCAGTTCGTCGCGTTCTTCGGCGCGCTCGCGCTCGGGCGCGTCGCACGCTTCGCCGGTGCCAAACGCACCGTGCTCGGCTCGCTGGTCGTCTGGTCGCTCGTGGTCGGCCTCGGCCGCGGGGTCCCCGCCGAGGACCCACTGGCGTTCCTGCTGCTGTCGGTCGCGATCGGGTTCGTGCTCGGCGGCACCCAGGCGCTGAGCCGCTCGATGTTCTCCCAGCTGGTCCCGCCCGACCGTGAGGCGGAGTACTTCGCGATCTACCAGATCTCCGACCGCGGCACGTCGTGGATCGGCACGTTCACGCTCGGGCTCGCGGTCCAGATCACCGGCACCTACCGCTCGGGGATCCTGGTGCTGCTCGCGTTCTTCGTGGTGGGTGGACTGGTGCTCGCGGCCACGCCCATGCGGCGTGCGATCGAGGAGTCCGGCAACCCGGTGCCGGAGAAGGTGTGACCGACGCGGCGGGGGAGCGGGGCGCCGGCGCGCCACGGGCGGCGCTGGCGGGCCTGGTGCTCGCCGGCGGGCGGGCGCGCCGGTTCGGCGCCGACAAGCTCGTCGTCGAGGTCGACGGCGTGCGGCTGGTCGACCGCGCCGTCGCGGCGCTGCGCGCGGTCTGCGACGGGCCGGTCCTGGTCGCGTCCGGGGACGGGCGGTCGCGACCCGGACTGGCGGACGGCCAGGTCGCCGACCTCGTCGCCGGGATCGGGCCGCTGGCGGCGGTCGCCGGCGGGCTGCAGGCGCTGGCCGGCCGCGCCGAGGCCGTCGCCGTGCTCGCCGGGGACCACCTGGAGCCGTCACCCGAACTGCTGCACCTGCTGGCGCGCCGTCGGGCTGCGACGGGAGCTGCGTGCGCCGTCGTCGAGGCGGACGGCCACCTCCAGCCACTGCACGCGGTCTGGTCGACCGCGGTCGCCACCGAGGTGGCCGCGGCCGTGCGCGGCGGCCAGCGGTCGCCGGTCGCATGGCTGCGCGAGTGCGACGACGTCGTCGTGCTGGGGCCCGCAGACCTCACCACCGCCGGGGTCATGGGGCGCCCCTTCGTCGACGTCGACGAGCCGGGCGACCTGCCTGCGGGCTGAAGCGCTTCCGCGGAAGCGCCCCGCGCGTCGCGTCGGGGCGGTGCGTCGGGGGCGGTGCGTGGCCTCAGTGCACCGCGGCGATCTGGATGAGGTTGCCGCAGGTGTCGTCGAACACCGCGGTGGTGACCGGGCCGTGGTCGGTCGGCGGCTGGGTGAAGCGCACGCCGAGCGCCTCGAGCCGTTCGTGCTCGGCGTGGACGTCGTCGACGCCGAACGAGGTCCACGGGATCCCGTCGGCCACGAGCGCGGCCTTGAACGGGCCGGCCGCGGGGTGGCCGTCCGGCTCGAGGACGACCTCCGGTCCCTCGGGCTGCTCCGGCGAGGCGACGGTCAGCCAGCGTGGGCCGCCCATGTCGACGTCCTGGCGCAGCTCGAAGCCGAGCTTCTCGGTGTAGAACGCCAGCGCCCTGTCCTGGTCGTCGACCAGCACGCTGGTCACGGTGATCCGCATCACTGCTCCTGTCGGGGGTGGAGGGAAGGATGTCACAGGTGCCTCCTAGGGTCACGTTCCAGCCCCTGCTCCCCAGCCCCTGCACCCCCACACCTCGACCAGCGGAGCCGCCACCGCGTGCTGCACGTCCACCGCTCGCACCGCACCGAGGACCTCGCCGAGGTCCTGGCCGGCCTGCTCGCGCAGCCGCTGGACGACCCGATGGCCACCGAGCGCGTGCTGGTGGGCTCGCCCGGGATGGTGCGCTGGCTCGAGGGCGAGCTCGCCCGCCGCTCGCCGCACGGCGTGCACGCCGGCGTCGATGCCGAGTACCCGGGCCGGTTCGTGCAGCGACTGGTCGACGACGTGCTCGGGGAGACGGGACCCGACACCGACCCGTGGTCCAAGCAGCTCCTGCCGTGGACCGTCGCCGAGGTGCTGCCGGACCTGCTCGAACGCCACGGGCCGGGCGAGGGCGACGCGTTCGTGGACGTGCGCCGCTACCTGCGCGACACCACGGTGCACGACCCGGTTGTCACCGACCGACGACTGCTGGGCCTGGCCGGGCAGGTGGCCGGCCGCTTCGACCGCTACGCGCTGCACCGGCCGGGGATGCTGGAGCACTGGCACGAGGCCCGCGACCTCGACGCCGACGGCGCACCGCTCGGTCGCCACGCGTGGCAGGCCGTGCTCTGGCGTGCCGTGCGCGACCACCTGCGCGTGCGCCCACCGACGGTGCGGGTCGACCAGGCCCGACGGCACCTGCTCGAGGGCGGTCGGGTGCCTGCCCACGTCCCTGCGCGGCTGGCCGTGTTCGGCGTCTCCACCCTCCCGCCGCTGCACCTGGGCGTGCTCGCGGCGGTCGCGCGCGACCGCGAGGTGCACCTGCTGGTCCCGTCGCCGACGCCGGCGAGCTGGGCGCGTGGCTGGGCCCGCAGCAGCCAGCCCGCGGCCGCACCGCTGCTGCGGGCCGCGGGGTCGACGGCCGCCGACGCGGCCCGGTTGGTCCACGCCGCGGCCGACGCCGCGGTCGTGCAGGTCGAGGACCACGGCCCCCTCCCTGGCAGTGGCCCGAGGACATCGGTCGAACGGACCACGGGGGTGCTGGCACGGCTGCAGGCGTCGCTGGTCCACGACGTCGACCCGCGCGGGCTCGATCCGGTCCCGGCCGACCACACGGTCGCGCTGCACGACTGCCACGGGCCGCTGCGCCAGGTCGAGGCGCTGCGCGACGAGCTGCGCCGCCGCCTCGACGACGATGCGTCGCTCCAGCCGCGCGACGTGGTCGTGCTCACGCCCGACGTCGCCACCTACGGGCCGCTGGTCGAGTCGGTCCTCGCCGCCGCGCCGGTCGAGGCGGGCGGGCCGCCGACACTGCCGGTCGCGGTGGCGGACCGCGCCGTCGGTCGCGGCAACGAGGTCGCCACCGTCCTGCTGCGTGCGGTCGACCTGGCCGAGGGCCGCGCGTCGGCGCCGCAGGTGCTCGACCTGCTGACCAGCGCACAGGTGCTGCGCGCGTTCGGGATCGACGCCGGCGACGTCGCCACCCTCGAGCGCTGGGTCACCGACGTCGGGGTGCGCTGGGGGCGCGACGAGGAGGACCGCGCCGCGGCGGGCCAGCCGGCCGATCGGCACCACACCTGGGCCGGTGGGCTCGACCGGCTGCTGGTCGGCGTCGCACTCGCGGACGAGGACGCCCGGACACTCGGCGGGGTCGTGCCGTACGACCACGTCGAGGACGGCGCCGACCTGGACCTGCTCGACCGGCTCGCGTCGTTCCTGGGGGCGGTCGACGACCTGCGCGACCTTCGGGAGCCGTGCCCGCCACCGGAGTGGGGGAGGCGGCTGCGTGCGGTGCTCGACCGCCTCACCGGCCCGGCCGACGGGCGGCCCGGCGACGACCCGGCCGTCCGCGCCCGCCACCGCCGCGAGAGGGAGCGCGTCGACGGGCCCCTCGCCGGGCTCGACCGGCTCGGGGACTTCGCCGCGCGCGACCTCGACGTCGGCGCCCTGCAGCGCTGGCTGGTCGCCGCGCTCGACGAGGCCGGTGGCGCCGCCGGCTACGCCACGGGCCGGATCACGCTGGCTGGGCTCGTGCCGCTGCGTGCCGTGCCCTACCGGGTGGTGTGCCTGCTCGGCTTCGACGAGGGCAGCTTCCCGCGCCGCGCCGGACGCCAGGCCGACGACCTGCTGGCGATCGACCGCCGCCCGGGGGACCCGGACCCGCGCGGGGAGGACCGCCACGCGCTGCTTGAGGCACTGCTGGCCGCCCGCGACGGGCTGGTCGTGCTGTGGTCGGGCCGCGACCAGCGTCGCGGCGAGGAGCGTCCGCCCGCCGTGCCGGTCGCCGAGCTGCGCGACGCCCTCGACCAGCTCGTCGCAGGTGGGGCCGACGCGCTGACCAGCGTCCACCCCGTCCTGCCGACCTCGTCACGGGCGTTCACCGGGCCCGGCTCGTACGACGCCGACCGTGCTCGTGCGGCGACGGCCGTCCCGGCCGTGCGACCCGCGCCGTTCGTCCCCTCGCCCCTGCCGGACGAGCGTGACGACCCCTCCACCGTCGAGCTGCACGAGCTGGTGCGGGTCGCACGCCACCCGGCACGGGCGCTGCTGCGCAGCACCCTGCGGGTGGCAGCGAGCGAGGAGGTCGAGCAGCGCAGCGACGTCGAGCCGTTGGAGCTCTCGCAGCTGGAGCGTTCGCGTGCCGGGGGGCGGCTGCTCGAGCAGGTGCGCACGGGGGACGCCCCGCTGGATGCGCACGTCGCCGCGCTGCTGCGCTCCGGGACGGTCCCCGCGGGGACCCCGGGTGCGCTCGAGCTCGACGACGTGGTCGTGCTGGTCGACCGCCTCGCGCACGCCGAGCGGCGCCTCGGTGCCCCGGGGCCGCACGAGGTCGACCTGGTGCTCGGTGACCGGAGCCTCGTCGGGACCGTGCCCGCGGTCGCGCGGGACGACGGGCTGCTGGTGGTGGACGTGCGCTACAGCCGGCTGCGGGCGGACCACCTGGTCGCCGCCTGGCTGCGTCACCTCGCGCTGTGTGCCGCGACGCCCGGGGCGAACGTGCGCACCCTGCTGCTGCGGCGTGGGAAGAACGACGCAACCGAGGTGGCGGGCCTCGCGCGTCGTGCGCCGGACGTGGCCGCGGCGATGCTGCGGCCCTGGCTGGACCAGCACGATGCCGCGCTGACCCGGGTCGTCGCGTTCCTGCCGGACGTCTCGTGGGCCTACGCGAAGCGGCGCCACGACGCGGTCGCGAAGGCCGCGGCGAAGGGGGAGGACCCGGCGCTGCTCGAGGGCCTCGACCACGACGAGCTGGCCGATGCGCTGCGCCCGCACGGCCTCGGCACGCACGACCCCCTGCCCGTGCTCGAGCGCGGCCTGCGGGAGGCCGGTGCGAAGTTCCGACTGGACGACGGGTACGGCTATCCGGCGTGGAACGATCCGGACGTGCGACTGGCGTTCCGTGACACGCCGCACTTCGACGAACTGGTCCGGCGCAGCGACCTGCTGGAGCGCGCGGCCCACCTGTTGACGCCGCTCGCCTCGGCCCTGGTCGACGGCAGCCCTCACGCCGAGGTGCTCTTCGAGGAGGTCACACCGTGACGCAGCGCCGCACCCACGACCCGACCGCAGACCTGCCGGTCGGGCTGCGTGCCGTGGAGGCCTCCGCCGGCACCGGCAAGACCTACTCGATCACCACGACCGTGCTGCGGCTGGTCCTCGAGCGCGATCTCGACCTCGACGCGCTGCTGGTCGTGACCTTCACCCGGGCCGCCACCGCCGAGCTGGTCGACCGGGTCCGCCGCCGGCTGGCCGAGGCCGCCGCGGTCCTGTCCGGGGGCGACAACCAGGACGAGGTCCTCGCCGCCGTGCTCGAGCTCGGCGAGGCCGCCGCCGGGTCGTCCGAGGAGGCGCTCCGCCGCGTCGAGCGCGCCCTGCAGCAGGTCGACGAGGCCCAGGTCACCACCATCCACGGCTTCTGCCAGCGGGTGCTGCAGCAGGCCGTCCTGGCCGCCGACACCGACCCGGACCTGCAGGTCGACGGCGACCGTGAGCAGCGCGACCTGCTCGCGCGCGTCGTCGACGACTGGCTCGTCGCGCACACCCGCGATGCACACCCCGCCTACGCGAGCGCGCTGCGGCACCTCGGGCTCGACCGTGCAGGGTTGCACCAGATCGCCACGACGGTCACCGGCGAGCCCGTACCGCACGTCGAGCCGCCACGGGGCTCCGAGGACCCGCAGGAGCGCTTCCGCTCGGCCTGGGAGACGTTCGTGGCGGGTGTGGCGCGCACCGCCCCCGAGGTAGCGGAGTGGTCCGCACGGGCGCTGGAGAACCGCTGGTTCGGCAGGGTGGGCGCTGGCGCGCGGCTGGCCCCGGGCAAGGTGGCCCGCTACGTCGACCCGGTCGTCGAGACGGTCGCCCGTGGTCGTTGTCCGTCGGTGGACCAGTTGCAGGAGTTCGCCGCCCCCGCGTTCGAGAAGCTCCTGGCCGAGGGCGGTGAACCCCCGCGACTCCACGTCGTCGTCGAGGAGTTCCTCGACGCGCTCGTCGCGGTCGAGCGTGGCGTGCGGACCGGGCTCGCGGCGCACGTGGTCGACGAGGTCCCCGCCCAGCGCCTGGCCGCTGGGCGCATCGGGTTCAGCGACGTGCTGCGCCTCCTGCACCTCGCACTGGACGACGAGGGTGCGGCCGCACGGCTGCGGCACGAGGTCGGCGGTGGTGTGCGTGCGGTGCTGGTCGACGAGTTCCAGGACACCGACCCGGTGCAGTGGCGCATCCTCACCGGCATCTTCGACGGCGTCGAGCTGTTCGAGGTCGTC
>Ga0306912_1001189_pt1 | contig 12418 bp, 13 predicted proteins | sample AntRauFillE10628_FD_190443 | JGI IMG/M metagenome (GOLD analysis project Ga0306912, IMG submission 190443) | Saline lake microbial communities from Rauer Islands, Antarctica - Metagenome Filla E10 #628 (v2) (version 2) | ecosystem: Environmental > Aquatic > Non-marine Saline and Alkaline >... | reverse complement strand
TCCTGCTGTCGGAGATCAGCGTCGAGCGGCTCGAGCGCATGCTGCACGACGAGCAGCTCCACGCCGGCATGCGCCCCAAGGTCCGCTCGATCCTGCAGGCGCTGCGCGACGGCGTGCCGCAGGCCCACATCCTCGACGGACGCGTGCTGCACGCGATCCTCATCGAGATGTTCACCGACGAGGGCGTGGGCACGATGGTCCTGCCCGACGGCGGGGGAGCGGCCGGGGTCACCCTCGAGCGCGACCGGCCCGACGCGGAGGTGGCGACGTGAGCAGCACCGGTGACGCGGCCGCGGTGACCGCGGCGGACGGCCTGGCCTCGACGCAGGCCCGGGCGGACGCGCACGTGATGACGACCTACCCGCCCGCTCCGGCCGCGTTCGTGCGCGGACAGGGCGCGGCGCTGTTCGACCACGCCGGGCGCGCCTGGCTCGACCTGCTCTGCGGCCTGGCCGTCACCAGCCTCGGCCACGCCCACCCGGCGGTCACCGCCGCGGTGACCGCGCAGGTCGGCAGGCTGGTCCACACCTCGAACCTCTACCTCACCGAGCCGGCCGTCGACCTGGCCGCGCGCCTGGCCGAGGTCGCCGGCTGGGACGACGCCACGACCTTCTTCGCCCAGTGCGGCGCGACCGCGAACGAGGCGGCGCTGAAGCTCGCCCGCCGCCACGGCAAGGCACAGCACCCGGACAAGGTCCGCGTGGTCACGCTCGAGGGCTCGTTCCACGGCCGCACGTTCGCGACCCTGGAGGCGACCGGCCAGCCCGCCAAGCACGTGCCGTTCGAGCCGCTGCTCGGCGTGGTCGACATCGTCCCGCACGACGACCCGCAGGCGCTGCGCGACGCGGTCACCGACGAGCACTGCGCGGTGCTGCTCGAGGTCGTCCAGGGCGAGGGCGGGGTGCGTCCCGTGCCGCACGAGGTGCTCGTCGCCGCCCGCGAGGCCTGCGACGAGCACGGCGCGCTGCTGATCGTCGACGAGGTCCAGACCGGCATCGGGCGCACCGGCACGTGGTTCGCGTGGCAGCGCACCCCGGTCGTGCCCGACGTGATGACGCTGGCCAAGGCGCTGGCCAACGGCATGCCGATCGGCGCGGTCGTCGCGCGCGGCCAGGCCGCCAAGACCTTCCAGCCCGGTGACCACGCCACCACCTTCGGCGGCAACCCCGTCACCTGCGCCGCGGCGCTCGCGGTGCTCGACACCATCGAGCGCGAGGGCCTGCTCGACCGCGTCGGCCAGCTCGAGGCCGCGTTCCGGGGCGGCGTCGAGCAGCTCGTCGCCAACCCGACGTCCGGCGTCGCCGGCATCCGCGGGCACGGCCTGCTGCTCGGCATCCGCCTGACCCACCCCGTCGCGCGCGCCGCCGCGGCGGGGTGCCTGGAGCGCCGCATGCTCGTCAACGCCGTCGCCGACGACACGCTGCGCATCGCCCCGCCGTTCGTGCTCGACGACGACGAGGTCGCGCTCGCGCTCGCCGGCATCGCCGAGGCCGTCGCCGAGGCCACCGCCGCGCACGAGGCCGCCGCAGGGTCCGCCCCGTGAGCCGCGCGATCCGCGTGCGCGGCGTCGAGCACGCCCCGGCCGACGTCCGGCCCGAACCGCCCGAACCGCCCGACCCCAGCGACCCGCACGCCCGCGTCCGACCCCCCACCGGAGGCTGACCATGCCCCGCCACTTCCTGCGCTCCGTCGACCTCGACCCGACCGAGCAGGCCCTGGTGCTCGAACGCGCCGCGCGCCTGCGGGCCGAGCGCGAGGCTGCGCTGGCCGACGGCCGTGCGCCGATGGCCGAGGCGCTCGCCGGGCGCTCCGTCGCGATCGTGTTCGAGAAGCCCTCGCTGCGCACCCGCGTGTCGTTCGAGGTCGCGATCCACGAGCTCGGTGGCCACGCGCTGAAGATCGACGACGCCGAGATCGGGCTCGGCAAGCGCGAGACCATCGCCGACACCGCGCGGGTGCTGTCGCGCTACGTGCAGGGCATCGTGCTGCGCACGTTCGGCCAGGAGCGCATCGAGGAGCTCGCCGCCAACAGCTCGGTGCCGGTGGTCAACGCGCTGTCGGACCTCGAGCACCCGTGCCAGGCGCTGGCCGACCTGCAGACGCTGGCCGCCGAGTTCGGCCCGCTCGCCGGACGCACCCTGACCTACGTCGGGGACGGCAACAACGTCGCGCACTCGCTGCTGGTCGCCGGCGCACAGGCCGGCATGCACGTGCGCGTGGCCCACCCCGACGGCTACGCACCCGACGAGCAGGTCATTGACGTGGCGCGCGAGGCGGCCAGTACCTCGGGCGGGTCGGTCGCGACGACCACCGACCCGCGCGAGGCCGCCGACGGCAGCGACGCGCTGTACACCGACGTGTGGACCTCGATGGGCCAGGAGGCCGAGAACGAGCAGCGCCTGCGCGACTTCGACGGGTTCCAGGTCGATGCCGCGCTGCTCGACCTGGCCGCGGACGGTGCGGTGCTGCTGCACTGCCTGCCCGCCCACCGCGGCGAGGAGGTCGCCGCCGAGGTCATCGACGGGCCGGCGTCGCGGGTGTTCAGCCAGGCAGAGAACCGCCTGCACGCACAGAAGGCGCTGCTGCTGCACCTGCTGGAGCAGCAGTGAGCAGCGACCGCGCCGACCGGCTCCGGGCGCTGCGGCGCCTGCTGTCCGGCGCCGACCTCGCCAGCCACGCCGAGGTCGTCGAGGCGCTGGCGGGCCGCGGCGTGGAGGTCACCCAGGCAACCGTCAGCCGGGACCTGTCGACCATCGGCGCGGTCAAGGTCCGCCAGGCCGACGGCAGCCACGCCTACCGCCTCGGCGTGGCCACCGGCGACGACGCCCGCGACGCGCTCACCGGCACGCTGCGCCAGTTCGTCACCGACGTGCGCGCCAGCGGCAACCTCGTGGTGCTGCGCACCCCGCCGGCCTGCGCGCACCCGGTCGCCTCGGCCATCGACCTCGCCGTGCTGCCCGACGTGATCGCGACGGTCGCGGGCGACGACACCGTGCTGGTCGTGGCCGCCGCCGACGTGCCGGGCACCGAGCTCGCCCAGCGCCTGCGCGACCGCCTCGACCCCGCCGACCTGGACTGAGCCGCCGTGCCGACCACCACCAGGCTGGACACGAGCAGGCTGGATTAGTATGCACATTCTATTCAACCCCTTGGACCGGCCCGCGACGACGACCGCGACGACCGCGACCGCCGCGACCACCACGACCATGACGACGACCTCCCGGAGCACACGATGAGCAAGGTCCTGACGAGCCTGCCGGTCGGCGAACGCGTCGGCATCGCGTTCTCCGGCGGGCTGGACACCTCGGTGGCGGTCGCGTGGATGCGCGAGCACGGTGCGGTGCCCTGCACCTACACCGCCGACCTCGGGCAGTACGACGACGACGACGTGTCGACCGTGCCCGACCGCGCCGCGGAGTACGGCGCCGAGATCGCCCGGGTCCTCGACATCCGCCGCGAGCTGGTCGAGGAGGGGCTCGCCGCGCTGGCGTGCGGCGCGTTCCACCTGCGCTCCGGGGGCAGGACCTACTTCAACACCACCCCGCTCGGGCGCGCCGTGACCGGGACCCTGCTGGTCCGGGCGATGCAGGCCGACGACGTCAACATCTGGGGTGACGGCTCGACCTTCAAGGGCAACGACATCGAGCGGTTCTACCGCTACGGGCTGCTGGCCAACCCGGACCTGCGCATCTACAAGCCGTGGCTGGACGCCGCCTTCGTCGAGGAGCTCGGTGGGCGCTCCGACATGAGCCGCTGGCTCGAGGCCCGCGACCTGCCCTACCGCGACCGCGAGGAGAAGGCGTACTCCACCGACGCGAACATCTGGGGCGCGACGCACGAGGCCAAGAGCCTCGAGCACCTCGACGTGTCGCTGGAGACCGTCCAGCCGATCATGGGCGTGCGCTTCTGGGACCCCGAGGTCGACATCGAGCCAGAGGACGTCACCGTCACGTTCGACGCCGGCCGTCCCGTCGCGCTGAACGGCCAGGACTTCGACGACCCGGTCGCGCTGGTGCTCGAGGCCAACGCGATCGGCGGACGCCACGGCCTCGGGATGTCCGACCAGATCGAGAACCGCATCATCGAGGCGAAGTCCCGCGGCATCTACGAGGCACCCGGGATGGCGCTGCTGTTCATCGCCTACGAGCGCCTGCTCAACGCGATCCACAACGAGGACACGGTCGCGGCGTACCACACCCAGGGTCGCCAGCTCGGACGCCTGCTGTACGAGGGCCGCTGGCTCGAGCCGCAGTCGCTGATGATGCGTGAGGCCACGCAGCGCTGGGTCGCGTCGCTGGTCAGCGGCGAGGTCACCCTGCGCCTGCGCCGCGGCGAGGACTACACGGTCGCGGAGACCCGCGGCGACCGGCTGTCGTACCACCCCGACAAGCTCTCGATGGAGCGGGTCGAGAACGCCGCGTTCGGTCCGACGGACCGCATCGGCCAGCTGACGATGCGCAACCTCGACATCGCCGACTCGCGCGACAAGCTCGAGCAGTACGCCGGCCAGCCGATGGACCAGGGCCAGCTGCTGGTCGAGCACGGGACGCTGTTCGGCGACCTGCCCGAGGGCGGCTTCCCCCGCATCGCGAGCAGCCCCGAGCGCGACGGCAGCGAGGAGACGGCGCTGGACGACGCCGCCATCGAGTCCGGCGTCGACTGATGCTCGGCCGGTCGCTCCCGGTCGCTCCCGGTCCCTCCCGGTCGCTCCCGGTCCCTCCCGGTCGCTCCCGGTCGCTCCCGGTCCCTCCCGGTCGCTCCCGGTCCCTCCCGGTCGCTCCCGGTCCCTCCCGGTCGCGACCGGTCACCGGCGTTCGGCGCCGAACTCTTTAATAGTTCGCTCCTGAACCGAAGTGTGCTAGCCTTCGGTCCGTGGAGGAGGCAGGGATGAAGACGGCGCTGGTGCTGGACGTGGTCGCGAGCCGGACCCACAGCGACCAGCGGCGACTGCTCGGCGGTGTCGGGGCGCGCGTCCAGCAGGTGCTGGTCCAGGAGGGGGCGGCGGTCTCCGCCGCGGCCACGACCGGCGACGAGCTGCAGGCGCTGTACGCCGCGGACGACACCGGCGAGGCCGTGCGCGACCTCGTGCGCCTGCGGCTGCTGCTGCGGGCCGCCCCGCCGGGGGAGCGGGCCGTCGACCTGCGCGCCGGGATCGGCGTCGGCGAGGTCGTCGCCGACGCGCCGGACGACGCCGGGGCCCCCGGCCAGTCCGGCTCGGCGTGGTGGCACGCCCGTGACGCCCTGCAGGAGGCCGGGCGACGTCGCAACGGCTGGCCCGACCGGCGCATGTGGCTGGCCAGCGACCGGCCCGACGCGGCGGTCTGGAACACCGCGCTGATCGGACTCGACGTGCTGCTGGCCGGCCTCGACGAGACCGACGTCGTGGCCACGCTCGGGCTGCTCGACGGGGCGACGGCGGCGCAGGTCGCCGAGGACCTGCGCCTGGCGCCCTCGAGCCTCTCGGAGCGGCTCCATCGCCACGGTGTGTACGGCGTGGTCCGCGCCGTCGAGGTCCTGGCCGACCGATGATCCTCGCCACGACGCTGCTGCTGCTCGGCCTGGTCGCCGCGCTGCTGCCGGTGCGCCTCGCCCGGGCGTTCTCCGCGCTCGGTGCCGTGCTACTGGTCAACGCCGTGCTGCTCGATGCGCTCGCCCCGGCGGCGCTGCTGCCCCTGGCCGACGCCATGGCCGAGGCGGTCGGCCGCGTCGGTCCGCTCGGCATCGTCGGCGACGCGCCGGTCGGCCGGGCGCTGCTGCTCGCCGCGCTGGTGTGGTCCGGACCGGCCGGCGACCTGGTCGTGCGCGCCGTGCTCGAGGCCACCGGCCTGCCGGCACCCGAGCGCGCCGCGGAGGCGGGCTTCCGTGCCGGGCGCTGGGTCGGCCGCCTCGAGCGCTGGACGCTGGTGGTGGTCGTCGCAGCGGGGGCGCCCGAGCTCGCACTGATCCCCGCCGGCGGCAAGGCGCTGCTGCGCTACGCCGAGGCCGTCGCCGACGCCCGCGCCGCGCGTGACGCACGTCTCGCCGTGCCGGGTGCCGCGGCCGAGCGACCGCCCGGCCGGGACGCGTTCCTCGACTACGTGCTGGTCGGCTCGCTCGCGTCGTGGTCCCAGGCGCTGCTCCTCGGCCTCCTCGCCGCGGCGTGACGTGGCCCGGTGTCGGGCGTCGGGCGGGCGGTTAGCGTCGGGGGCCGGCGGGACCAGGAGCAGCACGTGGCTGAGCACGACCAGGGCGCAGCGGACGCCACCGGCGAGGGGCGGCTGTGGGGCGCGCGCATCAGTGCCGGGCCGGCACCCGAGGCCTGGGCGCTCGGCGTGTCCACCCACTTCGACACGCTGCTGTGGGAGGAGGACCTCGACGGGTCGCTCGCGCACGCCGCCGAGCTGCAGCGCATCGGGATCCTCGACGCCGACGAGCACGCCGCGATGGCCGACGCCCTGCAGCGCTGCAAGGACCTGTTCGCCGACGGCGCCTTCCCGCTGAACGACGACGACGAGGACGTCCACGGCGCTGTCGAGCGCTGGCTGGTCGAGCAGCTCGGACCGCTCGGTGGGAAGCTGCGTGCGGGGCGCTCGCGCAACGACCAGATCGCCGGCGACCTGCGGCTGTTCCTCAAGCGCCGCAGCGGTGAGCTCGTGCAGCTGGTCAAGGGCCTCCAGACGGCGCTGTGCGACGTCGCCGAGGAGCACCTGGACTGGCTCGCCCCGGGCATGACGCACCTGCAGCGTGGCCAGCCGGTCACCGTCGGCCACAGCATGCTCGCGTGGGTCTGGATGCTGCAGCGTGACGTCGGACGCCTGCGCGACCTGCACGCCCGCGTCGACGAGTCGGTGCTCGGCGCCGGCGCGATGGCCGGTTCGACGCTGCCGATCCAGCCCGAGCGCACCGCCGCCGACCTCGGCTTCGCCCGGGTCGCGGCCAACTCGATGGACGCGGTCGCCAGCCGCGACCTCGCCGCCGAGTTCCTCGCGGCCTGCGCGATCCTCGGCGTGACCTGCTCGCGGCTGGGGGAGGAGCTGGTGCTGTGGGCCAGCGCCGAGTTCGGCTTCGGCCGGCCCGGCGACGCGTGGACCACCGGCAGCTCGATCATGCCGCAGAAGCGCAACCCCGACACCGCCGAGCTGGTGCGCGGCAAGTCGGCCCGGCTCGTCGGCGACCTGGTGACCCTGCTGACCCTGACCAAGGGCCTGCCCCTGACCTACAACCGCGACCTGCAGGAGGACAAGGAGCCGGTGTTCGACGCCGTGCAGACGCTGCGCCTGGTCCTGCCGGCGCTGGCCGGCACGGTGGCGAGCCTGGAGCTGGACCGTGAGCGGCTCGAGGCGGCCGCCGCGGGCGGGTTCTCGCTCGCGACCGACCTGGCCGAGGAGCTGGCCCGGCGCGGTGTGCCGTTCCGCGAGGCGCACGAGGTGGCCGGACGACTGGTGCGCGTCGCCGAGGAGCGCGGGGGCGACCTCGACGTGCTCAGCGCCGCCGACCTCGCCGCCGCCCACCCGGCGCTCGCCGAGGACACCGAGGGCGTCGTGGAGCTGCTCGACGTGCACCGCGCCGTGGAGCGCCGCTCGTCGAGCCTCGGCACCGCCCCCGCCAGCGTGAGCGCGCAGCTCGCCGCCGCCCGCGCCGCCGTCGCCGACCAGGCCTGAGGAGCAGCCCGTGGACCAGCGCGTGAGCCTGATCACCCTGGCGGTCGACGACCTCGACCGCGCGCGGACGTTCTACGAGGCCGTCGGCTGGGAACCCACCGATGTCGCCGACGGCATCGTGGCCTTCGACCTGATCGACCAGACGCTGTGCCTGTACCCGCGCAGCGACCTGGCCCGCGACATGGGCGTGGACGTGGCTTCGCTCGGCACCGGCGGCACCACGCTCGCCTGCAACGTCGCGCGGGCCGAGGACGTCCAACCCGTCGTCGAGCGCTTCCGTGCCGCCGGCGGCACGGTGCTGCGCGACGCCCACGAGGTGTTCTGGGGCGGGACCACCTCGTACGTGGCGGACCCCGACGGCAACGTCTGGGAGGTCGCGCACAACCCGTTCGCGCCACTCGGGCCGGCCGGCGCGTTCCGCTGGCACGGCTTCGACGAGCAGGGCGGGCCGCGACCGGCGCCTGCCCCCGCTGCCGCCCCCGACCCAGACCCCGGGCCCGGGCCCGACGCGCCGTGAGGGCGCTGGTCCAGCGCGTCACCAGCGCCGCGGTGCACGTCGACGGCGACGTCGTCGGGCAGGTCGGGCGCGGGCTGTGCGTGCTCCTCGGGGTGACCCACGAGGACACCCTCGCCGACGCACGCTGGGTCGCCGACAAGCTCGCCAACCTGCGGCTGTTCCCCGACGCAGACGACGAGGCCACCGCGATGGAGCGCTCGGTCCTCGACGTCGGCGCTGGCGTGCTCGTCGTGAGCCAGTTCACCCTGTACGGCGACGCGCGGAAGGGGCGCCGGCCGAGCTGGACCGCCGCGGCCCGTCCGGAGCACGCCGAGCCGCTGGTCGACGCGGTCGTGGCACGCCTGGACGAGCTCGGCGTGCCGAGCGCCACGGGCGTCTTCGGTGCCGACATGCAGGTGGCGCTGGTCAACGACGGGCCCGTCACGCTGCTCGTGGAGCGCTGAGGTGGCGCAGCGACCGTCACTGCAGCGGCCACCGGGCCAGGGGCCACCGGGGCAGGGGCAAGAACGGCAGCGGCCCCCGTTGCGCGGTGCGCTGCTGGACCGCATCACCCAGCGCTGGGTGGTGGCCACCGGCCGCCGGCTCGAGCTGGCCCCCGACCACTGGCTGGACGGACCGGTCGGCGACCCCGCAGGCATCGGCAGCGCCTGGATCGGCCAGCACGCCGACCGGGTCGGTGCCGGCGTCGAGGCCGACCCGAACGGTGGGCTGCTGCCAGACCTCGCTGCGCTGGCGCGTCCCGGCTTCGACCCCGGTGCCGTCTCGCCGCCGCTGCGGGACTTCTACGAGCACACCGCCCGGTTCGACCTCGACCTGTGGACGCGCTGGAGCCGCTGGGCCGAGCCCGGTGGCCGCGTGCTCCAGGCACTGTTCTCCGACCGGCTGCGCCAGCTGTCGCTGCCGCTCGACCCGCTCGAGGTCGCCGCCGGGATGGACAGCGACGTGCTCACGCTGCGTCGTGGCCAGCAGCACCTCGGCACCGTCTGGCAGCGCACGCTGCGCGACACCGGCCGCACCGTGTTCGGCGGGCTCTACGGCGTCGTCGCGCCACCGCTCGGCGACGGGCCCCACGTGCGTGTGGTGTTCCCGCTGCCCAACGGCAGCCTCACCGTCCTGCTGCGGCCGAGCAACGGCCCCGACGGGCGCCTGGTGCTGTCGTCGCGCCCGGGCGGGTTCGGCGCCGACGGCACCTACCTCGTCGTGCGGCCCGACGCCGGCCCGGTCGCCTGGGTGCGGCGGGTGCCGCTGCACGAGCGCTTCGCGTTGGAGGTCGACGCCGACGGCCACGGCCGCTGCTCGCACCGGCTCGCGCTCGGCGGCGCGCAGGTGCTGCAGCTGCGCTACCGCATGCGCCGACGCTGACGCCCGGCCGGCCCCGGCTCGTACCGTCCGCCGGGAGACCACAGCGACGACCGAGACGACCGACAGGGCGCGACGATGTACCTCAACTCCGGCACGATCCCGATCGACCCCGGGTCCCGCGACGCGGTCGCCGCGCTGCTGGCCACGGCGCGCGAGGCATCACTGGCCGAACCGGGCGTGCAGGCCTACGAGTTCGCACAGGACCTGTGGGACCCGGGCACGATCCGGTTGTTCGAGGTCTACGAGGACGAGGCGGCGCTGGCCAGCCACATGGAGCAGCCACACACCAGGGAGCTGTTCGGGGCGCTGCGGCCGCACCTGACCGGCCGTTCCACCATGACCGCGTACGCCGCGACCGAGGTCACCACCGTCGAGTGACGGCTGCACGGGGAGGGACGCCGATGTCGAGGGCTGACGAACAGCAGGTCGCGCCCCGCGGCGCGCGCGTGAGCCCGGTGCACGGATCGTGGGAGGGCCGCTGATGCCGAGGGCGAACGAACAGGCAGCGGCGCTGCTGGGCGAGCTCGCCCGGCTGACGATCCTCGACGAGGCATCGCCCAACGCGTTCCGCGTGCGGGCCTACCAGGACGCCGAGCGTGCGGTGAAGGGCCTGACCGGCGACGTCGCGCAGATGTCGGCGACGGAGTTGACGAAGGTCAAGGGCATCGGCAAGTCCACCGCGTCGAAGATCCGCCAGTTCGTCGACGAGGGGCGCATCGACAAGCTGGACACCCTGCGCGAGCGCTACCCGGCCAGCCAGGTCGCACTGCTGCGGCTGGAGGGCATGGGACCCAAGAGCGTGCGGGCCCTGGAGGACGAGCTCGGCGTGGTCGACCTCGACGGGCTGGAGGCGGCGATCGAGGACGGCTCGATCACCGACGTCGACGGGATGGGGCCCAAGACGGTCGAGAACCTGCGCGACGCGATCCTGCGCGCCGGGGACCTCGCGGCCAGCGGCGAGGACCGGCGCACCCCGATCGCGGACGCCCACGCCGTGGCCCAGCGCCTGCGTGCGGCGCTGGCCGAGCTCGACGAGGTCGAGCGCGTGGAGGTTGCCGGCTCGCTGCGGCGCTACCGCGAGACCATCGGCGACGTCGACCTGCTGGTGGCCGCGGCCGAGGACGATGCGCCCACGATCATGCAGGCGTTCCGTGACCAGCCGGTCGTCGCCGACGTCATCGCGTCGGGCGACACCAAGACCTCGATCCGCACCCACGACGGGCTGCAGGTCGACCTGCGCGTGGTCGAGCCCGACCGCTTCGGGGCGGCGCTGGTGTACTTCACGGGCTCCAAGGCCCACAACATCCAGCTGCGGCAGCGGGCGCTCGCCCGCGACCTGACGCTCAACGAGTACGGCCTGGCCCCGTCCGAGACCGTCGGTGACGGCGTGCCGAAGGCCGAGGACCGCGTCGCGGGGGAGACCGAGCAGGGCGTGTACGAGGCGCTCGGGATGCAGTGGGTCACGCCCGAGCTGCGCGAGGACGTCGGCGAGGTGGAGATGGCCGCCGACGGCACCCTGCCCGTGCGCGTCAGCCCCGACGACCTCACCGGCGACCTGCACCACCACACCGACGCGTCCGGCGACGGCCGCCAGGCGCTCGAGGACGTCGCCGCGTGGGCCGTGGAGCGCGGTCGCCAGTGGCTCGCGATCACCGACCACGCCGAGGACCTCGCGATCAACGGGCTGTCGCGCGACGAGATGCTCGCCCAGCGCGAACGACTGCGCGAGCTCGAGACCGAGCGCGGCGACCTGCGTCTGCTGCACGGCGTCGAACTGAACATCTCGGCCGACGGCGACCTCGACTACGACGCCGAGTTCCGGCTCGGGTTCGACGTCTGCACCGCCAGCGTCCACTCGGCCTTCCGGCGCTCGGCCGACGAGCAGACCGCACGGCTGGTGCGCGCCATCGCCGACCCGGCCGTGACGGTCCTCGGGCACCTCACCGGGCGCAAGCTCGGGAAGCGCTCCGGCATCGACCTCGACGTCGACGCGCTCGTCGACGCCCTGCTGGAGCACGGGGTGGCGCTGGAGCTCAACGGCGCGCTGCCGCGGCTCGACGCCCCGACCGAGATCGCCCGGGTCGCGCTGGAGCGCGGCGTGCTGTTCGCGGTCTCGACCGACGCCCACCACCCCGACGACCTGCCCAACGAGGCGCACGGCTGCGCCTGGGCCCGGCGCGCCGGCATCCCGCCCGAGCGCATCGTGACGACCTGGCCGTACGAGCAGGTCGTCGAGTGGGTCGCCGACCAGCGCTCGTGAGCGGCCCACCGGACGTGCCCGACCCGGTCGACATGCCCGACCCGGCCGGCGCCGGTGACACGGCGGGCGAGTTCGGGGAGCCGGTCCCGGCCGAGCGCCTCGTCGGTCCGGTCGAGCGGGTCGCCCCCGACCTGCTCGGGCTGCTGCTGGTCGGACGCGGGCTGGTCGCGCGCGTCGTCGAGGTCGAGGGCTACGACGAGGACGACCCGGCCTCGCACACCCACCACGGTCGCACCGACGCCAACGCGACGATGTTCGGCCCACCGGGCCGGCTGTACGTCTACCTGTCCCACGGGCTGCACCACTGCGGCAACGTGGCCGTCGGGCCACGCGGCGTCGGCGCCGCGGTCCTGCTGCGTGCCCTGGCCGTCGAGCGTGGCGGCCCCGTCGCGCTGCGGCGACGCGAGGGGCGCGGTGCCGACGACCCGCGCCTGCTCGCGGGCGGACCGGGACGCGTCGGCCAGGTGCTTGCGCTGGACCGTGCCGACGACGGCCTGGACCTGCTCGACCCGGGCGCCGGGATGGTCCTGCGTGACGACGGCCAGCGTCCGGCGCACGTCGTGACGGGGCCGCGCGTCGGCGTGCGGCTCGCCGCCGACCGCCCCTGGCGCTGGTGGGTCGCCGACCACCCCGCGGTCA
>Ga0306912_1001187_pt1 | contig 12424 bp, 15 predicted proteins | sample AntRauFillE10628_FD_190443 | JGI IMG/M metagenome (GOLD analysis project Ga0306912, IMG submission 190443) | Saline lake microbial communities from Rauer Islands, Antarctica - Metagenome Filla E10 #628 (v2) (version 2) | ecosystem: Environmental > Aquatic > Non-marine Saline and Alkaline >... | reverse complement strand
CAAATACAAGGATTCGATTCAGCCTATTGACCCGCAGTGATTTTCTTTTCCCTACTGACCCAATGGAACCATTCTCAATACCATCATCTGAAACAAACCCTTGCCTCGTTTAACCAATCGAGACACAGCTCTTCCAATTGGTTCCACCCGAGGGTCGGTAGTCGCCCATCGAGAAATATCTTTAATCTATAAAGATATATAACAACATTTCAGTTCTGATATTTCATACCCCTAATGAGAATTTAAAACTAGGTGTATCTTTTCTTAAACTCTTCGAAGGAGTTGGGTAACTTTGCCGCCTCTTTCCTTTTACCTCCTTCGGTAAAAGAAATGTACGCACTAATACTTCGACAAATATCCTTGGCTTTCTCTGACTCAAGCTGTTCCAGCGAGTTAATAAACTGCTCTCTATACTTCTGAACACCACCTCCAACGTCCATATTAAACATTGCTTTGATGTTGTTTGGTAAGTCAGGAGCAACAGGCTCTTCCCCTTCATATTCATATACCTTCACCTCACCAAACATACCTTCTTCAGTCATACCTGTATCTCGTCTTGTACTTTCCCAAAGCTTTTTCTCTTCGGTATATAAATCATTTGAGAGAATAAACTTTTCGGCTGCTGTTGAAACGTCTTGTTCTGAAATTGTCTCTAACTTCACATCTTTTCCTACCTGCTCTTCTGTTAAGCCTAATCTTTCTTGTAAGTCTGACTTAAATGTACTTAAATACTCACCAGATTTTAACCTCTCTAATACTGACTCGTCCAACTCTTCATCTCCCGTGGGAGTAGTATCGATAAACAAAGTCCCGTCAACATCACTCTCTAGAGTTGCTGTATCTTTCACCATTGAGCCGTACATTGAAAATGAGAGGGCTTCAGGATATTCACGTTGAAAAGCTTTGACAGTATGTTGAACGCCCTTTAGACGCTCTTGGATTTCTTCATCCTCTGGAATTTGAAACCTTTTTTCATACGCTGGTTTTTCTGTATTAAAATCTTCCATATGTGTTCATTGTAGCTCGCAGAAAGTCCTTTTTCTACCTACTCTGTTACAATAACTCTATGACTATCGGAGAACATTTACTACAAGTCGCTGATGCGGGTCTGGTACTAGGCGACGTGAATTTTGACGAAAATATTTATACTCATCTAACAGTCCTACTCGCTATAGAAGACGCTCTTGACCAAGGCAGAGTGAGTCTCGCACTTATTGGTTCTGGAACTGAACACAAAAATGAAATTAACACCAAAATGGATGAGCTTCGTGGCAAAATCAGGTTGTTAGTTAATCAGTGCGTTAAAGAAGAATTTTTGAATTTTATGGAGGGTCGTAGTAACCGTCTGAAATCACAATTCAGCGTGTAAATTTACATTTGAAAATGTCGGAATATACAACATTACGTTATTTAGCTTCTCAAACACAGTTCGAACATCCTCTACGACGTCGCCCAGCTATTTGAAGTAGATTTTATAAAGGTTATTTTGATACCCTACCGAAACGTTAGAACTATTTAATCAGTTTGTATATCAACTGAAGCAGAGAGGCTCTGTTTTATGATACTTAAATCAGCTGAAGAATAAGCATTGCCTTTAAGGTTAAGCACTTTGAGGTTGGTTAGATTGCCAAGTTCATGTGGTAAACCAGTGAGCTGGTTATTTGATAGGTCAAGAACTTCCAGACTTTTTAACTGCCCGACTTCAGCAGGTACCCCGGTAAACAGATTATTACTTAAATTAAGCACTTTAAGATTTTGTAAATGACGAACTTCCGCTTGCAAAGAACCATCAAGTTTGTTATTAGACAAATCCAACTCCTGAATACTAGTTTTATCAAAGACAGACGCCGGGGTTTTTATTAACCCTTGTCCACTTAAATCCAAAACTTTGTCACTACTTGTTGTTTGATTCTTGGTGACTTCTTCGTTAGTGGCTGGAACTTCCTTACTATCATTGGTTTGTGTGACTGCTGAGGAAGTTGATACTACTGTCTCTTCAGGCTTGTCTTGTTTAGTTAACACAAATCCAGTTACAAACACGAGGGCGAGGGCGACTACTGTGATGAGTATTTTAATCATATCTTTTATGACGTTTGACGTGTCACTTTATTACTTCTATTATTAAGAGACGGTATGTAGACGTTCGTATCATTCCTCACCGCAAACACAGTTCGAACATCCTCTACGACGTCGCCCAGCAATAAATATCTTCATTACACGAAGGTATGCAACAACGTTTCAGTTCTGATATTTTATACCCCTAATGAGAATTAGGAACTTTTGGTATACTTTATTTGTGAAAACATTACTAATCGACAACGGTTCAACACTTACTAAAAAGCTTGCTCAGCTTTCTCCAGGACAAGAAGATATTGTTAATTACGCAAATATCCCAGATGATGTCTCTAGTTACTCTCTCATTATATTGTCTGGCAGTAGCCTGTTCCCTATACAAGGTAACGAAGATGAGTTAGCGAAAGAAATTAGTCTCATCAAAAATGTAAGTGTCCCGTTAGTTGGTGTATGTCTTGGTCATGAACTCATTGCCCACGCATATGGTTCACCTCTCACTCAAATGTCTCGACATATCGGAATGACTGATATACGGGTCACTTCCCCACATCCAATGTTCCTTGGTAAAGAAGTTTTTTCCGTCTATGAAAATCACCAGTATGGCATCACTTCGGTTACTGAAGAATTAGAGATCCTCGCCAGAAGTGAGCACGCGATAGCTGTGCTAAAACATAAAACTAAACCTATCTATGGACTCCAGTTTCATCCAGAGCATCACAGCGAACAACAATTTGGCGATGAAGTATTTCTCAAGCTATTTGATGAGTTAATGTTGGAATATAGATAGTTTCATCCCCTAACACCGCAAACACAGTTCGAACATCCTCTACGACGTCGCCCAGCAATAAATATCTTCATTACTCGAAGGTATGCAACAACGTTTCAGTTCCAACATTTCATACCCCTACGTAGAATTAGGAACTGGTATACTTTTCACACGGAAGAACTACCATCTATGGAAAAACAAACACCTGAACAACAAGCATCAAAAATTATCACTCAGGAATTAGGTACTGAACCTAGTTCAATTGAGCCGCTTGGTATGAGTATCGGTGGCGCAGTAATGAAAGTAGAAACAGAGAAAGGAGTGTTCGTAGTTAAACTGATTAAAAACGAACCACCAGCACCCATAGATGAAGAAGACGTGAGTGACCGTGTCTACGGAGGACGATGGACTGAGTTTCAGCCAGCGTATGATGCAATGAAAAATGCTGACCTGCCGCTACCCACCATTCACGCAACTGGCTACACCGAGGATACAACTCAGTATTATATTTTGATGGACTACGTTGCAGGCGAATCTGTTCGCGAGTATATGAGCGAGGCTAGTACTGATGAAGAACTACATCGTGCTACCGGACAAACATTTGGAAAACTACACACCATAACCCGAGACTACCAAGGCTGGGTATCAATGGAAAAACCGTATGAACATACGTGGAGTGAAGCTTTTTTTTCAGCACTGAATAACCAATTTAACGAAATAGAAGATAATGACCACTTACCTGCTGAGATGGTTACGAAGCTACGCGCATTTACTAACAATCAAAAAACAAACTGGACTGAACCTGAGCATTTTGTTTTGTCTCACCTTGATGGTTTCCAAGGCATTGCATCTAAACAGGGTGAAGCCTGGTCGGTAGACGGCATAATTGATATTGAAGATCACCAATTTACCGACCAACGATTTGTTCTTTGTGGGCATGAGCTGGCGATGGAAACTGAAGGTAAGCAGCTGCCAGACTCTTTTTGGCAAGGATATCAGTCAGCAAAAGAAGTCGACCCGTCTTTTGAACAAAGTAAACCCTTATTCAAACTCTACTATCTCTCAGTCTGGTTATGTGTATTTAGAAATGAAAATATCGGTGATATACCGAATCGAGAAGGCAAAGCTGAGAATACTATTAGTATGATTAAATCTCTACTCCCGGTATAAAAGGCGGTCAATCTTCCGAATATCTTTACCAGACTTCTGACCACAGACTCTGACTACTGGTGCTAACTCTTGCGTAAGCAACTGTAGCAGCACCTTATTTCCAACTGAACAATTCAGAAGAGTCTGCGTATTTTTATATACCGCTACTAACATCAGTTTTGGGCTCAAAGAAACAGCAGTGACGTACGTGCATATATTCATGTTTCCAATCCCATTAACTGACTGAGTTGAGAGACTCCAAACTGCATCAGCTGGTCTATTCCAGATTCTTCTCATATGCATATATTACGTTAAATAACCTATTTATAAAATAATTAAAACCGCGGCGTACAAAAAGTACGCCGCGGTTACGAGTGACCTTAAGCCACCATTTTCCACGAGAGAGGAACGTCTTGCCTGAACGGCACCACTTGCGCGTCACCAAACGTGAACGTCTCTTGAGCGTGCCACTGGTATCGCTCAAGGGTGACTACTTTGCCGGTGGTTTCAAGCTCATAGAACTCGCGACCGAAGCGACCAACAAAGTCTGGTAGTTGCTTGAGTGCACTGTCCGATTCAAACGCTTGAGCGTAGAGCTCGAGCGCGGCATGAGCCGTGAAGCACCCCGCGCAGCCACAGCTGGTTTCCTTGGCCTTACCCGATTTCCCATGCTGAGCATGTGGAGCGGAGTCTGTACCCATGAAAAAACGCGGGTTTCCAGAAGTGGCAGCCATGACAAGCGATGCTTGGTCGACTGCACTTTTGAGAATCGGCATGCAGTACATATGCGGCCTGATACCTCCCCGCCCCAACATATCGTTGCGGTTGACCAGCAAGTGCTGCGGCGTGATAGTCGCAGCAATTCGCAGTTGAGCGGGTGCTGTACGCACCCGCTCAACTGCTCGTTTGGTCGTGATATGCTCGCAGACTATCTGCAACTTGGGAAAGGTGGTTATTAGCCAATCGAACGCCTCATTGTAGTAATGAGCTTCCCGCTCAAAGACGTCGATGTCTTGGTCGGCCGTTTCACCATGCATCAGCAACTTCATGCCGACTTCTTCCATCACCTTCAGCTGCTCCTGCACGTCCGGGAGCTTTTCTACTCCTCCATGAGAACCAGTTGTACCCCCTTTAGGATACAACTTGATGCCGTGCACAATACCGGACGCTTTGGCCTGCCGGATTTCTTCCGGCGAAAGCTGCGGCGTCAGATACAACGTCATCAGCGGCTCGAAACTGATTCCAGTCGGCACTGCCGCGAGGATTTCGTCTCGATACCGTTTCGCGTCATCCGTTGTGAGGATGAACTGGCTGGTGTTGGGCATGACTGTGGCGTATGCACATTGTTGTGCTGTATATTGCACCACACTGCGCATCCGTTCACCTTCCCGAAAGTGCACGTGTGCATCAAACGGTGATTCAATAGTGATAGTGTCCATGATGGACCTCCTCTAAGTGTTTGATTCTAGAAGTTTCAGAAAACGGCTGCCCGTTTCCTCGTCGAGTAGTCGTTCTTGGAACGACTTAGGATCACCAGCCCAATAGGCCAGCGAAGTGATCTGCACAGCCGTAGCGCCGGCGTTCAGGAAGTCTACGATATCGTTACCAGTGGTTATACCACCAACTCCGATAACATCGACGGCTGAACTAAGATGCCCTCTGAACTGCTTAACTTGTCCTAGAGCTATACGTTTCATCACCGGACCGGACAGTCCAGCAAAGCCGTCTTGTGGGTCAATCTTTCCTTCTCCGTCGTAGGCCATCGGAAACGTATTGCAGGTCACGACTGTGAGGTTAAGCAAGTCAGCAAAACCATTCACAATCTCTGCCATTCGCTTGAGCTCCGCCGGATTTGAGTACGGCGAAAACTTCAACCAAATGGGAACTTCTATGAAGCGCTTAGACAGCTCAAAGAGAATAACCTTAACCACCTCAGGATTAAACGAGATGATATCAGGATGGTCACCTTGAGTATTCGGGCAACCAAAATTGAGCTCAATCGCCGAAACTGTCTCAAGTTTGCTGAACAATTCAACTCCAGTCACATACTCTTCGACACAGAAACCAGCAATCGATGCAATCAGTGGCTGCTCCGACTGTAACTGCGCAGAATCTCCAGCGATAGCTTCATAGCCGACGTTTGGCATGCTGTAGTTATTCAGTCCGAATCCAAGCGCAAGGAATTCTTCCAGCGTCTCAGGATGAGAAACTTTTCCGGCATGACCGCCACGTCGTTTGAACGTGTAGGAGCCAGAAACAACTGGTGCGATTTTTAGCCACCTGACTGTCTGAGCTAGCGTCTTGCAAGCTCCAGCGCCAATCATGTATGGCCCAAATGGAAGCAAAACTCCCCCGACTTTCCAAGGTTGCATATCTTGTTCCTCTCATTATTTGTGTGTGTAAATGAACGTATCTGCCATGAGTATGGTCAGAAGCTACTATACTCATTTACTAAACAATAACAACCTCCATCCAGACAAGAGAGCTTTGCAAACGTTTGTTATATACTACAAAAATGCCAGTTAGGACAAATGTATCTTCCGTCGCTTTCTTTATAGGTATCCCATTGCTTTTGATTGGATTATTTGTATTTTTTATTTCAACCAGCTACTTTGACACCAAACCTATTATGACTACTCTTTCAACTGACGCAGTTTATTTAGATGCAACTCAACCCATAGAAACAAGAGTTGCAGACCTACTCGCTCGGATGACACTGGAAGAAAAGATTGGTCAGATGACTTTGGTTGAGAAAAATAGCCTCAAGCAATTATCCGACGTGAGCGACTACTCACTAGGAGCATTGTTAAGTGGCTCAGGAGCGAAGCCAGCAGAAAACACCTTCGCCGGATGGAAAGAAATGACAGACACCTACCAAGCACAAGCAGCCACTTCAAGACTGAGGATACCTCTACTCTATGGTTCAGATGCTATCCATGGTCACGCTCACGTAAACGGCGCTACTATTTTTCCTCACATGATTGGTTTGGGGGCTGCGGGTAGCGAAGAGCTAGTAAGAGATATTGCAGCTGCTACAGCTAGAGAAATGCAGATGACCGGTGTGAACTGGAACTTTGCACCTAACCTAGATACTCCACAGGATATTCGCTGGGGTCGTGTGTATGAAACCTTCTCAGATGACCCGGAACTTGTTTCCAAACTAGGCGCCGCTTATATTGCCGGCTTGCAAACAGATACTGATGAATCTTTAAAAATTCTTGGCACACCCAAACACTTCGTCGGACTCGGTGGAATGCAATGGAACACTTCACTGCATAAATGGGGTCAGCCACCATTCCTCGGCCTCCCCACCCCTTTCAATACCTGCTCAATCTTATACTTCTTCACTATTTTATGTATCCACGCATCAGTACCATACGGAATACTCTTCTCTTCTGAACGTTCCAGAGCTTCCTCTTCAGCAGTGGTTAAAGGTTGATTGAGCACTTTTAAGTAATCGTTTGGCATCGTAGTTGGCCAGGCACTGAGTAGTTTCTTCTGCTCAACTGTCCCCTCTTCTCGGCGCCAGACACTAGACCACTGCCATTGTTCGGCTCTTTTAACCAGTTTTGCTCGCTTAGCATTTCGCTCAACATAGCGGAGCACTGTTAGCAGGTGCTGGTCTTTCTCGATGATGAACGATTTGTATCGTCCTTGATAGAGGTGACCCTGTCCAACAGTTTCTTTCACAACGTGCCAGCGTCTGGTATGGGTATTAGTGAGCCAAGACATAAACTGCTGCATATCGCCATCATTTTTTGGATACAATACCAGATGCCAATGATTTGGCATGATGCAATAAGCTAGGAGCCGAACACCAAACTTCTCTACCGCCTGTTCTAAAATTTCTTCAAACTGTTGGTAGTCTTGGTTGTTATCAAAGATTTGGACACGAGCGTTTGCTCGATTGAGTACGTGATATATTTCGCCACCGACGTCTACCCTGTTTATTCTTGGCATTAACTCATCCTAGCATAAATGGTGGCTGACCCCATTTCTTCCATTTCTTGACCCCATTTCTGCATTTCTGCCATTTCCACATAATGTCTAGCTGTGTGACATGAACGTGGTTGAGCACGACGCCTGTTTTAACCATGATTCTCTCCTAACTAAAGTTGCGTCAATGATAACAAAGACGACTGCGCTTTAGTTACAAAATAGATAAGTAAATTATTAACCACTCATTTACTGACCCAGTGGAACCACTTTATATTCCATCACCTGAAACAAACCCTTGCATCGCTCAACCAATCGAGACACAACTCTTCCAATTGGTTCCACCCAAGGTCCAGGAGCCGCCCCAAAGCAAAATCCCCTTCCTGGGGATTTTTTGCGTATGGGGCGACTACAGCAAGCAAATAGTTTCACTCACGTCCGGGAATCGAACGGCGGAACGATGTCTTTTCTTCTTTCCGAGAAGAAAAACGAGTGAGCCGTGTCCCGCGGCACTTATGAGCGTAGTGAATTAGTGACCGTCAGGACGATTCCCGGTAGTCGCCCTAATTTATATATCTCAATTTCGTGAAATATACATACAGATTATGGGAAGCTTGATCTGGTATACTTTTTCATATGAGTAAAATCACCCATCATCTTATAGTTTTTATTCTTGTTTTTAGTCTTATCCTTCCCCATTCTGCTGCTGCAGCTACCCGATCTGAACTACTCGCACAGATAGCCCAACTACAAGCCCTTATTACTCAATTGCTTGAGCTGAAAGCCACTCAACAATTTCAAAAAGACAACAAAGGTGCTGCTGTTGCGGACTGCGTCTATATCACCAAAAATATCTTACCAGGATATACCGATGAAAGAACTGATGGTGATATAACAAAACTACAATGGTATTTCCACGAGCGAGCTGATAAATACCCCAAAGTAGAGGTGAGTGGTATTTATGATTCAGCAACACGTGATGCCGTTATTTCCCTGCAAACCCAAAGCGGAATAATAACTGAACGTAACGACCCAGAGTATGGAATCGTCCTAGATAAGACTCGAACCCTATTGTCTGCTGACTGTGGGCGTGAAAGCGGTAAATTCATTGGATCTCGTGGAGAACCAATCGCTACAATTATTTCACCAAATAACGGTGGTACCCTTAGCTACCAAAACGAGCTAATCGTGTACGCCCACGTCTACAATACAAATGACAGCGGAGGAAAACTATTATTAGATGCAGTTGGCGGTCACTTTGGTGATTCTGTCTACATGATGATGAGTCAGGAAATTGAACCCAATTTTGCAGGAGTCATGAAATTTGTTGTCCCAGACAGAAACAAAAATATGTTACGTCCTGGCTATGAATACGATCTCAGAGTGCGGGCTTATGATAATAATTTCGGTTCACATATCCACAATCATGACCATACCGACAAACCACTTAGTTTCACCGGAAATAAGAACACGCCAAAAACATTAACCTTGGAAGAGAAAAATCCTTGCTTAACTACTAAATCAGTGTGCGGCACTGATGTGATTCCATTAGACAATCCTGTTGTCGAACAAATTGGCAAACCACGCGCTGTGATTACTGCAGATGGATTTTCAGGGCTGTATAAATTTATAGCTGAAATAACTGCACCAGAAGACTTCCCTATCTACATTCCAGTAGCAGAAGCATTTACTACTATGCACCCAATGGAATCTGGAGGTGTCACCTTTGGTGGTAAAAAATCAATGAATGAAGTAACCGATACTAATAACACTTCTGAAGTCCAACGAAATGGCAGTCGTTACTACCAGATTGATGCTGGAGAGACAGCAGTATTTAGCATACAGGTCACTTTCACCCCCTTCTACAGAGGCGAATTCGCTGGTGAACTCTTTGCGTTCTATTACGAAATAGATGCTTACGACACAGTGATTTCTGTTGCACCAGAAGATAAAAAACGTACTGACTATATTTTCATTGATGGTAAACAAGCACCTCCTAATCCATTAGAGCCAAAAGGTTAGGAGAACGGGGTTAGTCATTCATTTCTTAGTCTACCCACCCTTGCAACTGACCCAGTGAAACCACCTTCTTCTCTCTCATCTGAAACAAACCCTTGCATCGCTTAAACAATCGAGACACAGTTCTTCTAATGGTTTTCGCCTGAGGGTCAAGGGCGCCCCTAGATTCCGAAAAGATTTTTAAGTTTTGACTGAAGTGCTGATTTTGATTTCGCATCAAGATCACCCAACTTTGCCAACGCAAGTCGCTTTTCAATCGTGGCAATTTTATTACTTCGAATATATGATACTTTCTTCAACCCATTGGCTTTGGTGGGAGCGATTTGAATATCAAAACTCGAGTGCTTTTTGGTTGAAATAGCACAAAGTATAATATCTTCATCGCCAGTATCAGAAAGTTGTAGGGCAGGACGAATCTTTTGACTCGCTAAGTCAGTGAGCGGGAACGGAATCAGAATTATGTCGTATGACTTAGACATACACTTCTTTTGCATCTTCTAACGTATAGAGATCGGGTTCATCTTCAAGAAAATCAAAACTTGAAGAAATTGCGTTGAGATTTGTTATCTCGTTGAAGTCAGCGTTATAGGCTTGTGGGAATTTGAGCATAATCACCTCCGGCTTGTTACGGCGACCAATAGCAAATACCTCCCCTGTCTCTTTAACGGTATCTACGATTTTTGCTAGCTGCTTACGGGCGTTGGTTGTTGTGATAGTTTTCATATCAATATTGTACATTTTGTACAAAATTAATCAAGCATTGGTTGTAGCACCACTTTCTCCCCTATCACCTAAATCAAACCCTTGCGTCGCTTAACCAATCGAGACATAGCTCTTCCAATTGGTTCCACCCGAGGTCCAGGAGCCGCCCAGTATTTTGAAGTAAGTTTAATAATGGTTTTCTGAGTACCCTACGTAGAAGTTCGAACTGGTATACTTAAAAGTGAGATGATCAAAATTGAATTAAGTCCAAAATTTACAAAATTTGTTTTATATCACAGTTAGCGACAATAGTAATTGTTCCGATATCAATTTTGTGGATTGCAAATTACTCATATACAGGTATAGAAATCCTTTTTGTATTATCTGCTCTTTTTGTTCCAGCCGTAATCTCACTAATTTATTTCACCGTTTATACGGGTATTCTGTACAAAAATCATTTTAATTTAAAAAATTTACATCAAAAGAAAAAATTACTTATCTCCTTTCAGTTATTTTTTGCATTATTTTACTTTTGCTCATCCTAATCTTTTTTGTTTAAAGTCTTTGTTGACTGTGTACATAATTGAGGTACGAAAATACTTCCATCCCCCAACCCCTCAAACAAATTTCGCACCACAAGAGTATTTCCATTTTCATGTTCTCTTCGGTCATTGAAAATTAGGTCAACATCCTCTACGACGTTGCCCAATATATTGACTTTTTACATATTTTATGTATAATATGTAAAACTTACCAACGGAGGGATTGATGTCCTATCTTCTTGTCTTATATGTCGGTATTGGAATCGGCTTTATGGTGGGGAGATATCCTCAAGCCACCGAAGGGGTAATACGTTCTTGTGTGGAGTGGGTAATACACAACCCTCACCGCATCCCCTACGAACTTGTGTCACTGGCGGCAATGGGTCTGATCTTCTATCTCATTACAGTTCATGTCGAGGAATCGGCATGGCTGATGCTGGTCTTCATGCCCTATACCAACATCTTTTGGTTGCTACCAAAAGAAGCGCCCGGTATTGCTATGTGGTACACGTTTGCGGCGTTTGCAATTCTGACTTTTGCCATGCCAGAAAATGGCGTTTGGCTTGGGATGCGCCTACGTGCTGCTGCGGAAGTTGGCTGGTACGAGGTCTGGGTTCTACTCACTTCGCAACCATGGGGCTGGCTGACGACTACTGCCATTGTGATCGTACAGACAGCCACAGTTCGCTGGTTCAGAGTCAGCAAACTTCGTGCTCTCCATGCCTGAATAAACATATTCACCCACCCCTTCACCGATGATTGGGGTGGTTTTATTTTATCGAAGCACAACTCTTGCAACACACAACCAATCAAGAGCTGTTTCCTCAAACTGGTTCCACCTCATGGACAGTACGTGCCCATCGAGAAATATCTTCAATATACGAAGATATGTAACAACATTTGAGTTCCGACATTTCATACCCCTAATGAGAAATCAGAACTGCTATACTTTTTTGATGTGGCTTGAAAGACTAATTCTAAGAAAGACAGAAAAAAGATTGCTTCCGTATCGAGAGCAAGTGGAATCTTTGGATGTTGATGTAAAAGATAAATATAAAAACTACTTACCTCAAATAGAAAAGTGTTATACACTTGCAACCCACTGGCACGCCTCCAGCTACCCCTCAAGTAGGACAGTTATCTCATAATAATACACGCTTGGTATACGAAAGTTAAGACACTCTCGCGGTCGGTCATTCAAGAAGGCATGGATCTCATCCAAATCTTCTTGTGTCAC
>Ga0306912_1001183_pt1 | contig 12444 bp, 7 predicted proteins | sample AntRauFillE10628_FD_190443 | JGI IMG/M metagenome (GOLD analysis project Ga0306912, IMG submission 190443) | Saline lake microbial communities from Rauer Islands, Antarctica - Metagenome Filla E10 #628 (v2) (version 2) | ecosystem: Environmental > Aquatic > Non-marine Saline and Alkaline > Saline... | reverse complement strand
GCTTTTCATTCAGATCCTTGGATAAAGCCTTCTTTGATTCCTTCGATCCATGTAGAGAAGGATGATTTGCGTAGCGATGCGACGCGAGTCGCGTCTTGGCGTGGGGCTTGGCGCGACGTGGGAGACCTCGCTAGCGCGAGTTCGCTACGGATGATTTGGGTAGCGATGCGACGCGAGTCGCGTCTTGGCGTAGGGGCTTGGCGCGACGTGGGAGACCTCGCTGGCGCGAGTTCGCTACGGATGATTTGTGTAGCGATGCGACGCTAGTCGCGTCTTGGCGTAGGGCTTGGCGCGACGTGGGAGACCTCGCTGGCGCGAGTTCGCTACGGATGATTTGGGTAGCGATGCGATGCGAGTCGCGTCTTGGCGTAGGGCTTGGCGCGACGCGGGAGACCTCGCTAGCACGAGTTCGCTACGGATGATTTTTGTAGCGATGCGACGCGAGTCGCGTCTTGGCGTAGGGCTTGGCGCGACGCGGGAGACCTCGCTGGCGCGAGTTCGCTACGGATGATTTTTGTAGCGATGCGACGTGAGTCGCGTCTTGGAGTAGGGCTTGGCGTGACGCGGGAGACCTCGCTGGCGCGAGTTCGCTACGGATGATTTTTGTAGCGATGCGACGCGAGTCGCGTCTTGGCGTAGGGGCTTGGCGTGACGCGGGAGACCTCGCTAGCGCGAGTTCGCTACGGATGATTTGTGTAGCGATGCGACGCTAGTCGCGTCTTGGCGTAGGGCTTGGCGCGACGCGGGAGACCTCGCTGGCGCGAGTTCGCTACGGATGATTTGTGTAGCGATGCGACGCGAGTCGCGTCTTGGCGTAGGGCTTGGCGTGACGTGGGAGACCTCGCTGGCACGAGTTCGCTACGGATGATTTGTGTAGCGATGCGACGGTCCCTAGAAATCCCAGAATCTGGGCACGACCATCACTGTCACGGCAAAGCAGATCAAATTGAGCGGGAGACCAATTTTAGTGAAGTCGAAGAATCGATAGCCGCCGACGCCATAGACGTAGGTGTTGGTTTGATAACCGATGGGGGTGGCGAAGCTGGCGGAGGCGGCGATGCAACTGGCGACTACGAAGGGGCGGGGGTCCACACCGAGGTGCGCGGCAATGCCCAGGGCGATGGGCACCATAAGCGCAACCGCCGCGTTATTGGAGAGAAACTCGGTGAAGACGGAGGTGATCAGGTAGATCAGGGCAAGCATGGCGATGTTTTGCAGGTGGGGGGGGGCGAGTTGCCCGACGAGCCCCGTCATCTTCTCCGCGATCATGAGGCTGGCTCCGCTCGAGTCCATGGCTTGGCCGAGCGCGAGCATGCCGAAAATAATGACGAGGATACTCCACTCGACTGATGAGTAGGCGTCTTTGGCTTTGACGCATCCGGAGAGCAGGATGACGGCAACGCCTAGAATGACGGCGGCCACGATCGGCACGATATTCAGTGTGGCCAATGTGACGATCCCCACTGAAGTTCCGATAGCGATGGGCATTTTCACGCGGAGGCTGCGGGCAGGCACCCGGGGGCGATCGAGGATGATGATGTCGTCGCTATTGGCCAGTGAGTCGATGGCCTCGGTGGAGCCCATCATCAGGAGGGTATCACCCGCTTGGAGGCGGAGGCTGGCGAGTCGCTCGCGCTGGTTGGTGCCTTTGCGGTGGACGGCCACCACGACCATACGGAAGCGCTGGCGGAAGTTGATCTCACCGAGTGTGAGGCCCGCCACGGAGGCGTGGGGTGCGACCACGCCTTCGACCAGGGCACCTTCGTCGGAGGCGATGGTTTCCAGGCCTTCGGCCAGCTCGCTTTGCATGGTGATGCCCTTCATCGAGTTCGCTTCGGCCACGCCCGAGGGGCGGCAAGCCAGCACCAGGCGGTCGCCATATTGAAGTGTTTGCTCTTTCGGGTCGCCGAGCACGGCGACGCCGTGGCGGACGATTTCCAGCAGGCGGATGCCTCGGCCTTTGAGTAGGCTACTCTCCTTCGCGGTGCTCCCTTGCCAGTTCGAACCCGGACGAATAAAGGCTTCGGTGATAAATTCTTTGCGCTCTTCGTCGCTCAATATGGAGGTGAGGGTCTCCCGGTGGGGTAGCAGTTTATTACTGAATAAAACGAGGTAAAGGGTGCCGACTGCTAGAATGGGCAGGCCGACTGAGGCCAATTCAAACATCCCGATCGGTTCGTGTCCGGCATCGCGTAGGATGCCACTGGCCAGTAGATTGGTGCTGGTGCCTAGCAAGGTGCAGGTGCCCCCAAAAATCGAGGCATAGGACAGCGGGATGAGCAGCTTGGAGGAGGCCACCCCCATCTCACGTGATAGGGAGAGGATGACCGGCATCAACACGATGACTACGGGGGTGTTATTGACGAAGGCCGAGACCGCTGCCACGCCAATGACCATGATGAAAAGAAACCCCCGGTAGCGCAGCTTCACCAACTTTCGCAAATACCCGGTGATCAGCTCGATGGCGCCGGTGCGCTCCAGGGCGGCACTGACGATGAACATACCGGCAATAGTCAGCGGGGCGGAATTCCCGAAAACCCCCAGGGTGCGATCCAGGCTCGGCAGGTGATCGCTACCGGTCAGCATGCTGACAAAAAGCAGGACACCGAAGACCGTCATCGCCGTCAGATCCGCCGAGATGCGTTCCCAGACGAAACTAACGATCGCAAAGGTCAGCAGAGCGAAAACAAAGAGAATTTCCCAGGTCATTGGAGAAGGGGTGGCTCAGTATGCCGAATCCATCTACAAGACATTTCTTTCTTGATGTCGTTGTGGTATTCGAGTCATGCAGCAATGGTTTTAAATTGGAATTCGAGGGTTTTGATTGATCGTTTGGTTGCGTCCTTGCAATGGGGTTCAGGCAAATCTATCGCAAGAAGTATTTTAAAGACGATTCGCTACAATGACGCTATGGACAAGACTCAATTTTTCAATCACCTGATCGAGACCCTCCGTGAGGAGTGTATGCACGCGGTTCAGGCGTCAAAAGACGCGGCCGACTACGCGACAAATGAAGAGTCTCGTGCGGATTCGCAGTGGGATACCCAAGGCCTGGAAGCATCCTATCTGGCTGCGGGGCAGGCCAGTCAGGCCCGCCAGTGGGCTGAAAGTGTGCAGGAGTTGCAGTCTGAACGCGAAGATCTCTTAAAGCCTAGGGAGACGATTGGTCTGGGTGCTTTGTTCAACTGCGATTTTGGCGGAGGTCCGGAGTGGTATTTCTTCGCTGGAGTGGCCGGAGGGCAGGTGGTGCCGGCTGCGAGGGGAGAGGTCACCGTAATCACTGCCAGTTCTCCTCTGGCTGCGCGACTGCTCCGCCTGCGGGCGGGGGAGTCGTTTACATTGGCCAACGGTAATAAGGGGAAAGTTCTGTCGGTGGAGTAGGCGAGTGCCTTGTCACTCGTATTTTCCCGCATTTATCGCAGAAAATTGCTTTCGAAGACTTCGTAAACAATGCTCCGCCTTTCAATATAGATACAATCGACTGTCTGGGCCTGAGTTACGGAATATGTATTTTTCATTTCTATTCTATATAGAATTGGTGGGAGGAAATGTCAAACGAAGAAATTTAGCGGCGTTTGCTCTGTTAAATTTCGATTTGTTCGACGATCTCGAGGTCGTAGCCGTCGAGGCCGACCACTTTGCGTTGGGTGCTGGAGAGCAGGCGGATTTTTTTCAGGCCCAGTGCGACGAGAATCTGGGCGCCGATCCCGTAATCGCGAAAATCCATTTTTGTAGGTCCGACATCTTTCAGGGCCGCTTTATCCGGTCCCTCGATTACACGTATGCCGCCTTTGGGTTGTTCAATGTAGAGCAATAGGCCATGCCCTTTCTGGGCGATCATTTCCATCGCTTTGTTCAGTGAATTGTAGCCGCCCAGGGCCTTCGAGCGGAAGATATCGCCGAGGAGGTTTTCGCTTTGCACGCGCACGAGTGTGGGCCTGGCATCGAGCTGGCCCATGCTGAGTGCGATATGTTGCCGGTTGTCGAGAATGCTCTGAAAAATGTGCAGATCAAAAGTGCCGAATTCGCATTCGAAAGGCCGCGTCAGCAGATGCTCGATGAGCTTGTCGCGGGTATGCCGATACTGGATGAGGTCGGCGATCGAGATGAGTTTAAGGCCATGTTTGGCCTTGTATTCGATAAGATCGGGCAAGCGGGCGAGGCTGCCGTCTTCGTTAAGAATCTCACAAATCAGTCCGCTCGGATTGAGCCCCGCCAGTTGAGCGAGATCGACGGCCGCCTCGGTATGTCCGGCACGTTGGAGCACACCGCCCGGCTTGGCACGGAGCGGGAAGACGTGGCCCGGTTGCACGAGCATATCCGGCTCGGACTTGGGGTTACTCAGGATGCGAATGGTTTCCGAGCGATCGTAGGCACTGATGCCGGTCGTTATTCCCACGGCCGCATCGACCGAGATGGCAAAATCGGTTTGGTGGGACTCGCGATTTTCCGAGGCCATCGGATTAATCCCGAGGCGGCGGAGTTGGTGTGAGAGCATCGGCACGCAGATTAAGCCACGCGCATGCAGGATCATTTGATTGACGGACTGGGGGGTCGCCTTGGAGGCCGCCATCACGAGGTCGCCCTCGTTTTCGCGTGCCTCGTCGTCGGTGACGATCACCATTTTTCCTTCAGCGATATCTTGGATCGCCGACGCGACAGTGTCAAAGGGTTGAGAACTGGTTGTTTTTGCAGTCATTGTTTATCAGGCCAACATTCCAAAGCTTCTTGGAAGGCGCAACCGTTTTTCAGGATTCCGGTGCGATCCTGCGCCGCTATCGCGTCGCAGCTACGAAAGAAGAGGCGATCATCCATGCCAACGATGCATCCATCGTCGGGCGCTTGGATTAGATTTGCCAAATTCGCTCCGGCTGAAAATTCTCTGCCTTATGGTAAAGACGAATAAGCAGGCAACTTGGGGTGGACGTTTTAAGGAAGGACCGGATGCACTGATGCTGCGCATCGGCGAGTCGGTCTCTTTTGATCAGCGGCTAGCAGCCTTCGATGTGCAGGGGAGCCAAGCGCAGGCCGCCATGCTGGCCCATGTCGGTATTATTACCGAAGGGGAGTGCGAGGCGATTTGCGCGGGGCTGGATGCGATTCTCTCCCGGATCGAAGCAGGGGAGTTTGACTGGGAACCTGCACTGGAAGACGTCCATATGAATATTGAGCAGGCGCTCACTGCCGAGGTGCCCGCTGCGGCCAAGCTCCATACCGCGCGCAGCCGGAACGACCAGGTCGCGACCGATATGCGCCTCTGGTTTAAATTCGCCTGTTCAGAGATTAATACTTGCCTCGATTCGGTGGTGACGGCCCTGGTGGACCTGGCGGACAAGACCCGCAACGTCATCATCCCCGGATACACTCACTTGCAGCGGGCCCAACCCGTCTCGATGGCGCACCATCTGCTTGCCTACGTTGAGATGTTCGACCGGGACAGAACAACTATTGCCGCGGTCAAAGCGCAGGCCAACGTCTGCCCACTCGGCTCCGGTGCGATTGCAGGCACGACTCTACCGATTGACCGCGAGTTCGTGGCACGTGAGCTGGGCTTTGTGGATGAGTCCGGTCATCCGCGAGTGACGCAAAACAGTATGGATGCAGTCAGTGACCGTGATACTTTTATCGCGTTTGCCTCAGCCTGTGCCACCATTGGTGTCCACCTTTCCAGGCTCTCTGAAGATTTCATCCTGTGGAGTAGTGCCGAGTTCGGCTTCGTGCAATTACCCGATGCCTTTACCACCGGCTCAAGCCTCATGCCGCAGAAGAAGAATCCGGATGCCTTTGAGTTGATTCGGGGCAAGTCCGCTCGTTTGACCGGTAACCTGCAAATGCTTTTGACGTTGGTAAAGGGGCTGCCGCTTACCTACAACCGTGACCTGCAGGAAGACAAACCACCCGTCTTTGACAGCTTCGATCAGGTGACGCTGATGCTCGATACGGTCGCCGCTTGTTTGCCTGGCGTGGAGGCCAACCTCAAGCGCTGCGCCGCTGCCGTGGCCGATCCCTTGCTCCTGGCCACCGATGTGGTGGACTACCTCGTCAAAAAGGCTGTGCCCTTCCGTCAGGCACACCACGTCGTCGGCGAGCTGGTCTCGCTCAGTGAGCAGTTGGATGTCCCGCTTGACAAGTTGCCCTTCGAGGAAGTCGGCAAGATTCACGAGGCCCTAGCAGAGGACTGGACGGAAGTCTTTGATCTGCAGCAAGCGCTCGCCGCCCGCGACAAGCCCGGCATGCCCGGGCCGAACCAAGTCGGTGCCCGCATCGCGCATTGGCGGGAAGGTTGAAGGTGGAGGTTGAAGGTTGAAGGTTGAAGGTTGAAGGTGGAAGGTTGAGGGTTGAAGGTTGAGGGTTGAGGGTTGGGGCGTGCCCTCAAAACTTTGTTTTGGGGTGGTGGACCGCTTTGACCCCGCTTTCACCGGGTAGGCTACGGGGGCTGGTAGGCTCCTAGCGTATGGACTTAAAAGAGAAGTTAGAAGGTAGAAGTCGGGTTTTGTTGGCTTGGGCGGCACAAAGGCCTTGCTGCCACTGTAGCGGAAGGGTCATGATTAATGGTTCTATGTAACTCTATGCCGACACGTGCCTACAGTCGTATTTACAACCCCGTCGCTCTGGAAGCGTGGTTCACCAATGTCGGCTACGAATGGGAGCAGAGATTCGACGAAGCTGCGCTGCGACGCGGGCGCGGATACTACCGGGAAGGCCTGATCTCCGGTGTCGAACTCTCGAATGATGAAGCCATTGTGCACTGCACCTTTGCGCGGAAAGATACCTGTTACTCAGTCATCGAATGGACGAAAAAGGGGCCGCGGGTGCGTTGTTCGACGGAGGATGTCTCGCTGGGTCGGGCCGTCGCGGTCGCGGGCCTCTATGAGATTGAGGAATTAATCGCAGATGAGATCGCTCCGCTTCCTTATGAAGCCAAGTGCGAAGGTCAGGGCGAACCTGGAAATGAGGGGGCAGAGGCCTCGACACCCGAGACGGAAAAAGAGGAGCGGTCCGGTCGGCGCTTAACACCACGCTTTGAGGGCCTACACTCTGGTCTGCGCCTGACGGCATATTGGACGAATCCGGATTTCAGTAAGGAGGCCGCCTTCCGTAGTGACGAACAGCCATTAGTCAGTGACGAGCGCGAGTTGTTGGTGCGCTTGACTGGGCTGGCGAAGAACGCGGGCATGCTTTACCTCAGTCAAAGTAACGACTTTATTTTTAGTGATATCGAACGGATTGCACCATTTTTAAAACTCACTTTGCCACGTTGGGAGTCTATCTTTGGTTATGTAGATTTGGATTTGGAAGCGCAGCTGCTGGCGGAGGGGGCCCGCGATGTGAAAATTGTCGGCCGGGTCGAAGCCGAGGGTAGGGATGGCATGCGTGTGGACTGGCGGCTCAAGTTGGGGCACCGCTGGCTGGATCCCGAAGATGCCGAGCGACTGGCACGGGCCGGTCGCGGGACGCATGTGGTGCGCGGGCTTGGGTTGGTGCGTATTGGGGAAGAGCAGTCCGACGCATTGTCCGAGTGGCGCGTGGCGGCAGCCGGAAGTTCGGAAGGGGCACAAACCTGGCCCCGCTATATGGTTTTTTCCCTCTTTGGTGAGCGTGGAGCCGAACTCGATCTGGAGGACGAGCTGCAATCCTGGCGAATCGCGCTGAGCTCGACCGAGTCGGGCGCGTCAGCGGAAGAGCTTCCCGCCTTCCTTCGCCACTATCAGGAACTGGGAGTGCGGTGGATGGCGAATCTCCGGGCGCAGGGCTGCCACGGCTTACTCGCAGATGAGATGGGGCTTGGTAAAACCTTGCAGGTGCTGACGCTTCTGAAATTTTATCCTTTCGATGATAAAAACAGCCTAATCGTCTGTCCGGCCAGTGTCGTGCCGGTTTGGGAGAATGAAGTGCGGCGCTGGTATCCGGAGTTAAAAACTGAAATTCTACGCAGCGGCCATGATTTTTCGCAGACGGAATCGGAGGGCGTGAAACTGTGGATCGCCAGCTACACGCAGTTGCGGCGACACAAGCACCTGCTCGACGCTACGGAATTCGGCTATGCCGTGCTCGACGAGGCGCAACAGATCAAAAACCCGGATGCCAAGGTGACGCAGGCCTGCTGTGCGATTCGAGCCGAGTGCCGCCTGGCGCTGACGGGCACGCCGATTGAGAACCGCCTGCTCGACCTGTGGACCTTGTTTCGCTTTCTCATGCCCGGTCTGCTGGGGAATCGGCGCCGCTTTGAGGACCACGCCAATGCGCCCAATCTCGAACTGCGCCGAAGTTTTGAGAAGCGGCTCCGTCAGCAAATTGCTCCCTTTATGTTGCGTCGCCGGAAGGAGCAGGTGGTCAGTGAATTACCGCCCAAGCTTGAGATGGACCTTATTTGCCCGATTACCGAGGTGCAGCGGCAGAACTACGAGGCCCTGCTGCAACGTGGCCGCGAGGAAATGGGCGACGACCTCCAAACTGCGATGCAGGCCAATGCCATGCACTTCTTTTCTTTGCTGACGCGCTTGCGTCAGGTTTGCTGCGACCCCGGCCTGCTGCCTGGTGCCGCATCGATAGACATCCGCCAGAGCGGTAAAGTGCAGATGCTCTTAACGCGTCTGGAAGAAGCACTGCAGGGCGATGGTTCCCGCAAGGTTGTGATTTTTAGTCAATTCGTCCAACTATTGCGCCGCTTGAAGCCGGAGATGAAAAAGTCGTTCCCCAAGCTAAAAATCTACGAGTTGACAGGGCAGACCCGCGACCGTTCCGGGCCAGTTGAAGGGTTTCAGAATGACCGTGGGCCCGCCGTCATTTTGGTCAGCCTGAAGGCAGGCGGCACCGGGATCACCCTGCACGCGGCCGACTATGTTTTCCTACTCGATCCCTGGTGGAACCCGGCCGTGGAAAATCAGGCCATCGACCGCGTGCACCGAATCGGTCAGGAACGCCGCGTCTTCGTCTATCGCATGATTACCGAGGGCACGATTGAACAGCGCATCCAGCTATTGAAGCAGGAGAAGCGGGAACTCTTCGAAAATACGTTGGGCCACCTCGGCAGTGCAAAGGATCTAAGCGAACACTTCGGCGATCTCGAGGATCTGGCGAAATTACTACCTGCGGAGTAGGCGCGACGAGGGAAGCCGCATGGAGTGTTCATCGGCGTTACCGACCGATGCTACAGACGTTGTGCAAAGGTTGTAGCCGAAGCCCTTCGGCTTTGGTGTTGCGGAGGTTGTAGCCGAAGCCCTTCGGCTTTGGTGTTGTGGAGGTTGTAGCCGAAGCCCTTCGGCTTTGGATGTTGCGGAGAAGCGATCTCGAACGGTTGTCGCACCAAACGCGAAGGCGTTCGGCTACGAGAGAAATCGGAACGTAGCCGAAGCCCTTCGGCTTTGGTGTTGCGGAGGTTGTAGCCGAAGCCCTTCGGCTTTGGATGTTGCGGAGAAGCGATCTCGAACGGTTGTCGCACCAAACGCGAAGGCGTTCGGCTACGAGAGAAAGTTGTAGCCGAAGCCCTTAGGCTTTGGAGAGCGCTCCGAACCGTCGGAACGTTCGGACCAAACGCGAAGGCGTTCAGCTACCGCCTGGGAATCGGAACGTAGCCGAAGCCCTTCGGCTTTGGTGTTGCTGCTGAGACGGAAACAAGGAAGCCCCTAGCCAAACAAATGAGAGTTGATCAAAAGCTTGCATCTCCAATGCAGTCATAATTGTCTCAACCCATGAGAGGGAAGCTGCCCAGGCTGGATCCGAGTTTTTATCGAGGGTGTGCGTATGTCTTTTGGACGCATACTACGGATCAGCGCGAAAAATTTCCGCTCAGCCGGGAATTCCATCTGAGCTTTCGTGAAATTTTACTGCACGCCTGTGCGCGTTATCAGCTGGCGTCACCCGTCTATTGTATCATGCCGGACCACATCCATTTGTTTTGGATTGGGATGGATCTGAAGAGCGATCAACTCAAGGCTTCCTCTTTCTTGAGGAAATACTTTGGCGAGCGTATCCGCCCGGCGCTCTGGCAGCGACAAGCGCATGATCATGTGGTTCGTGAAGACGAGCGCGCGTCGGGTCGATATGTCGATACGATCAATTATCTCTTGGCCAATCCTGTGCGGGCGGGGTTGGTCGAGCGATGGCAGGACTATCCCTATCTTGGTGCGATGTTGGTAGGATACCCCGATCTGGATCGACGTCGACAGGACTTTAATGATCTGTTTTGGAAGCTAATGGGCGAAGGCGATGCGTAGCCGAAGCCCTTCGGCTTTGGTGTTGTGGAGAAGCGGTCGCGAAGGGTTGTCGCACCAAACGCGAAGGCGTTCGGCTACGAGAGGAGGTTGTAGCCGAAGCCCTTCGGCTTTGGATGCTGCGGAGAAGCGGTCTCGAAGGGTTGTCGCACCAAACGCGAAGGCGTTCGGCTACGAGAGGAGGTTGTAGCCGAAGCCCTTCGGCTTTGGTGTTGAGGAGGTTGTAGCCGAAGCCCTTCGGCTTTGGTGTTGCGGAGAAGTGGTCGCGAAAGGTTGTCGCACCAAACGCGAAGGCGTTCGGCTACGAGAAACCGCACCAAAGGCGAAGGCGTTCGGCTACAAATGTAGCATCTAGCGTGAGCTGGATGGTTTAGAGTTCCCTACGGCAACTTTGTCGTGCCCATGAGGAAGCGGTCACATTCGCGGGCGACGGCGCGGCCTTCATTGATGGCCCAGACGATAAGGGACTGCCCGCGGCGCATGTCACCGGCGGCGAAGACCTTTTCAATGTTGGTGGAGAATTTGCCATATTCCGCCTTCACGTTGGTGCGTGCGTCCTGCTCCAGATCGAATTCTTCAACGATGGTATTTTCAGGCCCGAGAAAGCCCATGGCGAGGAGCACCAGCTCAGCTTCGAGCACGCGTTCTGAGCCTTCGACCTTCTTGGGAATAAATCGACCATTCTCGCTAGTCCATTCGATGTCGTGGATGTGGACGGCTTTGACCTTACCGTCCTGGTCGCCCTCAAATTTACTGGAGCTGATCAGATACTGGCGCGGATCCGATCCCTGCACGGCGGCAGCTTCTTCCTGGCCATAGTCAAGTTTGTAGGTTTTGGGCCACTCCGGCCAAGGGTTATCCGCAGCCCGTTCCTCCGGCGGCTTGGGCATGATCTCGAGCTGGGTCACACTTTTGCAGCCGTGGCGGAGGGAAGTGCCCACGCAGTCGGTGCCGGTATCGCCGCCGCCGATGATAACGACGTTCTTACCTTTGGCCAGTTCCGTGAACTCTTTGGACTTTCCTTCGCGGATGTCCCAGAGCTCTTTTGTATTGGGGCCGAGGAACTCCATGGCGTAGCGGATATTGCCGAACTCGCGGCCTTCAATCGGGAGGTCACGCGGCTTGGTAGCACCGCAGCAAAGGATGACGGCGTCGTAGTCGTCCAGCAGTTGCTTGGAGGAAATGTCTTTGCCGATCTCGCTGCTGGTGACAAAGCTGATGCCTTCGTCGCGCATGAGATCGACCCGGCGTTCTACGATCTCCTTTTGTAACTTCATGTTTGGGATGCCATACATGAGGAGCCCGCCGAGGCGGTCGGCGCGCTCGTAAACGGTGACCAGGTGGCCGGCTTGGTTGAGCTGATCGGCTGCCGACAGTCCGGCAGGTCCGGAGCCGACGACTGCGACCTTCTTGCTGGTGCGTTCTTTCGGGGGTGTCGGGATGACCCAACCCTCGTCCCAGGCGCGGTCGATAATCGACTGCTCGATGTTCTTAATCGCGACGGGCGGTTCGATCACGGCCAGCACGCAGGAGCCCTCACAGGGCGCCGGGCAGACGCGACCGGTAAATTCCGCGAAGTTATTCGTCTTGGCCAGACGCAGATAAGCGTCGTGCCAGCGACCTTTGTAAACGAGGTCATTGAACTCCGGAATGAGGTTGTTGATCGGGCAACCGCTGGCCATGTTATTCAGCGTGATCCCTGTGTGGCAGTAAGGCGTGCCGCAGTCCATGCAGCGGGCACCTTGCTCTTGCACCTTTTCGTAATCGGGATGGACGTGCGTTTCCTCCCAGTCTTTGAGACGCTCAATCGGATCGCGGTCGGCGATCAGTGCGCGTTCAATTTCTAAAAATCCTGTTGCTTTACCCATGGTTTGTAAGGTTTGAAGGTTTGAGGTGGGAAGGTTTTGAGGTGGGAAGGTTTGAAGGTGGGAAGGTTTTGAGGTGGGAAGGTTTTGAGGTGGGAAGGTTTGAAGGTGGGAAGGTTTGAAGGTTTTGAGGTGGGAAGGTTTGAAGGTTTTGAGGTGATTACCTTTTTACCTTTTTACCTTCCCACCTTCCCACCTTTTTACCTTCCCACCTCTAGTGCCCTGCCTTAACGTTTTCTTCGAAGGCGGCGAGGATGGCTTCTTCGCCTTTGAGGCCGCGTTCGACTGCACGGGCTTGCGATTGGAGGACGCGTTCGTAGTCCTGTGGCATGATTTTCAGGAATTTTCCGGCTACGGCAGGCCAG
>Ga0306912_1001182_pt1 | contig 12448 bp, 17 predicted proteins | sample AntRauFillE10628_FD_190443 | JGI IMG/M metagenome (GOLD analysis project Ga0306912, IMG submission 190443) | Saline lake microbial communities from Rauer Islands, Antarctica - Metagenome Filla E10 #628 (v2) (version 2) | ecosystem: Environmental > Aquatic > Non-marine Saline and Alkaline >... | reverse complement strand
AATAGCAGGTTATGCACCCACTAAATATATATACCACATTTCACACCTTTTTTGCAGTCCTTTTGTTAATGACACCCGACACATTATAGCTAAAAAAAACACAACCGATTAGGGTTGTGTTTTTCTTTTTAAAAAAGGTGGTAGTTAAAAACTACCACCTCGAACCGTCCCAGCGCTTTTAAAGTCCTGACTCTACGTCGAGTAGTTCGTGCAAGCGCTTTGTGCGTGTTGGCAACGCGGCGATATTACCCTTGAACACCTCGGTGTAGGCATTCTCCAGTGACCAGAACGTGCGTGGTTCAAACTCCAAGTGTTCGGGCTTGCGCCAGTGCTCTAGTACTTTGGGTATGTAACTGCAAGCCATCACATCGTTGTCAACACTCTTGATCAACAGGTCATGGACCTGTGTGTCATCCAGTGCAACATTCATGTAATGGTTAACACGTTTCACGTGACTTGTCCAAAACCCTGTTAACTGCTCAACTGCGCTGTCCGCAAGTCCTGGTAAGTCGTTCATTATTTGTGTGGTGTGCTTGCGCGCTAACGCGATGTCACCAGAGAAGCATAGGTTATCACACACGAGCACTTGTGCGCCTGCCACAATACCTGCAGCAAATCGTTTATCGTGCGCGTTTCTGATACCTACTACACGACTCATAGGCGTGTCTGCTTGTGTTGATGCTACCTCAAGTAGCCCAAAGTAACGCGCACCATCATGTGAGAGACCATGCGCCTCATTCACAATGTCTATGCCGTTGCGACTTAGGGCACGCTCAATCAACCCCAGCACAGTTACGTGCGGGATTGGTTTCCATGTTTTCGTGGCCTCAGGTGTTGGCGTATCAACTATCTCTGTCCTATCCGCTTTGTGGGAGCCCATGTGCAACATTAGGTTACAGCGGCTCTTTGGTGCAGTATCTTTTAAGTTTATATTTGGCATGTTGTTTCTTTCCTTTTTTTAGTTATCAGTACTTGTTGTTGTAGGGTTGATTCATCGAGCTTTCCCCTTAGGAACACCATCAGAATCTAAAGTCTTTTTAAAACTAACATTGCCAGCAATGTGGAATACAACAACCCCCTCAGGGTTCATATAGCCTGGTGCAGCTACACTCCCGCCCTCGCGTAATTCATGCAGCGCGGATTCAACCATCGTCGTAGAAAACTCCCCACGACGAAGCATAGGCACTAGATGACAGCAAGGTGGAAGAACGTCTTGTATTTTTATGATGCGAGGGTCAGCACTTGGAATGACCTCAGGTGTCTCCCCGTGCAGGCACCATCGTGTGAGATTAAATAAGCTAAAACGCTTTTCAGTCATCCCGTACTTGCGTTGGATTCCTTGTCCCCACCATTCACCGAAGTGTCTTCCAACGCCTAGTGTCCGCAGTTCATCCTGATGTTCGTGCGCCCAATGAGCGAAGCCGGCGTTGTCTTGGTTTAGGGTGAGCCACTTGCGACGGCTTCCTACGAGCATTTTACCGTCTGGTGTGATTAGAATTTGTGCATTCGTACCATCAATTTTTTCACTGATTATGCACTCTCGTGATAGCCTACTAATTTTAGGGAACTTTTCAAAATCTGTTTGGTAATCACTATCAATTATGTTTTCTATGTCCATAGTAATTGTTGTTGTTACAGGTTAAAGCCTGTGGAGGGATTTAACCCCCACAGGCTTATGATTGATGCTACTGTGTTTTGATGCGTTGCACTTTTTTGTCATGCTCAATTAAACTGTTAACATCTGCTTTACGCATATCAATGCCGCGCAGGCTAACTGACGTGACTTCCCTACAGGTGTTAAACAGCTTTTGTGCGTGTAGTAAAGAGGACACCGTTACACTGAGTGCGCCCCGAATAGAACTAGGAGGCTTAATATAAAACTCGCGGGCCCCCGAGTAGTATCTTGTCTTTACACCATTAATACTAGGGCTCTCAGGCACTGGTGCCTTGAGGTTGCCAAGCGTATGCAACAACTTTTCAATGTTTACGAGTGGGTTAGATAAGATGAGTCGGTTATCAGGGCCGGCACAGTCCTTACCCACACTGATTACACGCTTACCATAACCCACATGGATAATAGTGCAGTCCTTCCCATAGCAACGCATTAACGCATACGTAGTATTGTGGAACTTGTAACCCTTATCCTTTAGCAAAGTTAGCACAAGGTTACGCTCATCCTTACTATAACACTTGATGTATAGGGCTTCGTACGAACGCTCGCTAGTATCTACTGTGTATGTGTGCGGTTCCTCCAGCACGCCTATGCCTTGTTTAGTGTTACGCATCATGCAGTCGTGTACAACATTACTGATCGCAAGCATTCGGCGTTTCGCATTGATCTCAATACCTAAAAGGAACGCGTCGCCTTGGAGGGTTTCCTTGTGGATTGGGTTTCCACCAACAGTAAACTTAAGCGTGTCATCACCCCACGTATTAATGTTGAAGCTCACAGAGTGGAACGCGTCAAGCTTTTCAACTAGTTGATCAATACTTAGGCCTGACGCACTGTGCACGCCCATAGCGTTTAGTTTTGTGACCAACAAGTCAATTGCTTCCTTGTTATTTCTAGTGTTCACCGATAACGGTGCGATTGATTTGATGTATGAATAGTCTGTCATAATGGGAGTCAGTGATGGTGCGATTGATTTGGTGTGTGAATGGTCTGTCATAATGAAATTTAATTGTGGGTTATACTGTAGCGGCCAGTTCTCTTGGAATGGCTTTGTTCTTTAGTTTTGTGTGATGCTTTGTCCGTCGGGCCTTTTGGGGCTCAACTGGTGGAGTTGATACTGTGAAGTTATCACCGTACCCGTGTTCTACGCGTCCAATGTCGTCAAACATTTCATCGCGATCTCTTGCCTGTAGGAACTGACGCCCACCCAAAGAGAAGTCAAAATAAACTCTAAGCGAGTCGGTCTTCCATCGCATCTGGTGTACATTCTCTAGGTTAACCAGTACAACCTGATCATCCGCGTCAACTGGGCCAGAGCTCATCATAACAAAGGAACCCACTGTTAGAATGCTCTCAAGGTCAGCGCGAAGTTTATGCGAACATGAATGAATAAACGTGGTGTTGCGGGAGTTTGTGTGGAATACCTTTAGACGCGTGCTGGCGTTCAAACTGTCTCCGTCCCACGTTGCGTGGACTTCTGAGTCGGTTAGACCAACATCAAGTACGCGTGATAGCAGTAACTGAGCGGGAAGAACGATCATGTCAATAGTTGTAGGATTTAGTATTACTGGGAAACGGTCTGAGTTACGACCTTCCATTCGAATCATTTTTGTAATCATAATTAGTCTTTTTTCTTAAGCGGTTAATACGCGTGATGTGCGTAAGTCATTGTTGTAGAATTGGGTGGCTGTAATCGGCAGCCACCCAGTCGCGTAGTGTGACATAATAGCACACTACACAGGTGTTATATTTTTAAACTCTGGTTAATGGCACTAGCTAGAGCATACATTCTGGCTAGCTCGCTGGAGTTATCTATACCACAGCCAAAGAATTGACTGCCATTTTTATGCTGTAGCTTTACGTAGGCTATCGACCCTGAATTCGAGCCCACCTGGATTGGGTGTTGGTTGTAGTCCTCAAGTGTACAGTCGCACCAGCCCTTTTGGTTAAACGCCTCAAGGGCGGCATTGATCGGACCACTGCCTGTGTTGGCGATGATCATTGTCTCTTCGTTGTCTTTTGATACGGTTAAAGCAATGTATACGCGCCTAGTTGGATTGAAGTGCGCGTCTTCACTCTCATTAACGGTTACTGATATAATTTTAATCGGAGAGTTGAGGTTAACGAACGTCTTCACGAAATGCGCCACACCTTCATTGGCGTCGAGTTCTCTACCTAGCTTCTTTGTTTCCTGACTGATTGAGTGTTCAATAAAAGAGTGTGCAGACTTGTGGATCTCTATTCCATAAACACTTAATAGGTGATAAACAATTCCTTTTTTGAAGTACTGCTTATCTATATCTGTGGGAGGTTCCTGCGTTTTTCTACCCGATAACTTCTGTAGTAGTTTACGGTATAGTCGTCCTAGCTTTGTTTTGATCTTTTTTATTTGCTTCATTATAATTGTTGGGTTGTTGGGTTGTTGTGTTTTATCGTCCCAAGCTACCTTGGTAAACGCGCTGTGATGCGTGAGTCAAAGCCTGCGTGCAATATGTTAGACTTACGCGGGGTGGGTTTGCTATTTAAAACCTCCCCCTGGGCCTTTGGCTCTTTGCTGAACACATCTGTGAACAGTGACAACTCACACGATTTCGCTATTAAATGTAGTTCCTCAATAACCGCGTTCTTGTCAACAATCTGCCTCATAAGGTCTTGCTTCTCTTCATAGAGGTCTTTGGTGATAGCCACTTGATCAGTTAAGTCCTCTTGAAGGCGTTTATTTTGTTCCCAATGACGGTCATAAGCCTCAGAGCGTCGGTCTGCGAACAGCCCCCACTCAGCTGCACGAATGTCCCCCACAACACTTAGCGCCTCCTGGGTTAGTAAAAACCCAAAAATGAGGGTAAGCCCAGCGTAAACTGGTAGGGAGAGTATAAAAAAGATTACACCAAGCAGGACAAAACACCAAGCCAGCACGCGCAAGAGCGTTACTCGGGTATCTAGGGACTCAGCTTGTTTGATGTAATCAGTGTCTTCACAGTCCGTGAAGGTTGTTTGCTTAGTTTCTTTATGATTTTTCATTTTTGGTTAGATATCTTACGATGCTGTTGCCAGTCTCTGGTGCAGCGTAGCAGTGGCCTGTGCCATCGTCGTCAAAGACTTGATGCAATGACCCGCCTTGGACTACTACCAGAGCTATGGGACTCTTAATAGAGTAAACGCCTGATGATGTAACAATCTCACGCAATGCCTCGTGCGATATGTCAGACAGTGTGTAGGTAACGCGAGGGTTTAGGTGTTTTAGGATCTGTGATTTAACTTCCTCATAGGAGAGGGGTGTTTTTACGGGCCGATGTTGCGCGGCAAAGGCTTTCATTCCGCGTAGTCGGTTTGGTCGTCGTCCGCCAGCGAGGTCACGGCAAATGCGCCGGGACTGCCGTCGTAGTTGTTGCGAAACATGGCCGCAACATCGTCGTTTGAATAGCCTCTGCCAGCGATATAGTATATGCAGCCGCCGTCATCAATGACGTGCGTGGCGTCGGGCGGGAGAGCTGTGGTGAATTTATTTTTCATGGTGTTTTTACGGGTCGGTCCATTAGTGTGTGACGTCGTTTAATAGTTCAAGGTCTATGACTGTTACGCGTGAATTTGCTTGTGTTGTCCCCAATAGCGAGATCAACGTGGCTGTAAATACTTCCCAAGAGTTTATACCTTTGAAGGGTTTTGATCTTGAGAGTTTGCTGGTGGTGAAGCTGTGATGGGTGATCAGCTCATCGTTAATGAACAATCCCCAAGGAATTACATGTTTTGATAAAATATCATAGGGCTGGAAACGTTGTTTAACGCTGCGGACAACACAGGTGACAGGGCCTGCCGTGTGAGGCACAGGCCATTTAATTTGTTGCGATAATAGGCTGTCTGCGTTGGCTGCCAGAGCAATGGAGGCTTTTGAGTGTAGGCCCCACTCTTTGCATGAGCTGAAGTCTGGGATTGCGTGGTCATCAAGCGTAACAGATTCCTTTGGTCGAAGGAACCCTGCCCAAACACCGCCCACTGTCCAACTCTGGATCAAGGGTGTTCTTTGGTGTACTTCAAATACACACTTGATGCCGGTGTCTGAGACGAACGCGTGCATACCACTATCCCAACTATGAGAGTCATTTAATGGGTGTGTGGTCTGGTCAACTACGCGTATGCTGTGGTCTGTGCACCAGCCGTGGATCCAACTGCGTAGACGTTGGGGTGAAGCAAGTTCCTGTCTGGTCAAGCTTCGCTTTACATCCTCCCAACAGTTCTTTTGCATCTGCACTGTAAGGTCGTGGAACGAGTATTTCATAGAACCTTTTTTAGGTACTGGTCCATAAGGTTCTAGCGCCCTTGTTATAACCTCTCTGGTGTCTGCAGCCCTACCAAACTCAGGCAGTACCATCAGACAAAGAGCGTGTCGTGCTAGTGTTTGTTTTGTCATTATTTTTCTTGGTTATTTCTCGGATTAAGTAGTATTGATGTTCTAAAAATCTCCGTCGTCATGGCAGATCAAAACGCCTGACTCAGTTTGATGCGTCAGCAGGTAATCTGCGGACGACTCAAAGTCATCTCCCATCCCCTCGTGAGTGGTGGCACGTTAACCCCCATGCTGCGTCATAACCGATTGAGGCCATCACGGAGGCGGCGGCGAAGTTTGTCATGTTATTATTCATAGTTCTTTAGCGTTTGAGTTTGTCATTTTATTACTCTGTTCGTTGGTTTATTTACGCCGCACCCAGTGAGGGTGAGGGAGGGGTATTGCTGTTAGAAGGGGGTTCTCCTCGTCTTCGCAATCATATAGCTCAGTTTCGGGGGGCTTATCTTCCAACCGCACGAGCGCATACTTCTCGGCCAACTCTAAGAAAGATTCGACGCCGCGCCCACCCTCGCCCGTGGAGAAGCATTTCCAGCAACCGCCCAACTTGGTGGGGTGCATGAAGAAGCTGGGAGACTTCTCCCGGGTGAATGGACTGAGGCCTTTGAACTGCGGTCCCGTCGGTTTTAACTGCGTGTATCTGCTGACCGCGTCATATAGAGAAAGCGTATTGACAGGCGTTTCTGAGGGTTCTAGGATATTTCTATCGTCACCCCGACAGCTCTCTGCGTCTTGCTCTTTAATCGGGCCAGAAGTTTTCACATTCGTGACTATCCTCGGTTGGGTTCTCTGGAGGTGCCGCGTCGCGCACCAGCGTTCTGGCGTTTGTCGCTAGGTGCTGGGTCAGCCCGACAAAACCAGCTTCCTCGACAGCCTCTGGGAATCCTCGCCATGACACCCGTGCAGGGTAGCACTCCGTGATGGTGCCGTCTTCTTGGTGTTCTAAGACGATCGCCCATCCGAAGAGGTGTAGTGAACGGTTGACCCACCACAACATCTTGCAATCTTGAAACTCTTTCCATGTTTTTTTGATCATGCTATATTTTGCTTAGGTTTATTCATAATTATCCTTCCTGTTCTGAATTAAAAGGTCTTCGGTTCTGCAACTGTGAAGCTTGTCTTCGATTTTAACGTAGCAATGACCCTTTCGGAACGAGTTCATTCGGGTCACGATCCCGAGGCATCCCCGTATCATCGGGTAGCCCCCATCAAAAGGGAGTTGATCCACTGAGTCTCCAAAGACTCAGCCTGCGCATCCGGCACTGCACCATCCGTGAATCGACTACGCGACTCTCCCACAAATGGGAGACGTTGAGCGATAGATCGGAGCAGCTGCATGCAAATACCCTGCCTCACACCCACACAGCACCGCAAGCGGCGCAGTGTTCAACTCTGTTCAATTTTGTTCAATCGTGTAAAAAAATCACTCGACCAGCCAGCAAAGAGCCCTCCGCGCTGAGCAATAGCTTCGTGCCTCAGCTATTCTCACGCTCCACGTTGGATTTAATTTTAGGCATTGGCGGAACCTTGAATCCCGGATGCTTGTATCCACATCTCGCGCACTTACACGGCGCAAATATCCCGCCCATATATCCATCTCTTGGCGAGTATTCCATCAGGTGGAGATGCAATATTTTACACCGAAATAATCCAACCAGACGATTGAGACAACCGATTAAAGTTTTCATAACAACTTGTTCTGAATTAAAAGGTCTTCGGTTCTGCAACTGTGAAGCTTGTCTTCGATTTTAACGTAGCAATGACCCTTTCGGAACGAGTTCATTCGGGTCACGATCCCGAGGCACCCCCGTATCATCGGGTAGCCTCCCATCACCATGACCTCAGAACCAACCGACACAGCCAAGCCATGTTCGAGCGTTGGTGTAGATTGTGAGTTTGTTTTCATGGCTGTCTATGCTCCTGATTTATCAAAATTACCAGCAGTAGAAGATACGTCTTCATTGTAGTCGATTCCTAATACTGACTGTTTTTCGTTCCAATCGCCGCCCATCCATACTCTGTAGCCGTGTACACCTCCGAGCTTTATGCCAGTCTCCTCATGGACTAATACAGCGTCATCGTTACAACCACCGCAGAAAACTCCGCAACCTAAATCATAAAGCGCATTTTGTAGCTCTTCCATCATTCGTAATATTTTTGCCAGTTCTCGCGGAGTTACATCAGTTAATTCGCGGATTACCTTATTTTTAATTTCGTCTTTCATATTATCCTTTTTGTTATACTTCAGAGCAAAGAATGCACGGTCTTTTTCCTGCATCCCTTGCGTATGTGTAGTCATAGCACCCGCAGCTTTGTCACTTCATCTAGCCCGTGATACAGTGCCATCTTCTGCACTTGATGCCATGTCGGATGGTTCTCGTATCCCCACTGATCCACCTGATTCCAGTTCATGAGGCCATAGCCGTTTTGCGGATTCGTGGCCATTTCCAGCAACGGAATCGAACCAGCCGATGCGCTATCAACAGCGAGGCCAAGGAGCGTATTAGTGGCTTTTTTCATATATTTAGGCGTTGGTGGTTTGCTCGCTGTGAGCGATCTCAGTGTTCTGTTGAATGTCAAAATACCCCATCGGGATATGCCCATGCGAAACATAATGCCCCTCGAAGCTCTTCGACATTATTCCCATCTTATCGGGTGGAAGGTCTAGCCGATAAACAACATCGCCATAGTCTTGCGCGATCTCGATGTCATCGGTGAACCAAGACCCGCTTGCCATGCTGTTGTCGTCGATCACGACTGGCGACCCGTGGAACAATACCACAGAACCATTCACTTGATTCAATTTCGTTCGTTCCTCACTCATGATTCAGTTCTCAGTTCTGTGGAGGAATCCTTCGCCTCCAGTTCACGTTTGAGCTTTGCATACTCTCTTACGTAGTCTGACCTGTCCCACGCGCCTGATGGATGCGGGGTCGGCAGAGACTCCGAAGAAACACAACAAGTCGCGGATGGGCAATCCCCACCAGTCTCCTGTTGGATTTTAGTATTATTGTTGTTTATAGATTTTGGGTGTTGGTGGGTATGCCATCGCTCGGCGTTCTGGTCATGAATCCTTCCGCGGTGTCCGGCAACTCGAATAGCATCCAGCCATTGGCGGTATGAGAAGCTGAGCGGACGCACCAATAACCACAGCTCTTTTCTCAACTCTGTCGCGTGCCTGCTTATGATTCCAAGCTGGCGTCCGTCGGCGGGCATTATCGCGCTGTGTTTCATTTCTCCCGTGCAGACAATTTGGTCATAGGCCTCAGTTAACTCCTGATATAATTCAGCATAACATCTAAGCTGCTTTTTGGAGGCTGTTGCTTCTTCAAAATTCCCAAGGTATTCCTGCTCAAAAGAGCCAAAACAAGGCGTAGTACCGGTGCTATCGTTTTTCGTAGATTTTGCTGGGATGTGGTTTGCAACCTTAATATCATGCTTTAGGAGCTTCTGTATTTTATCAAAAGCCTGCACTAATTCAGGTATTGTCTGGTTTAACTCTGGCAAGCTCACCCGATCTTCATGCTCTTGCTGTCCCAACTCAGTATTTCTAATCCTAAGATTGTTGGTAGGGCTTCACTAACTCCATACATAAAGATATCGGTAGCGATATCGCCAATGTCACTTACGGTCAGCGATTCAATTTTCTTTTGAATGTTAGCTGTCAGATGGATATATTTAGAAGGTCCTCCCTTTTCTTTGTAGAATGCGATATCTAAGTCTCGGATCGCGTCTAAAATTTCAGATTTTATTTTTTCACTCATAATTTTAATTTTTGTTTATTAGAGGGCGGAATAGCCCAAAGTTGTAATGTTATATGTCCGGGATAGACCCGTCAAGTATCAGACCAATCCGCGTTGTCTTGATCCTCAAGCTGGTCAATCAATTTGTTGTCGAGCTTGTCGACGGGGCTTCCTTAATTTGAGTGGTTTCGTTGGTGTTGGTGGCTTCATCGTAAGCCTGCTGGCACATACGGGCTGCTGCAGCTAAATCGCCGCTCTCCCAGTTATCTACCACGGCCTTGCATGCCTGTAACAGAGTCGGAGGCTCGGCGTCGCTGCCGCCCCAGTCGACGCCCCCAGCAACCACCGTATAATTTTCCCGACGACACAACGCCGGTGCTGTCAGGCTTGGTATGGTCAAGTTGTGGGCTTTAGAAAAACGGCTTAGTTCCTCCTTCATAGACTCTGCGCTTGCGACGCGATCATGACATTGCTGCAACCAGTAGAGTTCATTTTCTAGATGTTTAGCATCTCCCAAGCTGTCTAGCATGTGCATAAATGATGCCTCGAAATTAGGGTCATAAAGCGTGTCCGGAATAGAGCAGCCAATAAGACACGCATTTGTATTATCCTCGGAGCGATATAGGCAATGATCAGCGTCTTCACGATCTACGCACTTTTTAAAATCAGGCCTGTGCACCCAGCGCCATGCATTGTCAAAAAACCCTTGAAGGGTGGTGGGCAGTTCCCCTGTTATTAATTCACTCATTCTCGTCGCTTGGTAGTAGGTCTAAAACTTTCACCTCCGAATCCCACGCTTGCACTTCCGCCGCCGTGTCTCCTGTTAGTGAGCCATCATCCTCTGCATTAAAGGGTAGATTGTCTAGCAGCCTTTCTAGGTAAGCAATGGGAGTCCCTTTAGGGTCGTATGTTACCCGCAAGCAAAGCTGTAAGGTAACAAGCTCGGAGTCTAGCGTCGCACAACGCAAACAAGGCGTTGCAGCAACCGGGGGTAGTGTCTCGCTCATGGTCATTTTGTTTGGTTGTGGTAGCGTGTATGTTATTTTAATGCCGTCCTCTCGAACGAAGGTGAGCTCGTAACGTGGGCCATACATATGTAGGTGTAACTTAAAATCGGCGACGTGCGGGGGCATCGGGATTAGGAATGGCTCTGCTATTTTGGGCTCCTTGTATGTGGGCATCTGCTGCATATGGCGGGCGGCTAAACAGTGCATACTCGCCTTTTCTATAGCGCAGGGTGGTGAAAAATTTTGCGCGCGTTCCGCCATCTCTACGAATATTTCTTGCGTTAACTTGTGGTGTTTTTTACTCAGGTTCATTTTATGTTATATTATGTTAACAATTGCAATTGCGGTAAACCGCAACCGGGTGATCCACCAATGGCTTTAAGAGTATTCCTAAAGCCGCGTTTATGTCGCGGTCGAGTTTCACACCACCAGAGGTGATGGTCTTTCGTCCGCCTAGGTTATTGACTATCTCGCCAGTCAAATTTGCGGTCTTACTCGTGTAGGCTTCGTTGATTATAACAACGTTCCTACCTAAGACTTGTGCCTTGTGTATGAGACGTTCCCGGAAACGGGCGAATGCCCATGTTAAGAGTGCTCTTACACTTTTACGTCCTATCTTCCTCTTCGCCTTATTACAAGCTGAGGTGAAGTTTCCTTCAGGGAAGATTACAGTCTGATGATTTCTTAACAACCATCCTATTGTTTGATAATGTAGATCATCCACCAGTCGGCGGATTTTTCTACGTGCGCGTGCTGCTGCTTTAAGCATACGCTTCTTACGGCGACACGGCGCGTTACAGGCTCTGGATATAAGATCATCCAGATGGTGTGCCAGTCTTACGATCCTCCCGAAGGAACCATCTCCTATCTTAACAGCTTTGTCCTGAGTTACAGCAGTGATAAATGTCCGAACTCCTGGGTCACAGGCAACAAATCCTTGGTTGTCGGATTGTTGGACTTCGACCTTTAAGGGGACGGATAAATACCACTTACCGCACTCAAACATAAGCCTAGAGTCGGAGGGTTTATTTGGGAGGGGTTCTGCAGATTTTAACAAGCCCAGTTTTCTGGGATAGATTCCTTTCTCTGTTACGCTGTTTCCCAAGATATAGCAGGAGCGTTGTGTTTTTTTACGGCATCGCGGGAGTTTCGTAACGACGCCTTTAGCCCGAGATTTAATCATAAGATTGTAGGCCTTCTCTGCATCCATCATAGCCCCATAGACAGTGTGCGCGGGTGTGTCGTTAATCCACGGTGCCGTCTCAAGCATACGCGCCTTCCATTCTTTGCGGTTTCGCATATAACTCCCGGATTTCCCGGCAGCCTCATACGCTTCGACCTTATAGGTTACTGTCTGGTTGAATACCCACCGATACACCCCCATCCACTGCTTCAGGAGTTGCCTCTGCTGCTTTGTAGGCTTCAGCAATATCTTTCTTGACCTTGTGACCACGGAGGCCGTGGAGGCGGGCTGAGAAGACAGTAATGATTGCAGTGAGATCTCGGGTGAGTTCTTCCATTGGAGAGGTGCTGACTTGATTGAGAACCACGACAGATCCTCCTGATCGCTGCAAGACCCACTCAATGAGATCGAAGCCGAAACGAGCGAGTCGATCCCGGTAGGTGACAACAACTGTGAGACTTTCTCCGCGTAGTGATCGTTCCAATATGGAACGAAGACCTT
>Ga0306912_1001177_pt1 | contig 12484 bp, 9 predicted proteins | sample AntRauFillE10628_FD_190443 | JGI IMG/M metagenome (GOLD analysis project Ga0306912, IMG submission 190443) | Saline lake microbial communities from Rauer Islands, Antarctica - Metagenome Filla E10 #628 (v2) (version 2) | ecosystem: Environmental > Aquatic > Non-marine Saline and Alkaline > Saline... | reverse complement strand
GCGCCTTAAACCAAAAAATTTAAAAAATTCAGGAACATCTCATGAAGTGCTCTGTCTTTGAGCTTGCACTTATAAAGTAATAAAGTATTTTTCAGTGAGTTAGTTAGTTAGTTAGTTAGGGTTATAAGGTTAGTAGAGAGGCTCGTTCCCATTCGTGGGGGCGGGCCTCATTATTTTTAATCGATGTTTTTGGGGCTTCCCTCGAATAGGGTTTGCCTCCGCCCCGTAAACGGACAACATTCTCTCACTTAAATTAATGACTGAGGAGAACAAGGACTCGAAACCACCCAAGCTTCGGCTCTCCCTTGAGCCGAAAGAGCCTGACGCTGGGCCTAAGCCTGAGCCTGAGCCTGAAGCCAAAGAAGCTGCGACTCCTGAAGAAAAGCCGAACCTGAGATTGAGGCGACCCGACGCAGAACCTGAGACGCAGGCCCCCACCCCCCCGGCTGAAACTCCAGAGAATAGGCCAGCCGAAGCAAAGCCGGTTGAGCCACCGGATGCCTCGGCCTTCGAGCCTAAAAATCCCTTCCAAGGCGTTGCGACAGACTCCGAACCGAAAAAGTCGGACCGCTCCCCGCCGGAACTCCCCAGCAAACCGGCTCCATCGCACGATGACGGCCCGGCCCAAAAAGTGGAGGAGGCCATTGGCCAGACCCACGAAGAAAAAAAGCATAAGGGTCTGCTCGCCAGCATCGTTGTCATCCTCGGCCTGCTCATCTTTTTGGGTGCCTGCGGGTTCGGTCTCTATTATGTATTAATGAGCCCCTCCAAAGACTCGAATGCAACTGACTCGGCGGAGCCGGCAATTGTGCCCGAAGAACGAAAAGAAGAATCCGGCAGCCTACTGAGTCGACCGATTGCCAAAGCCAAGGCGGTGGTGGCGGAAATGCAGGACCCTGAAAGTGTCTGGACTGAAGAAAAAGCCTCGGCGCCGGTCGAAAAACCATCTCAGCAGGCAGTTGAAGCCAAGCCAGCTGAAATCGCAGAGCCTGTGCCAGTAGCGTTGGCTCCATCGGTGGATTCCCCTCAAACAAGTGTGGTGTCCGAATTCCTTAAAAATGCCCACATCGGCGGCGTGCGCACGGGTGACCGCCCGAAACTTCTCCTGAATGGCCAGAGCTACGATCAGGGCGATCTCATTGATCCGGGCACCGGCCTGCGCTTTATTGGTCTCCGTGATAAAAAATTAGCCTTTCAGGATGCTCAGGGTATTGTATATATCAAAAGCTTCTGATTGCACTTTCCTAAAACTTACTTTTTATCGAACTCATTATGAAAGCTATACACAATACAGTCCTTGCTATTTTCGTTCTTATCGCAGCCGGGTGCACCACTCCGGTGGCGATCGATCCACAATCCGGTCAGGACCAGTCCGCGAAGTATCAAGCGGGTTATTTCTATGCGCCGCTGAACGCTGAGATCAGGCAGGTCTTCGATACCGCAATCCTCGCACTCGACGAAATGGGCTACTATCGCACAGGTGAGCTCCATAAAGAAAAGTATATCATAATCTACGCGCGCAAAGTGGGTGATGAGAAGGTGACCGTTCGCCTCTTCTACCCTTCCAAAAATTCGAAGCTTGTTGAAACCGGGAAATCCGCGATCCGCATTCGTGTCGGCAGCTTCGGCGACCTAGCTGAATCCCAAAAGATTTATGCGCGCATCCGCGACGCACTGTAAATCGGAAAATATTCCTTTTCTCAGACCGCCTATCCTGCTGGAGCGGCGGTCTTTTTTATTTCTGCCCAATGAGGCTCACACTAGGTAAAGTCCATGAATCCAACTTTCACAATAATAGGCGTCGGCAGTCCAATCGTCGATAGCATCGCTCAAATCGAGGAGAACTTTCTCGAACAAGTTGGTGGCGACAAGGGCGGCATGCTGCTGACCGACGCAGCCACAATCAGTGATTTAATAGGGCGCATACAAAAAGTGCCGCATGCTTCCCCCGGAGGGTCTGCCGGAAACACGCTCTTCGCGCTTGCTAAAATGGGCGCTGCCACAAGCTTCCTTGGCAAGATCGGCAATTGCGAACGGGGGCAATTCTACCGCGACCGCTTCGCCCAGCTCGGTGGCGACGCGCAGCGCTTTAAAGTAGGCGACGTTGCGAACGGCCATTGCCTGTCGATGGTCACACCGGACGGGGAACGCACCATGCGGACGGATCTCGGCGCCGCCATGACGCTTTCGCCTGATGAAATCTCCGCCAAAGATTTTGCCGGCTGCACGCATGCCCACATCGAAGGCTACCTTTTGTTCAATGCGGAACTTATGCAACGGGTCGTCGAAAGTGCCAAAGAGGCCGGCTGTAGCATCAGCCTAGATCTGGCCTCGTTCGAAGTTGTTGAGGCCGCCAAGGATACTTTGCCCGGAATCCTGAAGGAATACGTCGATATCGTCTTTGCCAATGAAGAAGAGGCCGCGGCATTTACCGGAATGGCAGACGACTACGCCGCCATGGCCGGGCAACTGGCCACGCTCTGCGACATTGCCGTCGTCAAAGTGGGAGCCAAAGGATCCTACGTCGCCAACCGGGGAACTGTTCAGCAAGTCGAGCCCGTGCCCGCCGCCAGGGTCGTGGACACGACCGGCGCCGGCGACCTCTGGGCCGCCGGGTTCCTCTACGGCTGGTCCCGGAAGCTGCCGCTGCCGGAATGTGCTCGCATCGGCTCCATCCTAGGCTCAGCCGTCGTCCAGACGCAGGGGACTGAATTAAGTGACCACGTCTGGAAGGACATCTTGGATACGATTTGACCGCGTCTATCTCCCCATCTGCCATCTCCCAACATGAACTCTGAGCAAATTACTGAACTCGTCGAAGACATCGCCCGGCGTGCCCGCAAGGCCTCGCTGGAACTCGCTACCCTGCCGACAGCGACGAAGAACGATTTTTTACTGAAGCTGGCCGATCGGCTGGTCGCTGAGAGCGGGGCCATCATGGCAGCCAACGCGCTCGACTTGGAAGCGGCCAAGGCCCTCGAACTTTCAGGCCCCATGACGGAGCGCCTCACTTTTACACCCGAGCGCATCGAGGCCATGGCCGAGGGCGTGCGCCAGGTGGCCGCCCTCCCCGACCCGGTCGGCGCGGAGATCGAGCGACTGGCCCCGCCCAAGGGATTCGACCTGAGGAAAATCCGCGTGCCCATGGGCGTGATCGGCATCATCTATGAGTCCCGCCCCAACGTCACGGTGGACTGCGCTGTGCTCTGCCTCAAATCGGGCAATGCCTCCATTCTACGTGGAGGGAAAGAGGCCTTTCACAGTAACATGAAACTAGCCGAAATCATCCGGGAGACTCTTGCCGCCTGCGGCATCCCGGAAGACGCCGTCCAGCTCATCCCCACCACCGACCGCTGGGCCCTGAGTGTTCTCCTCAAACAGGATGAGAGCGTTCACTGCATCATTCCGCGCGGCGGCGAGAGCCTGATCCGATTTACGGTCGAGAACAGCCGCATCCCGGTGATTAAGCACTACACCGGCGTCTGCTCCATCTATGTGGATGCCGCCGCCGATCCGGCCATGGCGGAGTCGATACTGATCAATGCGAAGTGCCAGCGCCCCAGCGTCTGCAACGCAGTCGAAAATCTAATCGTGCATCAGGATGCGGCCGCATTGCTGCCGCATTTGGCCAAAGCTCTGAGCGATGAGGGCGTTGAGCTGCGCGTCGATGCCAAGGCCAAGGCGCTCCTCCTCGGCAGCGGCTTAGCCTTGGTTGATGCCAGTGAAGAGGACTTTCGCACCGAGTATAACGCGCTGATCATTTCGATCACGGTCGTGGCCGACACTCAGGAGGCGATTCAGTTGATCAATGCCACCGGCTCCGGCCACAGCGACGTCATCGTCACTGACGATGCCAAGGCCGCCACCCGGTTCCTGAATGGAGTCGACTCCGCCACCGTTTACCACAATGCTTCGACCCGCTTCACCGACGGCTTCGAGTTCGGCCTGGGTGCCGAGATCGGCATCTCCACCGACCGCCTCCATGCCCGTGGCCCCATGGGCTTAAACGAGCTCTGCACTTATAAATATGTGATCCACGGCAAGGGAGAGATTAAGTAGGTTTTTTCACCTTTGGTTAAAACTTTCCGTAGCCGAAAGCCTAAGGGCTTTTGGCCCGAACGATGCGACCGCTCCAGGCGCACTCCAAAGCCTAAGGGCTTCGGCTACATAAAAACCTCATTTGAGGTGCCTCCCCAAAGCACCTTTGGCTAAAACTTTCCGTAGCCGAAAGCCTTCGCTTTTGGCCCGAACGATGCGACCGCTCCAGGCGCACTCCAAAGCCTAAGGGCTTCGGCTACATAAAAACCTCATTTGAGGTGCCTCCCAAAAGCACCTTTGGCTAAAACTTTCCGTAGCCGAAAGCCTTCGCTTTTGGCCCGAACGATGCGACCGCTAGCTCCCCGCAGTCTCTTCCGTCTTCAATCGCAACTGCCCGCAGGCCGCATTGATATCGTGCCCCTTTTCCCGGCGGATGGTGACCGATACCTTGGCTTTTTTAAGGACATCGACAAAGGCATCCTGCCTCGGGATAGAGGGGCGCTTCCAGGCCAACCCCTCCACGGTGTTGTAGGGGATGCAATTCACGTGGGCGTGCAGATCGCGCGCAATTTTGGCTAATTCCCGGGCCTGGTCGAGCGAGTCGTTCACCCCTTCGATCAGGATAAACTCAAGGGTAAGCATGCGGCCATGCTTCTGCTGAAAAACCTTCACCGCGGGCAACAGTTTCTCCAGAGGGTAGCGCTTGTTGATCGGCATGATTAGATCGCGCACTTCATTGGTCGCCCCGTGCAGAGAAATCGCGAGACGCACGGCCACCCCCTCGTTGGCGAGCTGCTCAATCTGCGGTGCCAGGCCTGAAGTCGAGACGGTGATCCGGCGCGCCCCGAAGTTCAGGCCCCACTCCGCGTTAAGAATCCGAATCGTGCGGACCAGCGTGTCGTAGTTAGCCAGCGGCTCCCCCATCCCCATAAAGACGATGTTATCGAAAGCCGGTCTCTCCTGAGCTTCCTTCGATCTTCGATCTTCGGCCTTCAACTTTCGCCCGGACTCATTCGATGTTGAATGTTCAATGTTGGATGTTCGACGTTCCTCCCCCTCCTCCCGACGGCAGATATGCATCAACTGGGCCACCACTTCGGCGGTCATCAAATTGCGCCGAAAACCGGCCAGCCCGGAGGCGCAGAACTTACAGCCATAGGCACAACCGACCTGAATGGAAACGCAAACCGTCTTGCGCGAATCCTCCTGCCCCACCCCCTTTTGTGGCGCGCGGATAAGAACGGTCTCGATCAACGACTTGTCCTCCAGCTCCATCAGGAGCTTCTGCGTGACGTCGCCGGAACGCTTATCCAGGATCGGCCGGGTCGGATAGAGAATGAAGTTGTCCGCCAGCCAGGCACGAAAGTCCTTGGGCAGATTACTCATCGCATCCCAATCTTCCACCCGTTTTTTGTAGAGCCAGTCCATGACCTGCCTGGCGCGAAAGGCTTTGTATCCGGCAGCAGTCACGCGTTCGATCAAGGACTCGAGGGTCTCGCCAAAGAGGCTGGGTTTTGTAGGTTCAAATTTCAAAATCTAAGTAGTTTTTTTTTACAATAGCTTGCAGCTTAGTCGTTCCGTTTAACTAAGTTCGGAAGATCAACATACGCGACATCCGCGCACGGAGTCCCGACTGAATGGATGCTCGTAGGGACTCCGTGCGCGGATGTCCAGTTTAAGCTGAGTAAGAATAGACTTGCACCCATAAGAGTCGTGACCTAAAGTTCACTACATGATAAATCTGACTTACCCCATCCACCGTCGCATGTCCGATATGGTGGCAAGCGAACGCCCGCAGGAGCGGCTCGAGCGTTTGGGGGCAAGTGCGCTAAGTGACCGCGAGTTGCTGGCCATGATTCTGCGCAGCGGGCCGAGAGGGGTCGATGTGGTTACCATGTCTGGGCAGTTGATCGAAGCGGCAGGCTCGCTGGCCGGGCTCCTACGCTGGTCGGCGGAAGACTTCATGGAGATTCGAGGCATCGGTAAGGTAAAATCCCTGCAACTGCTGGCCGTGATGGCCTTAGCCAAGCGTATCCTCCAGGAACAGGATGGGGGGGCTGCGAAATTCGACACGGCAGAGATTGTGGCCCGCCACTTCCGCCCGCTCATTGTCGGATTGGAAGTCGAGCACTTCTGGGTGCTGTGCCTCGACCGTAAAAATCGTCTGCTCCGCCGGGTTGAAGTCACGAAAGGCACCGCCACCAATTGCCTCGTCCACGCGCGCGAAGTGTTTCGCGACGCGATTAAGCTCAGCTCCTCTGCCATTATCGCAGTGCACAACCACCCCAGCGGCGATCCGGCCCCCAGTCGTGCCGACATCCATGTCACCCGTCAACTCCGCGAAGCCGCCAAAATCATCGGCATCGACCTAATCGACCACATCGTCGTGGGCGAGGCCGCCAAAGACCCGAATCGACTCGGCTACTATAGCTTTAATGACGCCGGGCTGGTGTGACTCATCACTCCGGCTTACGCACTACCCAGAAGCGGCAGTCATCGGAAAAGTCCTGCACCTCCGGCGGCTCGTCGCAGAGTTCGGAGCGCATCACGCTGACTTCCAAATTAAAGCCGGTCTCTTTCAGCAGTGCTTCGACTTCCACCCGCGTCGGCACATGCATAAAATGCAAACCATCACTGTATTTTTCGGCGCGGTCGCCGAAGATTTCGAGTTCCGGCGACTGCTGGCCTTCGGCCCAGCGGATTTGCTCCGCTTGCCAAAAATCCTGATGGGCCGAACGCTCCCGATCATGTGTGGTGAAAGTGAACCACGCCCTGGGGCGGAGCACGCGGTGTATTTCACCAAGTGCTTGAATCCGCTTCTCCGCTTCAGGGATTTGCATGAGCCCGTTGAACCCAAAGATCGCTCCGTCAAAGACCCCGTCCTCAAACTTCAACTCAGTGGCATCCGCCACCTGAGAGGGAATCGAATATTCGAGAAGCTTGGCCAGGCTTCGCGTCCGCTGGATCATGGCTCTGGAAAAATCGGTCGCGAGCACGTTGCGATAACCCAGCTCATGTAGCCCGATAGCGATACGCCCGACCCCGCTGCCCAGCTCCAGGATGGAATCCTCCGGTTTAAATAGACGTGTAAAGATCTTTTCTTCGGACACCCATAGCCCCAGGCTGGAGGCGGCATTGGCATAGTGCGCGACCACGCTGTCCGACTCAAAATAATGTTTAACGGCCTCAGAATCCATAATCAAAATCCTATTCATGTATGACCTGCAGCAGGCTTGGCAACTGCATTTCCCCAGCTTCCCTATTGCATGCGGAACAATTCTACTCAAGGTGCACTCCTATCTGATTTCTCCGTGTCTTTATTGAAGACCATAATTTTGCTCGTTTTCGCGGCTGCGCTCACACTCGGCGGTCTGCTTGTGCCTGCCCATCTGCGCACGATCGACGCCGTGACACTCGAAGCGGCAGGCGCGGAGGGTCCCTCCAACGCGGAAAAAATTACCGAGAGCCTGAATGCCGCCCATACCGGACCAGCGCAAGTCATGGCCGAAGCAACTACGGGCAAAGAGGAAGTAGCCGCCAAAATTGCGCAACTCCTCGAAGGCCGGCCCGCTCTTGCCCGGATCGGCGGCCCGGACCCCGGCTTCGGGCTCTTCATCGACCTGCTGCCCAAGAACAGGCTCGAGGGCAACACATGGACGCCAGTGATTTCACTCCTGCTGCCCCGCAACGAACGAATCACCCTGATGGAACAACTGTCCAACTCCAGCAACGCCAACATCGCGGCCCTGCTCAATATTCGTGAGCTGAAAGGCATGCTCAAGCTCCACCCGGCCAGCCATGCCGCGGGGGCCCCCTATGATGCCGGCCTACTCACCATTGCGCAGTTGATCGAGAGCGGGCATATCGACCCTACTTGGGCCGATCAAATCGGCGGCCTCGCGAACCAGGCCGCACTCGGCGACTGGCAGGCGATCGGGGCGATCGAAGGATTGGTCATGGCCACCCTTTCGATGGGCCGCCAGTTGGACTTCCGCTCACTGGCCAATCTGGCCGACTTTAACGAATCCCTGAGCAATTGGAGCGATATGGCCACGCTCTTTCGCGCCCGCCCCGAAAAGATCCCCCTACTCTTTACCATCCTGCACTACGAGAAGGAGGGGCGACCGCTTTTCGACTATCTGGCTGAAAATCCGGAGTCGGGCATCACCGATCTGGAGCTGGCTCTGAGCTATGGCCCACGCGCGGTCGACCTCCTACTGGAAGAGGCGCTACCGGTGCACAAGCCGACAGCATTGAGCGAACAAATTCTCGGGACGGTCGAGATGTATCGCCCGAAATGGTTTGTCGATCTTTCGATTGTCAACCGTATCACTGCACTCTGGCTCAAGCTCGGGCTGCTGCTCGTCGCCGGGCTGGCGTTCGCCCTTGCCATGGGTGCCGCCTGGCGCGGCTCCTCCAAAACATCCCTCGAAATCAGCTACTTCACCCCGTCGGTTCTCGCCCGCGATCTCTTTCTCAGCCTGGTCTTCACCTTAACCGTCTGGTCGATCTTTGAACCGGACATTCTCAAATCCACCAACAAGGAAGTGGACTCCGCTCCACGGATCGAATTCGTGGCTGCAAGTGCACTCGAATCCATCAAATCTCCCGTCAAAACTATGCAAGAACTCAATTATGTCACCCTCCTCGTGCTCGCACTCTTCTTTGTCATCCAGCTCGTGATCTACTGTTTCGGCTTGATCAAGTTGAAAGAAATTTCCCGGCAAAGCCTGAGCCCGCTCACTAAGATTCAACTGCTGGATAATGAAGAGAACCTCTTTGATTTCGGCCTCTATGTGGGCCTAGGTGGCACCGTCCTCGCTTTGATTCTCGTGGCGATCGGTATCGTCGAAGCCAGCTTGATGGCCGCCTACGCCTCGACACTTTTCGGCATCCTCTTCGTCGCCATGCTCAAGGTCATGCATTTACGCCCCTACCGGCGCAAGCTCATCCTTGAACAAGGCCGGCTCGGGGGCAACGACTCGGGCAACCTGATGAATAATATTAAACTTTAATCCCCAGCGGAACACTCTGCCATGAACAAAACATTGATGCTCGTGATCTGCGACTTTCTGTTACTGAGCATGCTCGCCCTCGCACGCTTCGATCCGCCGGAAGAAAACTCGCAGCCCGCACTCGATGCCACCGCCTCGTCGGCAACGGCTGAAGCCGAACTGATCGAACTGCTCGAAGAGTCGCTTCAGGCAGAGCAGGGATCACGCGAGAACCTCAGCTCCGACTTGCAGGAAACCCGAGAAACTCTACAGGAAAAAGCGCGTCAACTTGAGGAACGCGAAGCCGCCCTAACAGAAACCCTGGCCACCCTCGAAAAAACCTCCGCCGAGGCGGAAGCCCTCACCCAGGCCAAAGCCGAAGCCGAGGCCATCCGCGCCGAGCTGGCCGCAGAGCGCGAACAGCTCGCACAGCGCTTCGAAGCCACCCGTCAAGAGCTGCAAAACGCCAGCGAAGAACGTATCCGACTCGCCAATACCCTCGGATCGGCCAAAGAGGAACGCTCCGTCTCCGAAGAACGCCTCAAGCAGACTGAAGAAGCGCTCCGCCGACGGGAAGCCGAACTTGTCCAGCGCGAGGCGGAGCTGCAGGCCGAAAAAGCGGATAAGGCCCGCATGGCCACCGAGCAGGCCGAACTCAACAAAGCACTCGAAGTCGCACAAACTGAGCGCCGGTTGCTCTCCGAAAATCTTAACAAAGAGCAGCAGGAGAAGCTGGAAGCCTTCGCCCGCGCCGACCGCTTGACCGACAACGTCGGGGTGCTGGGCCAGGGCGTGAGTGAACTCGGACAAGGCGTCAATCAGCTCGGGCAAGGAGTCAGCCAGATTGGACAGGGTGTCAACCAGCTGGGCCGAGAGGTCACGACCCTGAGCCAATCCTCGGAGGCGATAAAAAAAGAAATCGAAGCCGCCCGCCCGCAAACCATGAGCGAGATTTTTACCCGCTTCCAAAAAAACCGGGCCACCATACGCTTTAACTCCCGCGAGCAGGGCCTCTTCGGCGGCACCGTCGAACGCAGCTACGAGAGCCGCAGCATTCTGGTCAATGGCCCGGACGACACCGTCTATCTCGTCACCCACTCCAGTAACTCGCCATTCTCCCTCTCAAAATCCAGCAGCTTGGAGAGTGTATCGCTCACCGTCACTACCGGGGCAGGTAGCCTATCCGTCAACCAGATTGGTTTTCTGGCCGCAGATCCACGCCTCATCTTCATTCCGCTGCCCAAAATCTACGTCGAAAACAGCGGGCTCGAAACCTTCCCGCTCGCCCTTCAACCCGAGCGCTGGGAGGAAGCCGTGCTCATTAAAAATGACGAGAGCAACTTCGGTCGCACCGAATTCCGGCGCCTGACCAGCAGCGCCCGCTTCCTCAGGATGGAACGCCCTGCCCTGGGCGAGCTGTTCTCTGATTTTGCCGCTTCGCGCGGCGATCTCGCTTTTACCAAAAACAGCCAGTTCATCGGCCTGCTGACCGATACCCGCTACGCCGTGGTCATCGAGGACTTCGTCGCCAGCGCTATCCTTAACCTCGGGAACCGCTTCGAACCCGATGCCGCGCGCAGCACCGTGGATAAAATGAAGGACCGCGTCCGGCAACTGCCGGAAGACGTGCGTTGATCTCGAGGAAAACTCCCATTTTCCGGTCTTGCAGTCTTCCCACTCAGGCCTAATCTCCGCGTCTTTTTTGAAAATCCGGCAAGAACGCTGGTTTTGATAAAAGACATCTATCCATCTGAAAATCAGACTTTAATATAACAACTAAACGACCATGAAAGACCTGTCAAAATACAGAAATATCGGCATCTTCGCTCACGTGGATGCGGGTAAAACCACCACGACCGAGCGTATCCTAAAGCTCACAGGCAAGATCCACAAGCTGGGCGAAGTGCATGATGGTGCCGCCACCACCGACTTCATGGAGCAGGAACAAGAGCGTGGCATCACCATTCAGTCCGCAGCTACGACCTGTTTTTGGCCGGGCAGTGAGCAGCAGCACGCCAATGCGCCCTACCGCTTCAACATCATCGACACTCCAGGACACGTTGACTTCACTGTTGAAGTTTACCGCTCGCTTAAGGTGCTCGATGGTGGTATCGGAGTTTTCTGTGGTTCCGGGGGCGTCGAACCTCAGTCCGAGACCAACTGGCGTTACGCCAATGACTCCGAAGTCGCCCGTTTGATCTACGTCAACAAGCTCGACCGTATCGGTGCCGATTTCTACAAGGTCGTTAAACAAGTTAAAGATATCCTAGGCGCGAACCCTCTAATCATGGTGCTGCCAATCGGCACAGAGAATGATCTCAAAGGTGTCGTTGACCTCATCACACGTATTGCATGGGTCTGGGACGAGACTGGTGACCCCCTCAACTACAGTAAGCAAGAAGTGCCTGCCGACATGGTGGACAAGGTAGAGGAATACCGCGCCCTCCTCGTCGAGACTGCTGTTGAGCAAGACGACGACGTAATGGAAGCTTACCTCGAAGGTAACGAGCCTGATATCGAGACACTTAAGATGTGCATCCGTAAGGGCACCATCAGCCTCGAATTCTTCCCCACTTTCTGTGGCTCCTCCTTCAAGAATAAGGGCGTGCAAAATCTGCTCGACGGCGTCGTCGACTACCTACCCTGCCCCACTGAAGTGAAACCACAACCTGAAGTGAATGCCGAAGGTGAAGAAACCGGTGAGCTCGCCATCGTTGATGTCAACAGGCCACTCCGTGCCCTTGCTTTCAAGATCATGGATGACAAATACGGCGCACTGACTTTCACCCGTATTTACTCTGGAAAAATCGCCAAGGGCACCAACGTGCTCAACACCTTTACAGGTAAGACCGAGCGCATCGGCCGTATCATCGAGATGCACGCAAACGAGCGCAACGAAGTGGATTCGGCTCAAGCAGGTGACATCGTTGCCCTCCTCGGCATGAAGTCCGTGCAAACAGGCCACACCCTGTGCGACCCCGCGCACCCGGCCACACTCGAGCCGATGGTATTCCCAGAGCCCGTCATCTCCATCGCAATTAAACCAAAGGATCAGGCGAACTCCGAAAAGATGAGCACTGCGATCGGCAAGATGGTTGCGGAAGATCCGACTTTCATCGTCGAAACCGACGAAGATTCCGGCGAGACCATCCTCAAGGGCATGGGTGAGCTTCACCTCGACATTAAGGTCGATATACTCAAGCGCACCTACGGGGTTGAAGCAATCATCGGTAAGCCACAGGTTGCTTACCGCGAAAGCATCACGAAGACCCTCGAAGACTCTTACACCCACAAGAAGCAATCCGGTGGTTCTGGTCAGTTCGCTAAGATCCAATACACACTCGAACCACTCGAGCCAGGCGAAGGCTTCCAATTCGAGTCCAAAGTGGTCGGCGGTAACGTTCCTCGTGAATTCTGGCCTGCAGTCGAAAAGGGCTTCAAGTCCTCCAAAG
>Ga0306912_1001176_pt1 | contig 12490 bp, 18 predicted proteins | sample AntRauFillE10628_FD_190443 | JGI IMG/M metagenome (GOLD analysis project Ga0306912, IMG submission 190443) | Saline lake microbial communities from Rauer Islands, Antarctica - Metagenome Filla E10 #628 (v2) (version 2) | ecosystem: Environmental > Aquatic > Non-marine Saline and Alkaline >... | reverse complement strand
TGGACAATATGGTTGTGGATAAACAAAACAGCTTCCACATAACCAAAGTGGAAGCTGCCTTGCTTTTGCATACCGCTACCGTTGCAGTATATCAAAGAAAAGAAAACAGGCTAGCAGCTGAAAGCATAGCCCGTTTTCTGAGAGTATTTACACACCCGAATTGTCACGAATGTTACAAAGTGACAATCGTATACTACTCTTTATTTTCAAGGATTTCCAGCATTTTCTTCACAGGTAGCTCGCTTTTTACGTCACTTACTCCCCACAGCTTACGTTCTCCGTCGATCTTCACTTGTTCGATGATCGACAACAGCGTTTTTGTCACATTATCTACCGTGTTTCCAATAACTGAGAAGACAGACGCCGCTTCGAGAAACGTAATGTTGTGCTTCTCGAACGTCGGCACGATGATGCGGCGCATGATATCCCGGAAGACTACGAACCCTTTTGAGTGTTTGTAGACTATATCTTCTAGGTAGGCTTGCATCTTCTGCGCTCTTTCTTCTATCTCCTTGAGAATAACTGGATCAGTAGTATTCCCAGCTTCCACACCAAGCGCATGTAGCTTCTTCTCCACCTTGTCCATTTCCTCAGTCTTATCAAAGTCACGTTCACTAGGAGTTAGGTTCGACTCTTCTGCGATCAATCCCATTATCTCAATCGCACAAGCGACTACTCGCTCGTCAAACTTCACGTCAGTAGTAACTTCTTCAAGCAGATTAGAAGTGGTGGTCATTAGCTGACAAAGGTACTGCACATCACCGTAGCGTAGGTCATTATTAGTGATAATGGTACGCATGTTCTCAGCAACAAACGTCCGGTACTGCTCATGCTCTTTATCCTGCTTGCTTTTGTTGTCGTAGTCTTCTGTCTTGTAGTTATGTTTGAAATCAAACGCAGCCATCTGACGGAACACCTCGTTGACTACCGGGACCACTCGATCCTTACGCTCTTGAGTAAAGTCTCGCTCAATCCCTAAGTCTTTCTTCTGTTCATCGTTCAGTTGTTGTGGGTCAGACATAGGCTATTCCTGCAAAGCAGCAGCTAATTGATCTTTGGTAACAGTGAATCCCATTGAACCACAGTCCAACTCGAATACTCGTCGTCCACTGATAATCTTGTTACGGAACGCAATTACTTTCCGTCCCTCGTACTCAAAACCACTCTTAATTGCTGTTTTAAGTGCATCTTCGACATCTTTACCGTCTAGCTTGGCTGCGTGGCTTACAGATGGCGTTTTAGGCGTTTTAGGCGCATTGTCTGCCTTAGTCTTCTTTACTAATTCTTCTAGTGCGTCCATATCCAGGTCTGCGGCTTCCGTTAAGTACGTTTCTTTCTCAGCTACATCCATTTCTGGTAACGCTTCATTAAGTTCAGTCAGTAGAGTCGCTCGATCCTCCATATCTTTCTTCTCTTCCTCAGTCATTTCACTATTTTCTTCACCATCTTCTGACTTGGTTCGATTGGTTACTTCTGCACCATCACCCTCGTTCTGCATCGCTTCATAGTCGTCGAATGATACTAGGACCAGATCACCAACTTCTTTATCATCGAACTCTTCGACTCGATCCTCAGTGATTGTGTACGGTACAGCACTTAGTTGTTCCGCTGTTTCCTTGATCCATACCACTCGATCAGCGTTGGTAGCGTTCACAGGCGGCTTATCAGTCTCTACTCCACATAGAATAAAGCTCTCGATCACTCCGTTTAGTAGCGGCTTGGTCATTTTCTCGATCTCCTTGAAATAATTGTCCATAAATAAAATGATTAGTTAATACCTATTTGAGCATGTTTACCCAGTTCTCGTTCACTTCTACCAGCTTTCCCTTGAAGTCCACCACGTAGTTGTGAATGGTACCGGTTACAACGTCCGGGACCACCATATCTAGCTCTTCCATGTGGTACGAGTCTCCCTCCGGTACGATCCGTTTAGTGACTGCACCGTTCTCGATCTCCCATTTTTCACCCTTTCGCTTCTTCACCGGGCAGTCCTGGCGTCCTCCTTTGTCCATAAACTCTAACCAGTTGATCCGTGTGATGATCTCAGTCTTGTTTGTAGCTGGATCTAATACGATCAGGTCACATAGCAGAATCTCCCGGTTTGGTTTACTAGGGTCCATTTCAGTCCATGAGTACCACGGCGCATCCTCGTCCCCTTTGTTTACCATCCCTACTACTGGCATACCATCAACCGTAGCGATTGTTACCAGTCGTTCTTTCTTCACATTGATACTGTTTGCAGCATCCATCCCTTTACCGTCGTTCTGAGACTTCACTAGTGCAATCAACTCAGCGTTCTGAGCGATGATAGCGTCCAACTCTGACTTAGGTACTGTTACTTCTGTTTTGTCTTCTGACATAAGCGTGGTTATTTAGCGTCCTCAACTTGTAATCCCATCATATTTGATAGTTGCTTCCCTCCCTCAGTGGTAGAGAAGTCTTCACCCTCAGCGTTAGGCGCACCCATATCACCTCCCCGGTCATTATGTGCTGACTGAACCGCTTTTGGTGCGTCTGATCCCATCATATTGACCGCAGACGTCACGAATCCAGCTATTTCATCTTCTGTCGTAGCCTTTTCACTTCCTCGTAATAGGTTGTAGTTAGCCTTTAGCTTGGCTGCAACCTCCTGGTCACCATTAGCGAACTTGTCTACAGCCTTATTGAACCGAGACTCCCGTTCTTTTGTCGTGTTTTCCTCAACAATCTTCCGAGTTTCCTCCTGTTGCTCGTAGATTAGGTCCTGATCCTCCTTAGCAGCTAGCTCAGAATCTGATAGCGTAGCCTTTTCATCATCAGTCATGTCTTTCAGCGGCTTGTACTTACGACGTGCGCCGATAACATCCTGAGTCTTCTGCTCGATCAACTCATCCTTTTCAGTAATGGTTGACTCTAGCTTCTCTACCTTGCTCTCTACAGCAGTCTTTTGTTCATTTAGAGTAGTAATATGTGCCAAAACCTCTTCTGGTTTCATGGCTTCTAGTTCTTCTTTTGTCATAGGTTAGGTTATATCAAACTGATTAAAGTCGCCGGTTGTGATTTTGCGCCGTTGATACTCGTCTTCCATGTAGCCCACCTCTTCTTCTGTGAGTTCTACACCGTTGACCGAGTAACGACTAAAGTTGATCTCATCGAGCGATCCAGCGTAGCGTGCAATATGTTCTGCTTGGTTATCTACCAACCATTGGTTAATTACCTTGCGTGCTGGATTAGTAAACAGTTCATGTGCGTATACCAAAAAGGTAGACACATCTTCACCGTTTATTTCTAGTGACTCTATAAGATCGGTTCCTCTAAACGTGCGTGGGTTATACGACTTCATCCGAGATCGTACAACGTCTTTAGCGTTCAGTGATTTACTTTTCCTTTCAAGAGCAGCGAGTTGTGCGTCCCACTGTTCTTTCTCCTTTGCGAATACCCAATGCGAGAGAAGTGATCGAAGTTTATCGACCATACGTTGTTTATTTTACCACGGGACGTACCGGTTGACGTTGAGCGTTTGTGGGCAATTGTACCTTTTGTCCACCACCGTCAGCAGCGTTATCTGTGGGTGCTGATAATCCTCCTGTCATACCCTTTTCCATCATGGTCATAATGTCCATTTCCTGGAACATCTTAGAGTAGTCTTCGTTAATCATTACAGCGTACCGTTGCTTTAGATACTCCAGGTTAAGAGAGTCAGGTCCAAAGATTTCCATAGCAGTCTTGATATTCTGTACGAACATCAACACGGCGATCTTATCGCTGTTCTTAGGCGTCGGACTGATAATGATGTAGTACTTGTAGCGTGCTTTACGCAATTGTTCCGGGTTCACATACGAAATGCGAACCGGACGTCCTTGTTTCTCTGACAACTCTTCCTCTTCTTTCACTTGCTCGTTGATCGTAGGGAACGGCTTGTCAGTGAACTTGAATACCTTTACTCCGTTCTTACCGTCCTCGACGGTAGTTTCCAGCGATAGTGTCTCGTAGAAGTTCTCTAGTGACTTATTATCTTCATCATCTAGCACCTCTGTTTGGAACTTAGGCGTCATAACGTGATACAGGATAGTCTCAATTCTAGCCCATGACATTGACCGTTCCAGGTTCATAACAGCATCGAGAGAGCTACCCAGCTTCATCATCTGTTGTTCCTGCATGATCTCAGCTTGTCCAAGCGTATCAACTCCACCATCACCTGATCCTGAGTACACCTCATTGACGGTCTTCTCGTTGATACTTTCTTTGATTAGGTTATAGAAAGAGAACTCAGCAGCGTTAATACCCAGGCTTTGCGCCGGGATCAGTTGGTGGAATGTTCCCTCCTTGATATCAGTAGTGATAGCACCAGGGTCAAAGATGTTCTGTGAGTACACTTTCTTTCCAGTAGTACCAAGCGGCGGTTTACGGGACTGTCTGATACCGTCGATCATCAACCGTGTAATCTCGTCGATCACTTCCTGGTCCACTTTAGTCTTAGCTGGAATACCCTTTGATAGCCAATAGCCACTAATAGGTTCTAGTTTTCCTTGGATCAGTGGATGGTTACCACTAGGACGCAACCTGGTCAGTTGGTAGTTGTGTGGCAGCTGCGGTACTCCATTGAGATAGATTTGATACCGGTTAGTTCTAACATTAAAAGTCTTTAGTTCCGATACCTCCATCTTGTCGGTATTAAATACGGTCCAAGCGTTGTATGCACCTGTCTCTGAGATCAAAGACGCTAGTGAAGCGTTACCGGAGATATTCTGTGTGTCATACGGTACGTACTTGAACCGTTGCCACTGACCATAGATCGAATACGCATGTTGTCGTGAGATCTTACGTCCAATAGCAACAATGTCCTGCTCGTCGATGTACTCGATTGTAGGATCACTCACTAGAACGGTTGGCTGCTTGTGCATCCTGATCTTACACATCCGGTTTACCCGGCGTAGTCGTTCTTCTACTTTGTACTCGTTGAAGTCGTCCATCGCTGGATTGAAGTCCAAGCTATCAAAGGATTGCGGTTGGTACTCTTCGATAAACGTATCTTCTAAGAATACATCCCCTTGGTGAATCATTTCCCGGTACACAATTGGTCGTTGTCGTTCCCACAACTCTACCTGACGGGTCTTCTTGATTAGATCACCCATATCGTTACCAGCATCCTGTACCACCATATCGTCCTGGTCAAAGGCAGTTACATCCGGTTCAGCGTTAAGGTTCAGTAGGGTAGAGAGCAACGTAGAAGACTTCTCACGGGTAGTACCAGTAACAATGCGCACATCGTTCCGGTTTTTCTTAGGTGGAATGTATGATAAATCCTTTTTACGGTTAGAGTCGTAGTACTCCAAGGCGTTCATACCGTCGATCTCTTCTACACTTTGCGTCTTTAAGTCAGCCATCATTTGAAGAACGTGACGGTCTTCGTGAATAGCTGATAGCTCATTTTCTGTGAACTTTACTTCCGGGATTGCAGTCCGTTCACCAGTCTCTAAAGGGACATTGGGTTTAGTTTCGCTCATACACGTACTATAACACCCCGAAGCGGTCGTCAACAGAGTTTTGGCTGTTAGTAATTGCTTGGACGTCGGCAGAACTTTGTGCTTGTCCCAAGCCGTCAGTCTGTTCCAGTAGGAATGTTAGTGCTAGTGCATCGTTTTTGTTTGGAGACTTGATCCGTAGCTTGTTCATTTCCTGCTTACTCATCATCTGCACCTTATTGCCCTGTAGCGATCGCTTATACCGTCCCGATGCTAGCTGTTCCGCAAAGTCAGAGTTCTCGACGTTGTTATCTATCACCCGTCCACCTTTCATAATCCAATCACGCATCCGGAAGTGCATCAGTGATCGTAGGTTGAGGAACCGACACTGACCTCCCTCTTCCACTTCACTTTCAAATAGCACAAAAAACTCAGCGTTGGTCTTGCTTTCATCATTTGGTCGGTTACCAGGCAGCACAATGTACACGTCTATCTTGCCCTTAGTGGCTTTTGATATCCGTTTAGCTACCGACACACCAATACCGAAGCCCTCGATCACGATATCACCCGTTTTGAGGTTGTAGCGGTCAATGAACGTCAGTAGGTTCTCAGCAATAACCGCATCGTTGGTGGTATTGAGAGTCAAAATGTTTTTAGCCCGGAAGCTATCACGCAGCACGAACTCACACTCATCATCACCCTCACCAGACGGGTCAATCGCAAGAAACTTCTTACCAATGAACTTATCGTTCTCAGCCAGTGACGGTTCCACGTTGATCCGGGTCCGAGGAATAAGCTGCAAGTACCCACTATCATCCATCATATCCTCACTAGGGAACTGTCCCAGCACACGAATCCGGTACTCATCTGACTCTACACCGTGTCGCTTTGCTTGCCGCTGCACGTACCGAGAGTCCACTACCGGCGATTGCTCACAGTTGAAGTGGAATGTTTGCCAATCCTCAGAGTTCTTGTGGTGACTATCAAAGAAGTACCCGATCACTCTAGTAGGGTTAGAAATCATCACTACTCCCACGTTACCGGATGTAAGCGCACCCTCAGCCGTGTTATATACCTGCTCAGGCACCCCAGACGCTTCATCTACAGCAATTAGCACGTGTTCCGAGTGAACACCAGCCAAGGCTTCTGTATTCTCCTTAGAGGACGTTTTAGCACGTGCGAACCATGTCTCAGGATCATGCTTCATACGAATGTAGTCACTCTTCCAGTCAAATACCTCCCGGACACGCTCGTTCTTAATCCGGTTGATCCATAGAGACAACTCTTTCCACAACACATCGTGCATCTGTCCTGACGTTGGTGCTGTTACCGGTACCTGCGCTTGGAAGTAGCAATACAGGAACCATAGAACGATCCAGGTCATAGTGGCTGACTTTCCAATACCGTGACCAGAACGCACACTGATATGAAACGACACATCCTTGCTGCGAGTAGCTTTCTCTACACCCAATAAGATCAACGTCTGTTGCCAGGTGAGGTTGCTACCCTTAATAAATCCATGCCAGGACCATATCCAATAGCCATCAGGTACCTGCACACCATGTCCGAACCACTCAGCCCGTACTGTTTCTTTGAGTCGTAGCCAGTTTTTACCCTCAGCACGCATAACAGCATCCCAGGCTTCTTTGTACTCCGGTAGTGGTTCCTGCGGTATAAGTCCCCACATTATCTTAATAAAATAGAGGATCGACTGTCTAAAGTTGTGAATCTCACCAGCTACCGAACCAATAGCGTCCACTGAGGTAGGACTAGGACGTGATACCGGCTTCCCTTTGCGCTTGGCTTTAGGCTTCCGCTTGGTTATTTTCAGTTTAGTCTTCATGTTCAATGATAGTTACCTCATCCTGTCCCAACTTGTCTGCAGTCTCGTACACTGATCGTACCACTCCAAGCGTATGGGTATGATCGTTCTGCTTCCGTTCCGTCATATCGTGGTCACTCATTAGGATCAGCCCGGCAGTCTTCGAATTATAGGCACCTGATACACCAAAGGACGTTAGATACTCGTATTGCACCTGCTTTATGATCTTTAATGCCCGGTTGAAGTCCGGGTACTTGCGAGCGTACCCAGGGAATACTTCGATACTTTGTCCTAGATATAGCGCATATCCTTGCTGCGATGGTAGTCGAATGGTTGTAACCGGTACTGTAGCGTCAGCCACACGTCGCATACGTGGCAGGTGAGAGTCCTCACAGTATTTTAAGTATTTATATAGCATCGACGTACACCACTCCGGCTTGTACTTGGTCTTACGCTTACTCTTTTTATCTTTAGTAGTTACGTCAAAGACTCGACAAGTTGCCGAGCAGTATGGTTTGAAGAGATCATCCAGGAACGAACCCTTACATTTATCGTAGTGGCACGTCGAGAGGACTACCTTTTCTTCTTTTTGTTTTGATACAGCTTTTCTACTACCCATATAGACGGGTACCTTGCGTGAGAGAGTATGCCCGTGAATGGATTTGCACCATTGAGATAGAGGAAGTGAGGTGGTTGAACTAATTCATTTAGTTTTGAATACTCACCGTTACTGTATAGCCTTGATCCGGCTCCACACCGGACTAGTGGAGATTGTTGATTACAACGTAGTGATCTTTACGATCGAAAAATGTCTCCCTCTATCTTTCTGCATGGCTGATATGCCACGGGCAGGTGCTGGTAGTCGTACGTACCAGCTCTTTGATTATAACACAAGAATAAAGGACCCCAGTTACCCAGGGTCCTTGTATATGGGGACTATTTGCTTGGTGTTTGACGTAGATCGTCTTCCTCTTTATCTTTCTGCTTACGCTTGCAGCGTGGTCCACAGAACAAACGATCGTTGTACTCCAACATGCTGTCCTCAAACTGGTTGGAACCACACTGATAGCAGCGTGCTATCTCGAACCGGGCAGTCATACCTCAGAGTAACGAACAGGTAGCTCGTCCCTCCACTTATCCCGGCATCGAGTACCACAGAAGTGTTCAGACACGATCCCATTGGTAGCTGTGATCGCTTGTGAAGCACGAACTGTCTGATTGCAGCCAGTCCAGCCACAGCTGAGGTTACCAAACAACTCGTCGTCGCTTGGTGGTAGGTCAATTGGTAGTTGTATATGCACGTTGCACTCCTTTCAGGTATATGCGCCACTTCTGACGGATTGGTTTAGTGATTGCTCGACGTTTCTTGCGTTTGCGCAGCTGCGCTTTGGTTAGTCTATGCACTTTGGATCACCTCCTTGACAATGAACTCTACCCTCAATATACCACCACTAGTCTTTCTGTAGGTTGAACTGATCCCCAATCTCGTTGATAGTCTTGGCTAGGTGAAGCGCCAGGTTCCCAACAAACTCCTGACTATCTTTTCTGGTAATGATCTCTAGCTGCTTCTCTTCACTAAGTTCCTCGAAGCATACGTTGGTCCATTTATCGTCTTTCCTTTCCCGGAAGTACACGCCTGATAGGTTTCTTAGTTGTTTTGTCATACTAAGAGTCGCTATCTGTGTCCAGCTTGATCGGTCCTTTAGCTATCCACTTACTGATAATCACTACGAAGATGGCTTTTGATAACCACCAACCTAGTCCAACAAAGAATCCAATCCCAATTAGTCCTACTATGGTCATACTTTAATTTTCTTAATGTGATAAATATGCAACCCTCCCCGATGTGAAGAGTGCCAACACATCATCTGAAACATCTTGTTGTTGTGCAGCGCAACTAGGATATCCTCGTTACCACTCCATCCACCAGTGATGAGTACAAACTCCCGGTAGTTAGTCTTATGATCGTCTTCTTTCCACGGTCCAAGTCGAGCATAGTCTTCTCCCCAGTTCCAAATAGACTGGATAAACAGCGCTAGTTCCTCGAAGTTACTGTAGTCCCACTGTTCGATCTTCTGTAGTTCCTCGTCTGTTGGGTATCTGTTGTCCATAACTAGTCCCTGATTAGAGTAATAAGGTGATAATGCGCATGTTGCGGCTGACTTTGACCAATAGTGAAGTTCTTTAGGATGAAGTCATACAGTCGATCCTTTTCAAACTTAGCGTATAGCCAGTCACGCTCTTGTATCTCGAAGCCTGTTAGCTCGTTTATATCAGCTACGTGCCGCTTAGGGACGAGTAAGTGATGAACTGTAGCAATTGCATCATACGGGTAGTTATTCTCGATTAGCAGCCAGTTTTGGAACTCCTGGACCACTTCATATCCCTCACTATCACACATAAAACACTCTCCCTCCTGCCGCCTTGGTGCATTTTGGTATCGTTTCCAGCAATCAGCGCTACGTAGGTTCGTTCCTTGTTGTGCTTTACTAGTCTTACTACCCTGATAGGCAACCATCATAGCCCTTTCCGCATCACCCATAGTGGGATGAACTGATAGAGTCTCCACCTTTTCGACGTGATATTTGTTAATACCTCCCTTTTTTGTCCGATAGATTGTACTTATCATAATCCAGCATCTATAGCGTTGTCTAATACAATTTCAAGTTGTCGTCGCTCTTCTGCACGCAATTGTTTTTGCCGCTGTGTGTGAGCATCGAATACTGCCAGTACAAAGGTTTTTACTGTTTCGTTCATATCCGGGTAACGTGAACTGATAATGCCTGTAGATTAGACTCAGCAAAGAATGATCCTTTCTCGTCGAGATACCAGAACGCATCCTCAATAGTGATTTTGTGGAGAAATACACCACGATCACTGAGGATAGGTCCTTGCCGGAACGTCACACCGGAAGTTAATTGACCATAGAAGCCGTTCTCACGGTCACCAAGGAACCAATCAACCGGCGCAGTACATTGTACTGAGGTTTCAAAGTTACGGTTATTACAGTCGATCTTCACTGTGACTGAGGTAGCAGCAGAACCCTGCCCGTGGGCAAGGTTAGCTACTACCATGAATAGAAATACAATTACGATTTGTTTAGCTAGTTTCATGGTTGTAGGATTTATTGCGAATATAGATGATGCTAGCCTGTACGACTACATCGGCGTCTTTAGCTGTCATAGTACCGAGTGTACTTTCCAGCATCTTTAGCAGCACTTCGATGTCTGATTGCTTCATTATACGTTGTGTTAGTTGACTATTTCATACTGCGCTGTGTGTAACTCTAAGCACTCGATAGCAGAAAGCTGGAATGTGATTAAGAGGTAGATAATAACAACGATGAGTAATAATAGCGTTAATAATAAGGGTTTATTAGTCATAACTAGTAATTTTTTCTAGGTTATACGGGTAACTTTATGCAAGCGGCTTGTATACTTTTATTATAGCAATCCAGCCATAGTTTTCAAGGCTTTTTTAAGCTCTCCGGTTGCATGTTTTGCGTCAAAATACGCATCTTCTAGCTTCTCGATGTGATCCTCTAAACAAAGGATGCTTTGTTCTGCTCGTCCGATGTCTTGCGACTTCCTGGATGAGTGTTGTCTTACTTCTTCCAGCTGTTTGTTCTGTGTGTCGATCACCAGTTGTAGTTGCTCGATGTGTTGGATCACTACACTAGGTAGCGGTCCCGTTCCTCCTGGTACTACGACTCTTTTTGAAAGATGTATCGAAGTGACCTGGTCGCCCGAAACAGACTGCACGGGTAATTTGTGTGGGTACTGTGTGCGTGACGGTTCCTCCATCGACTCCACTGAGTGTAAAGGTTTCTTTTCCGTCCGGTTGAACAGTAATGTCTTCTTCGTTGATGACGTTGTTTGATAGCCACGCCTTCCTCTCTTTGAGCTTCTTCTCGACTCGTTTTTTGTAGGCTGAGTCTTTTGATGGTTGGGGTTTTTCATACGGTATTTCTACAATGACGGTCTGCGGTTTGGTTTCTACTTCATCATCCGACTCTAGTGAGTGATCCCAGAACTTGTGTCCTTGGGTACACTCCCAGACAATCGTGCCTGGTTGTAGTCGCATGGATAGAAAACACTTTTTGCAGGTCATAATGGTTAATTAGTTAGCCGAGTGCGTCCATAACTACTTGCTCTTCTGTGATATGTCGATGCCGCACTAGGTGGTGTCCCATCCTTTCTTTATTTACTTTGGAATAGAACTTCCCGGCGTGCATCGAAAATGAGCAGGTGGTGCATAGTACGTAATCGGTACAGTGACTAGGTGATAGTGGGTTGCTGCACATTGGGCAGTCCCCGTGATAAATACCAGCCCAGTTGTTCATAAGGTGATTGTTATTTTCTTTGCTTTGGTTTCTCGAACTTCCGCATGTCGGTAGTTCTTTTCTTTATTTGCTCTCGCAGTCAACACTACCGAGTTAGTTGGTCGATATAGTTCGTTGTCGTTCTGAATGACTTGTCGGTTCCGGCGTAGTGTTTCAAAGTTAGGCAGCTTCATAAGATCGTCCAGCGTTATCATCGCTACACGCTGACTGGTACGGATCAATAGTTCAGGGTGATGCTCGATGATGTAGCCTTTCAATAACTCTTTGTCGCTATTGCGTGACTCCGGGTATTTTTGTAGTACATGAACTACTTTATCTTTGAATGACTTTAATTCTTCCATTTTTGTTGGTTTTAGTTGTCTTTAACGTGGCTTGTATATTCAGTTCTCATATCAGCATAAACGTCAACTGTGTGGAGTGTGGTTTTTGCGTGGTATCTAGCTCGACCTCTTGCGCCTTTTGCTTCTGTACGATCGTTTGTTTTCCAGTTGCAATGTCGGCAGTACGCAGACTCACGGTCGCTCTTCGCTCTGATAGTCCTAAATGCTTCTGCATCGTAACTCATACACCTTGTCTCTTATCCTTATAATGCTCACTCTCAATCACAATCCCTGCTTCTGCTAGTTGTTTGGCGATTTCTAATGATGTTACGTGTTTTGTGTTCATGTTCCAAAGGTTATTAAATACACTGCGATAATAAACGTGTTAAGCCAAATTCCGATTACAAAGAAATCCATATTCTAATCCTGCTTATCCTTATAATGCTCCTCTGCGATTTGGGCGAGTTTAAGAGCAGAAAAATTGTTTTTGAATGACTTTAATTTTTCCATTTTTGTTGGTTTTAGATGTATTTGACCGTCTGTATTCGTTTTTAAGCGGTTC